>OQWM01000137.1_pt1 | contig 39919 bp, 69 predicted proteins | sample 1691531 | NCBI WGS metagenome assembly OQWM01 (sample SAMN03418257, study PRJEB22391) | human gut metagenome | biome: human-gut; feature: organic feature; material: feces | host: Homo sapiens | place: Tanzania | collected 2013-01
ACAACCTTTCCTATGATGCAACTTTGCATAAGCTTCTGGAAAGAGAAAATGTAAATGAAGCAGAGCGGAATGTGCTGGTGAGCCACCAGTTCTATCTTCCGGCAGGAAAAGCGGCGGAGGATGTCGAGCGGATGGATTCCGAAATCCGCACTGTGGGAAATATTGATGAAGTGTCTGCGGATGTGTTGGAGCGGTTTGACTATGCGGCATTGGGACACATTCATAAGCCTATGACCGTGGGAAAAGAGTGTTATCGTTACAGTGGAACACCTCTTGCCTGCTCCGTCAGTGAAGCGGGACAGAAAAAGGGCATTGTTATGGTGGAACTGGAAGAAAAGGGCAAGCTTTCCACCAGAGTAATTCCGTTAAAACCACTGCGTCAGGTGCGTATTGTGGAAGGAGAATTAGAAGAAGTATTAAAGCAGCCATCCGATAATTTTGTAACTGTGATTCTTACCGATAAGGTGGATGTCAATGTCTTTGATATGCAGGACCGGCTGCGTCATGCATTTCCCCATTTGCTGGAAATCCGAAGAGAAACGCTGCACAAAGCCAATTATGAAATGGAAAAATTCCGGCATGAGGCAGAGCTTGATGCCTTTTCACTATGCTGTGAGTTTATCGGAGAGATGAAGGAGGAAGAGAGAGAAATTCTTAAGAAAGTCATCAATAAAGTAGAGGAGGAGAATATGCCGTACAATTATTCCAAACTGCTAGGCCGCATTGTTGAAAAGGTCGGTACGCAGAGCAGGTTTGCCGAAAGAATGGAAATGTCCGAACGCACCATTTCCTTAAAACTTAATGGAAAAGTTGGCTGGAAGCAGACTGAGATAGCAAAAGCCTGTAACGTTCTCGATATTCGGGACGTTGAGATTCCCAATTATTTTTTTGCCTTATGAGTTCAAAGGAATTGAACAATAGGCCACACAAACAAGCCTAGCAAACCAGATAACGGGAGGGGGTGAGGAAAGATGTGGGATATTGAATCCGGCAAAATCAAAATTGCAACGGTGAAAGAAAGCTGTATTCCCGTTTTCTGTGGCCTTATCAGCTATCAGGCCATGGGTGCCTCCCCGCAAAATGACTTCCATGTGGACGTGCTCAAGTACGCGATCAAATGCGTGGAGGAAAACGGTGAGCAGTGACGGTAACGATTGGAGGTGACATAAAATGCCAAGAATCCGGCAGTATGCCGAGCGCTACGCGGCAGAGGATTTCTGGAAGGAAATCGACCGCTGCTGCCCTCTGGCGGGGATTCAGAGCAACAACGCCGTAGCACTGGAAGAAAAAACCGGGGTAGACCATCAGACCCTGCGGAACTACCGAAACGGGAAAACCGAAATGCGGGTAAGCGTCCTGCGAAAGCTGGTGGTCGCCCTCCGCCCAAATCCGGCGGTGATCCTGAAAACCCTGGGGTACTCTGAGAAGGAGATACGGGCGTTTGCAAGGGAATTGCAGTGATTTGAAATCTACGGCAGAATGCCGAAATTGAAAGGAGTTATTTATGGCGAAATACAAAGTTGGGGATAGGGTGCGGATTGTGAGCAAGAGGCCGCAGCGGTGCTGGAGCCCTTATATGGACAAGCATCTGGGAAAGACCATGACGATCATAAAATCCGGAATCAACGCTGAAGGAGTTTACTATTGCATGGAGGAGGATCGCGACGATTTTCTTGGGCATTGGTGCTGGTACGAAGACATGATCGCTGGCCTTGCAGAGCCTGAGCGGAAGCCCTACACCGTGGAACTCCGCTTTGACGGGATGATTACCACGGCTGTCCTGAAACGGGGCGGGCGGGACGTGAAGACCGCAGAAGCCCGGTGCAATCCGAAGGATACCTACAGCAGAGCGGAGGGCGCGAGGGTAGCCGTTGGGCGGCTTTTTGAGAAGAAGCGCAAGGAGGACAAGCCAAAGGAGAGCAAGCCAAAGGTGAGCAAGCTGAAGGCGGGAGATAAGTTCGTGATTACCGGAAATCGCCCTGTCGGAAAATGCCACCACTATTTCAAAATCGGCGAAATCGTAACGCTGGTTAATCCGGAAATATCCAGCAAGGGGGAGGGCCGGTTCAAAAATAGAGAGGGGCTGGGGCAGTATGTTCGTATGGAGTGTGTCCGCCCCTACAAGGAGAACTCCAAATGATGCCGAACGAGGTTGCCCAGCTTCGCACCATGGCGGAAATGAACCGCCGCTTGCGCCGGGAAAATGAGCATCTGCGGGAATCCCTTTTGATGGAATCGAAGGAACGCAAGGCGTTTGACGATGAGAACGTGGAGCTTTTCGACGTAGTCCATAAAAACCACGACAGGAGGTGAGGATATGGCAAGCAGGAACAAGCCCGTGGATGCCCGGTGGGAGCCGGTGCCGGAGAACCGGAAGCCGTTCAATATAAAGGAATGCGTTTTCCATGTTCTCCCCTATGCGGGGCTGAATCTGGTGCTTTTCTGGTGGCAGCAGGCCGATTTGCTGGCAGACAAGGCGGCAGTTCCCGCAATGTGGGTGTGCGCTATCCTGATGGGCGCCGGTATCGGACGGTGCATCAGAGGGCGATAAAAAGCCGCCCCCGATGTTACAGCACCGGGGACGGCAAGCGATATAAAAAATCTCTACCATTTACAGTATATCAAACTGAGAAAGGAAAGTCAATGGACGTTTTTGATAGCATGGAGCCGTGGCGACAGGCTGAACAGTTGGCGGCGGATGCCGACTTTCGGGAAGCGGCACTCCCGAAGTGTGCCAGGTGCGGATGTCCCATCACAGACAGCAAACTGGTATATATCCCGGCGCATGATGAGTTCTACTGCCTGGATTGTGTTGGCGCAATGACCGAAATTAACGAAGCCGCGGAGGTAGACTGATGGAGGATGATATTTTCATCGGCGAATCCGAAATGTTTGAAGAAGTCATTCCTGGTAAAAAACTGAGATTTAATTTCCCAGCAGTTTACTTTTACCGGTCATCCTCCGCTCTTGTAGCGTATTTTAATAAACTCGCTGTGCCGATGATGGCGGATGCAGAACGAGTCCAGGTTAAAATGAGCAGTCGTTTTATCATATTCCTGCCATCCGATCGCGAACTGCACAACATATTCTCAAAATGCCCAAACCATACGGCATCTCTTTCCGTTACCAACCTTACCGGAATAGTTCCGGTAGGAGCGGCGTTCCGATGCTATCCATACAAGGGCGGTATCGCTATAAAACGGTTTGAGCCGTTGCAGGAGGATGAAGAATGATACGGAAAATTCCAACCGCGACCATGAGCAAAGAGGAATGGACAGCGCTACGCTCTACCACCATTGGTGGTTCGGATGCCGCCGCCATTCTTGGGCTGAACCCCTACAAGTCACCGTATGCCCTGTGGGCGGAGAAAACCGGGAAGGTCATCCCGGAGGATATTTCCCAGAAAGAGGCGGTACGCCTTGGCATGGACTTGGAGGAATACGTAGCAAAGCGGTTCACCGAAGCTACCGGGAAAAAGGTACGCCGGGAGAACTACACCGTATTCCGGGACGATATGCCCTACGCCCACGCCAACTACGACCGGCTGGTCATCGGTGAACGGGCAGGATTAGAGATCAAGACCACGAATGCGCTCCACTTGAGCAAATTCAAGAACGGCGAGTTCCCGGCTACTTACTACGCGCAGTGCTGCCATTACCTTCTTGTGTCCGGCCTTGATCGCTGGTACCTGGCGGTTCTGGTTCTGGGCATTGACTTCAAGGTGTTCGTCATCGAGCGGGACGAGGCAGAGCTGGAAGCCCTGAAAGAGGCGGAGGAAAGCTTCTGGGAGAACGTTCAGAGCGAAACACCCCCGGCCATTGACGGCATGGATTCCACCATTGACGCCCTGAACGCAGAGTTCCCGGTCAGTGAGCCGGAAACAGAGATGGATTTGACCGGCTGTGCCGTTGATCTGGCGATCATGGACGAATGCGGGCAGCAGATCAAGGCGCTGGAAGAAAAGAAAGCCGCCGCTCAGGCGCGTATCATGGAGGCCATGGGAACCGCCGAGCGGGGCGGATACGGGAGTTACAGCGTCACATGGAAGACGCAGAAACGCTCCACGTTCGATAGAAAGAAGTGGGAGAAAGACCATGGAGAAATCCCACAGAACTATTTCAAATCTTCGGAAAGCAGAACTTTCCGGTTCAAAAAGGAGAATATTTAATGGCAAACGTGATTCAGAATGCCACCGCTTCCACGCAGGCGGTAGCAAAAAGCAAGAAACCCAGCAGCATTCAGGACTACATCGAAGTGATGAAGCCAGCTATCGCAGCAGCTCTGCCCAGCGTGATGACCCCGGAACGGTTCAGCCGCATTACCCTGTCCGCCCTCAGCTCCAACCCCAAACTGAAAGAATGCACCCCGCAGTCCTTCCTTGGAGCTATGATGACCGCCGCCCAGTTGGGCTTGGAACCCAATACCCCCCTTGGACAAGCCTACCTGATTCCGTTCCGCAATCACGGACGGATGGAGTGCCAATTCCAACTTGGCTATAAGGGCTTGATTGACCTGGCCTACCGTTCCGGCGAGGTTTCCATCATTCAGGCGCACACCGTATACGAAAACGACGAGTTTGAGTATGCCCTTGGCCTTGACCCGAAGCTGCGGCACGTTCCCGCCAAGAGCAACCGGGGCAAGCCCATTGCCTACTATGCCATGTTCAAGACCAAGGACGGCGGCTACGGATTTCAGGTTATGAGCATCGAGGAAGTTACCGAGCACGCAAGAAAGTTTTCCAAGAGTTTCGGGAATGGCCCGTGGCAGACCAATTTTGACGAAATGGCGAAGAAAACCGTGCTGAAAAAGGTGCTGAAATACGCCCCGCTGAAATCCGACTTTGTGCGCGGTATGGCTCAGGACGGCACCACAAAGACGGATATTTCCTCCGACATGACAGATATCCCGGACATGACTGAGTACATCGACGTTGACCAGGCCACCGGCGAGGTGATTTCTCAGGAGGTACCGGAGAATGCTTAACACCATCACCATTGCCGGACGCATGGTGCGAGACCCGGAGCTTCGCAGAACCAATTCCGGCAAGGCTGCTACCAGCTTCACCTTGGCGGTTGACCGGGATTTCAAGAACCAGCAGACCGGCGAGAAAGAAGTGGATTTCCTAGACTGCACCGCCTTTGGAGCCGCCGGGGAGAACGCCGCCAAGTATTTCCGCAAAGGCCAGATGGCCATAGTAACGGGCAGACTGCAAATCCGGCAGTATACCGACAAGAACGGCCAGAAGCGCCGCACGGCGGAGATTCTGGTGAACAGTGTCTACTTCTGCGGAAGCAAAGAAAACGGCACTCAGGCCAGCTCTGGGGCTGACAGCGGATACAGCACACCGGCGTATCAGGTTCCCGCCCCTGCGGCGGACTTCGCAGAACTGGAAGACAACGACACACTATTGCCGTTCTAGGCTGGAAAAATCAATCTTCCCCTAAAAAGATTGACAGTATAGTTTGCATTTCCCTTGGCGGTGGGAGGTGAAACCGCCAACTCCAAAGGAAGGAGCGAAAACGTGACGATTGAATTTACGATTCCCGGCGTTCCGCAAGGGAAGGAACGCCCCCGCTTCACCCAGAACGGTGCGACATACACCCCAAAGAAAACAAAGGACTATGAAAAGCTGGTGGCATGGGCGTACCAGTGCGAAGCCCACGGGGCAAAGTTCACCGGCGCTATCCGGGTTGACATTGCGGCAATCTACCCCGTTCCCCATTCGTGGAGCAAGCGTAAGCAGGCCGAAGCGATTGACAATCGGATTCTCCCCATGGTGAAACCCGACTGGGACAACATAGGCAAGATTGTGTGTGATGCCCTGAACGGTATCGCCTACAAGGATGATGCCGCTATCACAGACGCCACAGTCTGCAAGCGGTACGGCACCCGCCCATGCGTGGCGGTTCGCCTCACCGGAGAGGAGGCACCCCGTGACACAATGTGAGCGTATCCTGCGGCATTTGCAGGACTATGGAAGCATTACCCAGGCCGAGGCTGTTACCGAGTACGGCTGTTACCGTCTGGGTGCAAGAATCTGGGATTTGAAAGCCCAGGGCGTACCTATCAAAAGCGAAACCGTCACCGGGAAGAACCGGTACGGGGAGCGGACGTGCTTCTCGCGGTACTCGCTGGAACACACAACCGGAGTGAGGTAGCGCATGGCAATCAAAAGCGGACTTGATTTCTTTCCGCTTGATGTTTGCTTGGACAAGAAATTTGAACTGATAGAAGCAGAATATGGCTTGACAGGATTTGGTGTAATCGTTCACTTGCTGCAAGAGATATACGGCAAGGAGGGTTATTACATTGAATGGACAGAGGAGGTTGCGCTTTTGTTCGCCCGAAGGTGCGGGCTGGGTGGGAGCGTCGTTTCCGAAATAATAGAGGCTTCTATCAGACGAGGGATGTTCGACAAAGAGATATATGACAAGTATCACGTTCTGACTTCACGGGGAATTCAGAAGCGGTACTTCGAGGCAGTCAGCCGCCGTAAAAGTCTTGAAGTCGATTACAACATCCTTCTGGTTGAGTGCGCCCAAATTTGCCCCAATGTAAACATTTCAAGCAGAAATGTCAACATTTTATCAAAAAATGCTGACATCCAAAGACATAGTAGAGTAGAGGAGAGTAGAGTAGAGAAAAGTAGAGTAAAGGAGAGTATAGGCGCGGAGCCGGACACCGCCTCCACGCCGCCGGTGTGCCAAATCATGCTGAATGATAAATCCCTTTACCCTGTTTTTCAGGCTGACGTGGACAAATGGGCAGAACTATACCCCGCCGTTGATATCCTGGCAGAGCTTCGGAAAATGGCCGGGTGGTGTGACGCCAACCCATCCAAGCGGAAAACCAAGGGCGGGATACAGCGATTCATCAACGGCTGGCTTGCCAAAGAGCAGGACAGGGGCGGCGCTGCATCTGCTCCGCCGGTGAGGCGCTATGGGAAGCCTGATATTCCTAAGGGCGCGTCCGGCGAACTGGGAGACGCTGAGCTGGAAGCCATACGGCAGGTTCTGGCGGAAGATGTTTGACGAAAGGAAATCCATATGGTGAAAAATGATTACATGCAGCGGCGGCGGAACGAGCAACAGGCGTTCCTTGACGCCGGGGAACGGATGGGCATCCAGAAGATTTGCGACTATGTCCAAATCGCACTGCGAGACCCGGAGGTCATGGGAAAGGGCACATTTGGCCGGGCGCGGATTGAAAAGCTGTTCCGCCGCGTGGCAGAACTGGCGGGCTACTTCCACACGGCGTTTACTTTCGACGTGGAAGCGGACAATCGGCAGGAGGAAATGGACGCGGCACTTAGAGAGATTTACGGTGACGATCTGGAAACGTTCTATGAGCGATACCCGGAACTCAAGAAAATCCGCTACGACAAGGCCAGAAAGGGATGGGTGTGATGGACGAAAAACCCGGCCAGTACATCGATTCCGAGAGCCCATTTTGCAGGAACTGCACGCGGGACGATTGCCCCACCAACGGGGACGGCTGCAAGGCGTGGGAAGAATATTTCGTATCGAATTGGAACGAAAACATCATGGAATCAATTGGAAACCACAAAAAACGACGCCAATTTTTCCGGTATGAGCACCCGGATTTGGTGAGAGAGGGGATTGTTTTTGAGCATGAGCAAGGCGAAAATGTACGGCTGTTTCAAGCCGGTGAAGCGGAATTGCACCCCTCCCAGGTGGGGGAAGGCGCCTCGGGGGAATAAAGGAAAACAGAAAGGAAATGCAAAATGAAAAATGAGCTATGTGCCAGCTGCAAGCACCGAATTGCCCCGGGCGGATGGGCGGCTTGTGACGGCTGCATTCACGATGAAGGCTTGAAAGATCGGTATGAGCCGATGACCAACGCCGACCGCATCCGGAACATGACGGATGAGGAGCTGGCAAAGTTACTCAGCACCGGAACGTTTATTTGCGAGGGGCGTAAAGATATCTGCGAGGATATGCCGGGATGCGAGGAATGCAGGTTGGCATGGCTCAAAGCCCCGGTGGAGGAAAGCGAGAAATGAAACACCTTGGCGATATTACCAAAATCAACGGTGCAGCTGCTCCCATTGTTGACTGTGTCATCGGCGGCAGCCCGTGTCAGGACTTGAGCATTGCCGGAAAGAGAGCAGGGCTTGCCGGGGAACGGTCCGGGCTGTACATGGAGCAGATCCGAGTGATAAGGGAGATGAGAGAGCATGATAGAGCAAATGGACGGTCAGGTGAGTTTATTCGCCCCAGATACATGGTCTGGGAAAACGTGCCGGGAGCGTTCAGCAGCAACCACGGAAAAGACTTTGCCGCAGGCCTTGAAGAAGCGGTCAGGGTCGTCGAACCGGAAGCCCCCCCTGTGCCTGTACCTGAAAAGGGATGGCCAACCAGCGGATGCCTTATGGGTGACAGATGGAGCGTTGCTTGGAGAGTTCTCGATGCGAAGTTTTGGGGAGTCCCCCAGACACGGCGTAGAATCGCGCTTGTCGCAGATTTTGGAGGACAATCCGCACCAGAAATACTATTTGTCCGCAAAGGCGTGCCGGGGCATTCTGAACCGGGTGGCACGGCGGGGAAAGGACTTGCCGGAGGCACTGAAAGCGGCACTTCTTTCGCAGTCAGAATCCGGGGGGGCTGTGACGGAGGCGGAAAGGGAGCCTTAGTACAGACGGAAGTCTCTGGGACTTTGGGCTGCAAGAACGACCAGATAGTGTTCTGCTTGCAGGGAAACGGCATCGACCGGGCAGACACCGCAAGATGCAACGGAAAAGGATGGAACCTGGATTTCAGAGAGGACAGCGAAACCTACCCAGTCCAAAGCGGAAAAGTGCGCCGCATGACCCCGCTGGAATGCGAACGGATACAGGGCTTCCCGGACGGATGGACGGACATCGGGGAATGGGCAGACAGCAAGGGCAAGACCCACAAGAAAAGCTCCGACAGCAGCCGCTACAAGGCTCTGGGAAACTCCATTGCCCTCCCACCCTGGAAATGGGTACTGAAACGGATTTGCGCCCAGTACGAACGGGATGCAACCATGGCGAGTCTTTTTGACGGAATCGGCGGGTTCCCACTTATCTGGGAGCAGCTGAATGGGAAAGGGAGCTGTCTGTGGGCAAGTGAGATCGAGGAGTTCCCCATGGCCGTGACGAGAAAGCATTTTGGATAACACAAGCCCGGGGCAACCCGGGCGGGAAGGAGATAACGATGGAAGAAATCGAATTGAAGCCCTGCCCGTTTTGCGGTGGTAAGGCAGAGTATATAATCAACAGCAACTACGAACGTTGCACAACGCATGGATGGCAATTTGGCGTCAAGTGTACTAACTGCATGATTGAACTGCCTATGAGAGATTTCATCGTAACGGCGGACTTGAAATCGAATGGGGAAATTGTGTTTGCCAAAGACGATCGTAAAAAGGCTGCCGATATGTGGAACCGGAGGGCTGACAATGGCTAAAGCGGTACTTATCAGCATTCGCCCGGAGTGGGTGGAGAAGATTATGCCCGGGAAAAAGACACTGGAAGTCAGAAAGACCCGTCCGAAACTGGAAGCGCCTTTCAAGGTTTACATCTATTGCACTGCCGGAAACCTGAGCTATGAGGTTAATAACGGGATGATGTGTAATATTAGCGGCGGAAAACTGGTTGCCGGGGAGTTTGTTTGCGACAAAATCGACTGCGTGGACATCCCGTACCCGGCTTTCATGGGGAAGTTGGACAAGCACTGGACGGAAGATTCCTGTTGTACTTACTATCAGCTGCACCGGTACTTTTACCATGACAGGGCCTATTTCTGGCACATTTCCAGTCTGGAAATCTACGATACCCCAAAAACGCTTAGCGCATTCAAGGGGCTGCGGAAAACGAAATTTGGGTATGCGCCCGTTGAAATGAAGCGCCCGCCCCAGAGTTGGTGCTATGTGGAGGAATTGAAATGAGCGATTATATCAGCCGGGAGGCGGCGAGTGCGGATGAGTGCAAGCACAAGATAAAAACATCATTCGCAAAAATTATTGTGGGTGGAACACCTGAAAAGCCGTGCTATGGCATCTTGTACTTTGACCCAGCGGACGGAGAATGTCACATTGGATTTGGTTCGTACTGCCTTGATAATGTGTTTAATTGGCTTGCAGAAGAATTTGAGGTCACGGAACCCTGTGCCGACGTGGAGCCGGTGCGGCATGGAGCATGGTACCAGTGCTTTGAGGACTGGCGACAGCAACAAGAGGGTAATAAGTGCTCTGTGTGTGGCTTTGAGTATTATGGAACGGGGATTCGTGCCTTTCATTACTGCCCAAACTGCGGCGCAAAAATGGATTTGATTTGAAAGGAGGCAAAACCAATGACGATTGACCGAGCGATTGAAATTCTGAACCCGGAACACCGGGAGAATTATGACGGCATGGACGAGGTAAACGAAGCCTGCCGGATGGGCATGGAGGCGTTGGAGCGGACAAGGTGGATTCCGTGCAGTGAGAGGCTGCTTGATGCAGACGAACTCAAGGGAAAGGCGTTTGCCGCCCCTGACGATGGCGAACATTTTGTTTATTGCCAGGATATTGACGAGGCTCCAACCGTGGATGCCGTGCCGGTGGCGCGGTTCCAGGAGCGCGAGAAAGCCGTCGTCCAGCTTCGGAAGAAGTGGCAGGCTGCCGAAACGTTCATTTGTACCATGTGCGGTCATTTTGACTATAGTATAGACGGAAATATTGTCTACGGGAACAAGGATTGTGGTGAGATCGTCGGCTACCCCTGCTGTAAGAAGTTCACCCCATGGATTCCCGCGTCTGTCCGGTTGCCGAAGGAACTTGAGCCTGTAAATGTGGTGTGGGTAAATCACAACCCAGCGCCGTACTACCGGTACATGAAGGACGTTCCGCAAAAAGCGACTGCTGTCTATTACAGGGAGGCTTGGTATTGGTGGTCGAGTGTTTGCGAAGATTTGCTTGCAGAGTACGGCGTGAACGAAACAGATCAGGTGGATGACGATGTTGAAATCACCCACTGGATGCCGCTGTCTGAACCGCCGGAGGAGGTATTACCTTGATGACCTTGCAAACCAAAATGGACGGATTTCCACAGGAAACCATCGAGAAGCCAGAACCAGCTGTGATTCCATTCCCGTGTACCGGGAATTTAAGCCCCGGACAAGCCGCTGAAATTTTCAAATATCGGATGGACGATGAAACAGTCCCAATCTGGGCAAAAGTCATAGCCATTGAAAAGATTTCAGCCCTTGAAACGCTGAACGGCGTTACGAAAGATGAACTGCAACACGCTATTAGATGGATTTTTGAATATTATCAATTCGAAGTTTAGGAGGGTTAGGGAATGAGTGAAAGACAAGAACACCGTCAGCGCCTTAACGCTAGAATTGCTTACGCCGCCGCTATTGAGCGGTGGGCGAAGAATCAGCCGCCACGCATTCGGTTCTTTGCCGTCAGACGCTGGCTGAAAGAGATGCCGAGGAAGGAGGATTTTTATGAGGTTGATTGATGCAGACAACGCACTGGAATTGTTCCGGGCAGAGTACCAGAATACGGGAAATCTGATAAATCAAGGCGAAAAGCAGCTTGATAGCCTTGCAGAGGGGTACACGGAAGCGGCGCACATAATCAAGCACATTTCGCCAACCGTTGATGCCGTCCCCGTGGTAAGGTGCCGGGACTGCATCCACCGTCAGGGAGACGAATACCCCATGTGTATGCTGCATACAGAGCCTTACGCAAATGCCAGAGGGTACAAGGGAGAGGCTGTTTGTGTGGAAATGAACAGCTTTTGCAGCTACGGAGAAAGGAGAAAATCGAATGAAAATCACCCTTGAAATTCCTGACGGTATGCGGTGCGCCTACCTCTGCGGGGTTGCGGACGATCTGGAAGGGTACCTGAAAATGTCGTGCTATATGCTGGAAAGCAGCGATCTGCACGATGGGGCGGAAATCAAACTGCCCCGGGAGACCAAAAATGAGCAATGAAATCACATACATGGACTGCTGGCACTTTATCGCCCCGCTGATTCCGGTGAACACTGACTACACAATGGACATCTACGTCATGGTATTCAACGCCCTGAAAGACGCGGAGAAAAAACGGATTGCAGAAAAGAAAAAGGCGAAGGAGGAACAACAGCAATGAGCAAGAAACCGGACTATCTCACCCTGTGCTCCATAGCCGCCCAGAAGGCCGGGACGAGCTACGGCAAGTACATGGCAATGCACGGATACCACCCACCAATTCGGGCGGATATGGAGGACGTGGACGCCCCGCAGGGCATTGTTAAAATCTGCCCCCAGTGCGGGAAGGAGTTCGCGCAGGGCAAGATCAAGCAGAAAATCTATTGCAGCTTCGAGTGCCAGAAAGCCCACGCCCAGAGCGCCGCTTACAGGAGATACCACGATAGGAAAGCGGCGGCTGACGCGGGATAAGGAAACGGGGCGGTAATGTGGAATACAAGGACGGCAGGAAGTACTGCGTTGGTTGCCGGTATTTCTTCGGATATTACGAAGGCAGCCGGTGCTGCAATTACATATTCGTCCGTGGGGAGAAGCGGCCTTGCCCTCCCGGGAAGGATTGCACCGAAAGGAGGGAGAAAACGGAGAACAGAAAACGGCATTTAATATTATAGCTTTATCCCTGTATAGTATATATTAAATATAATCTTATATCTTGTGTGTATTGTGTATATCTATACAGGGATTTAATAAGATATGCAAGGAGGAACGGAATGAACTGGAAGTATGAGGCTATTGAAAAGCTAAAGGAATACAGCGCAAAGAAACAGTCCCTGAAAAGCATTCCCGAGGAAATGGCGCGGCTGGAATCCGCTATGCAGAGTATCCGAAGCGCCACGGCTGACGGCACGCCGGTAAGCGGCGGCGGCTCAGGCCGGGAAGATATGATGCTATCGAATATCGTCCACCGCGAGGAATTGGCGCGGTCGCTGGAACAGGCGAGAAAATGGGTTGCACTGGTAGATTCTGGGCTTGAAGTCCTCACAGACGATGAGCGGAAGGTTCTGGATAGATTCTACATAAAGCCCGCGAGGGGAAATGTGGACAGGTTGTGCGAAGAATTTGGGATTGAAAAATCTCAGGTTTATGCGCGAAAGGATTCTGCGCTTCACCACTTTACAATTTGCCTGTACGGATGCGCAGAAATTTGAAAAACCGGAAAAAAACCGGAAGATTTTTCAGTTTGAATGTGCTATATTGGTAAAAAAGAAAAAGCGCAAGAGGCTTGGGGTTGTTCCTGAGCCTCTTTTTGCATGGCGCGGCAGACAGCGAGTCGGGTACCCTCTCCCCAACAGAAGGCCGTTTGAATCGGCCTCGCGCCAATTATTTTGTATGAGCGGTGGTGACACAATGGCATCCGGGAAAAGTCCCTGCGGAAGAAAGCCGCGATACAAGTCTGCGGCAGAGATGCAGACAAAAATTGACGAATACTTTGAATCTTGCAAGGGCGAGCTTTTGCGTGGGAGCGCCGGGGAGGTCATCACAGACAAATATGGACGGCCTGTTTACATTGGCCAGAAGCCGCCTACCGTCACAGGGCTTGCGCTTGCGCTCGGATTTACCGGGAGACAGGCGCTTTTGAATTATCAGGCGAAACCGGCATTCATGGACACGATATTGCGCGCGAAGGCAAAATGTGAGGCTTACGCCGAAGAAAGGCTTTATGATCGTGACGGGGCGAACGGCGCACAGTTCAGTTTGAAATGCAATTTCGGCTGGAATGACAGGCAACCAGCGCAAGGCGGGTCTGAGGTGAGTATCATTGACGACGTGTAACCTGTCAAGCCTGATTTCCCCTGCATTTTACGAATCACACCGGGCTGTCAAAAACAATGAAATCAATGAGCTTGTGGAGAAAGGCGGGCGCGGTTCGGCAAAGTCTTCATTCATTTCTGTGGAAGTCATTCTGGAAATGATAAAGCACAGTTTATGCCACGCCGTTGTAATCAGAAAGGTCAAGAATACTCTTCGCACTTCTGTATATGCGCAAATATGTTGGGCGATAGCGGAGCTTGGGCTGTCAAGTAAGTTCCGCTGCACTACGTCCCCAATGGAATGCACGTTTTTGCCGACGGGACAGAAAATCCTTTTCTTCGGGATGGATGACCCCGGAAAGCTCAAGTCAATCAAGGTGCCGTTTGGGTATATCGGGATTGCGTGGTTTGAAGAGCTTGACCAGTTTGACGGTGCCGAGCAGGTGCGTAATGTGGAGCAGTCTCTTTTCCGAGGCGGCGAATATTCTATGTGCTTCAAGAGCTTTAACCCCCCGGCCATGGCGCGGAACTGGGCAAACCGGTACGCGCTGGAACCAAAACAGGGAAAGCGTGTACACCACAGCACATACCAGACAACCCCCGCCGATTGGCTGGGGTCTCGGTTCCTGAATGATGCGGAGCATCTGAAAGAAACCAACGAAACAGCTTATCGGCATGAATACCTAGGCGAGGTCGTGGGCAGCGGAACGCAGGTATTCGAAAATCTGAAAATTGAGACTATCAGCGATTACCAGATATCCCAGTTTGACCGCATCCTGAATGGCGTGGACTGGGGATGGTACCCAGACCCGTGGGCATTTAACAGGTGTTACTATGACGTGGCACGGCGGACGCTGTATATTTTTGACGAACTGACTCGCAGACGGACAGGAAACCGGGAGACTGCGGCGCTCGTGTTGGAGCGCATCAGCCAGGATGAGATTGTCATTGCTGACAGCGCCGAAGAAAAGAGCATCGGCGATTACCAGTCTTACGGAATCCGTTGCCGTAGTGCCGAAAAGGGGCCTGGGAGCGTGAACTATTCCACAAAGTGGCTGCAATCCCTGGCTTCAATCGTAATTGACCCGGCGCGGTGCCCGGATACAGTAACGGAGTTCTCCGAGTATGAATATGAGCGAGACAAGAAGACGGGAGAGGTCTTGCAAGGCTACCCAGATCTTAACAACCACCACATAGACGCGGTTCGGTACGCTACGAACCGGATATGGAAGCGGAGAGGGAAATGAGAAGAATTAAAAGATGGATCGTGGATATGGCACCTATTTGGGCGAAAGCGTCGTTGCAAGCCGATATCAGGACGCTCGAAGCGGAAAACCGGCGGCTTCGGGCGGAAGTAGATACGTTGAACGCCTATATACAGGGCTTGCAGTACGCCACGCGTGCGCTGCGGCGCATCACGATCAACGCAGGAGGAGAAAAGCGTGATTTATCCGAACAGTGATTATGAAATGGCGTTTCGCGCCGTTGACATGACATCTCCGGAAATGAAAAAGGCCATCCAGAGGTGGCAGGATCTGTATTATGAGAAGGAAGCGGCCCCGGATTATGACCCATGCCAGCGGATTCCCTATACCATCGTCCGCAAACTGACAAAGACGGCATTTTCGGAGTATTCGGCATCCAGCAAAGACGAGTTTGTTTCCGAAATCCTAGACGCGGCAGACGCGAAAAAGAAAAGCGCCATGCAAAAAGCCCTGATCGGCGGAGAAAGCGGCTTAAAGCCCATCCCGACGGGCAGCGGTTTTCGCTTCGCTGTTGTGAGCAGGCCGAACATTCTGGTATTTGGCCGGGACGGGGACGGAAACATGACCGACATCGGCATGGCAGAACACAGCATCCGTGACAGATTTTATTACACACTGTTGGAGCGGCGCACGGTGGATGACAGCGGGTATCTGACCATTACCAACAGACTGTATCGGTCGAACGACCAGAACAGCCTGGGGCAGGCTGTGGCACTTGCAGAGCTGCCACAGTATTCGGAACTCGCAGAAGAATATACTTTCCCCGAGCCGCTGGGCAGCGTCGGTGTTGCATGGCTGAAAACGCCGATTGACAACAGTGTGGACGGTAGCCCAGACGGTGTATCCGTTTATGACGCGGCTGTCGGTCTGATTGAAAATATCAACCGGAACGAGGCGCAGATCAACGGAGAATTTGAGCGCGGGAAAAGCCGAATTATTGCCAGCGCGGATATGCTGGAGGTTGACGAGGTCGGCGGGCGGAAAAACCTGTCCGCAAGCGTATTTACCTCAGTGGATGAATCCCCCGACGATATAGGCATCACCATTTTCTCCCCGGCTCTGCGTGAACAGTCGTATCTTGCCAGGAAAACGGAATATCTCCGGAATGTGGAGAACGTGATAGGCTTAAAGCGGGGGCTGCTGTCCGAGGTGGAGGCCGCAGAAAGAACAGCTACCGAGGTGACATCCTCTGAGGGCGACTATAACCTGACAATCATTGATTTTCAACAGATGTGGGAAAACGCTCTGCGGGAGGCCGTCAGGTTGTGCGGAATCCTGGGACGGATGTACCGCATTCCCGGTGCGCACGACGTGGAGGATGATTCTATCATCGTAGACTGGGGCAACGGCGTTTTGTTCGATGAGGAAAAGACCTGGGCTGACTACAAGGACATGGTCGCGGCGGGGCTGCTGAAACCTGAGATTGCACTAGGGTGGAAATTTAACATGCCCCGGGACACGGAAGCACAGCTTTTGAAAATTCGGAAGAAGTATATGCCGGAAGCCGTAGAGGACGGTGAATAACTGTGCTGACCGCTGACCAGATTGAAGCCCTTGGAGATAAGGCACAGCAGCTCATTGCCCCGGTGACAGAGTTTCTAATTGAGGATATTGCAAGGCGAATTGCGGAAGCTGGCCAATTCACCAGCACAGCGGCCTATCAAACGTGGAGACTTCAACAGTTGGGCATTTCTCAGCGGCAGTTAAAAAAGGAGCTTCGGAAGCGGCTGAAAGTATCCCACCGGGAGCTTCGGCGGCTGATAGAGCAGGCCGGGGAAACCGGGTACGACTATGATATCCGGAAACACCCCTATGTGCAGGCGCTGCCATTCCGTAGTAATGAGGTATTGCAGCAGATTGTGTCTGCGGCGGCGCAGCTGGCCGATTCTGAGCTGGACAATATCACCCAGACAATGGGCGCTGTCATGCCAAATGGGAAGGCTGTGGGGCTTACAGACGCTTACAGGCAGGCTTGCGATTTCGCCTTTACGAAGGTTTCCACAGGTGCGCAGGATTATGCCTCCGCCATCCGGGAGGCTACCCGGAATCTGGCTGAAAAGGGGATTGTCACAATCGACTATGAATCCGGCGTTCACACCTCCATGGGAGCCGCTGCCCGGCGTAGCGTTATGGGCGGCCTGGGGCTGATGCAGGAGCAGATCAGCCAGAAGAACCACGACGATTTCGGCTGTGACGGCTGGGAGATATCCGCCCACGCAGCCAGTGCCCCCGACCATGAGCCGATTCAGGGCAGACAGTACAGTGACGCAGAATATGAGAAACTGAATGACTCCCTTGTTCGGCGTATCGGTACGCTGAACTGCGGCCATGCGGCTTTCCCGATTATCCTTGGCGTGGATTCACCGCAATACACGCCGGAGGAACTGGACAAATTCAGGAAAGGCAACGAAAAAGGCATTGACTACGACGGGAAGCACTACACCATGTATGAGGCTACCCAACGTCAGCGACGGCTTGAATCCTCCATCCGGAAGCAAAAGCGCAGGATTTTGGTTGACGAGGCTACGGGAGACAAAGAAAACTTACAGCGCAACCAAATCAAATATCAGGTTCTGAATCAGGAATATAAGCGCTTTTCCGAAACGGCAGGGCTGCGGATGCAGCATGAGCGCATGGAAATGCCCGGGTTTGGCGCAAAACAGGCCATGGCTGCGGAAAAGACGGCAGAAAGCAATGAGAAAAACTTGCAATTTATCAACAACGATGCTACAATCAAGGCGGAATCCGGATTGCCGAAAAAATTGCAGGAAGCAGATACCGTGATTCCCCATACTGTGACTGTAAACCTCCCTAAAATCCAAGGAGTTGTACCAAAGGGCGCTGCGGCAGTTGAGGTGTACACAATGGCCGGTGACGGGACAAGCACACCAATTCGGGATTTGAAGCGCCTGTATGCTACATACCCTGACTATGGGGATGCAAGCGGTTGGAAGAAGAAATCCGGGACGGTATATGCAAAGAGCCATCACTATGTGGTACACTGGTACGAGAATACCAAGGGCGTTCCGCTTGATGAAATTAAACTGAAAGGGGCGAAATGATATATGCGTGTCCGATACATAGGTAAGAGCTTTGGAATTGATGGTTTGTCGGGTGGGAAGGAATATGAGGTTCTTTCCTGCGACGCCGATTCTGGCGCACTCCAAATTGTTGATGACAGCGGCGAAGATTATCTCTACGACCCGCACAACCCTCGCCCGATTGCAAACCCAGACCACCCCGGCGGAAGGTTTGAAATTGTCGAGGATGACGCGTCGGGAACCCTCAGAAATGTAATATTTGGCTAAGCGAGAGAGCTATGGAAACATGGCTCTCTTTTCTCGTGCGAAAGGTGCGAACGGGCATGATGTACTGCCCATACGCAGTAAACCGGCATCTGGTTCAGCAGACAACGCAGGAGTACGACGAATGCGGCAACCAGACTTTGCAACAGGTGATAGAGCACAACACCGCAGAATTCATAGAATGCGTGAAGGAACGGTGCGGCGCATGGCACGATGGGAAGTGCCACTATAATCAAGTTGATTAAAGCAACTATTCGGGTTTTCCGAACGGTTGCTTTTTTCATACCATTTTTGCCGTGGCAGGCGTAAAACAAGCCGACAGCAGGGGACGCAACCCCCATATAACAAAGCATAGCTGGGAAAGGAAGTATATGAAACGCGAGTTTTTGCAGAATTTCAAGGTAGGAGACCAGCCCCTGAGCAAGGAGATCATTGACGAGATCATGGCAGAGAATGGCCGGGATATCGAAGCGGCTAAGAAGCCTTTTGCTGACTATGACACCATCAAGAGCCAGCTGAGTGAGACGCAAAAGACCATTTCCGGCTTTAAGGAGCAGGACATCGATACCATCAAGCAGTCCGCTAAGGATTGGGAAAAGAAGTACAACGATGCCATTGCCGAGAGCAACCGGAAGATCGCGGATATGGAATTCTCCCACGCCCTGGATGCCGCCATCACCGGCGCAAAGGGTAAAAGCACAAAGGCAATCCGGGCGCTGCTGGATATCGACACTTTGAGAAGCAGCAAGAACCAGGAAACGGACATTAAGGCCGCTCTGGAAGCCCTCCGGAAGGACAGCGGCTATTTGTTCGATGACGGCAAAATGCCGCCCCCCTATGCCGGGAAGACCGGTACAGGGCAGCAGGAGCCTAACGGCGAACCGACGACCCTCGCCGGTGCGCTCAGGGCAAATTACAACATGAAGTGAAAGGATGATTTTTAACTATGGCAATTACTCTTGCAGAAGCAAAGGTCGGCATGGCCGACAAGGTCGATCAGCAGGTGGTCGACGAGTTCCGGCGCAGTTCTCTGCTGCTGGACAGACTGGTGTTTGACAACGCCATTTCCCCCGGTACCGGCGGTTCTACTCTGACCTACGGTTACATTCAGCTGAAAACCCCCTCCACTGCGGCTGTCCGTGCTATCAACAGCGAATACACCGCAGGCGAGGCGAAGCGGGAGGAAAAGACCGCCAAGGCCGTTATCATGGGCGGTTCCTTCCAGGTTGACCGTGTGATTCAGAGCACCTCCGGAGCCATTGACGAGCTGGCATTCCAGGCGCAGCAGAAGATCAAGGCAACCAGCAACTATTTCCACAATCTGGTGATCAACGGCACCTCCGCCGCGTCCGGCGCCGGGTACGTCACGAACACCTTCGACGGCCTGAGAAAGGCTCTGGCGGGCACCTCCAACGAGTTCGCTACGGACATTGACCTGTCCGATTCCACCAAACTGGACAGCAACGCCAACGCTTTCGTTGACCAGCTGGATCAACTGACCCACATGGTGGACGGCGGCGCTTCTCTGCTGCTGATGAACACCGCCATGCTGCTGAAAGTCCGAGCGGCTGCCCGCCGTGCGGGGTATTACGACCGCAAGAAGGACGACTTCGGCAGGGCTGTGGAGTACTTCGGCGATATCCCCATCATGGACGCCGGTATGTACTACAACGGCACCAAGTCCGTGGATGTCATCGACACCTCCACCCCCAGCACCACCGCAGCCGGTACTTCCAGCATCTACGCTGTGAATATCGCCCTGGACGGCTTCCACGGCATTTCCCCCACCGGAACCGGCGTTATCAACAGCTATATGCCCGACCTGAAAGCTCCCGGCGCTGTGAAGAAGGGCGAAGTGGAGCTGGTGGCCGGTGTCGTGCTTAAGAACACGCTCAAGGCGGCGGCGCTGAACGGCATTATCCTGAAACCCAAGACCGCGTAACGGAAAGGAGACGCCCTGATGATTGACTATGATTTTTACATAAGCAGCTTTCGGGGCGACGCAATCCCCGCAGAGGACTGGAACACGTGCGAAGCCCGTGCGGCGGCTCAGCTGGCAAGATACAAGCGCATATACACGGTAAAGGCACCGGAGGAAAACTCCGAATCCCTTGCCGTGTGCGCCATGGCAGAGGCTATTCACAGCTTTGATCTGATTACCAACGGCGAGGGCGGAGCTGTTCAGTCTGCGTCTATCGGCTCCGTTTCGGTGAGCTATGGCAGCGGGAACGGTGTTGATGTCAGCGCCAAGGGGCAGTCGCGGGAACTGTACCGATGCGCCTGCCTGTATCTCGATATCTACCGGGGGTGCTAGCTATGGTGAGAATCAAGCGCCGCAGCTGCCCCGTAGACTACCGGCTGTGCAGTCAGGCGGTCACGGTATACCACCGGGACGGCGACAAAGTAACCAGAACGGTACACAATAGAGCCTTTTTGGATTACAAAAAAACCGAGAATGTGGACAAGACCGGCAGTAAGGAAGTCAATTCCTTCCTGCTGGTCATTCCATGTTCGGAGGTGTGCGTTTATCCGGAGGACAAGGTTCTGCTGGGTGCCGGGGAGGAGATCACGGCGGCGCAGTGGCCGTCCTTCATTCCGGTGAAGGTTCCCGGGCTGGTTGTTGTTAAGTACGTTGACCCCAAATACTGGGGCGGCAAGCTGGTTCATGTGGAGGCGGGCGGATGAAAACACGGATAAAGGTAGATATGAAGCCCGTTGACACCATTCTCACAAGGCTTGGCGTGAATAAAACCGGCGATGTGCAGATGCAGCTTACCCGGATAGTGAACAAGCGGATAACGCGGTACATGCCGTTCCGAACCGGTGTGCTTTCCACGAAGCTTAAGTATATTTCAAGCCCGACAGAGATCACGGTTATGGCACCATACGCCCGGTATCAGTACTACGGCAAAGTCATGGTAAATGCCAAAACCGGGAAAGGCCCCGCTTTCATTCCGGGAGTTGGATACCGGTACAGAAAAGGGGCCGTGCTTAGAGCGACTGATCGGGATTTGAACTATGACACCACCAAGAACCAGCAGGCTGGGCCGTTCTGGGACAGACGCATGATGGCGGCAGAGAAAGACCAAATTGCGCACGACTTACAGGCTTATATCAACAGGAGGAGCGGAATATGACGGCGCTGGAAAAAATCAAGGACTTTCTCGGGCAGTACCCCGGCGCGGATATCTTCCGCGATTTCCATGTTGACTACACAGACCAGATTCCATTCAACGGCGGTGTTTTCCCCTCCGGGCTTGTGGAGGTTTCCAGAACACGGGATATCCTTGGGAACACAACCGTAACCAATCAGTACAATTTCGGGCTGTACTACGTGTTCGAGAAGTCCCCGGGGGATGATACCGGAGCATCTGAAAATGCGGGCTGGGTCATGGACTTTCAGGAGTGGGTGCAGAAAATGTCCGTTATGGGCAATGCCCCCACCTTTGGGGATGACCCGAGGGCGGAGAAAATTACCGCGCAGAACGGCGTTCTGTACGGTGCAGACGAAGAAGGAACGGCAATGTACATGGTACAGCTGTCCGTTCAATTCAAAAAACGATTTATGAGGTGAAATAATGGCAGATTTAGAGTTTAATACCGCATCCGGCCAGACCGTAGACCGTGAGCTGCTGATCGCGTACCTGAACACCGGAACGACCTCTGCTCCTGTGTGGTCGCCGCTTGGTAGCCGCGTCACGGATTCCAGCATGGAATACGACTGGCAGGAGGAATCCAACAAGGATATCCTCGGCACGACCAGAAGCACGATGAAGAAGCCCATCATCACGCAGACCTTTGACCCGTGCGATCTGGACGCCGGAGACGCTGCGGTTCTGAAAATTTGGAACCTGGCTGTCAAGGAGCAGAACGTGGCAGCACTGACCAATCAGGATATGCTGATTGTGCATCTGTACGCCGGTACTAAGGACACGGCGGCCTTTGCAGAGCGCTACAGCGCCTGTATGGTCAAGCCGTCCAGCCTTGGCGGCGAGGGCGGCGGCTTTGTTGGAATGCCGATGGACATTACATACGGCGGCGCACGCACGGTAGGTACTGCGGCGGTAAGCGCCGGAACCGTTACGTTCACGGCTGATACCTGATGCAAATACGGGGCGGCTCTCACCGCCCCGAAATCTTTGGAGGGATTATGAAAGAACTGACACTGAATACTGGCGAAATCGAGTATAGGCTTAACGATAAATGCACGGTTCGGTTTAACCCTACAGACCCCGCATTTGCCGACCGAATTTATTCGGCGCTCGACGAGCTGTCCCGGAAGCAGGAAAGCAAGAACCCGGACAACATGAGTACAAGAGAAACGTTTGACTACCTCCGGAAGCTGGACGCAGAGATGCGGGAGACGATTGACGGTTGCTTCGATACCCCTGTATGCGAGCCGTTGTTCGGCAAAATGAGCGTGTATGCAAGCGCGGAGGGGATGCCCCTGTGGATGAATTTAATGCTTGCCATTATCGACGAGTTCGATGATGGAATTAAGCGGGAAAAGGCGTTCCACAGCGAAAAACTGGCGAAATATACAAAGAAGTACAGCCGATGATGTACGAACTTCCGACATCTGTCAACGTATGCGGAACAGATTATGATATTGAGACGGATTTTCGGGCGATTCTGGATATATTCGGCGTTCTGGAAGACCCGGATTTGACAGGCAATGAAAAGGGAATCGGGATGCTTGGAATCTTCTACAAAAGATTTTTTGATATGCCCGCAGAGCATTTCAGCGATGCCGTTCAAAAATGCTACTGGTTTATCAACGGTGGCAGTGACGAAAGATGCAAAAGCACCACGAAGCTGATGGACTGGGAGAAGGACTTTCCGATTCTGATCGCCCCGGTAAACCGCATTGCCGGGACGGAAGTCCGCTCAATGCCGTATTTGCACTGGTGGACATTTCTTTCATATTACATGGAAATCGGGGATTGCTTCTTTGCGCAGATCGTGCGGATACGGGATTTGAAGGCGAAAGGAAAACTGAAAGACAAAGCGGATAAGGACTTCTACCGGCGAAACAGGGACGCTGTGGATATAAAGACGCAGTATTCCGACACGGAGAACGAAATTATAAAGGCGTGGACGTGAAAACACCCGCAATTTCGGCCATTTTTTTCACGTCGTCACGGTTCCAGAGAAGAACACCAGTTGCGTCTGCTGCTTGCTTTGCGCCTTCCGTAAAATAGCGATTTGTCATTACAGCACCAACGTGACAATGGTAGATTGTTTTCCCGGTGTTAACCTCCTGCACTGGCTTATTCCCTAGATCTGTTGCGTAGCACTTACACTGTATCGCATACTTTATGCCGGCTTTTTTTGCGAGTATATCAACGCCCTGATCGCCGCTACCCTGGGTGACCTCGACATCAATAAACCCGTTTTTCCTCAAAATATCGGCACACCAGAATTCAAAAGCGCGTCCTTCCATGCAATCTATGGCAGACATTCCCATTTTTTGCACCGGGCGGGCAATCGCACCATGCTGATTGCGGATAATCTTCCACGTAAAATCGGGATACTTTTTAACAAACCCAAGTTCTTCTAACTCATTTGCTAAGTCAGACGCCACGTTAAAACTCCGTATTTCAAGCTTTCTTTGAAGCATGGAGATTGAAAAAGGTTCGAGATTCGGTAATAGCTGTATTGCATCACGAACCATTTGCGGGGTGACCTTTCTGGCAAAGTAATACCTCTTAGAAAGATACTTTACACTCAGAATTCCGCAAACTATTGGAACAACGAGGATAGTTATTGTATACCCAGCGCCAACAGTGATTTTTCCGTTTTCGTTCGCAGGCAAAATAGCCGTGGCAAGAGACAGAATAAGAAGAGCGGACAAGAACCACGCTACGGAAAAAATGAATACTGTTTTCAGTTTTTTCATAAGGCAATCCCCCAGTGCATTATTTTATCATTTAATTTCAACAGTTCCTATAGCGCATTAAAAGAGCAGGTGATTATATGGCAAATGCTGACGGTTCAATCATTTTCAGCACGGAGATCGACAACAAAAAAGCACAAGCTGAACTTGATAAACTGGAAAAGAAAATAGCTTCTCTGGAAATCAAAGCAAGCCAAACCGGGGCAAAGAAAATACCACTAGAGGAGCAGGCCGATGCTTTGGGCGTGGCACTGGATGACGCAAAGCAGAAGCTCGAAGCGTTAAAAGCCAGTGGCGCATCTCCCGGTGCGATAGGGGCGCAATCGGAAACGGTTACTTCGCTACAGTACCAGTGGGATCAGGTTAACAACAAGATTGACAGATATAACCGCGAAATTGAAAAGGCCAACGGTGATATCGATGTCTCCAAGAGCAGGGCGGGAGAACTCGCCGCGCAACTCGCTTCGGCTGGACGCAGTACCGAGAAAATGAGCGCTGGTGTCAAAAAGGCGGAAAAAAGCGCGAAAACTTTCGCCAGCCGAATGAAATCCGTCGTTCGCTCTGCGCTTGTGTTTACAGTTATTACGCAGGCGCTTTCAAAGTTTCGGAATTGGGTTGGGGATGTGATCAAGGTCAGTCCGGAAGCAACTGCGGCCATTGCAAGGCTCAAGGGTGCTCTGCTTACACTGGTACAACCATTGGTAAATATCATCATACCAGCGTTTACGAAGTTCGTCAACATCCTTGCAGCAATAATTAACAAAATCGCAAGCGTGTTTGCAGTGCTGACGGGAAAGACCGTAGAATCGTCGAAAGCGGCAGCAGAGGCATTAAATAAGCAAACATCCGCGCTTAACGGAACGGGAGCGGCTGCGAAAGAGGCAAAAAAGCAACTGCTCGGATTTGACGAGATCAATCAATTGACCGAGGATACCTCCGGGGGCGGCGGGGGCGGTGGCTCTGGCACAATTGCGCCTGACTTTTCCGGCTTTGATGATACAATTGATGATTTGAACACCATTCTTGGCTACGTTGGAGCCATAGCGATCGGCCTCCTGACATGGAAAATTGCAAGTCAATTCACCGATAGCCTGAGCACAATCGGAGGCCTTGCGTTTGCTGCCGCCGGAGCGTTCGCACTGGTTTATTTCTGGCTTGACGCATGGAACAATGGCGTTGATATGCAAAACTTCCTCGGTATGCTCGCCGGTGCTGTTTTCCTGGCCGGTGGCCTTGCCATTGCGTTCGGTGCAATCGCCGCGGGGATAGGGCTTGTAATAGCCGGTATTGCAATGCTAGTTGTTGGAATAAAGGATGTCATCGAAAACGGATTTACCCTTGAAAACACGCTGACCATTATTACCGGGCTTCTTGCTACCGGCCTCGGAATTAGCCTGTTAACCGGTAGTTGGATTCCTCTGCTGATTGCCGGTATTGCCGCCGCGCTTATAGCGCTGGTTTCCTTTACCGGGCATGGGGAGGAACTAATTAACGGATTAAAGGAGACTATCGACGGATTCGGTAAATTCTTCAAAGGCGTTTTTTCCGGGGATATGGAGATGACTGCCGAAGGATTAAAGCAGATATGGGACGGCCTTAAAAATACATGGAACGCTGTCATTGATTCAATCAGGGACGCATGGAATATGTTCATCGAGTGGCTGCGCGGGAAAAATCCAGAATTAGCCGCAATTTTTGAGACATACGGGAAACTGGTTTCCGACCTTTACAACTCCGTGAAACAAATCCTAGGCGGCATTATCACATTTATTTCAGGAGTATTCACGGGGGACTGGGATAAAGCATGGGAGGGCGTAAAGCAGATTTTCAAGGGCATATGGAACGGTATTGTATCGATTCTGGAGGGCGCAGTAAATCTCATCATCGGCGGCATAAACTGGATGATTCGCCAGCTGAACAAAATTCAGATTAAAGCGCCAGACTGGCTTGGCGGCGGCACAATTGGCTTTAATATTCCTGCAATCAGCACCGTCAGCATTCCCCGCTTGGCGCAAGGCGCAGTCATCCCGCCTAACCGTGAATTTTTGGCCGTCCTGGGCGACCAGAAAAACGGAACAAACGTTGAAGCCCCTCTGGAAACCATTAAACAGGCTGTTGCGGAGGTGCTTTCGCAGAACGGCTCCGGCGAGGAAATCATAATCAAGTTCACCGGCGACCTTGCGACGCTTGCGCGGGTGCTGACACCTGAGATCACCCGTCAGCAGCGCCGGACACAGCGGGCATTGGGGGTGTAGTATGGCAAAACCATATTTCAAAATCAACGGGGTGGACATACTCCACCTCACTCAGGAGGACGGCATAAAATGGCAGCGTAACGATGTGGAAAGCCCCAAAGCTGGGCGAACCATGGACGCTACCATGCACCGTGGCCGGGTGGCGCAGAAATACCGGGCTGATATCACGTGCATGGATATGAACCGCGCGGAAGAGCTTGCGCTTATGGCTCTGATAAACCCGGAGTTTGTCACAGTGGAAACGAACCTACATCCGCTATACGGGAGCCAGACGGCGCAATATTATTCCAACAACGTTCCCGCTTCGATCTCCTACGTTGACCCCGATACCGGGGAATCGGTGTGGACGGGTATTTCCTTCCCGCTGGTCGAGCAGTAAGGAGGCAATATGCAGAAAACATCTGCTCTGTATAGAAAAATCCTTGCTGGCATCCACACGAAGGAAACGCGGGTTTCTATCGGCGATACGGGTTTTCTTGTGGACAAACGGGGAAACGGAATCACGTTCGGCGGCACCCGCATTCTGGTTGGGGCTTCCGGCGCAGATGCCGGATACGGAATGAACATCCTCGCGTCGGTAGAAACTACCGGCGCGATTTTCGATGGGAACGAGCCGACCGTCGGCAATGTAATAAGCCGGGAGTGCGACATTAAAATGCTGAAACCATCCGGGAGCATTGAAGGAATGTCCCGGCTTGCGGTTTATGTAAGGCTTGTCAGCGACGGCGGCGAATGCTCTGAATGGCTCCCGCAGGGCGTATTTTATGCGGATTCCATTGACCAGGACGCTGACGAGGACGATGTACAGTGGCTTAAAATCCACGGCTACGACGCTATTCTGTTCGCTGAGCAGGATTACCCCGCAGACAGCAAATTGACATGGCCTGCAAAGGATATAGACGTTGTGCGGGAAATTGCCCAGGCAATGGGCGTGACGCTAGACCCAAGGACGGCGGAGATTATGCGCAACGCCTATCCTGTCCAGTACAACCCGGAATATACTTGCCGGGAATATCTTGGATATATCGCCGCCATGTACGCCGGGTGCTTTCTTATGAGCGAATCGGGGGAATTGCTTCTGGTATGCTTCTGGAATATCCCAAAAGAAACCCGCTACCTGATCGATACCCACGGCTACGCCATTACGTTTGGAGGTGACAGGATCGTTGCCTGACGTGATCAATGTCCGAAAATCGCTTTCGTCGCTGGAAAAGCAAGACACTTTCAACGGATATTCAAAAGTCGTTGTTGTCGTATCGGATGAACTGGAATATTCAGCCGGAACAGACAGTGGAAGAACGCTTACTCTGGACTGCCCGTGGGGAACGCAGAAAATGGCTGAGGATATTCTATCGAGAATCCAAGGCTTCCAATACCAACCGTATACCGCCGATGGCGCACATATCGACCCGGCGGCGGAGATCGGAGACGGATTTGCCGCCGGAAACTTATACAGCGGGATATACTCCAAAAACGTTTCCCACGGGGCACTGTACACGGCGAATGTATCCGCACCCGGCGGCGAGAAAATCAATTATAAGTACGAGTACAAAACACCTACGCAGCGCAAAATTGAACGCCACTATTCCGAAATGAAATCCACGTTCAAGGTTCAGGCCGACCAGATTTCCGCCGAAGTCTCTGCCCGTATCGAACAGGGGAACGAACTCACAGCACAGCTGAAGATTCAGAGTGTCCAGATTTCCGCGCGGGTGACCAAAACCGGCGGTGACAGTTCGTCCTTCGGCTGGGAGCTGCTTGACGATTCCTGGACGGTCAAGGCCAACAATACCACTGTGTTCCAGATCACCAAGTCCGGCGCAGAAGTCCGTGGAAAGATCACCGCCTTAAGCGGCAAAATTGGCGGTTTTGACATTCAATCCGACTACCTAAGCTATAACAATCAGGTCTGGAACGGCACCAACAGCCGGGGTATTTACATTGGTGTCAACGGCATTCAGTGCGGCTCAGAGGCTAAAGGCGTGCAGATTACGCCGACCGGCAATCTGTACGCTGAGAATGGCTATTTCCGGGGAAGCGTCAGCGCTGGCCAAATTCAGTATGGGTATAACCCAGACGACGGCAAATATAATGGCTATTTCAACGGCGAGGGGCTAGAATCTCGCAGTGTCTCTGGATTGGAGATTAAGGAAAGCACCGTAACCACGACCAACACCAATGGCGGTATCAATACCTCGCTTGGGTATGCGGACTACTCGAATGAGGTGTTTAGCGGATCAAAAACTGTTTCAGTACTCAAAGCCGTAGGTATTACAGTAACAGATATTACAATCGACGGACATGATGCCTTTTGGCGGCCTATTACGGACGGTAACGGGATCACCCAGCATGTGTTGGTATACGACTAATAACTAGGAGGGATTGCACGTGGAGAAATTAAAAACAGCAACAGGAAAAGAATTCAACTGCGACTACTTTAATCTCTTTGAGCAAGTAGGCAGCTTGTACATTCAAGTCGCTGACGCATCACTGGTGACGATTGCTACTGTATTCGCAGATCCTGCGGAAACCGCGCAGCTGTGGTACGGGAATCAATACGTAGCTCAACACACAAAACTACTGGCTATTATGCCTGTGAACGGCGGCATTCGCATCACGCTTGGAAAGGAGTAAGTAATGAATCCTGTAATGAAACTTAGGGCAGTCCTGAATACCCTTGAGGGCGTTCAGGTCGCAGGACGGGAGAACTGGGACAGGATGCTGGGCAGTATGCAGGCCATTGAAGAAGTGGTGCAGGCGCTGTCCGCGCCTCCTGCGCCTGACAAGGAGACTGAACAGGAGGAAGCAGATGGCAGATAAAGCAATATCCGAGCTGATTGCAGCAGAACAGATAAAAGCCGCTGACCTTTTCGTCCTGGAACAGGACAGCGCGGCAAAGAAGCTGACGGGACAAATTCTACTGAACTGGCTGACCGCCGCCGCTGACGGCCATGGCGGTATCAGCAGCATCGTGAAGCATTCCACCAGCGGCCTTACGGATACATACCGTATCACCATGGCGGACACCACGACCTTTGATTTTCCCGTAAAAAACGGCAGAGGCATTACCGGAGTTTCCAAAGTCTCCGCCAGCGGGTTGGTGGACACGTACCGTATTACCTATAACGATAATACCACCAGCACATTCACCATCACGAACGGCGCAAAGGGTGACAAGGGCGACAACGCATACGTCTGGATTCGGTACGCGGCGCAGAAGCCCACGGCAGCTTCTCACAGCTTCGGTGTTCTCCCTGACAACTGGATGGGCGTATACAGCGGCAATTCTGCAACTGCCCCAACGGACTGGACGAAGTATCAGTGGTTTGAGATCAAGGGCGAAAAGGGTGACATCGGGAACCCGGCTCTGTTGACCAGTCGGTCCGTAACATATCAAGCTAGCACATCCGGGAATGTTATACCGTCCGGAAACTGGCAAGGCAGCATTCCCACGGTAGCACAGGGCGCTTACCTGTGGACGCGAATTGCAATGACGTTCAATTCCGGAAACCCGATTTATGCCTACTCCGTCTCCCGTATGGGCTTGGATGGCACCGGTGCTGTATCCAAAGTGTGCGGCAAAGAACCTAACTCCAATGGCAACGTTGAGCTAGAAGCTGAAAATGTTGGGGCATTGCCTAGTGCTGGCGGTTTAATGACCGGAAATATTGTCATGAACTCCCATCAAATCAAAGTATTAGGTGCGCCCACGGACAGCGCTGATGCTGCAACCAAGGGGTACGTAGATACGGCGTTAAGTAATGCCAAAACGATTGCAAAGACTGCAACGTTAACTGCTGCCGGTTGGTCTGCCAGCGCCCCGTATACCCAGGCTGTTACGGTATCCGGTCTGACGGATGCAAAACGTGCGATGGCTTATCCAGTGTACGGAAGCAACACGGACATCAACCTTGCGCTGAAAGAGGCCTGCGGTATGGTGAGCTTCGCTTCCCGGTCAGGCAGTACGCTAACGTTTACCTGCCTTGAGGACAAGCCCACGGTGAACATTCCGATTACGGTGGAGGTGTACGTATGAGCATTGCAGTGCCTTTATATGGATTTGGTGCCAGCGGCGGCACAGGCGGCACCCTTACCGTCACAGCCCCGGCGAACGTCACCGTGACTGTTTCCAAGGACGGCAAGACAAAAATCAAGGGCTCCGGCACGAGCGGCGTGGTGGTCTTCAAGGGGCTTGCAAGCGGGACGTGGACTGTTACCATCACCGGTGACGGCAAGACCGCCCAGAAGACCGTGGCCATCACGACGGACTACAGCACGGCAATTTCGTTCAATACCATCCCAGAATTCACCTACACTGGCGATTTTGAGATCGTCAACGATTCTGATGAACCTATCACCGTATCCCAAGACAACTGGAAAATCCGCTTCCTCACCTCCGGCACGTTGACATTTACCAACCTCAACGGTGCGGAGGGCGGAATCGATGTCTTTCTCGTTGGTGGTGGTGGCGGTACACAGTGGAGCGTTGGCAGCAAAATACATAGCGGCGGTGCAGGCGGCGGCTACACTCAAACGGGAAAAGCCGTCACCGTAACCACCAATACGCCGTACACAATCGATATCGGTGCTGGCGGTATTGGTGCAGCTGATGGCGGAACCACATCCGCCTTCGGATTATCTGCCGGTGGTGGCGGGCACCCCGCTGTTGGTTCAAACGGTGCCGCTGGCGGGTCTGGCGGCGGTGGATACGTCCATGCAAGCGCCAGTGGCACAAGCGCAAGTGGCGCCGGTAACGGTGGTTCTGACGGCTCTGATGGCATTACCGCCGGTTCAGGTGGTGGCGATGGAGGCGCGGGGCAGGGAACAACAACGCGAGAATTCGGCGAGGAAAACGGAAAACTGTACGCCGGAGGTGGAGCTGGAGCAAGTAATAAGGGTGGCGTATCCCCCGTTGGCGGTGCAGGCGGCGGTGGTAATATGGGAAGCGATGGAGCTACCAATACAGGCGGCGGTGCTGGTAATGCGCTTAATGGCACGCACAACGGAGGTTCTGGCATTGCGGTCATTCGCAATACGAGGGGGGCGGCATAATGGCAAAGAGTATGACACGTATTGAAAACGGTTTAGTTATCAACGTACTGTGGTGTTCTGATTCTGAGCCGGAAACCGAAAATCTCATCGACCCCGCAGACCGCCCTGTGGCTATCGGCGATACCTACAGCAATGGTAAATTTTACCGGGATGGGGTGGAAATTCTCACCCCGCTGGAAGAGGCGTTGAAAAAGAACGCCGAGTACGAATCGGCGTTATCTGAAATTGAAACCGCTCTGGGGGTGAATAACGCATGACTACCAAAACTATCGAAGAACGCAAAAACGCTATCCTTGCGAAAATCGCGGAAATGAAGGCCGAGGGCGCAGACATGCAGGAAGCATTGACCATTTTGGAGGTGACGCCGGATGAAGACGTGGAGTAACGGCGCCAAAACGCGGCTGGTGGAAATTCGTGCCGCTGAGGACGGAGAGCAGGATATGCGCGCCATCGCCGCAAGTATCGCAAAGCTGCCCCCCGGTCAGCTCAAGAAAATCCTCACTGACGACATCATTGCCATTCTGGCGAAATACGGGGTGATGCTCGGATGACGATCAAGCAAAAGCAATGCTTGCTGCTGTACCTTGGGTATTACACTGGGGCAGTCGACGGGATTTGGGGCAATAACTCCCGCTGCGCCACCGAGGCATTCCAGCGGAATTACGGGCTTACGGTGGATGGGATATTTGGCATCGGGACGGAGGCACGTATCCGGGAGGTCGTTGCTTCCGGCGAGCCGCCCCAACAGCCCCAAGACACCCCGGGGACGGAGGGCGGCGCAGACTGGTGGAAGGATATCCGGTATTTCAAGCGCGCTGAATTTCGTTGCCCCTGCGGCCGCTGCGGCGGATTCCCGGTGGAGCCGCAGGAATCCATCGCACGTACAGTGGACGAGATTCGCTACAGGCTGGGCATCCCGATTTCCATTGTGGATGGCGGTGGTTCCGGCGTGCGTTGCGCGGCGCACAACGCGGAGGTTCGTGGTGTTGCCAACTCCCAGCATTTGTATGGGCTGGCGGCTGATCTGCACAGCGCAGCAAGTCCGGCGCAGATGAAAGCCGTGGCGGAGGATGTCATGGGGCGCACCGGCGGCATCGGGCTTTACGACTGGGGGATTCACGTGGACACCCGCCCCGGATATGCCCGGTGGAACGGCTGAGAAGGGAGTATGCCAATGGAAGATACAGAAATTGTCGGCCGGCTTTCCGCAGTGGAGCAGCGGAGTAAATCCAACTCCCACCGGCTGGAAGCGCTGGAAAAGCACACGGAAGCCTTGAACACTCTGGCAACGTCCGTCGCTGTCATGGCGGAGAAGGTGGAAACCACCGGGGAGAAGGTTGACGGCCTCTGCACGGACGTGCAGGAGCTGAAATCCGAACCCGGCAAGCGGTGGAAGTCGGTGGTTGAAAAGGTCATATACATCGTTGTGGCCGCTGTCGTAGGGTTTATTCTTGCCCGGCTTGGGCTGGGCTGATTTTTAAGGAGGAACACCATGAAACTTTTTATTAGTCAACCGATGAAAGACAAAACCAATGAAGAAATTGAAGCCGAAAGAGCAGCGGTTGCCAGACTGTTCGACTTTCCAGGCCTGGACGTAGAGGTCATCAATTCTTTTTTCAAGGACGCACCTGCACAGGCTGCACCGCTGTGGTATCTTGGAGAGTCCATTAAGCTGCTGGGAAAGGCCGATGCTGTGTACTTCTGCAAGGACTGGCAGCACTACAATGGATGTATCATCGAGCATGAATGCGCCGTGAGATACGGCAAGAAAATTTTATACGCCTAACAGGCAAGGAGGAAAACAAAATGATTAACTGGATCGTACGTATCAAAAACAGAGATTTCTGGCTGGCCGCGATTCCCGCGCTGCTTCTGCTGGTGCAGACGGTGGCCGCCCTGTTCGGCTTTACGCTGGACTTGGGCGAGATCGGAGACAAACTGCTGGCCGTGGTAAACGCCGTGTTTGCCCTGCTGGTGATCCTGGGCGTGGTCAATGACCCCACCACCGCCGGTATCGCTGACAGCAAACAGGCAAGAACTTACAGCTCCCCCAAGGAGGACTGATGTGATAAGTGGATAAAGTCCCGTGGAATCGGGTAATTCTGGATGAATTCTGTTCTCTGGCGATTCTTACGCCGCTGGAGGAAAAGATCATCCGCACCCGAGCCGCCGGATGGAGCCAGACAAAACAGTGCCACAAGTTTTGTGTGTCCCAAGCCACTATCACAAGAACGATTAAAAAGTTGCGGATAGAATACGAATTGTGCAGAAAGTACAGTGACAAGCTCCCTGAAAATCTGAAATTCTGATTCTGCGTGACGATTTATTGACGATTTATTGACGAAATCCCGACGAGTAGATGATGATTCTACCGTCGGGATTTTTGTTATTCTATAGGTAGAAGGTGGCCACCTCCTAATATTTTGAAGGAGGACTTCTAAACTATGGAAGTAGAAAAGGATTATGCAAGCAAAGGCGTAGCCGGTGCCGGTCTTGGCACGGGTATTGCCGGTCTGGCGCTGGGCGTGATGAATGCTGCGGGCGGCCTGGGCGCTCTGGCTCTTGGCAACCGCAATGCCGTTCCCACTGCTCCTGTTATGCCCGCCATGCCCTATGGGGCTGGCTATGGCTGGGGTGGATGCAGCGAGAACATGCCCGTGAGCCGGTATGAACTGGATCGTGAGCAGCAACTCGCCGCCAAGGATTCCGAAATTGCCCTGCTGAAAGCCAATACGTACAACGATCAGAAGTCCCTTGAGCTGTACGCCTACATTGACGGACAGTTGAAGGACATTCGCAAGACCCTGTGCGATCAGGCCGTACACAATCAGCGCACTGAGGACAGCTTCGCGCTGGTTCGTCAGGATGTGGAATGCGTTCGGGCTGAACTGTCCAAGGACATCAAGATTGAGGCGGAGCGGCGCTGCTGCGCTGACAATTCCATCGTGACTTACGCCAACGCGACCTTCTATCCGAAGCAGGTCGCCGACGTGACCACCGGAACCGGCACCACGGCACAGACGCTGTACAACCCCCTGCCCAAGTGCGGCGGGTGCTGCAACGGCTGATTCCCGGCAATTGGGGCGGCAGCCGCCGCCCCATACTTTCAAGGAGGTAATTTTCTATGATTCCTATGGAAAACGTGCAGGCAGGGCTTGCAAGATTCATTGACAGAAGCATTGCTCCAAGTCTTTCCGGCTGGGACAGAGTTCTGGTTGCCGGGGCTGGGGGGCTGCTTACCGCAAATTTCCCGAAGATTATTGCCCAGTACGCAGATCATCCCATGGTAAAGGCGCTGGGCATTTACGATATGGAGCATGGCACGGTGGACGTTGACGCCCTGTACAACGCCGCAAAGCCATACATGGGGACAGAGGCACTGCCCGTGAAAATCCCCGGAATCGGGCTTACGCTCAAGCTGGGGAAACAGGATATTGACACGCTGTATGCGTACATTCAGGAGGGCATCAGATGAAGGAAATCAAACTGCTGATGGAGCACATTGAAGACGAGCTGGAGGACGCGCACACCTACGCAGAACTGGCCGTGGAATACAAGCACGACGACCCGGAGCTGGCAGACCTGTTTTACAGGCTGAGCGGGGAGGAAATGAACCACATGAACGCCCTGCACAAGGCCGTTGTTTCCCACATCGAGGAATACCGCAAGCAGAAGGGCGAACCGCCTGCGGCCATGATGGCCGTCTATGAGTACCTGCACAAGCGGGATATTGAACGGGCGGAGAACGTCGGAGTGGTGCAAGGACTGTATAGGCGGTAAGCGTGGCAAATTCCGTTGCCAATCCGTTGCCAATTTGTACACTAAAAACGTACCGCACGCGGGAAAATATTAAAAACTATGGTAATACTTTCCCGTAGAATAAGTTTGGAGAACGTGGGAATATAGCTGATAAAGCAATAAAAAAGCCCTAGAATTGATTTCTAGGGCTTTTTCTGCATGGTGACCCGTACGGGAATCGAACCCAGCGCATTATTTCTTAAACATGTTGCGGCTCTAATGGATTCTATTTTCCGTTTCCAATTTTGTTGCCAATTTTACCGTTCGCCGATGGGCTGGACGAGAAAAAGTTCCGAAAGTCCTGCGCCATTTTGGCAATATCCTTCTGCGCTAAGTGCGTGTAAATTTTGTGCATCGTCTCGTCATCTGCCCACCCGCCAATTTTCATTGCTATCTTTTTCGGCATCTGGAGGTGATAAGCCAGAGACGCGAAGCTGTGCCGCAATCCGTGGTTCCCGACTTTCGGCAGGCCGTTGGCGGAACAAATCTCGTTTATCCTTGTGCATATCCACCCGCCAGTCAGGTTGACGACATAGCCTTCCTTGTTATCAACTGCCTTTAGTGCTTCCATCAGCGGCTCAATAATCGGAACCGTGCGCCGGGAGGAATCGTTTTTATTCTGCTTCTTGTGAACCAGTTTGCCGCCGTCCCCGGCAACTCTTGCCCCGTGGACATATATTATTTCGTTCTTGAAATCGACCTTGTCCCACGTCAGCGCCAGCATCTCAGACCTGCGCAAGCTGGATAATTCCAGCAGGGCGGCAATTTCTATCGATTCCCCTTTTATGGCTTGCAGGAACACCGGTATCTGATCCGGGTCAAGGTACGGCTTTTCGTTGTGTTCCTTTTCCGGCAGGGTCACCCGCGGCCTGCGCCCGGTTTCCTCGAATATCGCTGCGGAAATCAGCATCCACACATTTTTAATATATTTCGGGGACAGTGTTCTTGCTTCCCTGCGGATGGCGGCTTGCCACTGTTCGTCCGTGGTGGTGTATACGTCAGCCGCCATCATGCTTTGGAAACGCTGCTTGCGGTAGGATTCATACGCATAAATCGTTGACGGCGACTTGAATCCCTTCCGGGCGGCTATATATTTATCAAGCGTGTCCCCCAACGTCTTCCCCCGCTTACCGGGCGCGGCCTTTGCTTCGATAACGCCGTTTTTCAAAGCGAGATATTCGGCCACGCATTCATCATAGGTATCTTTCGTAATGGATACGCGGCGATTCTCTAGCAATACACGTGTGTGCCACGCGCCGGAAGGAAGCTGCTCTATTTTGGGCAGCTTTATTTCCGGCTCCTTTTTCCTTTTCGCCATAAGGAATCCCCCTTTACATACGGTTAGAAAAAAATTGCAGACCGCCGAAACGGTCTGCCACTGCCTTTGAGAACTAGGTGGGGCGACGCTCCCACATCTCCTAACAAGGGTGACGGCTGCCCGTTCCGTCCTCTAGTTCTTTCTGCTTTTGAGCAACGCGGCCTTGGTTTCGATAATATTTAACGGACTATGTAGAACCCCACGTTCAACCATGTTCAAATAGGCAAGCGCTTTTACACGGATGCTTTTCTTTATATTTTTGTTTTCCAAAACATAAGGCACATTGTTGATATTGTATGGACGCAGTATATGTTCCGGGAGGACAGGGAACATATCACAGATAATAAAAGCCCTGTCTTTTCCGTATATCGGCGCTATGAGGTAATGCACGCAGTTTCCAGAGCCGTGCCGTCTCTCATTTTCATATATCAGCCGCTTGTATTTATCTACGTTGGTACTCATTGGAACCATCCACAGGACGCCGGATTTGTCAGCTATAGCGTAGTAGTGGGGGCGGCTCTCTTGCTTATTCTTCATATATCGGTTGTTGCCATATTTTTCAAAGAAAGCATCACGGATTATGTATATTCCGGAGTCCTGTATCTCTGTCATTTGTTATCCCCCAAAAAAGAATGCCGAACCGGCATGGTGGCCAGTCCGGCATTTTCAGGCCGGAGTTTTGTATCCCGCTCCCGGCAGGCGGCAGTCTTACAACAAGCCGAAGTCTTATATCCCGCTCTCGGCAGGCGGCAAATTAGGGCGGACGATGAACGTCATCTATCTAGCGTAGGTGGTTATCCTACGTCTATATTGTACCCCGAGAAATGGGAAATAGCAATAGACAGATTGACCAAAAACGGGAAAATATTTCCGACAATCGTAAAAATTTATCTTACCTCTGTATCCATCCGATTCCCGGGTGCATGATATCGAGGATGAGCCAGCCTACAAGGAAGATTACCAGCACCGCAATGGAAATGCCCATAATCAGAATCACGCGGCGGTTCTGGCGGTTGAGTAGGCTGTAGTGCGTTTGCAGCTGCATGGTGTGCCGCCTGTAGTCCTCGCTCTGGCGGATGATCGTTGCCTGAAGATATTCCACATATTCCTCCATGGACTGGCCGGGAGCGGGAAGCATCGGGTGTTCCTCCGGGGCGTACTGCACGGCGGCCTCGATGCTCTGCACAAGCCTTGCCGTCGGCTCCGTCGCGCCATTCAGGGCGCGGCAGATCGTGGCCTTGGATACGCCGCAGGTTTCTGCCAGCTCCTGCTGGGAGATTCCCCGCGCCTTCCGTAAGGAATCCAGTTCTGATAAATGCTCGGAAATATTCATGAAAACGCCTCCTGAAACGAAAAAATTCACGTGTGGAACGATTTTTGCATGAATGAAACGGGAATTTCACATCTGGGTCTTTACGAAACGCCTATGGGGGGTGTATGGTGGTATTGCAACCGGCACGGGACACACGGCTTTACCGGCGGCAAAGCCCCGTCACCTTGTGGCACGGGTGGCGGGGCATATCTAAAGCGTTCCCCGCCGCTATGCGCATAGCGGTCACTCCCGGAATACTCCGGGAGTGATGAATGCTGACAACTCACTTGTTGACTATTTTGCCATTGATCCGAAGAAGTCAGTTTGTTCCTTCACCCACTTGGCCATGTAACCATATATCGGTTGCGGGATCTCTTCGGAATCCGGCATTGATTCCGGTATATCTCCAAAATATGTAATTCTATTTACCTTCCTTAATTCGGAATTTTTGGGTGTCTCGTAGGTTTCCTCCTGCTTGAGATCCATAGATACAGCGTAGCCTTTCCCTCCGAAACTATTCCGATAGGCAGAGAAATTAGACGGGGCAAATGCATACAGAAGTTCCCCAGATTCTTCTACGAACAACGAGCCAAGCTTTCCAATGTGCTTAAAATTTGTATCATTTTCTTTTTCAGGCTCATTGTATAGTGCATATACATCTGCGTCCTCTTTTTGCAGCCAATGAACGTCAGCGTTATCCAACTCTGATACGTCAAAGGTTACAACGCAATACAGAAAATACGAATATGTTCCACCATCGTCATAGTGTTCGTAAAAATCCACGCTTTTGAGGTATACATTTTTCCCGTTGTACTTTATGGCGCACGGGAGATTATCAGCAATTGTTGTGTCCCCGGATTTTTCCGTCCTTGTAGTGTTCCCGTTATCGTCTGTTGCATAGGTTGTTTTGGGAATTTTATCCTTGTAAGAATCAGTCCACAAATCAGGATTTCCACATCCAGACAGCACTACACAAAGGCAAATCAGGAGAAAAAGCAATTTCTTCATAGTATTCCTCTTTCCATAAAATTCTACAGTAAAATAATACCACGTTCGATACATATTTTCAATGAATAGAAAGATTTTTTGTGCAACTTTTTAATTAGTCCGATTTATTGGACAGAACGTGGTGTATTATACGCCCTGTAAGCAAACAAACGTTTATAAATACATAACGGAGGGACAAAACATGCAAGCGAAAGAAGAAATTAAGAAGCCTATCGAAGAGATGACAGAGCAGGAATTAGACAGGGAGATCGGAGAGCGCGCCAGACTGCTGACAGATGAAGAAAAGGTAAAGCTTATGTTCCTCCTTCTCGAACTGGCAGCATCCGAATGAGCGCGTGACCATCCCCTGGTACCCGCTCAATGGTTATCTCCCCTCTGTAAGCCCTCTCAGCTGGGCAAGAATTAACCGCTTGTGTTCTTCGGATAAACCCTTGACAAGCGCCATGATTTGACTATCCAATTCGGACAGCTCACTGGGAACGGTGGGCTGTTCTTTTTCGTCGCGCTCTCTACGAACGTCGTATCCCATAAGCCACGTTTCGCTTACATTCAGTGCCAATCCGAGGATGGTCAACTTTTCCTGCCTCGGCTCAACCTTCCCGCTTACGTACTGGCTGAGATCGTTTTTTGCCAGTTTAACACCGTATTTCTCGCAAAAAGGTTTGGCAGCTTCAAGAATATCGACTTGCCGAAGCGACCTTTCGTTCATGATCTGCTTTAATCTTTCACTTGTGCTACTATTTTTCATTTGCTACACCTCCGGTAACTGAATAATAGCACACATTGAACTAAAGTTCAAGAGCTAAATAAAAATAATTCAATTTTTTTGAACAAACTAGTTGACAAACGGGAAATGATGGTGTATACTTAAGCCAGTTCAAGAGAATTGAACCGAAAGTGAGGTGAGAATATGCCGTACAATTATTCCAAACTGCTAGGCCGCATTGTTGAAA
>OQWM01000138.1_pt1 | contig 39916 bp, 24 predicted proteins | sample 1691531 | NCBI WGS metagenome assembly OQWM01 (sample SAMN03418257, study PRJEB22391) | human gut metagenome | biome: human-gut; feature: organic feature; material: feces | host: Homo sapiens | place: Tanzania | collected 2013-01
AGTATATCATTTGGCTTCTAAATCAAAAGAATTAGACAGAATGGCTTATTCTGCTTTTATAAAAGCTTCTTCGTTAAGTCCCATTATGGAATAGATTTGAGCCAGGTTCAAGTCTGTCTCACGAACTTTTAGGCTGTCTCCTGTCCGGACAGCATATTCCTTTTTCCTCAAGGCGTATGTCAGCGCCGTGTCGGTCTGAAAGGCAAGGCACTCATCAACAATCCTTCCGCATTCCAACCATCCTTCGTCAGCGGACAATTCCTCTGTTTCAAGGCGCTCTTTTATTTCATCAACACGTTTTTCGTGCTGTATGGAATATGTCTCCTGTTGTGACAGGATTGCGTCCAGTTGTTTAAGAAGCTGGGAGAGGTCTTGATTCTCCGGGACATATAGGGCGGACAGAAAAATGACGGATGTGGTGAGCAAGAATTCAGTTATCATAGTTTCCGTTGTTAGTGTAGAACTTCATATTCTGTCAATTATGCGTTTTTGTATGATTCTCGTCGTTCTCATAGCAGAGCGAAAAATAGCGCCGGAGGATTATCCCTTTGCTGTCTGTTTCCACAAGAAGCGGGAGAGTGCTCAGGTCGAAAGCGTCGAAAAGTTTGTCGAATGTCTTTGGAGACTGAGCTTGAATGTCATCGATGTTGACTGCAAATGTGTTGAGTTTCAGAGCCTTCGCTTCTTTCAGTTCGGCTTCGCACTGGTGGCATCCGCTTGTGTGGAAAATAATGATAGTCCTTCCTCCGTTTCGGGAGCAATTCTTTCCGAGCCTGTCCAGACGACGGTTCTTGACTTTTCCTCCGTTCAGAGAGCCATTGACCTTGATGCCTGCAATTTTGCTCCCCGGTCTTGCCTTAGAAAGCAAATCCTTCTGGATTTGTGCGAAGTTTACGACCATCAGTGAGTCTTCTGCGCTGTCGAATGGTGAATCGGGACAGAGTATGTAGTTGTCAATGATATATTCAAGGGAGTTTTTCGCATCCTCACCCCTCAGGGGCACCAGACGGTAGAAAAGGTCCGTCACTGCCTGTTTTTCCCTCGCCTTTCTTTCGTCGAGCAGTTTTTCCAATGATTCCGTGTCCAACATACGTCCGACGATGATTCCTTCTTTGTCAATTAGGAACATTCTCGGAGTCGCAGTCACAGAATACAGCTTTCTGAAGTCGCTGCTTTCTGAAAAGTCGCAGAGATGGCGTGCTGAACTGACCGAGGTGAAATGAGATGAGATGAATTCCTTCCATTTCCGGGGATTGTCGCCTGTGTAGAATGTGACGAGTTCGCAGTCGCTCCGACGAAGGAAAAAGTCTTCAAGTTTCACCGATTCAAGTTTGCATTTTGCGCAATCCGTGTCGTAAAACCACAGGATGGTGGGTTTATTTTTGCTGAATGATTCGAGTTCGGCTTCCGGTAACAATGGGGCTTTCATTCCGAGAAGGGAGGCGCGGTTGAAGTCGGCGTAGCTGCGGATTGCGGCATTTTCGTGAATCCATTTGTCAGCCACGTGTACCGCAACATTCTCATCTCCCATAAGATGGGAATTTCTGAAATGTTCGAAAACTTTCACTGCGACCTCTTCCCTCGAAGCCGAATCGCAATTCCCGATTATGAAATCTGTTTCCTCGATTTTGGTCGGGATGTCGTAGGCTTCCAAAGCCAGAAGATACTCCTCAAGAACTTTATCCCTCGATTGTGCGCTCGCAACGGGAAGGATTGGGCAGCAGAAGATTAGAGAAATCAAAATGGCTGCGATTCCTCTCGATTTCCGTATGTTCAGCAAATGAGATTTCATATCTTCCAAAAACCCTTCAATTTCCACTCCTACAACTTAATCCCTTCGGGAATGAATGCCGAGTAGTCGCCTCCGTGCTTGATGATGTCGCGGACGGCGGATGAGGAAATGTGGGCGTATTCCTGTGCGGTCGGGATGATGACAGTCTCGATGTCCGGGGCTATCCTGCGGTTTGCGTCGGCAATGGAACGTTCGGTCTCAAAGTCAATCATATTCCTCACTCCGCGCACAATATGGTGTATACCAAGCTGGTGGCAGAGGTCCACGGTGAGGTTGTCGTATGAGAGTGCGGTGACTCCATTCAGCCCGGATGTTGCCTCACGGATGATTTCAAGTTTCTTTTCGTTGTCGTAGAATCCACGTTTGTCCGCATTGATTCCCACTGCCACAACCACTTCGTCAAACATTGTCAGTGCACGTTTGAGTATGTTGAGGTGCCCGGCAGTGAACGGGTCGAACGAGCCCGGGAAAAGTGCCTTTCTTGTTATTTTTTTTTCGTCTTCCATATTTCGGAAATCTCTGTAATGTTATAGTTTCCAGTCTATTGTGTCCTTTCCACGCTCTGCAAGATAGCTGTTGGCTTTTGAGAAATGCCTGCATCCGAAGAACGCTCCCCGAGCGAGAGGGGAGGGGTGTGCCGCTTCGAGAATGAGGTGCTTGCTCCGGTCGATGAGCGGAGCTTTGCTTCGGGCAAAATTTCCCCACAGCATAAACACCACGCCGTCGCAGTTGTCCGAGATGCAGCGGATTACAGCGTCCGTGAAGTTTTCCCAGCCTATTTTGCTATGCGATGCCGGCGCACCGGAGCGGACTGTGAGAATCGCGTTCAAAAGCAGCACTCCCTGTCTGGCCCAGTTTTCCAGATTAGGCCGCCCGGACATAGTCACTCCGAGATCAGTCTCTATTTCCTTGAATATGTTTTTCAGGGAAGGTGGCGCACTGATGTTGTCGGGAACGGAAAAGGACAGGCCCATAGCCTGGCCGTAGCCGTGGTATGGGTCCTGTCCGAGTATCACTACTTTAACTTTGTCAAGAGGAGTGAGTTCAAAAGCCCTGAATATGTCCTTGCCGGGAGGAAAAACTGTCACTCCGGCAGCTTTTTCAGCGTGGAGATATTCCACCAGCTTGGCGAAGTAGTCCTTCTCAAACTCCGCCGCCAACGCACTCTTCCACGATTCTTCAATCTTTACGTCCATATCACTCAAACACGGCTTCTAATACATCAGTTATGTTTCTGACGTAGATAAATTTCAGCCCCTCGATGTAAATAGGCTTGATATCCTCCACATCCTTGCGGTTATCCTCGGAAAGCACAATTGTGTGTATTCCAGAACGTTTGGCTGCAAGAATCTTCTCCTTGATTCCACCTACAGGAAGTACACGTCCGCGTAGCGTCATCTCGCCCGTCATCGCGAACCCGCTTCGAATCTGCTTCCCGCGAAACGCCGAAACCATCGATGTCACCATCGTGATGCCGGCCGACGGCCCGTCCTTCGGAACTGCTCCCTCCGGCACGTGGACGTGAACGTCTTTCTCCGAGAACTGCTTGTAGGTCAGACTGGTAAACTCAGGGTGAGCCTTGAGGTACTGATAGGCAATCGTGGCGGACTCCTTCATCACGTCACCGAGGTTCCCGGTCATGGTGAGCACGCCTTTTCCTTCGCTGATGGAACTCTCGATGAACAGAATCTCTCCACCCATCTCCGTCCATGCAAGTCCGGTGACCACGCCGGAGGCCTCGTTCCCGCGCTGTTTGTCATGGAAGGCAGTCGGCAGACCGAGATACTCCTTCAAGTCTCCCGGCTTGATTGTCTCCGGGCGCTCCTCATCGAGGGCAATCTTCTTCGCACTCACGCGGGCAATCTTCGCAATCTGTTTCTCAAGGCTTCGCACTCCGGATTCCCGTGTGTATTCCTCTATGATTGCCGCCAAGGCCGGTTTGCTGATCTTCAGCTGATCTTTGTTTAGCCCGTGCTCCTCAATCTGCTTCGGAATGAGGTAGTTCTTTGCGATTTCCATCTTCTCTTCGGCAAGATATCCGCTCACCGGAATCATCTCCATACGGTCGCGCAGCGCCGGCTGGATAGTCGACGTCGTGTTCGCCGTCGTGATGAAGAGCACGTGCGAGAGATCGTAGTCGATGTCGAGGTAGTTGTCGTGGAAAGTAGTGTTCTGCTCAGGATCGAGCACCTCAAGCAACGCTGACGACGGGTCGCCGTGAAAGTCGTTGCCTATCTTGTCCACCTCGTCCAACACAATCACCGGATTTGATGTGCCGGCTCTCATTATTCCATTCAGAATACGCCCAGGAAGCGCACCGATGTAGGTTTTCCTATGTCCGCGAATCTCCGATTCATCGTGCATTCCACCGAGCGCGATCCTTATGTATTTTCTTCCCAGTGCATCGGCTACGGACTTTCCGAGGCTCGTTTTACCGACTCCCGGAGGCCCATAGAGGCAGAGTATAGGCGACTTCATATTTCCCTTGAGTTTCAGCACGGCAAGATATTCGATGATGCGTTCCTTCACCGTGTCGAGGCCATAGTGGGCCTTGTCAAGCACCTTTTTCGCGTGCTTCAGGTCAAGGTTGTCCTTCGAATACTCCTCCCACGGGAGATCCACCATGAACTGAAGATAGTTAAGCTGGGTGCTGTACTCCGGAGAGTTTGGGTTCTGGCGTTCGAGCTTGATCATCTCCCTATCGAAGATTTCCTTCGTCGACTCCGGCCATTTCTTTTTCTCCGCCTTTTCCTGAAGTTTGTCAAGCTCTTCCATGTCGTCCATGCCGAGCTCCTCCTGAATGGTCCGCAGCTGACTGTTGAGGTAATACTCCCTCTGCTGCTGATCCATATCTCCCTTTACTTTCTGATTGATTTCGTTCTTCAGCTTGACGATTTCCGACTGGTTGCCGAGCATCTCAAGAAGCTTCTCGCCTCTTTCCAGAACCGAGGATATGCCCAAAAGGCCGATCTTCGCGGCGTAGTCGTCGAAATCCACCGTCGTCGCCACAAAATTCACGAGAAATTCGAAGTTGTCGATTGACTTTAGGGCGTTGACGGCCTCTTTCGGCACAAAGGAAGCGTTCTTCGATATATAGATGGCCTTCTCCTTTATCAGGTCGCCGGTTATCTTCAGAATGTTGTTGTCCGGGACGGTCGTGTCGTCCTCGACATATTGCACGCGCCCGAGCATATACGGCTCATATTCATATATCTCCTCAAGCCTGAAACGCTTGAATCCCTGAAGTATGGCCGTCATCGTCCCGTCAGGAAGTTCAAGAGTCCGGATGATCCTTGCCACGGTACCATATTCCGCAAGGTCCTCGACCTTCGGCTCCTCTACGCTGAAATCCTTCTGCGGAACCGTTCCTATAAACAGATTGTCCTTCTCCGCCACCTGAATGAGTTTCAGGGACTTCTCCCGTCCTATTGTCACGGGGTATATCGTTCCCGGGAACAGCACAGCGTTCCTGAGCGCCAGAATAGGCAGGGAATCAGGCAGTTCGTCTTCCCTTACCCCCTGCATCGGCCCGTCCGGTGACGCCACCGGGATAACGCTCACTTCCGCTCCTGCGGGTGAAAAGATGTCATTGAATAAATCCTTCATAAAATCTCTTTTGTATATATGTGCACAAAAATGCCCTCTGACAAAATGTCAGAACAGACATGCCTTGCGATGTGTCGTATAATATGGTCAAGCATTATGCCATGCCGCAGCGTTTTCGAACGTCCGGTTTCGGCATTGTGCGTTTCACATCGTAATATAATCCTACAAAAATGATGTTTTTTTTTGAATATTAGAAAAATAACTCTAATTTTGCGAGGTTTTTACCGAGGTTAGAATTTCTAATAAACATTTTATACACAAGTATTATGACAAAGGCAGAAATCGTAAACGAGGTTGCACAGTCAACCGGAGTTCAGAAAGAGCAAGTAGCAGCAGTAGTGGACGGCTTCATGGAGGTTGTAAAGGATTCTCTTACAAAGGGTAACCCTGTTTATCTCCGCGGATTCGGCAGCTTCATCATCAAGCACAGGGCTGAGAAGACAGCACGTAACATCACCAAGGAGATTACGATAACGATCCCGGCACATGACATTCCGGCATTCAAGCCGTCAAAGTCATTTGCAAAGCAGATCAAGAAATAATATTTTAAATTCATTACTACTATGCCAAACGGAAAAAAGCATAAGAGGCATAAGATGGCTACACACAAGCGTAAGAAGAGATTACGCAAGAACAGACATAAGAAGAAGTAGTCTGAGTGTCTGCCATTTAAGCAGTCTTACAAGTTGAAGGCTGGCCCGGGCGGTCAGCCTTTTTTACGAAACCCATAAAAAGCGGTCCGCTGCGTTGCGTTTCTTGATAAAATCCTCACCATCTAACTGACCCCTCCCGTCCCCTCGAAGGGGAAGTGGTGCTTCGTGCACACTATCGCACAAGGCTCTCGCTTCGTTGTTCTTCGCACGACGCTGATGCGTCTTTTGGATTGTGACAGCCGCATTGTATATCGTCTTTTTATGGACTTCTATTTTTAACTTTTATTGTCAATAAAATTTTAATGGAAGCCGGAAAAGAATCCGTAAAAGATCTTGTGGTTGAAGTCAGTTCGTCTGAGGTCTCCATCGCTCTGATGGAGAACCATCGTCTGATTGAGTTCAACAGAGAGTCTGTCTCGGGTCATAGCTTTTCGGTGGGGGATGTCTACCTGGGCAAGGTGAAAAAAATCTTGCCGGCGCTTAATGCAGCGTTTGTGGACATTGGTGATGAGAAGGAGGCTTTCGTCCATTATCTTGACTTGGGGCTCTACTTCAATGCATTCGATGAATTCGTGAAGAGGGCAAATCCCAACTCTGACCTCAAGGGAATATATTCCCACATAAAGATAGGTCAGCCGCTTGAGAAGGAAGGACGGATAGAGAAAGTTCTCACCCCGGGACAGATGATTGTCTGTCAGATTGTCAAAGAACCGATATCCACCAAAGGCTCGAGACTTACAGCTGAAATTTCATTGGCAGGACGTAACATTGTGCTTCTTCCTTTCGCGGAGAAGGTCAGTGTATCACAGAAAATAGCTTCGAAAGAAGAAAAGAAACGGCTTGAAACGCTGGTGAAGAGCATTCTTCCGCGCAACTACGGCGCGATTATCCGCACGGCTGCGGAAGGTAGGAACGCTGCTGTGCTTGACGCCGAGGTGATGTCTCTCATCGAGAAATGGGAGAGCTCATGGAAAAAGATTGCCTCGTCCAAGAAGGTGCAGCTCCTCTTCACTGAGTACAGCAAGACGACCACAATCCTCAGGGATCTCCTGAATGACTCGTTCAGCAATATCTACATCGACAACGAGAAGATCTACGAGGAGACCCTTAAGTACATTTCACTCATTTCTCCGGATCAGGAGAAAATAGTGAAGTTCTACGAGGGCAAGGAACCTATCTTCGACCATTTTGAGGTCACGCGACAAATAAAGAGTTCCTTCGGAAAGGTCGTGCCTCTGAGGCAGGGTGCCTATCTCGTAATCGAACACACGGAGGCACTGCATGTGGTTGACGTCAACAGCGGAACGAGAGCCAAGAACAAGGAACAGGAACAGAACACCTACGACGTGAATTGCTACGCTGCGGAGGAGATTGCCCGTCAGCTGAGGCTTCGGGATATGGGCGGAATCGTCATCGTGGACTTCATCGACATGGAGTCGGGCGAGCACCGCAACCAGCTCTACAAGTATATGCAGCAGCTCATGGAAGGGGATAGGGCGAAGCATAATGTGCTTCCGCTCACCAAGTTCGGCCTGATGCAGATTACCCGCCAGAGAGTGCGTCCGGCGATTGAGCTGAACACTCTGGAGGTTTGTCCGGTTTGCCACGGCACCGGAAAGATTTCTTCGAGCATTGTGATAGACGAGGACATTGAAAGGAAACTTGCCAACTATGTCGTTGACAAGAAGATACAATCATTGACGCTGAAGGTAGGGCCCATTCTCGGAGCCTATCTCACCAAGTCCGACGGTCTGTTCAAAGGGAGCATCCTCGACCGCTGGAAAAAGAAGTACAAGTGCAGGCTCAAGATGGAGACATCTTCCGACTTCACTGTCCTGCAGAATGAATTCTATGATGAAAAAGGGGCTCGACTTGAATAAGTCGAACCCCTTTTTTAGAAACCTTCAAAAAATAACCTGCATCATCTCTCAGGAGCGGCACGTCATCATTGTTTCAGTTTCTCTTTGTAGCGATACCGATGTAATACAGCAATGTAGCGATGGAACCGATTGCGGCTATGACGTAGGTGTATGCTGCCCATTTCAGAGCATCAATTGCCATCGGACGCGTGCGGTCATCGACGATTCCTGAACTTGTCAGCCAACTGACGGCCCTTGAACTTGCGTTGATTTCACACGGAAGCGTGACGAGGCTGAAAAGTGTTGTCATTGCGAAGAGCGCGATTCCTATCCATAGAATTGACGGGAAACTGTTCACCAACATCACTCCCAAAAGCAGGACCCACTGGACTGTCATGTTGCAGAAATTCACTGCAGGAACCAGAGCGCTGCGAAGCTTTACCGGAGCATACCCCTGTGCATGCTGGACGACGTGTCCGCATTCATGTGCGGCGACGGCCGCAGCCGCTATTGAGGAACTGGAATAGACCGCGTCGCTCAGGTTTACAGTCTTGCTCCTCGGGTCGAAATGATCCGTGAGCACGCCGTTGGTGCGGCGTACCTGCACATTGTGTATCCCATACCAGTCAAGCATCTTTTCCGCCACCTGTGCGCCTGTAAGGCCGCTCGGGTTCGGCACCTTGGAATACTTGCTGAACTTGCTTTCCAAAACTTGCTGGATGGTGAAACTGATCAGCATCACAGCAATGACTATTATCCAAATGTTCATTTTTGTATTTTATTTTACAGCATTATAGTCTTGGCAACGCGGTCTGCCTTTTCCTGACCTGCCGCAGCGGCCACAATGGCAAGACCGAACGCAATCGCGTGTCCGGCTCCGCGTGAAGTAATGAGGTTCCTATCAATAACCACGCCGTCTTTTGTGTCGACTGTGGCTCCGGCATCCTCAAGTGCGCTCTCAAAGCCTGCATAGCAGCACATCCTACGTCCTTTGAGCCCGCCCATCTTGCCGAGAACCACGCTCGGCGCTGCGCAGATGGCAGCAGTGATGCCGCCTTTGTCGAAGTGCTTCCTGGCAATCTCAATGAGTTCCTTCTTTTCCGAAAGGTTTATTGAACCTGGCATTCCTCCAGGAAATGCGAGGACGCCTTCTCCGTCGATGTCCTGATTTTCGGTTTCCTTCAGAAACTCGCTCCAGTTAAGATCCGCCATAATCCCGATTCCGTGGGAACTGTGTACAAGGTGCTCTTCTGTGATAGAAACTGTCTTCACTTGAAGCCCTCCGCGTGTCATCATGTCCACCGGGCACATGGCCTCGGCAATTTCGTATCCTTCAGCGAGAAAGAGATAATTTGTTTTCATGTATGTTTTTTATTGTAACAGCGGGCAAGGCCTGTTTTGCATTGCCCAAACGTCAACATTATGGCAAAAGCCGTGCAAATGTATCGTTTATAGATGAAAATTCATTAAAAAATGGTACTTTTGCAGCCTGTTTGCTCTAGCGGAACCTATTGTGGGTGTCCATAGGAGTTGTAATACATTAGAATTATGTTTGGAGAGAACGATTTCTCGCGTCTGGAACTGAGTCTTTCGGACTGTGAGTCAAACTACCGATATTTCAGAAATCTGCTGAAACCGACAACGAAACTTCTCGTGCTCGTCAAGGCCAATGCCTACGGACACGGCGCCGTGGAGTTTTCGCGACTGATGGAAAAGTCCGGCGCGGACTATCTTGCTGTGGCCTATCCTGTTGAGGGAATGGAACTTCGTGCCGCCGGCATCCACAAGCCGATTCTCGTGCTCACCGCGGGGACCGATTTTTTCAACGAGATAATAGACAACAATCTTGAGCCGAGCATCCCGAATCTTTGTTCACTGAAGATTCTTTGCGAGATCCTTGAGCAGCGCGACGTTCACAACTATCCTGTCCACATAAAACTCGACACCGGAATGCACCGTCTCGGTTTTATGAGTTCGGAACTGGAGGAACTGGAGGAATATCTGTCGAAAACCGACCGGGTGAAGGTGAAATCCATTTTTTCACATCTTGCAGCTGCGGAGGATCCGGCGAGCGATGATTTTACGCTCGGTCAGATTGATATGTTCAATCGAAACGCGACGTCACTTACGAAGACCTTGGGCTACAGGCCGATGCAGCACATACTCAATTCTGCAGGCATCGAGAGATTCCCTCAGTATCAGTACGACATGGTGAGGCTCGGCATCGGAATCTATGGAGTGAGCGCTCTTCCCGGGGTGCATCTTGCTCCAGTCGCTTCGTTCAAGTGCAAGATTCTTCAGATCAAGAACCTGAAGCCGGAAGACGGGACGATAGGCTACGGGCGTAACGGGCAAATAGCTCCTGAGGGCACGACAATCGCCACAATCCCGGTTGGCTATGCGGACGGCATCGACCGCCATCTCGGGCGCGGCAACTGCTCGTTCCTGCTGAATGGCCGTCGCGTGCCGACGATAGGCAACATCTGTATGGACATGTGTATGCTTGACATAACCGGCGTTCCGGCACAAGTGGGCGACACCGTCACCATATTCGGCAAAGAACCGACAATCTCCGAACTTGCGGACATTCTCGGCACTATTCCTTATGAGATTTTGACCTCAGTTCCGCGGCGAATCGAGCGTGTGGTTATAGCCAATCAGATGGAGTGAAGGTCGATTTTGGTGCGTTCGGCACATTCGGGAAATATGAGAATCCGGTGAGTTTCTCAAGGTCTGAGACGGACATCATATCTTTTGCCTGTGGCTTGTGACCTTTTTCCATTTCGTGGCAGACGACGAATGCAACGCATTGCAGTTCATTGGCAGAGCATTGACTGACAGATTTCCCGGTATTTCCTTTCTTTGTGCGAAGTAGTACATAATAGAACATAGAAGGTCGTGTCACATCACTTCGCCCTCCGAATGAAATCTTTTCTGGATTTCCGATGTTTCCATATTTGTCCTTGAACTGCTTGAAATAGCAGCCGACAACTTCATAGAGCGTGTCAGAACATACGAGACCGTCTATGTGGTCTTCAAGGTTGTTCCAAGCTCCTCCTCCGGTATTAAATGTACTGGAATATTGTGGGGCGATGTTTGTGTAATAGAATACTTGTTTGTTGGTCGCGGATGAACAGGTTCTATCTGAATTGCCAAGCATATGTCCTTTGTTGCAACCTCCGCCGGTTGCCTTCGAGTGATATTGAATGTCTGAAGGGATGGAAGGATCTATTCCATATCCACTCCTTCCCGCAGAGCCCTTGTACATACGATGTCTTGGAGCGGCTACCCATACAGGACAATGCTCTTCAGCACTGAAGCAAACTGTGTAATTCCTTGCGGTCTTCCCGTTCGGACCTTTTTCTCCGCCGGCGCATAAGTGGTGAGCATAGTAGAGCGTGTTATCGTCCTTGCTAATCAGATACTTGCCGGATAATTCATAATTGACGGCAGGAAGTTCAAACCATCCATATTTCCCGTTGGTCGTGCCCGGCTCCGGCGCTGGACCTGGTTCCGGCGTTGGACCCGGTTCCGGATTTGGCTTGTCCGGGTCCGGTTCTGTGCCCGGATTGTCAGTGTCGGCCTTATTCTGGATTCCAGTACCTACAACTCTCTTGTAGAGGAGTGCCGATTTTGCGGAAGAACTGATGTAGAAACATTTTTCTTCCGGGTTCCAGGCGATTGCCCCGTCTCCTGCTTTCGGGTTCAAGCTGAAGTCTCCTTCTCCGTTCTCGCTGTAGAGCACTTCCCAGAGATAGCAGTCGGCGTTCAGTTCTTTTGCGGATTTGATGAAACCGTTTTCTCCGTCGAATCCGATGTAGCCGACTGATTCGATGTGGACTCTATAGTATTCTCCGCTTTTGATAAGGACAGCTTTTGTCTTGTCGGCATCTGACCCGAAGACAACTCCGTCAAGAGTCGAGAGTTTCTCTCCCGCAGTTCCCTCACCTTTGTCTCCAACCCCGCTGAGCGGAATCAGGCTGCTGCCGTCTTTGTGTGCAATGATGTAGTCGCCGCTCCAATCGTCGACCCAAGAAGAAATTCCAACATATTCATCGTCAAGATGTTCGCTGTTGTTGCTGATTTTGTCGCAGGAAGCTAAGCCCAGAAGTCCGAACAGTACCACTGTAACGGCTGCGGCTCTTCCCCATAGACCCAAATGATTCATTCTTATTTTGTGTTATTGTTCTGTTTTGTTAAAAAGAGATTGAACGATAGCCCAATCTCCTGTGGGGCACAAATTTAAGACTTATTTTCGGACAAACAAAGTTTGTCAGCCACAAATTTCATAGAGCTCAAGCAGCCTCATCTCCACTTCATCTGTACGTGCGATGATTTCTCCAATCCTTTCGGATGCCTTCTGCAACTCATCGTAGGGGAGTCCGCCTTCGCCAAGACGAGTTTCCAAGGCCGATTTCTCTGCAGACAGTGCTTCGGATTCGGCTTCAAGAGCTTCCAACTCACGTTGTTCCTTCCAGCTCAGTCTTCTTTTTGCCGGGGTTGGAGCCGTTCCGGTTGCTGTCACAGAGTTGGAACTGCCACCCACAGCTTCTTCCCGGAGGGCAAACTGCTTTTGGGCCTTCTCTTTTCGTTCCTGTTCCCGCCGCTCAGATTTCTGTGCCGCCTCATAATCCTTTATATACGCCCTGTAGGAACTGAAATTTCCGATAAAATCCTTCACCACACCATCGCCGCAGAATACGAGCAGATGGTCCACAAGGCGGTCGAGGAAATGGCGGTCGTGTGAAACGATAATGAGGCTGCCTTGATATTCGGAGAGATACTCCTCGAGAATGTTCAGCGTCATAATGTCAAGGTCGTTCGTGGGCTCGTCAAGTATGAGCAGATTTGGCTGCTGCATCAGGATTGTGAGCAGATAGAGCCTTCGCCTTTCGCCTCCGCTGAGGCGGGAGACCCTGTTGTTCAACATATCGTGCGGGAAGAGAAAGCGGTTCAGCAGCCCGGTGTCGTTCACGGTCTCAAGCACGGTCTGGTCCTCGTCGAAACTCATTCCGTTTTGGTGATAGTAGCCGATTTTGAGCGATTCCCCACGCTCTATGCTCCCGCTGTAGCCTTGAAGTTCTCCGGTGAGAAGGTCTATGAATGTGGATTTTCCCACACCGTTACGCCCCACCACTCCTATGCGGTCGCAGCGCTGGAACTTGTAGCTGAAATGGTCGAGATAGCAGTCCGCTCCATAGTAGAAACTGACATTCTTGCAGTCTATCACTTTGGTTCCCAGTCTGTTGGCGAGGCGAGCGTCGGAGGAAAGGCCCTTTCCGCTCATCCCCGCAGAAACCGCCGACATATCCACCGATTTGCTCTCCCGCACCTCTTCGGCCCGGTCTTTCAATTCGTGGAATGCGTCAATCCTATATTTCGCCTTTCCGCTTCGTGCACATGGTGTACTCCGCATCCACTCCAGTTCGCGTCTCAGGATGTTCCGCACTTTGTCGGTCTGTGCGTTCCAGTTGGATATGCGTTCGTCGCGTTTTTCGAGATAGTTCTGATAGTCGCCCCTGTAGGTATATACCGCCCCGTGGTCCATTTCCATCACCATATTGCAGACGCTGTCGAGGAAATAGCGGTCGTGGGTGACCATAAGCAGGGTGCAGCGGGCGCGTTTGAGATAGGCTTCGAGATATTCAATTGCATCGATATCGAGGTGGTTGGTAGGCTCGTCCATTATGAAGAAGTCCGCCTCGGTGGCGAGCATCTGCGTGAGCGCGACTCTTTTTACACCTCCGCCGGAAAGTTCCTTCATCGGCTGCCCGAAATCAGTCAGTCCGAAGTCTGTCAGCAGCCGTTTCACCCTCAATTCATATTCCAACAGACGTTCTTCGTCAAGATGTTTCGTGAACTCCTCACTACTATCCATAATCTGCCGGAAAATTCCTTTCTCCGGGTCGAAGTCATATTCCTGCTCCAGGAAGGCGATGCGTATGTCCTTGAGAAACAAAATCTTTCCGCCAGAATCGCTCTTGTCCTTTCCGGCGAGAATCCTCATAAGAGAAGTCTTTCCCGTGCCATTGGGCGCAATAAGCGCAATTTTGTCTCCCTCATTTATATTGAATCCGATATGTTCAAAAAGAACTTTCGGCCCATAGGATTTCGATATATTTTCGATCTGAAGGTAACTTGCCATAAATATATATTCGGACACTAAAATTATTGATATATAACTATTTCCATCCTCCGCCGAGAGCTTTGTACAGGCCTACAATGGCGAGGTTTTCACGAGTTATGGCTTCGCTGAATTCGAGCTGGGATGAGAAATACTTACGTTGGGCGTCCAGAACGTCGATGTAGTTGGTGACACCGTTTATGTACTGGCTGTCCGCCAAGGTCACATACTGCATCGCAGCCTCCTCCATCTCTGCCTTCACGCGAGAATTTGAACGGGCGGACTGATAGATCACCGTGGCGTCATAAACCTCGCGGAACGCCTGAATCACCGTTTTCTCATATTGGAGCCTCGCCTGCTCATAGGCCGACACGGCAGCCTTCATCGCAGACTTGCGTCTTCCGAAATCGACAATCGGGGCAGCAAGGGTCGCACCCGCAAACCAGAACGGAGACTGGAAGAAGGCGCGTAACTGACTGTTTTCCAGACCGGCGCCGAGATTGATTACAAACGAAGGGTATCTCTGCGCGATGGCAATTCCAACGCGGGCTTCCGCAGCGTGAAGCTTGTTTTCAGACATCATTATGTCCGGCCGGCATTTCAGCACATCCGACGAAACTCCCGCCGGCACTGTCGTGATGGAATAGATGTCAGTCGCCGAGACGCTTCTTTGGATTTCCCTTGGGTATGAACCGGTGATAAAACAGAGCTCACTTTCCTTGAGGGCAATCTGCCTCTGCAAATCCGGAATCAGGGCTTTGGACGAAGCATACTCCACAAGTGCCTGTTGGTAAGGGATTTCGGAAGTCAGTCCGCCTTCCGCCCTGAGTTTTGCCTGTTTCACACTTTCACGTCTTGTTTCGAGTGTGTTCGACACAATCTCAAGTTTGCGGTCCAGTCCAATCAGTTCGTAATAGGCCGAAGCCACACTTGCAACGACACTCATTCTCACCGCCTTCTGCGCATCCTCTGCGGCAAGATACTCCGCCATCTTTTCTCTTCCCGCCCATTTCAGACGGCCCCAGAAATCCACTTCCCACTGTAGCGAAGCCTTCAAGCCGAATTCCGGGCTGTTAGGATCGGTTGAATTTCCGCCGTAGTTGCTGTAGTCGTTCTGGCCATATCCCTTTGCTGAAATGGAAGGAAGTTGCTCCGCTTTCTGCATTCTGTACTTAAAACGCAGTTCATTAAGCCTCTCCGCGGCGATGAGCACGTCCTTGTTGTAGGATAGCGCCGTGTCTATAAGTCTTTGAAGTTCAGGGTCTGTGAAAACCTCCCTCCATCCCGGGTCCTCGAAACTGCCGTCCCCCTTTTCAAGCGAAATGCTTTGTGGCATATTTCCCAAGTCTGGTTTAGGGCAATACTTTGCAGGCGAACAGGAGGCAAGAGTCATTGCCGATGCCACCATCAGCACAAGCACCGGAGTGACAGACTTCTTACCCAAACGAAGTTCAGGACGCCAATGAGACATGAATTTTCTGAGGTTATAGATTACCACAAAGAAAAACGGCACGAATACGATTCCGGCGGTGATTCCGGCAATCATACCGAAGAATACGCCCGTTCCGATGTTCTGGCGGCTCTCCGAACCCGGGCCGCTGGCAAATACAAGCGGAAGCATACCGAGGATAAATGCCAGGGAGGTCATCACGATAGGTCTGAACCGGAGTTTTGCCGCAGTGATTGCCGCATCCACGACATCCCTGCCCGCCTCGACCTCTTCCTTGGCGAACTCCACAATCAAGATGGCGTTTTTCGCCACCAGACCCACCAGCATCACAAGTCCAATCTGGAAATATATGTTACTCTCCATTCCCAAGATGGCGACGCCGAGATAAGCTCCGAAAATCGCAATCGGCAGAGACAATATCACCGCAATCGGTATCGACCAACTCTCATATTGGGCGGCAAGGAACAGGAACACAAAAAGCAGTGCCAGAGCAAGTACCAGTCCCGTCTGTCCGCTCTCCTTTTTCTCCTGATAGGACATTCCGCTCCATTCCACTCCGATATTGGACGGAAGGTGTTCCCTGGCGATTTGCTGAAGAATCTCCAGCGCCTCTCCCGAACTGACTCCGTTTGCCGCCTCTCCCCGGATTGTCGCAGAATTGTACATGTTGAAACGCTTTATGGCTCCCGGACCCGTTGTGTAGTGGGTGTTGCCCAAAGCGTTGACCGGAATCATCGTGCCTCCCGCACTCTTGAGGAAAAAGAGATTGAGATTGTCCGTGTGTGCACGATATGGGGCATCCGCCTGAATGTAAACCCTGTAGATACGGTTATACATATTGAAGTCATTCACATAGATTGCTCCGGTGAAGGCCTTGAGAGTTGAGAATACATCCGCCATAGAAAGGCCCAGAAGCTGGATTTTGTCGCGGTCGGCATCAAAATAGAGCTGAGGAATATCCGTCTGCATTCCGGAGGATAGTCCCGTGAGTTCCTTACGCTTCGACGCATAATGGAGCAAGGTGTCGGAGGCGTTCTGCAAATCCACATAGGATGCATCTCCTCTTGCCTCCAGTACCATTGAGAATCCACCCGAGGTTCCGAGTCCCGGGATAACCGGCGGCGTGCTGATATACACCCGGCTCTCCGGATAGCGTGAAAGAGTGTCCCTGACCATCGCAATCGTTTTGCTCATATCCGTCACCTTGCGTTTGTTCCAAGGTTTGAGGATTACAGTCAGAGTGCTGCTCGACTGGGTCGTACCCACTCGCGGACTCGAACCCGTGACATTGAGCACATAGTCGACATCCGGCTGACTCATAAGAAAATCCATAGCCCTGTCCGTCACCGCCCTCGTGCGTTCGAGAGTGGCTCCGGTGGGAAGTTCAAGTTCTACGGTGAAATAACCCTGGTCCTCCTTCGGGATGAAACTGCTTGGGACAAGACGCGCCAAAACAAAGATTCCGACAATGGCGACTCCAAAAATCGCGAACATCCTTTTGGAATTGTTCACCGCCAGACGAACCATTTTCGTGTAGAACGAGGAACCTGAGTCCATCCACGAATTTATCTTTCTGAATATAAAGTTCTTATGCTCATTTTCCGCGTGAGGTCTCAGGAATTTCGAACACATCACAGGGCTCAGAGTGAGGGCCACAACAGTAGAAATAATCACAGAAACGGCAATGGTCACGGTGAACTGACGGAAGAGCTGGCCTGTGATGCCCGAGAGAAAACTCACCGGCACGAAAACGGCGCAGAGCACAAGCGACATTGCCACCAGCGCGCCTCCGATTTCCTGCATCGCCTTTTTTGTGGCCTCATAAGGAGACAGATGCTCTACAGTCATAATCCTGTCCACATTTTCCACCACGACTATGGCGTCGTCGACGACAATTCCGATTGCGAGGATGAGCCCGAGCAAGGTCATCATATTCAGGGAGAATCCGAATATGAGCATAATTCCGAATGTTCCAATCAAAGAAATCGGCACTGCAATCGCCGGGACAAGGGTGGCACGGACATTCTGCAAAGAGAGGAATACCACCAGAATGACCAGAATGAGCGCCTCGAAAAGGGTTCTGTAGACGTGATGTATGGAGTCGGAAATGTAGGTGGTCATATCGAAAGGGATGTTGTAGGACATTCCCTCAGGGAAACTCTCGCTGATTTCCTTCATCTCGGCCCTTACGTTTTCTGCTACCTCCATTGCGTTTGCTCCGGGAAGCATATAGATGTTGACCACCGCTGCATTACGGCCGTTGATTCCGCTCTCGGTGTTGTAGGACTGGGCTTCAAGCGAAACTCTCGCCACATCTTTCAGTCGGATGAGCGAGCCGTCTTCCCCTGTGCGCACTACAATATTTTCAAATTCCTCGACGGAAGACAGTCGTCCTGGAGCCGTAATCGGGATGGTCACATCGACATCGGTAATCGGTTGCTGTCCGAGAACTCCCGCCGCAGCTTCGCGGTTCTGGTCTTTCAATGCGTTTTGGAGGTCTTTCACAGTGATTCCGAGGCTCGCCATCTTGTCCGGTTGCACCCAAAGCTGCATTGCGTAGTAGCGGCTGCCGACATTGGACACTCCTCCCACGCCGGAAACCCTGCGGAGACGATCCTGAATGTTAAGGGTGGTGTAGTTACTCAGGTAGACCTCATCAAATTTCGGGTCGTCGGACATTATGGTGATGGTCATCAGTTTGCTGGAAGACTCCTTTTCCACTGAGATTCCGTTCTGCACCACTTCCGCAGGAAGTCTGGACTCCGCGAGTTTCACCCTGTTCTGGACCTCTACCGCAGCAAGGTCGGGGTCAGTCGAGATGTCGAAAGTCAGAGTCGCCGAATACCAGCCGTTGTTGGAACTGCTCGACTCCATATAGAGCATTCCCGGCGTTCCGTTGAGAGACTGTTCGATTGGTGTCGCCACGGCCTGGGAGACTGTTTGGGAATTGGCTCCGGGATAGGATGTGGAGACACTGACCACCGGCGGGACAATCTTGGGATATTGGTCTACCGGGAGCAGCGTCAGACCTATGAGTCCGACGAGTACTATTATAATTGATATGACCGTCGAGAATACGGGCCGGTCGATAAAAAAATCAGATTTCATAACTTAGATTCCGTGGGTAAGTTAACTCACTTTTATTCACTTGAATCATTCCTTGACTGACTCTGAGGCAAGATATGGGACAGGCTCCACTTTGGCTCCGTGGGAGAGTTTGTGCTGACCTTCCACCACGATGATTTCGTTAGGCCTGAGTCCGCGCTCGACAATTGTTGTGTTTTCCACTTCGGGCCCTGTCTGGATGAAGCGTTTTTCCACAACGGAACCGGCTTTCACGACAAAGATGTAGGTGCCGCTTTTCTCGATGATGATGGCCTTGCTCGGCACTGCAACCGCGTTTTCACGCACATCAAGCAAGACTTTAACATTGGTGAACTGCCCCGGAAGAAGTTCCCTATCGGGATTTGGCATCTCGGCACGCACTGAAAAAGTTCCGGACTTTGCATCGACCAGAGGGTCTGCGAAATCCACAAGTCCTTTATATTTATATTGTGACTTGTCCGCCATAGTGATGGTCACGAACGGATTCCAATGACGGCTGGTGTCCTTCTGCCCGAGATTGACGTTGCGGGCCTTGGACTTCTGATAGTCAAGGTCTGTCATCTTGAATTCCACCAAAACGGTGTCGCTTTTGACGACATTAGCAAGAAGCGACTGCGCTCCCGGGCCTACCAGAGTTCCGATATCCACGTGCCTTTCGCTGATGTAACCGCTTATCGGAGAGCGTACCGTGGTGTAACTGAGTGCAAGGCGTGCCTCTGTCAGATTGGCTTCACTCACGTGAACGTCGGCCTTAGCGCTCTCGTAAGCCGCTATGGCATTGTCCAAATCCAACTGGCTGGCAGCTTTCTGTTCGTAAAGAGGACGGATTCTGGCGAGGTCTCGTTCAGCCTTGAGGGCAATTGCCTTGTTTTTGGTGACAAGTGCCTCCGCCCTGTCGACCTGTGCCTTGTATTGTTTTGGGTCGATGATGAAGAGCACCTGATTTTTGTCCACGTGAGTGCCCTCTGCGAACATCATCTTTTCGAGATACCCTTCCACACGGGCACGGACCTCAACAAACTGCTGGGCACGAATCTTTCCAGGAAACTCTCCGTAAATTTCGACATTTCGTGTCTTCACGATGTCCACGCCCACAACGGGAAGAACTTCCTCGACTTTTTTCGGGCGCAGGAAAATGACCAGACAAACTACAATAATGACAAGTGCGGAAACCACCGCAATGATTGTCTTTTTGTTAAACCTGAATTTGATCTTGCTCACAGAATAAAAATTTTATAGTAAAAAGCCTTCCAAAAGCCGGGACTCTGAAAATCAAACTACCGGGGATATGTTTCTGCAAAGGTAGTAAAAACTAATCATTCTGCACCACCTCATAATCCTTTGTATAGCCCGATAGGAACTGTCTTTATCAAATCTCCTTGAATGGCGTGCCGAAGTCCGTTCCGTTGGCTTTCTTGTATTCCGCGCAGAATGATGCATAGAACACGAGCGCTTCTTCCGTAAGCTTCTGACGGCGCAGGGCCTGAATAACGACGTGGAGAGCCTTCTCGTCTGTCGGGTCTATGGTGACTGCCATTTCCCCGATTTCCCGTACCGCCTCATAGTCTTTAGATTTGAGTCGTAAGTCTGCTTCCTCGTGGAGCAGAGGGAGAATCATGTTGTCGACCTGCTCCTTGAAGTCATCGAACAGCGGGTCGCCTATGGACTTGAGAAATTTCCCTCTTGATATGATATTGAGAATCAGAGTTTTGTTCAGATCCTTATTTCTGAGTACGTCATTCAGTTCGAACCAGTCGCAGCGACATTCATCGGTTAGCTCAAGGTAGTAGCGTCCATCGCGGTAGGACACCGCCGCACCATGCAGATGGCCGAGTGACTTTCGGAGATTGTTGATGGCGACGCCTCGCGAATTCTTGACCTTATCCTCTTCCTTGTCCGGCCAGAGTATGCTGCTGAGCCTTCTGGTGGAAATCCCATTATTTCCGCGCTTTATGAGGAGGCATAGGATAAGAATCTGCTGGTTCGTAAACATTGGGGTTATATCCTTGCCCTCGTGGTCGATTACGGTGAAGTCTCCGAACAGGCTTATCGAGTCGTGGATTGTCTCGCTTCGGAATCTCCTGCGGCTGCCCGATCCGCTGCTTTCAAGTTCCATTCTTGCTGCCTTCTTTTTCTTGAGCATCAGAACAGTTCCGGCCGCGGTTCCGAGCACTGCAATGGCAATAGTTATCGTTGCCCATAGCCCATTCCAACCTCCGGGAAATCCGTTTCTGCCGTCGTCAAGCGCCTCCGCTTCCACCTCTGACACGGGAGGATAGACAAGCGAATAGATTTTTAGCGTTGATTTGATGTCGTCCTCGAATTCCTGTACCGTGGTGTAGAAGTGTCCGAGTTCCCTGTCCATGTAGAGATTGGCGTTGGTGCGCATTTTGTCGGACACTATGGGGATGCTGTTGCACAGTGCCTCATGACTTCCGTCAGCAATGCTGAAGCGGTAGAGCCGGAGTTCCGATTTTCCGATATATTCGGGATAGCAAAGCGTGTAGAAGCAGTCTCCGTCCACATATAGGTTTCTGACCGGTACCTTGTCCGAGTCGTCCCTATCGATGGACCAAAGACAGAGGCTTTCTCCAGTGGCGGGATTCACGCGGTGAAGGTCATAGAAATAACGCCGTCCCACCACCTGTTCTCCGCATTCGTTCCCCATTCCTCCATACACATATATATACTTTCCGTCGGTTCCTGCCGATGTGAAGTATCTCGGAAAAATCCTGTCTTGTCCGGTGTTTTTCCAGACTTCATCCCAGTGTCCCGATGCCTCGTCAAATTCGAGAAAACGCCCATTATACAGCATGTTGCCGAATCCTCCGAGTATGGTGTAGCGGTGAGACAGCGGATTTCTGAAACATCCGTGGTGGTGCATTGGCATGTCGGCCTGCTCCGTGCAGATTGTCACCCATTTCCTGCTGTCGAGGTCGAACCTTGCCACAGACGGGCTTCCTGGAGGCACTTCGTCATTGTAGAGTTCATACACATAGAGGAATCTTCCGTCTTCGGAAACGAAATTGTTCCCGAGTTTCATTGTGACAGGACATGGACGGGAGAACCTATGGCTGTAATGCCTTCCCGTCATCAGGTCAAGTGTTGTCATTTCCTCCCTTGTGAAATAGTAGAATTCTTTTCGGACGGGGTTGTATGTCGCTCCTGCGATGTCGCTGTAACTGAAACTTCCCGTTTCTTTCCAGTTCATGGCCTCATTTACCAGCCATTCCGGATTCTGGACATATCCCTTCACCTTGCCTGCCGAGTCTCTCACGATATTTCCCGAACGCTGCCCGAGCGGGAATACGAAGCGTTTGTTACGGTTTCCAATGTTCATGTTTCGAATGGCGAATGCCGGCACGTCAATGATGTGGTCGCTGCGTCCGAACTCGATGCTTGCCTTCAGCCTGTTGGGAAGACCTTCCGAGTACACCGCGTGGCGTTTCCCCTCAATATCCAGAAACACAGAGTCCTTGAGCAGGTCAAAGTCCACGGCAACATGATGCCAATGCAGGTGCGGCAGATGCTCATGGGCCAAAGATGCTTTTATCAGACTATGTCGTCCCTCCTCGTTGAGCCTCACGACTATGCTGTCCCCTCTGCTGTCGTAGGAGAGGTTCCATATTCTTTTACTGTCTCCGCCGTCCTTGATTCTGAAGAAGTAGCCGAATTCTGACGAGGGGCTGGTGTATAGTTCGAATTCCATCATAAATTCTCCGGCAAAGGCTTGGGGCCTATCGCCGAACACATTCCATGACGTCCTTTGGTCTATTCTGTAGTCCATTCCGTGAAACCCGAGACCTTGCGGGAACATTTCCGTGGAGAATGCCGTTGCCGAGACTATGGCAGCTGCGAGAAACTTTGTTTTAATCCTCATTTAACCGTTAAGTTTTCGTAAAGGTAGGAAAACTATTGAAAAATGTATCGGATTATCGAAAATTTATTTGAATTTAATCTTGTGATAACCTTATATTTAATCGTAGTTCATTTACTTTGCACCCACTAATCATTTAAAATCTTTAAAAATGAAGAACACTAAATTTTTATCCGCAGCGGCTGCAATCCTCGCATTGCTTGGAAGTGCGGCGCTGGCTGACTCCTGCAAGAAGGACAATACGGAACCGGAAGTCGGGAAAGGCACTGTTTCCGGTGTCGTCACCAACAATCTCGGCACGCCTATTATAGATGTTGAGGTTTCAATCAGCGGAACCGAAATCAAGGCTACTACTTCAGTTGACGGTTCTTACACTCTTGAAAACGTTCCGATGACCAAGCAAACCGTATCCTTCAAAAAGGAAGGCTATGCGGAAGGCTCGTCTCCGATCAACGCCTCCTCTTTCAAGGACGGCAAAGCGACTGTTGATATGGTGATGGATATCGCGAGCGCTAAGATTACAGGAAAGTGCATCGATGCGAAGAACAACAATGCCGGAATGGCGGGCGTGACCGTGAAACTCAACGGAGCCAAGGAGACTCAGACCGATGCAGACGGCATCTATGTGTTTGATGGTCTTACGATTGATGATTACAACCTCGTCTTCTCCGCTCCGGGATGCGTCGATGTCGTGCGCAGTGTGAGCAAGGACCAGTTTGTGGGCGATTTCGTGGTTACTCTTACCGATGTCCGTATGGGCGCAAAGGAGATTCTTCCGGGCGCTACCGCAGAGGACCTGAGCAAGGTTGACGTATGGCACTACAACGAGTACAGAGGAGGAAAGAACGGTGATAATTATCCTCATTTTGACTGGTCAACAGACTATATGGCCACGTTCACGAGTTGGTACGGCTGGCATCAGGAGCAGAATGAGGGCACCACAATCCAGATTCGTAATCGCGAGGAAGACGGGGACTGGAAGAATCCTGCCGACCACGAGAAATTCGACTCTTATCTTGCCGGACGCAAGAAGATTACTGCGGACAACTGCATTTTGGCCATCAAGCACCGCACTCACGACGCCACCGAGGATTCTCCTTGCCACTGGGGCGTGATGGTGATTGATATCAATGCTGCCAACCCTGTTGCTGAACTCGTTGGAGGACAGCAGGAATCTTATTATCCCGGAAATTACAGCAACCCTGACGCTGTCTTTGACCTCTCAAAGTATATCGGCAAGGAGGTTGTCATAGCAATCGGTGTATATCGCTGGGAAACTGGCAACTACTACAAACAGCTTGTGCTCCGCCGTCTTGCATTCGCAAAGGAGGCTCCGTCAGAGTGGGGTTATCTTCCGGGCGAGGCTGTTTCGGGACTTGACGCCGGCTATAAGATGACAATGGAGATGGTTCGCTCGACCATGCCTGTTACTGAGTTCAGCGAGTTTACCGGACTTCCTCAGGACGGATGGACTGACATTGACGGACCGGAGAAATACCGCGATGCCTATGCGAAATACAGAACCGTCGGACATTTCGCCGGCTGGTGGTCATGCATGCCGGTTCAGAAGGATAACGAGCCGCAGGCCGGAGAGGGCTTTGTGATGAAGACTCGCGGAGGTGGCACAAGAGTCAGCACAACAGACCCGGAGTCATATTTCTATGCAAAGTTCGCAATTGCCGCAGGTCATAACAACTTCACTCTCAAAGCGCGTAACTTCAGTTCCGTGAATGCGACATTCTTCAAGCTTACCGCAATCACAGAGGATGGTACCGTTAAGCACATCATTCCGACGGCTTCTGTGGGTGAGGCTGCCGCTGACGGCTGCTGGAAGTTCTGCCACGAGGACGGCAGCGCCGACAATCCGGATGCTTACGCAACCTTCAGCTATGACCTCTCTGAGTTCAACGGAAAGAACGTGGTTCTTGCTCTCGCTGTCTTCAAGGGCGAGGCAAATGATGACGAGAACAAACTGAGTATCTATGGCATGTCGCTGAAATAGCAGACATATTGACGGCGTGGATGGTGCAGGCAAAGGGGCACTGTCCATGCCTTTCTTCTGTAAAAGCGCTACTATTATAGTGCAGACATAATCTTCATAGAAAATAAACAAGTCATGACAATCAAGCGTTCCGCATTCATTTCTCTTATAGGTTTTTTTCTTGCCGGATGCATCTCTTGCAGCAGTCCGGAGAATCCCGTAAAGCCGGTTCCTGGCGGCGAGGAGAAGGATAATCGTGCGGAGAAAATTGAACTTGCGAGGCGTGACCTCCTCCGTGCAATGAGTTTGGCCGCTGCCGCGAGAACCAACTATTTCTCCTCTGACGGGACAGCGATGTCGCGCTACTACAATCCTTATACGGGGCTCAAATCCTCCGAGAAGGGCAGCGTCTGGATGTTTACAAGCGCTATTGAGGCGGTGAACTCCGTGCTGCATGGTCTCACTGCGCTCAGAGATGCCGGGGACGAGAGTTTCTACAACAGCTACTTCTCGGCATACGCTTCAATGCTCTCCGAACTTGTGGAAAACCTCAAGTGGTACGAGGGCACATATACGCTGACATCCTACACTCAGACCAAGAAATGGACGGTCTATGGAGTGAACCGCGCCTCAAGTCCGGGAAAGGCTGCCGTGGAAGGGCGTGAGAATGTCTATGATGACCAGCAGTGGCTCCTCCGCGAACTGATTGAGGCCTACCGGCTTACAGGCGTGGAGCGCTATCTCGAAAAGGCCGAGTACCTTGCCGAATATGTGATTGATGGATGGGATACGACTCTTGATTCCGAGGGCAAGGAGCACGGCGGCATAGTCTGGGGTCCTGGCTACTACACCAAGCACTCGTGCAGTAACGGACCGTTCGTCAGCCCACTTGTCTGGCTGTCGGAGATTTACAGCGGCAAGCCCGACGAGGTGACCTACAGGTACATTGGCGCAAACAAGGCACGTCTTACGAAGCAGATGAACAAGGGGGAGTACTACCTTATGTATGCGAAGAAGGTCTATGACTTCCAACGCTCACACCTCTATAGAAAGAGCACCGGAGTCTATGCCGACATGCTCGGGGCAAAAGGTTGGGGTGGCGACAACATCGCCTACGAGACCGTCGATGGCGTTAGGTATCGCGGCCACAACGAGGAGGAGTCCGCAACAGGCGAGGCATATTCCTATAATTCCGGAACCATGCTCTCCGGCGCAGCCGATCTCTATCGAGTCACCGGCGAACAGGCCTATCTCGACGATATGAAGTCCCTCTCGACTTCGTCGTTCCTCTATTTTGCGAAGAAGTCAGCAGACCGTCCCGGGTATTACGAATATGCAATCGACGGCTTCAACAACTGGTTCAACGGGGTGCTCATGCGCGGATGGGTCGATGTTTCAGCGCATTACGGCAATGTCGCACTTAATATAGGAACATTTCAGAGCAATCTCGATTATGCCTGGGGCAACTATCTGAACAAGAGTATGTTGCCGACGAGCTTGCTATACGGATGGAACAAAGACAAATCCAAGAACAAGGTTGAGGCGATGTTCACCTTCGCGTATGCCGCTGAATATGCGGTCCTCGCAAAATGGCATCTGTCACAAATTGAATAATATCGAATACAATGAAAAAGATACTGATAATCGCAGTTTTCCTCCTTGCGTCGCTCGGACTTGATGCCCAGACAATTACGGTGAGCGGAACGGTCGTCGATGAATCGATGCAGCCGGTGTTCGGGGCGAGTGTCATGGTGAAGGGCTCTAAGATCGGAGTCGCGACGGATATGGACGGAAAATATGAGATTCAGGCGGCTTCCGATGCCGTGCTGGAGTTCTCTTTCCTCGGATTTGCGACGAAATATGAGGCTGTCGGCGGACGGGGGGTAATCAATGTCGTGATGGCGGCCGACAATACATGGCTTGAATCGGTGGTTGTGGTCGGCTACGGCACGCAGAAGCGCGGCTCGCTCACTGGAGCGGTGTCCGGCGTGAATGGCGAAAATATGATTAAGACAAAGAATGAGAACCCTCAGAACATGCTCACGGGACGCGTGCCTGGCGTACGCGTGTGGCAGAAGTCGGCCGAACCGGGAACATACAACAATAGTATGGACATCCGCGGACTCGGAGAGCCGCTCATCGTCATCGACGGCGTTCCTCGTTCGGCGGAGGACTTCCAGAGGCTGAATGCCAACGATATTGAGAACGTCTCCGTGCTCAAGGACGCTTCGGCGGCGATTTACGGCGTGCGCGGCGGCAACGGGGTAGTGCTCGTGACAACGAAGAAGGGTTCGGAAGGCAAGGCCGCCGTGCAGTACAACGGCTCGTTCACCTTCCAGATGCCTGCGACCATGCCAAGACTCGCGGACGCACAGGGAGCTATGACCCTTTATAACGAAATGGCACTTAACAAGTCCGACGGAAGCGGTTCCATAACATTCACGAAAGATTTCATGAACCAGTATGCGGACGGCACCCGCAAGGCCGCTGACTGGAACTCTCTCGTGTTCTCGAATATGTCTCCTCAGACCCAGCACGACGTGAGCATTTCCGGCGGAAATGAGAAATGGCAGTACTATGTGAGCATGGGCTACCTCTATCAGGAGGGATTCTTCCGTTCCCGCGACCTCAACTACTCCAAGTATAACATCCGCTCGAACATCGACGCGGAGCTCGCACGTGGACTCAAGTTTAATCTTAACATCAGCGGAATCGCCGACAACCGCAGCACACCGGATTCGGACGCAGTTTCCCTCATCCGCAATCTTTGGAAGCAGGGCGTCCTCTTCCCGGCATACGTTGATGACGCGCAGACCATGCTCAACTATGAGGGACTTGACCTTATGCAGAACACCGTGGCGATGATGACCCGTTCTATCTCCGGCTACAAGGACTACCGCGAGAAGCAGTTCCAGTCGTCAGCATCGCTTGAATATGATTTCGGAACTCTCTCCGACATCCTCAAAGGCCTCTCGCTCAAGGGAATGGCCAGTTACGACTTCCGCTACGACGACAACGAGTTCTTCCGCAAGTCCTACAACCTCTACGCACAGGACGAACTGACAGGCGAGTACGTTGCAAAAGAATTCTCTGACCACTCCGACCGCCTCACTCGTGAGAACTACACAAAGTGGCAGGCTCTCGGGCAGGTTCTTCTCAACTACAGCCGCACCTTCGCGGACAAACACGATGTCGGCGCGACCTTCGGCTACGAGGCTCAGAAGCGCCGTGGGGACAACTACTATCTCATCGGTGATCTTGCCTTCAGTTCACCGTATCTCACTGCGCTCAAGGACAAGACCCAATCTACATTCGTTGACATCAATAGCAATATAGGATCGTTCTATAACCTTGCCTATCAAGCTCTTATCGGTCGCGTGAACTATGCCTTCGACAACCGCTACCTCTTCGAAGCCCAGTTCCGCTATGACGGCTCGTCCAAATTCGCTCCAGGACACCAGTGGGGATTCTTTCCGTCCGCTTCCGTAGGCTGGCGCATCTCGGAGGAGCCTTTTTTCAAGAACTGCTCTGCGCTGTCTTTCATCAACCAATTCAAGATAAGGGCAAGCTACGGCTCTCTCGGAGACGACAGTGACCTGAACTATGAGTGGCTTTCCGGATATGTCTATCCGGCTACAGGACGAGACGGCGAGAAAGGCTATTACAGCGGCTATGCCCCAGCCTACTTGATTGACGGTGAGATGGTCTATGGCGTGACCACTTCTCCGCTTCCTAACACGAACATAACCTGGCTCAAGTCGAAGACATTCAATGTGGGCGTTGACTTCGAGGCCTGGAACGGAATGCTCGGAATAACCTTCGACTATTTCCAGCGCAGCCGTGACGGAGTGTTCGGCCAGAACACCTCCTCGCTTCCGACAGTCGTCGGCGCATCGGCTCCGGTCGAGAACCTCAACAGCGACAGGAACCTTGGTCTTGAACTTGAAATCTCTCACCGCCATAAGGTGGGCGAGTTCAGTTACGGTCTCACGGGAATCGTCACAATCACTCGCCGTCAGAACCTCAAGGCATATGGTCAGGGTCCTTACGGCAACTCTTACGACCGCTGGCGCAATGACAATCTCACCAACCGCTATCAGGGCATCCAGTTCGGCTACGAATCGGCGGGGCGCTATGAGTCATGGGAGGACATCTGGAATTACGACATATACAAGGAGAACGACACCCTTCCGGGCGACTACAAGTATCTCGACTGGAATGGTGACGGCGAGATAAACGGTCTGGACGCTCATCCTTATGCCTACGACCAGACCCCATGGATGAACTACTCCCTCTCGTTCAACTGCGCGTGGAAGGGGCTTGATTTCAGCATGTTGCTTCAGGGCTCGGCGCTCGGCTCCTATATGTACGACGAGCCGCTCTACTCCATCTGGGGCTCTAACGGAGGCGGTGCTCTTGAGCAGTTCCTCGACCGCTGGCATCCTGTGGGCGACTACACCGATCCGTTCGACCAGACGCTTCAGTGGACTTCCGGACACTACGCCTTCACCGGTCATTCTCCGGAGAAAAACTCCTCGTTCAACCGCGTCAGCACTTCATATCTCCGTCTCAAGAGCATCGAACTCGGATACACGATTCCGAAACTCCCCAGGTCCTCCTTCGGTTTGAGGGTGTTTGTGAATGCATATAACCTCTTGACGCTCACTGGGATAAAATATGTAGATCCTGAACATCCGGACTCCGACTACGGAAGGATGTATCCTCTGAATAAAACCGTTTCCCTCGGTATGAACCTGTCATTTTAAGATGTTATGAAAAAGATATTTATAGCGATAATGTCCGTTCTTCTCGTATGCTCCTGCAATATGGACATAACTCCGAAGAACATAGTTTCTGACGACGACATGATGGGTTCGCCGAAGGGAATGTCCATCTATATGGCGACGCTTTATTCCCATATGCCGTTCGAAGATTTCAAGTATATGGCTGCATGGGGTTTCAATTTCAACGGATGGCTCGGGACGCTCGGAATTGACGGAAGCGGTGAGGCTATGAACCGCGACGACGTATTCCGTACCTTTCGGGGAGAGGATAACCCGTGCTGGAGCAACGCTTTTGAACTCATACACGACGCAAACCACCTAATCGAGTCTCTTCCGTCCTATCGGTCTAACTTCACCGAATCGGAATATGACTTCTTCATGGGGCAGGGGTATTTCGTCCGCGCATACGTCTTTTATCAGATGGCGCGTCGCTTCGGAGGCGTTCCTCTCGTGACGCACACGATTGCATATCCCAATTCTTCCGACAAACTTGAGATTCCCCGCGCTTCCGAAGAGGATACATGGGACAGGATTTGCAAAGATTTCGACACTGCAATCTCGTTCCTCCCGGCGACTTCACTCATGAGCGGGCTCCCGAACAAATATGCGGCCCTTGCGTTCAAGGCCGAAGCTATGCTCTATGCGGGGTCGGTCGCAAAGTACAACGAGACTGTCACCGGGCGACTCACAGGTTTCGGGGACAAGACAGGGGTTCGTGTGATAGGTTTCTCGCCAGATACCTATCGCGACGCATACATCCGCTATTTTTCCGAGGCCTACAAGGCAGCGCGCGAAGTGATGGAGTCGGGAAGATATTCCCTATACAAGAAAAAATGGGCGGCAGGCGACAGCGAGGCGATGTATCAGAATATGGTTGATATGTTTAGCGACCTTTCGAGTCCGGAGAACATTCTGGTGAAGGAATATCTCTATCCTTCCCTCACACATGGACTTGACGCTTACAGTTCGCCATTTATCTTTCGTGACCCGCTTTGTTCCGGCAGTTGCCCTTCGCTCGATTTCGTTGAGCTTTTCGACGGGTTTGACAGATATGCCGACGGCACAATCCGCGTCACCGACGGGAATGACAACACGAAGGGGCACTATCTTATGTTTGATTCCACTATGGATTTCTTCAAGAATGCGGAGCCTCGTCTGAGGGCATACGTGATTCTTCCCGGTGACGTGTTCCGCAACCAGGAAATCGAAATCAGAGCCGGAATATATACTGGCAGTACGCCTGTTTCTCCACTTTGGGACGACTATTCATGGAGCCGCGCAACGCAGAATTTCTACCAGAACCTGACGCAATACACCGGTACGCCAAAAACTCTCTATCTGAGCCCGCGCGCACAGTCGGGGCAGGAAATAGTGACGCTTGACGACGATACGAAGATGACGGCAGCAGGTGCGAACGGTCCTTTTTATGACGTGAAGGACAATGAGGCAAACCTTTCAGGATTCTATCTTAGAAAGTATCTCAATCCAGATCCGAACTACATCCGCGGTGAGGGCAAGTCCGCACAGCCGTTCATCCTTATGCGCTATGCCGATGTGCTTCTGGCGGCTGCGGAGGCCGGTGTTGAACTTTCAATCGATGGTGTCTCCTCTCCTGTTGAGGGCGACAATATGCTGGACATCGCGACCAAGGCAATCAATGATATCCGCGAGCGTGCTGGAGCGGATCTTCTGACAGGGAGTCTTGCTGCGGATGAGGACAGCCGCAATCAGGTGCGCCGCGAGCGCCGCAAGGAACTGGCGTTCGAGCACAAGTCCAAGTGGGACATCCGTCGATGGAGGGTGCAGCACGCCGAGGGACGCGATGGTTTCTGGGGCGAGAAGCGTGACGCGAGCCGTTTCGGGAACGGTGAGAGCTATCGTCTGCATGGTCTCTATCCGTTCTACAGCACAGCGGCGAAGAAGTATTTCTTTGATGCGAATTTTCAGATGGCACGCGAGATGGAACTGAAATATACGCCTACGGACTACTATTTCGAGATTCCTTCGGGTGAAGTGGCGAAAAGTCCTGTTATTGATCAACAACCTAATCGATGAGGACGATAAAAGGCGGATTGCTGCGTTACGCGTCTTGCCAAAATCCTCACAACCATCAGGTTGCTGCGGTTTTAGCTTCACCGCGTGCCTTGCACTCCATCCTTTTATCATCCTCATCGCCCGGCTTGGATTATAACGAATTTGAATTTTGAGAAATTGAAACCATTGAAAATAAGAATGATATGTTTAATGTGTTTGATATGAAAAAAATGGCGTTTGTATTACTTGGGGCACTGCTGTTGAGTTCCTGCTCGCTTTTTAAGCTCGACAACTACGATGCGCCAAAAGAGACGCTCTACGGCAAGGTTACTGACGTGAAGACAGGCGATCCTGTGCTGACGGATCAGGGCTCGGAAGGCATACGCGTCAGGCTGATTGAGACCAGTTGGGAGGGAAATGTGACTCCTCAGGACTTCAACTGCCGCCCGGATGGAACATTCCGCAACACCAAACTCTTCGAAGCCGACTATAACATCCGCGTCGACGGCCCGTTCGTACCGATTGTTCTTGAGGACGGAGACGGAAACCTTGTTGGGGACAAGAGTGTGAACATCCACGTCAAGGGTATCACCGAGGTCAATTTTGAGGTGCAGCCCTTTCTCAGGGTAGAATTTGTCGGCTCGCCTACCATAAGCGCAGGAAAGATTACAGCGAATGTAAAGGTCACCCGTGCCACGACTCGCGATGAACTTGCCTCGGCAATGGAAGCCACAAAGACCTGGAAGGACGCTTATGCGAATGTCACTGATATCCAGTTGTTTGTTAGCCGTTCATCTTCGGTCGGCTACCGTGCCCGTGACACCCGTTGGTCTTCAGAATTGAAATATACCGGAGCCGCGTTTGAAACCGAGCTCGGCAAGCCGGTGAGGATTCGCTCGAATGGAACCATTCCTTCCGGGCAGAAGGTCTTTATCCGTGCGGCAGCGAGAATCAACTACGACACGCCGGCCGGAAGCGGGACGAGGCGGTGGAATTACTCCGAACCAATCGAGATAGATATTCCTTGATGTCGGAAAAAGCGGATTGCTGCGTTACACGGTTTGCCAAAATCCTCACAACCATCAGGTTGCTGCGGTTTTAGCTTCACCGCGTGCCTTGCACTCCATCTTTTTCTGACATCAAGGCTCTAAAATTTTACGATTACTCATTGTAAAAATTGATTTTTCAATCGTCTATATAATATAACAGCTTCTCAGATGAAACTGAATTTTCTTCAAATATTCATGACAATGGCGTCACTGTCCTTTTTAGGGACGGCGTGCGCCGATTCTCATGACACTCTAGATACCCCGGCTGATTATGTCAGCACGCTGGTCGGAACGCAGTCCAAGCACAGTTTTTCCACAGGCAACACCTACCCTGCAGTCGCTCGCCCTTGGGGAATGAATTTCTGGACGCCGATGACAGGGACAATGGGAAACGGCTGGACCTACAGCTACACCGACGACCGGATACGCGGTTTCAAGCAGACGCATCAGCCGAGTCCTTGGATAAACGACTATGGCCAGTTCGCGCTGATGCCCGTGACAGTCGGGGAGGTATTTGACCAGGATGCTCGTGCGAGCTGGTTCTCGCACAAGGCAGAGACAGCAAAGCCGTACTACTACAGCGTCTATCTCGCAGACCACGACGTACTTACTGAACTCACTGTGACAGAACGTGCCGCGGCCTTTCGTCTGACCTATCCGGAGAGGGATATGTCCTATCTGGTGGTTGATGCATTCGACAAGGGTTCATTTGTTCGTGTCATTCCTGAAAAGAATATGATTGTCGGCTACACGACGAAGAATTCCGGCGGCGTTCCCGACAATTTCCGCAATTGGTTCGTAGTCGTTTGTGACACCCCTTTCGACTATGTCAGGACTGTCAGCGACGGTCGCAATATGTCCGAATCCCTTTCAAGCGAGTCCTTCCATTCCGGAGCTCTTGTGGGCTTTAAGACCGTGAGGGGCCAGAAAGTCGGCCTTCGTGTCGCTTCGTCATTCATAAGCCTTGAGCAGGCGGAGCGCAATCTCGCTGAACTTGGCGACGGAGACTTCGACCGCCTTGTTGCAGAGGGCAAATCCCGTTGGAACGAGATTTTGGGACGCATCAGCGTTGAGGATGAGAATGTCGACAATCTCCGCACATTCTATTCCTGCCTCTATCGTTCAGTGCTTTTCCCCCGCAATCTTTCGGAAATAGACGCTGAGGGTAAAGTTATTCACTACAGTCCATACAATGGAGAAGTCCTTCCGGGATATATGTTCACAGACACAGGATTCTGGGATACATTCCGCTGCCTTTTCCCGCTTTTGAACCTCGTCTATCCGGACGAAAACATCAAGATGCAGGAAGGACTTGTCAATGCCTACCTCGAAAGCGGTTTCCTACCGGAGTGGGCGAGCCCGGGACATCGCGGATGTATGGTGGGCAACAATTCCGCTTCGGTCGTGGCTGATGCATATATAAAGGGACTTCGCGGCTATGACATCGAGAAACTTTGGGAGGCGGTAACTCACGCTTCCACGGCTGTTCATCCCGAGGTGAGTTCCACCGGAAGACTTGGATGGGAAGAATACAACCGCTTGGGATATGTTCCTTGCGACAAGGGAATAAACGAAAGCGCTGCCAGGACTTTGGAATATGCCTACGACGACTGGTGCATCTGGACACTCGGAAAGGCTCTTGGAAAAACCGAAGAAGAAATCTCTGTCTATAAAGAGAGGGCGTTGAATTACAAGAACTTATATTTCGCGGATGAGTCTCTGATGTGTGGCCGCAAGGCCAGCGGAGAGTTCTCCCTCCCGCTCAACCCCTACAAATGGGGAGGCGATTTCACCGAGGGTAATGCTCTTCACTACACCTGGTCTGTCTTCCACGACATTGCCGGACTCATCGAACTTATGGGCGGTGACGAGGCATTCATCGCCGGTCTTGACAGGATTTTTGAGATGCCGCCTCTTTTCGATGACAGCTACTACGGTTTCCCGATTCACGAAATCCGTGAAATGCAGGTTATGAATATGGGCAACTACGCCCACGGCAACCAGCCGATCCAGCATATGCTCTATCTCTACAACTGGGGCGGGCAGCCATGGAAGGCGCAGAAGCGTATCCGCGAAGTGATGGACAAGTTCTACACCGCCGCACCTGACGGCTACTGTGGAGACGAAGACAACGGACAGACCTCGGCTTGGTATGTTTTCTCGGCACTCGGATTCTATCCTGTCTGTCCCGCGACCGACCAGTACGCGATTGGCACACCCCTCTTTCGCAAGGTCACGCTCAACTTGCCGTCCGGCAATCGGGTCGTGATTGATGCAAAGAACAACGGACGGGACAATTTCTATATCAAGTCTCTGAAACTAGGCGGAAAGACATACACCAAGACATATTTCACCCATGGCGATCTTGTCAGTGGTGCGAATATTGACTTTACAATGTCCCCGGAGCCTGATATGCACCGCTCTACGACACATTCCGACCGGCCGTACTCATTTTCCGATAAAAAATAAAGACAGCGAGATATGAAGAAGAAATTACTGACAGCAGCGTCAATTGCCCTTGGCCTCTCACTTACGGCCTCGGCGCAGACATTCGAATCCCGTCGTCCTGCGGAGGAGGATCGTCTCTTCACGTCTGAAAAGATTGAACAGGTCATCGACGACGTCACCTCACAACTGACGAACCCGAAACTTGCGTGGATGTTTCGCAACTGCTTCCCGAACACACTCGACACGACGGTACATTTCCGCGAGGACAAGGACGGCAATCCTGACACCTTCGTCTATACCGGAGACATACACGCCATGTGGTTGCGCGATTCCGGAGCCCAAGTCTGGCCTTATGTGCAGTTCGCTGCTCAAGATGAGCATTTGAGGCGGATGATTGCCGGGGTCATAAATCGTCAGTTCCTTTCTATAACTATCGACCCCTATGCAAATGCGTTCAACGACGGCCCGACAGGAGGCCATTGGATGACTGACGGTACTGATATGAACCCGAACGACCATGAGCGGAAATGGGAGATAGATTCGCAGTGCTATCCGATTCGGCTCGCGCACGAGTATTGGAAGGTGACCGGTGACACTTCGATCTTCGGCGACAAATGGATCGAGGGTATGAAGGCAATTCTCGCCACTCTTCGCGAACAGCAACGCAAGGAAGGGCATGGCTCGTACAAGTTCACACGTGTGACCGACCGGCAACTCGACACAAAATGCTGCAATGGTATGGGTAATCCGGTAAAGCCTTGCGGGCTCATAGCCTCGTCTTTCCGTCCTTCCGATGACGCCACGACCTTCGAGTTCCTTGTTCCGTCTAACTTCTTTGCGGTGACGTCTCTCCGAAAGGCCGCTGAAATCCTCGAGACTGTGAATCATGACATTTTGATGGCGGGGGAGTGTCGTGCGCTCGCCGACGAGGTTGAGACTGCGCTGAAGGAAAATGCTGTGGTCTATCACCCGAAATTCGGGAATATATATGCCTTTGAAGTCGATGGATTCGGCAATTCGTATCTTATGGACGACGCTAATGTGCCGAGTCTTCTCGCGCTTGCCTATCTTGGTGACGTTGCTCCTGACAACCCTGTTTACCGCAATACGCGCCGTTTCGTCCTAAGCGACAGTAATCCCTATTTCTTCAAAGGCACTGCAGGAGAGGGAATCGGTGGCCCGCACATCGGTTATGACATGATTTGGCCGATGAGCATAATGATGAGGGCATTCACCTCGACTGATGACAATGAAATACGGGACTGCATAGTGATGCTGATGAACACCGACGCCGGAACCGGATTTATGCACGAGTCCTTCCACAAGGACAATCCTGAGAACTTCACTCGCGCATGGTTTGCATGGCAGAACACGCTGTTCGGAGAGCTGATTCTAAAACTCATTCATGATGGAAAGCTCGATGTTCTGAACACCATCGCTCTTGATCGTGACGGAAGGGCTGTCGCACAGTACGACAAGCAGGACTGCTGTCAGAGTACGGGGTATCAGTCTCCTCGGGAGCGCTGTGAAAAGGTTTCATTCAAGGATCAGGGCATCGTTCGCGATGCCTTTCTTTATCGTCCTGCGAGACATACCGGGACAGCGACTTCTGTTTCCACAGTCTCTGCCGGCTCGGAGGCCGCGGCTTCTGGACAAACTGACGGGATGCCGCTCGTGGTTGTCCTGCACGGTTACGGCGGAAAAGCCCTCGGCGATGGTCTCCGCTTTATTGAACTTGCTGACCTACACGGATTTGCTGTCTGCTGGCCTCAGGGCGCTGAGGACGGCACCGGACACAACTGCTGGAATGTCGGCTATCCTTTTCAGGCGAGTTATCGCATTGACGACACTGCCTATCTCCGCCGCCTTGTCAGACACCTGCAGAAGAATTTCGGCGTCAGCCGCCGCAATGTCTTTCTCACAGGAATGTCCAACGGTGGAGAGATGTGCTACAAGATGGCCGCGGAGCACCCTGAGACTTTCTCCGCCATTGCCTCGATTGCCGGTCTGACACTAGTCTCGATGAGCACTGACTACCGCCGTCCCGTTCCGTTTATGGAGGTTCACGGCACTGACGACTCCGTCTCTGCCTGGTGCGGCGACCCGGAAAACCAGGGCGGTTGGGGAGCCTATCTCTCCGTTCCCGCTGCTCTTTCACACATAATTTCTGCCAACCGCTGCGTCGGCGAAACCATATCGGAAATTCCGTCCGAGCACAAGAGAGTCATCCTCCACCGCTTCACCGGAGGTCTTCCGGCCTTCAAAAACGGCTCCCCAGCCGAGAATATCATAAGTATTTTCGGTTAAACACAATAATCATATCAATAAATATAGGGTGCTCATTTGAAACTCCTATCTTTTAAAAATAAATGTCCGAAATTCTTAAAGAAAATCTGACTATTCATCAAAGAACATAAGCTGGTCGCAGTTTGTGGAATAAAATCCTATCTGACATATCTTGAGAAGAACTCCCAGACAAGGTCGCAGGTGGGAATAAAAAATTTGAAATCTGATTATTTTCAATATCTTTGCGAATTGAAGTGCAACATAAAACTTAACATACAATGGCAAAAACAATCTACGAGGCACCTATGGTGTCTATTGAAGTCATCTCAATCGAATATGGCTTCGCATCTAGCACATTTGGGGAGGCAAATCGGGCTGGCTCCACAGTCAGAGAGACAGCAGATCACAGTTATGACCTTTAAAACAGCAGAAATTATGAAAAGACTAATCAAAACAGCTGCTGTCATAGCATTCTCGCTTTTCGCAGCATCTTGCGTAAAAGAAACAATCAATGAGCCTTCAAAAGAAGGGAGAGTCTACAAATTTATCGTTGAGACTAAGGAAAATGCTGCCGTCAAGTCTTTTATAGACAACAATTTCGACGGCACATACACTCCGAAGTGGTCTAAAAATGACGAATTGGCGATATTTGTCGGGAAAATTGATGCTAACACGAAGAAGCCCACAACGATATTGAAAAACACAAACGATGAGGGCATCACAGCAAAATTTGAAGGAAAAGTTACAGGCATAACACAAACCGGGCAATTCAAATCGTTTGCACCGGCTTCCGCATTCCAGGCCGGATTAAGTGGTGGTTCGGTAGGAGTCAACTTGGCTTCTGTTCAAAAGCCGAGCCGCCACACAATCGACCAATCCTGCGATGTTCTCGTAGCGCAAGAGGCGGCTTACTCGGTAACAAACGGAGAAATCAGACCGGCCGACCTCTTCTTCAAGAGAATGTTCTCCATTGTGAAAGTGAATCTGAACGGACCGGAACTTCTCAACGGACAAAAGCTTAAAGAGTTCTCTATCACGGCACCGAAAGACACAATTCTCGCAGGTCGTGCCGCCATTGATTTGGCGAAGGCAAGCATCGAGAAATGGAATATCAAAGATAACGTCGTCACAGCCTTGTATCTTGGCACAGACGGGCCGGTCTTTGGCGAAAACGCGCCGAACAGCAACAACTCGGTCTGGCTGGTTGTGAATCCTACCACAATCAAAGCCGGAGTGAAACTGACTTTTTCAGGCGAGAGCGAGGATTATTCCTTCTCCAAGGAAGTCACTCTGCCAAAGGAGCTGTCATTTCCGGAGAGTCAGCTGGCTGTGATAAACCTTAGTTTGGCGGCGGAGAACTGCGAAAAGAAGCAGATTCGTATATTTGTTGAAAAGTTCTCTAATGTCACCGAGAGAGGCACACATCAACCGAATGTCACCGGTGCAAGCGGAACCGGAGTATCCGACAATCTGAAATATGTCTATAACGGAACGAATACGAATATAAGGTTTAACACTAACGGTCATTCATCAAGTAATCCATATTTATATATCGTAAATAAAGGTTCATTTACAGTCGAGAACATTGTCGTTGAGGGAGAAACATCGTTGACGCTTTCCGCTCAAGTCAGGACAACCTCAAAAACTTCAACATCAGAAGTAAAACTCTATTATAAGGAATCATCGGCGACGGAGTGGTCTGAAGTAGTAGGCAAGTTTGATGCTTCGTTCGACTCTTTCGATACTGTTCAGAAATTGAATTTCACCATTTCTTCGACTGTCAAGTCGCTCGACCTCAAATTTGTGCCAAGCGCAGCAACACTTGTTGACGATATCGTTTTGGAAAAGACAGGCGGCAGCACGCCCGGAGGGGAAACTCCGGGTGGAGAGACGCCTGGTGGAGAGACGCCTGGTGGTAGCTCACAGGGAGGCGAAACTCCCGGAGGCAACACTCCCGGCGGTGGCTCGCAGACTGTGTTGGACAAAGACTGGCTGGAGCTTGCTTCCATAAAGGAAGATGGTACCCGCTATGTGGTAAACACAACCTATGCAGGTGAAAAAAGGAACTATACAGTTTTCTACGACACCAAGATGATGGCACCGCTTTGGACCGCCTATCCGCTTAACAGCAGCCATATGTCTAGTGGTCGTAAAGGTGAGTGGAGTTATAACCCAAGTATTAGCGAAGCGCACCAAATTAAAGTTTGTGAAGGCAGTTATACCGCTAATAGTAATTATGCGAGAGGGCATATGTGCCCGAATGGCTCACGAAACAACGACGACACGATGCAGCAGCAAACTTTCTATGTGACGAATCAAGTGCCGCAAATTCACAATGGGTTCAACAATGGAATATGGAAAAATTTAGAGTCCGCTGTTCAAGTTTTGGCTAAGAACGAGGAAATCTTCGTGACTACCGGCGTATCTTTCCATAAAGGAAATGAAACGCCTCAAATTCAATATATTAGTCCTGCGAAATATCCCGAACAGCGAGTTCCTATTCCCCCCTACTTCTATAAACTCGTTCTAAGAGTGAAGTACGTGGCAGCATCAGTCACCGATGCAAGTTGCACGGCATTTTGGTTCGAGCATAAAGCCTATGAGAGTGGGGATAATTTCGATAATTACAGAAAGAGCGTAGACCAAGTCGAAGAATGGACAGGATTCGACTTCTTCGTCAACCTTCCGGACGAAATCGAAAATATTGCCGAAGCAAAGAACATAAGCTGGGCGCAGTTTGTGAAACCTTAGCACAGCCAAATCCACAATTCGCAGAACCCGAATTCATCATCCGGTGGGAGGAAAGTTATTCTGTAGAGAATGACGCGCGAATCACGCCACCGTCTGTGCCAAACGGCTGTTGAGATA
>OQWM01000139.1_pt1 | contig 39865 bp, 40 predicted proteins | sample 1691531 | NCBI WGS metagenome assembly OQWM01 (sample SAMN03418257, study PRJEB22391) | human gut metagenome | biome: human-gut; feature: organic feature; material: feces | host: Homo sapiens | place: Tanzania | collected 2013-01
CGCGATTTGGCAATTCATAACCCAGACGCACATATTATTGGCGCAGAACCATTTATGAACGGTGTTGCGGCCCTGCTGGGTGCGATGACAGACGAAAAAACGAATGAAATTTTGCCAGAATACCAAAATATTCGCATTTACCCCGACGATGTGCGGGATTTTCTGCGCGCGGGCAATATGAAATTTAACCAAATTTGGGTTCTGCACCCTGACCCGTGGCCCAAGGCAAAGCATGAAAAACGCCGCCTGTTACAAACCGAATTTATAAAAATGTTGGCATCACACCTGTGCGATGCCGGCGAAATTATTATCGGCACAGACCATTGGGAATACTTTGATTGGATTATGGCGCGCGCACGCGAATCAGGAATGCATATGCATACCCCAGACATACAAACAATTCAAACGCGTTATCAGCATAAAAATATGGCGGAAACGGCCGCACCAAAATATTTAGTCCTGACAAATGCCTAGTGTATCCAAAACTTCAAACGCGATATCATTTGTGGTTGCAGTGCGGTCGTCAAACGTTCCACTTGTTCTATACGGGACGCACTTTCCCCCAGATACCAATGCAACGCGCCATTAAATTTTTCAACCGGCCCGTCCAACAGACCGTACGCGCGTCCCACAAAATCGGACTTTAACCCCTTGTCTTGTGGTAAAACCAATAATAATGCTGCACCAATGTGATTCAGATTTTTAATCAATTCCGGCCAATCAGATGGGTTGATTTCGCCGATATTTAACCCAACAACCAAATCTTTGTTAAAAAACAGATCTGAACGAATCGGGGATATATTCTGTGCAAATGGCGCAACGTCCGCCAATCGCATAAACACCTGCGCGGCACCCGCCCCCTGTTTGAATGCCAAATTTATTCGGGCGGCAATATTTGATACATCATCAAATGTGATTGTGCGCCCCGATGGCGACAAATAAAACCGTGCAGAAATTTGAACATTTGTGCGTTCCAGCCATGGCCACACAATCGGCACAGCCGCGGGCGCAACCGAAATATCACGCAAGCATCGCGACATAACAAAATCAGCCACTGATGCCAAATCTGGCGTATCAGTATCGGCCGCACACCAAATGCCCGCCGTCGCATCAATATGAATATGTTCAAGAATATCGTCAATATCAATCATTACACTTTTTACTTTATCACAAATATGATATAATAAAAGTCAAATGAAACACAGAATTGATAATATGTTGCTTGGACTATTATGGTTACTGGCGATGACGCTGGGGGCCTGTTTTTGGTTTAACACAATGTTCGGATTTAACATATTGTCGTCCGCGCATTGGCAATATCTGGCGTATATTCAGGCAACACAAACACCTGTCAAACCACTGTTTTACATTTCATTTGTCATTGTTGTTTTTATAATGGTTGTTGGGCTGTATTTAATTATGCAACCACACATACGTAAAATCCGCCTGCCTATTATGCGTATATCAAAAAAACGTGACGCCGTCACACCACAACAAAATACAACCCCACAAATTCAGCAGCCCCAGTTTCCTGTGGCCCCGACCGTCACTGCACCAACCGCACCTGTAACAAACGGCCCATCACCCGATATGCGCCCTGCGCGTCTGAATACAATTTCATTCGCAACGCAGGCACCACAAATGTCCACACCAAACGGCGCGCAACCCGACGCCCCTGTTGCGGTCGCGTCAACAAACACCGATATTCAACAGGTGTTTATAGGTGCCGGATACACCGTTAAAAATCCTGTACGCATTGGCGGCATAAAGACGCCACTGTTGGCAATTGGCACGAACGAGACATTATGGCTGGGCGCAAACGGCGCAAGCGTGTCTGATTTGAACGCGGCAATTAACAAAATCACGTCTGTTTTTATCGACACACTGGAAGATATTACAATAAACGTGACTGGCTTTGTGCTGGACGCCCGCGACGATACAACGTCTGAATATCCCAACATTTTGGTATTTCATTCAATTGATGAATTACGCCAGTATGTCGCCACGCGTCCGAACACCGCGCCAGCAACCCCCGATGACACCGAAAACTTTAACGCATATTCTGAATATATCGATACCGTTATAAATTACATAGGCAAGATTTAATGCAGTGGTCACAAGATACAGCGCAACGCCGCGCACGCGAACTAAATCTGGACGACATTCCGTTGATATGTCACCGTCCAGTTGTGACGCACGTTGATGCGGATTGGTTTGCGCGATACAAATCCGCGGTGCATGCGTTTATGGAATCGTTGACCGATTCGGTTGACACTTTGGCTTTTATGAATTTAACCCAAAACGAATTTATGGGCTTGATAATGGGAACACGTATGCCTGAAAATCTGTCCGTGCGATTTCGCATACCACTGACGTGGGGTGGTGCAATTTCGCCAGACAATATGTTTTTATGCGCGACGTTTCCATTCGCACACAATATGGACAGGTTTATTATTGAACAAGCCGGCAATGAAATGGTTTGGTTGCCCAACCCATCAAAGAAAGTTTTTGTACCCGCGCATATGGGCGGTGGTGGCGATGGTGGCAACGCAACCGAAGACAGATTGACCCAACTGGCCGCGGCAATGGCGCAATCCCGCGGGATGGAGTAAGCGATGGCACAACCCATTGATGAATTTTTGTCCGCAATGAAATCACGTGGCGCAATCGTATCTGCGCCCGCACCACATAATGCGTTGATACTGACCAATATGGCGTTGCAGAATATGCGCGCGGCAATGTTGCCTAAATTTATGATTGATTTATACGCTGCGGCTGGCGCAATAAATTTGGGTTCTGGTTATATCTTTGGCCCGACCGAGGTATCGCGTGGCGCACGTTATCCAATTCCAGATATTGTGAATCTAAACCGCGAATTGGCGGGCAATCCGCGTCTGCGCGGATTGACGATATTCGGACGCAATGATTTGTTTTGGTTCGCATTTGACAGTTTTGGCACATGCGTTATGCTGGACAATTTGAATTTATCAGTTCTGCGAAAATATGATGATGGCGTGCGCGCAATGCAGGACTGTTTAATTGCAGGAAAAATTTAATTCATGAAAAAAATATCTGTATCTTTATCGGGACATCACACCAGTATTTCACTGGAAGATGAATTTGTTGACGCACTGCACGAAATTGCTGCATTGCGCAATACGACCCCCAGCGGAATTATAAACCAGATTGACCGCACGCGCGGGTCACGAAATTTGTCATCTGCAATCCGTGTTTGGATTTTGAAAAATTATAAATAAAATACCGGTGTTTACCGGTATTTTTTGTTAAATAATAATGACGCTACGTTCGCAAATACCAATATGATTATCAACCAGCCATTGCGACCAATCGCACGATACGGCGTCATATGCGCGCCCCATACAAACCCATCAACCGTGCCAGCAACACCAATATCCAGCGATGAAATTATTTCGCCATTTGCACCGATAAACGCACTGATACCAGAATAATTTGCACGAATAACAGGCAGCCCACTTTCAATTGCATAACGGCGCACCATATCTAAATGTTGATACGTCCCAGGTGTCGCACCAAACCAAGTATCATTCGTTATATTGATAATCGCATTCGGCGTCGCATTACGCGGCACCAGCGCATCTGAAAACACAATTTCATAACAAATTGCCGGCGCAAATGTAAAATCACCATGTGCGGTATTAACCGTAATTGTTGTCGCGCCCGCGCCCGCTGTCAGGTTTGCCGGCGACGGCATAATACCAAACGGACTGTATTCACCAAATGGGACAAGGTGCGATTTATTATATATATCACGCACCGCACCATCTGCGTCTGCAACAATCATTGAATTATATGCACCCGATGCGGGGGCGTACGTTGCGCCAATAATAATTGGTCTTGATAATTGCGCCGCCATTTCCAATGTATCGTTTGGCACAATCGCAAAAGGATATGTTGTTTCTGGAAAAACAATTAAATCTGGCGCGGTTGCCCCATCTGACAAAGACACCAAATTGCGCACATTTTCAATCGCGCGGGCAATTCTGTCATTGCGCGACGAATACGAAATTTTGTCCGATTGTGACCGTGCTGGCTGAACAACACGTATCATTATCGCATCATTGGCCGCATCTGCATTTGACAGCGCAATGTTACGCGCACCAACCACACCGCCACATACGGCCAGAATTATAAAAATAATCATTGGCAGAAATATTTTGCGATTACGCAAAAATTCAACTATGGCCGCAATTAAACCTGTCACCACAAACGTCAGCCCCAACGCACCCCACAACGACATAGAATTTGCAACAATCGGCATCGGCAATGTGATATTTGCAATTGGGTTCCATGGGAATCCAGTACACACCCATTCACGCAACCACAACACCAGCGTCCACAGTCCCGCAAACACAAACGGACGTGCACCAGATGCCACGCGCGTACGGATTGCAAAAACAAACGGCCACACAAACACAACCGCCCCAAATAACGCCAATCCCAACAACGCCGGCAATGTCCAAATTGCAAATTGTGCCGCCAATTCTGGCACAACGTATATGGAATGCAGTGTCCACCAAAACATAGATACACTGTATGTCGCGCCAAACGGTATCGCGCGCAACCACAGCCGCCCCACCCCATCGCAATCATTCGCCGCACGCACCATCAGACAGTATGCCGCGCCAATGGAAATAACCGTCAACCACCACATATTAAATGGTGCAAAACCAAATGACGCCGCCACGCCCAGCACCGCCATCGCAACATATTGCATAACACTATTTTTACGAATTTTTAATTTTTCTAAAAAAGAAATCAGCCGACTGCCGACACAACATTTTTCGCTGTTGCATACCGGCGTCATTTCGTCTGCATATGGATTTTTATAACCCAAACGTTTCATTATTTTTATTTCCAAAGATTCCATTTCTGTGGCCTGCGCATCCGTAATATGGTCATACCCCATTAAATGTAAAGTACCATGCACAACCATATGCGCGGTATGTTCTGCCACAGATATTTTTGCATCTGCTGCCTGACGCGCAACGGTATCCAATGATATATATATATCCCCCAATAACATTGGATCGCCCAGTTCAAACGACAAAACATTTGTCGGTTTATCAATGCCGCGCCACTGACGATTCAAGGCATGAATTTCATCATCATTGGTCAGTGTAATCGACACCTCTGAATCCTTGTATGCAGGGCCTGCCGCCATGCACGCGATTTTTTCAAAATCAATTTTATATTTTTTCCAACGGTTATCGTTATAGTTTACCCAGACCTTCATGCCATATTACCTTTGTGTTCAATACCATACACTAACAAATCGCCACGTGATTTATTTTGCAATTTTTCTTTTGCCCCGATAAATGCAACGCGCTTGCTTGTTTTTGTTACATTGTTCATATTTTCGCGCACACGCGTTATATCACGCTGTACACGACGATTACCATTTGCCAGTGCCAGTTTATAATTTGCCAACGCTTTTTGCAGATTACCCAGTTTTTCATACGCAAACCCAGCATTATAGTACGCCGCCGCATATTGCCCCTTGTCCCCAATACGGTGAACAATTTCACGCACCTGTGTAATAGCATCATTGTACATACCCAATTTATTGTACGTCGCCGCCAAATCATTTCGCAACAACGCATTGTTCGGATACAGTGACAACATATTTGTGTATTTTTCCGCCGCTGCCACAAAGTCCCCTGCCTTGTACGAAGAAATCGCATCAGCATATAATTCGTCATATTCCAAAACATACGTCTTGACCGCGATATTGTCTGTATTGCCGATTTCTGTATCCAGCGTTGGTATATGTTGTGCAATTTCGCGATTACCCAGTTCGCATTTTCCCCCGCGACACAGTTCCACAATATCAGGCGGCAGATAATCGCTAATCTTTTTCCATCGCGCCAACGACAGTCCTTTTTTATTCACAGGGTTTTCCAGCCATTTATAAAATTTGGCATATGTGTCACGATTAACACGACGATTTTCTGAATTATTACCAATAAAGAATGCATCTTTGTTTTCATCCATACATCTGTAAAATTCATACATACCGTTTGCCGGACAATCCAACAACATATTTGGCGTAATATCACCAGTGAACAGACCCGCCTCTAACCAGCGACGCCATTGTACGCCACGACCACCGGCCAAGAATCCGCCCAGTTTATCCCCCAATGCATCGGTTGTTCCACCATGCAGCCATTGACGCCCAAACGACGTTTCATCTTTTTCCAGCACAGGGTACTGGGCAAAGCGTTTCAAAATCAAACTGTCTGGGGTTGCATAACCAAATTCATCAAAATCCGCACGCAACGCCGCAAAACGTTCACGGGTATTTCTGGCCTTTGGATTTTCAATCAATTTAGAATACGAATTATACACAATTGAGCCCGTCCCCAGCGCACGTTCAGTCGTTGAAATGTCAACATCTGGCATGGCCACATCATAACAGTACATGATAAAATACGTTTCGCCTGCCTCTAAATGCCAGCGCGCCAATTCGTACGCTTCTTCGTTTGTGATTGGTTTTGTTTTTTTTGTCACAGGCGTTTTATCTTTCAGCATTGTTGAGCCAAACCCAATCGTCCAAATGCCACGTGAATCTTTGTATGGTATATGCATACCATTGCCATCAACATGAATCCCCTCTTTGGCAATCAGGTCTGCAATCAAGAATGGTGTTATACTCTGCATTTTATCCAAATACGCGGCATATGTCCCGCGACGCAATTCTTCTGCTTCGCGTTCTGCGCGCCGCTCTTGGACAGATTCTGCAATTTCTGGGCCATATTTCATCGTGACCGCGCCTGCCCCCGCCAAGAGCGATAACGCAAAATACCATTTCAAATGCGCAACAAAATTCGGGTTCTTTTTTCTGAATTTAGACAGTTTGTTTTCTGTACCGTCCTTGTTCAGTGTCACATCTTTTGCTGCGCCCGATTTTTCCATATGCCGCAAAATAGAATTGTCCAATGCCGCCACACGCGTCAACCACAACATAAATTGCGCGCCACCTGCCGCCAACCATGCCGACCATTTTGCTGTCCCCAATGCCGCAATGCCGGCAACCGCACCAGCATTCAATTTATCACCATCGGTGCGTGCACGCACAAAATCCGTTGGACGCGTTGCGCCAATTTTTCTACGTAACTTGGCGGCGGCTTCTTCGGGGGTGCGTACAATTTTTCTAAATTTTTCCGACATATTATTTCCCTTGCTTTGATTTGCCCAGACCTGTCTTTTTGGCAATTTTTGACCGACGCATTGCATAATTCGGCGCAACAAACGGATAGTCCGCAGGCAACCCCCACTTTGCACGATAGGCCTCTGGCGTCAGATTAAATTTACGACGAATATAGCGACGTAACATCACATGCCACGTGCTATCTTCCAGACATTGAATTTTGTCTGGGCGCACGGAATCCGCAATCTGGCGTGACGACACAGACGCCCCACGCAATGTTTCGCGCGCAGATGCAACCGCCGCAGCCATGGTCAGTTCTGGATTAGATGCCATCGCCGCCGCAGCCAAATTTGCAACAGCCAATGTAAATTCAGAATTTTTATTATCATTTACCAATTGATAAAGCCCCTTTTTTCTAATACAATCATTATACCACAAAATAAACCGTAAATAAAATCAAAGTAAAATATAATTATGTCCAACGAAACCAGACCTCTTGCAGATTTAATGCGCCCACGCACGATTGACGAAGTTATCGGTCAAACCCAATTATTGGGCGAAAACGGGCTGGTGCGACGCATGGTTGATAATCATAAATTGTCCAACCTGATTTTATGGGGGCCTCCGGGGTGCGGCAAAACAACGATTGCACGCGCATTGGCAAATTCTGTGGATATGGATTTTGTGCCAATGTCGGCGGTATTTTCTGGTACCGCAGATATAAAAAAGGCAATGGAAACGGCAAAATTAAACCGCAATTTGGGGCGGAATACTCTATTATTCATTGATGAAATTCATCGGTTTAACAAAACCCAACAAGATACACTGTTGCCCTATCTAGAAGATGGCACAGTCGTATTCATGGGTGCAACCACCGAAAACCCCAGTTTTAATTTAAACAACGCGTTACTGTCGCGTTGTCATGTTGGGGTATTGGCGGGATTATCACACGATGATTTAATGGAATTGATAAATCGCGCCGAAAAATTTACAGATAAAAAATTGCCTTTGAACGAAGACGCTCGTAATCATCTGGCTGATATTTCTGATGGCGACGCGCGATTTTTACTGAACACAATCGAATATCTGATAAATGCAAATTTCAAAACAGAACTGACCCCTGATGCGTTGGATTCCGTAATACAAAAGCGTGCACCCCTGTCGGACAAATCTGGGGACGAACACTATAACCTGATTTCTGCGGTACATAAATCATTACGTGCATCAGATACCGATGCGGCACTGTATTGGACAGCACGTATGATGACATCAGGCCAAGATCCAATGTACCTGTTCAGGCGGCTGGCACGTTTTGCAATGGAAGATGTTGGTCTTGCCGATCCAAACGCAATGCAGGTGGCGTTGTCTGCATGGCAACTGTACGAACGCATGGGCAGTCCAGAGGGGGATTTAGCCCTGACTGAATTGGTAATCTATTTAGGCACTGCACCAAAAAGCATTGGAAATTACCGCGCACAAAATGCGGCGTATGCCGCCGCGCGCGCCACAGGCAGCGTTCCACCACCAAAAAATATTTTGAATGCACCAACAAAATTGATGAAAAACATGGGATATGGCGCGGGGTATATTTATGAACCTGATACGGCATCTGGATTTTCGGGTCAAAATTGTTTTCCTGAATCTATGCCGCGGCAAAAATTTTATACCCCTGTGGAACGTGGATTTGAACGTGAAATTAAAAAGCGTCTGGATTACTGGGACGCATTGCGTGAAAAAATAAATTCATCTAAAAAATAAAATTATCGCGCGTGATTTAACCCCACCGCCAACGCGTCCAGCATCTTGCGCACACCCGCAACATTATCTGTTGCACTGGACTGGCACCCGACGCCCGCACGTTTTATCAATCTGGACAACACCGCCCCTGGCCCCAATTCATAAGATTGCGTAATTGAATACGTCGGAAATTGTTCCATAATTTCCAGCCAACGTACACCGTGCGTCATCTGGTCAGCCAGCGCATCACGAACATCTAATGGATTACTCATAAACGCGGCAGTTTGATTTGAAAACCAATTTGTTTTAGGTGCAGATATTGGCGTTTCTTCCAGACGTGCACGCAACATATGTCCCGCATCACGCATCAGTTCACAATGCGCCGGCACAGATACATTTAACCGTTTGGCTAAACGTGCCCCAGAATTTTGTGCCGCAACCAATACCGCGTCCAGCGCGGCATTTTGGCCACTGATAATAAATTGATCACGCGCATTATGATTTGATATCGCCGCATACCCATGACCATTTGCAGCAATCAAACATTTTTCGACGGCATCACGATTTAATCCAACAATGCAAATCATACCGCCGCCATTTTTATCAGTCATAGACATATACGAACTGCGCGCAGCCAGCAATCGCGCCGCATCTGCAAACGACAGCGATCCAACACAATGCAATGCAGAATATTGCCCCATCGAATGCCCCGCCATGGCATAGCCCACCTGATACAACGGGCGACCAAATTCTGCCTCAACTATTCTGGCGATTGCAACAGAATGCGCAAAAGTTCCCAACGACGTATTTTCTGGTTTATTCAGTTCAGATTCCGCACCATTAAAACATATATCTGCGACATCACGATGAGCAATATCTGAAATTTCTTGAAATGTATAACGCGCAACGGCAAATTCATTAAATAAATCTTTGCCCATGCCAACATACTGTGCGCCCTGACCGGGGAAAACAAAAATAACTTTTTCTTGCATACTAAAAACATAGACCAAAAATAAAAATTGTCAACATAATATCACAAGAAAAATCCCCGCACCGACGCGGGGAATTTTTATTAAAACAAAATGTTTATCTGCGCGCCAACTTGAAAATCTTCACTTTCAAATTCATAATCAACATGTCCTATGTACTGCGTACGACCATATTGACGAACAAACTTGCCACCCAACCATTCTTGGTCATAATCAGGATTTGTTGCTTTGCGCCACGTAAAATCAAAGCCCAAACACATATCGGGATCCAGACGGAAATAAACCTCTGGCGTCATATCAATATATGACATTCCACGCGTATCATCAAAAATCCAGTTTGATTTCACAGTTGCTGCCAATGTCACACCCGACCACTGGCGTCCAAAACGCAAACCTGCATAATATGTAGAATCCGCAAAATACGGCGTGCGCACGTGCGACGAACCACCAAATTTCAATCCAAACAAAACATCTGAAATTAATTGCGAGTCATTTCCTGTGCCATCTGACATACGATATGCCCCACCAACATCAATTGCGGAAAAACCGTCTTCGTCACCATCAAAATCAATTTGATAATGTACGTTTGCACCAATTGTCAAACGATTATTCATACCATACGACACGGATTGCCCCGCACGCAACACATTATCCCAAAACGTCAATGTTGTTTGGGACAGTGTTTCTTCTATGCCCAGCATATACAACGGATCAGACGTATCGCGTGCCAACGCATCGTCTGCACGCGCCCCCGTCATCATCACACAAAATCCCATCAAACCAAACAGTAACTTGCGCATAACCACGTCCCCACATTTACAAAATTATCGGCTGATGCGTTTTCGCCCCGCACCAGCCAAATATTTCTATCAGATATTAAAACTGGAATATCGCTTGCAGACCAACGGTTGTTTCTTTGTAATCGTTGACATCTGCTGTACCGTGCTTTATCCAACTGTCTTGGTATACACCCGCAGATGTTTCTGCACCATATACATAGTAATCCAATTTTTTATCGTCGGCACTGTCATAGACGGCCATCTTGGCATACAGATTCAGCGCAACCCAATCAGTTGGCTGCCAACCCAATGCCGCCTTTAACGACGCCTGATTGTGCCAATCATATGTACCAAACACGCCTTCTAAATTAAATGTCCAATCTTCGTCCAAGACGCTGAACACGCCCAATCCACCCTCGAAATAGAATGCGTTGCTGACGTCTGTCTTGTACGCCAAGAACAATGATTGTTCATGACCAGATTCATTCTTGCCTTCGATGCCATTACCATAAGAATTACCATCAAAGTCAACATACCAACCACGCGCCAAACCATAGATTGTTGAACGCGCAACCTTGTACCCTGCTTTGACGTCCAAGATAACATTATCAGAAACATCTTTCTGGTGCTGGTAATATGCCGATGCCGTTGCAATCCATTTATCGTTATCAACAAAACGCCACTGGCCACCCAAACCAAACATATTCAAATCATTGTCGTCCATTTCATCGTCTGGTGCGGTTGCCCAATCAAATTTGTATTTTGCAGAATCATAACGCAACATACCCAACACCGCGATACGATCGGTTATACCATAACTGAAATCTTCTTTGATTGAAAACTGCTTGGTACTCCATGTCGCCTTTGGGTCAGAAATTGAAAATCCCGTTACAGGCGTCAGGTTGATTTTATAAGAATTATCTGTATAAGAAAAATCTGTCACAGAACCAAACTTGCCCCCCAATGGTTGAAAGAATGGATGTGCCAAATAATATTTACGTTTCAGTTCTGTACGCAATGTTTCCGCACGCGATGTACGAACCATTGTTGTCTGGGACGTACGGCCAGAATCATATTGTTTATACAGCGCACTGCGACTGGCCGGCCGTGTATAATACAGGTTTTTACCATCGTTTGAATTATACGTACGTGTTGTTGTACGCGTCTGGTATTTTTGATAGTTCACATTTGTACGTGCGCGTGTGGCTGGCTGTGACGAAAAATCCACACTGGACGCAGCGCGCGTACCGCTGTTTGTTGCAGCCAATGCCGGATTCAGTCCCAGTACCGCCGCCGCTAAAACAAACCATGAAATCTGTTTTTTCATAATAAAAATCTCCTTTTGCATGTAATTATACCACAATCCAGCCCCATAAAAAAGAATAAAAAATACCAGCATTTACTGGTATTTTTTACTATAAAATATGACGTTTATTGTTGGCATCAGGCGGGCTGACAATACCCTCTTGCTCCATACGTTCCATGAATCCTGCGGCCTTGTTATAACCTATTTGCAATCTGCGCTGAATGTATGAAATTGTGGGCTTTTTATCACGCAAAACGCATTCTTTGGCCTGTGCATATAAATCAGCATCTTTGTTACCAGTCGCCGCCCCCCCCGCAGACATTGCGCCCGCTATTGACATATCACCATCACCGCCATCTGTAATTCCATCAACATATTCCGGCTCAAGTTGTGCGCGCAAGAAATCACCAATACGCGTCAGTTCTTCGTCCGATATAAACGCACCATGTATACGCACAGGTGGACGTCCGGCCTCGCTAAACAACATATCGCCACATGCCAACAATGTTTCCGCGCCCTTTTCACCCAACGTTGTCATAGAATCGATAACGCTGCGCGCTTGGAACGATACACGTGTTGGGAAATTCGCCTTGATAACACCGGTAATGGTCGTCGCATCTGGACGCTGGGTCGCCATGACCAAGTGAATACCAGCCGCGCGCGCTTTCTGTGCAATACGCTGCACGCACGCTTCGACATCTTTGCGTGCCAAACTCATCAGGTCGGCAACCTCGTCAATAATAATGACAATATATGGCATATCAGACAGGTCAACTTCCTGTGTTTCAAACAGCAATTCACCTGTTTCTTCGTCTGTACCAACGGCGACCTGACGGGTTATTTTTTCGCCCGACGCACGTTTGGCTGCGACAATTTCATTATAACTTTCGATATTACGTGCATTGACCAGTTGCAGTTGCTTATACCGTTCTTCCATTTCGCGCACAGCCCATTTTAATGCATTGACCGCCGCATTTGGGTCTAACTTTACAATCGGTGTAATCAAATGTGGAATATCGTCCCAGAAACCAAAATCAACCCCCTTTGGGTCAATAATTATCAATTTACACTTGTCAGGCGTAAAGTGATAAACGATAGACGTGATAATTGATTGCACAAACACAGATTTACCAGACCCCGTACGCCCAGCAATCAACATGTGCGGCATTTTGGCCAAATCAAAATACATATAATTGCCACCAATATCAACACCCAACGCCAATGGTATCTTGTACTTGGACGTCTGGAATGTATCACTGGCAACCAAGCCACGGAAACGCACCGTCTGACGTTTCAAATTCACCATTTCCACACCAATAAGGGGGGTCCCTGGAATCTGGGCGATACGAATATTTTCAGTTGCCATTGCACGCGTCATATCTTTGACGGTCTTGCTGACGTCGACCCAACGCGTACCGCTTTCTGGCATCAGTTCATACAACGTAACAATTGGCCCTGGACGAATACCAACGACCTTGCCATGGACGTTGTATTCTGCAAAGTGCTCTTCCATCGCAACCGCATTACGCTTTAATTCAGGCGTCACAACATTTTTACCAAAATTAGAGTTTTCCAGAAAATCAGGGTCTGGCAATTCAAAATCATCACCGCCTGTTGCACGCGCAACCTTGGCCGCAGCTTTCTTAGCCGCGGGTTTGGCGCGACGACGCGCAGCGGGTTTAGTGTCTGCCACAGGAACATCTTCGTCCTCTGCGACTTCAACCTCTTCGGCTTCTTCTGCGTCATCTGCTGCGACCGCTGGACGGCCCGACACCATACGAAATACGGACAAAATCGCACCAACCACGCGACGTAACAAATGCAACAGTCCGCGCACATGCGACCACTTGATATGCAATACGCGTGCCGCCAACCATAAAAAGGCCGCCATTGTCGGGACACACAATGCCAACGACCATGCGCCAATCAGTGTACCCACATCGTGTGCCACAATCGCCCCAGCAAAACCGCCAAACGTCGCACTGGGCATAATCAAACCAAACGCCGCCGCACCAGCGCACAGCGCAACAAAAATTCGCATTAAATTATATTCAGGCGCATTATCGTCTGTCCAATTCATTGCGCGCGAAATCCCCGCACGCACAACACACAATAACAAAAATAATGCTGGCACCGTACCCACACTGTACCGCAAAAACGCAACCACATTGCCCATAACCGATTGATTGCCAAACGTGCTGGCGGTGGCAAAGCCGTCCAAATACGGGTTAAAAAATAACAATGCAAATACAGCCCACGCACCAACCAAAATCAGGATTGTGCCCCACGCGCGACGCGCGATGTTCTTTAACGCCCCAGAAACGCTTTCTGGTAAAAATCTTGATTGTCCTTCCATAACGCGCCTATTTTATCACAAAAAAAAGAAAAATGCGCCATTTTTTTGACGCATTCTTATTTATTCCCAGCGACGTTTCAGCCACCACTTTACCAAATCAGCCATCACCATACCGATGAACGCCCCAAATATAACGTCCGTTGGCCAATGCGCCCCAACTGCCACACGCGACACACCAATCAATATCGCCAGCGACCACGTAAATGGCTTTATACGTGGTGCCAACATACCCAACATAACCAACCCAGCAAATGATGCAACCGTATGCCCCGACGGCATAGAATTAAACGCCCAATCGTTATGAAATGGGTAAAATCCGGTCATACCCAACGCCTCATAAAATATAGGACGCGCACGCCCAATTACGACCTTTAATATCTTGGCAACAATGGATGCCGATAAAACAGAGCAAAATATAAAAAACGCATAACTATTCTTTGTTTTCAGTAAAAAATCGGAACAAAAACACATAACGCTGAACCGATTTTTGTCATTTTTGAAACATGGCTTTGATTCCAGTGTTTTTTTGCCATAAAATGCACACATAATAACAAACGATGCACCAACCCACATTTTAGCATCAAAAATTGTGTCAAACACACCCCACAATTTGCAATTAAACCCGCGCATCGCCAGATACACCGGCGCATCAAACCACATCACCCCCAGTGCAATAATCACCGCAACCACGACGGTGGCATACGCCAATAATTTCCATTTCATTTTATTGTCTTGGGTTAAAAACATCAGATTGCCCTTTTTATTTTTCGATTAAAATATTATAGATTTTTTTATCAGTTAAAATCTTGGCCGATACAGCCGCCGCCAATGCATCTTCGTCACTGCCACTGGTTATAACAGGACAACCACTGCGAATGGCAGAAACATCTGTATCTGGTTCTTGGTTAAAATCACGCGCATTGAAATCATCATTGATTACATTCAAGAAAAATGCGTTCTGTTGTGCACTGCTGCGAATATTAGACAAACATACAATCGGGAAAATTCCGCGCCCATCAATATCACGCCCCGTGCCTGTCTTGATTGATTTATTCAGCAATTCCAACGCACCGCCATCAGATAAATCCAGACGTGTTGCAATACGCGCACTGCCCGCGGTTGGTGTGCCCACCAATACGCCACGATTGTATTCATAGAACGCGCCAGCAATCGCCTCGGCTGTGCCACGCGTCTGGTCAGAAATCAGAACAACAACCGGCACATCGGTTACGGCGCGGCCCCCTGGGACAACCTCTACCTGATCGCGGGCGGTTTCCAATATACGCATAACAGGACGCGCACCGATAAACAGTCCCGCCAGTTTTGCCGCCGCACGCTCATCATCGCCCGATGACGCGCGCAAATCCAATACAATTCCGCCCAGATTGTTATATGTTGCCAACGCCTCGTTCACGATGGCCACAGAATTGTCTGACACATTATGCACAACAATTTCCAAAACATCACTTTCGTCTGCGCCAATACCCGCGCGATGCACAACATCTGCGTCCGCCAACACAATCGTTGCACGCCGCAATACAACATCACGCGCCCCCGACGGGGTCAGTAATTTTACCTTGGACGTGCCAGAATTAAAACCGGCCAAGAAACTTTCAATATCGTCATCTGACATTTTTGCAACCGGTGTGCCGTTTATTTCTGCAATCAAGTCCCCTTCGCGAATGCCAGCGGTATCGGCGGGCGCACCCTTGAACACGCCGTGTACACGCCAATTTCCACGCGCGTCACGCGCGCCTGTCAACCCAACACTGGTCAATATACGACCATCTTCGTTTATTTCGGCCACACGTGAATAAATATAACGACCATTTTCATCAATGCCGTGCGTCAATGCATCAACAACCATCTGGTACATTTCAGACGGCGTTGCGCGATGCAACGCAGCATCATTTTCACGCAATTTTAATATCAACGCTGTTGTGATTTCGCCAAAACCATTCCAATCACCCGCACTGGGACGCGGATAATTTGCAATAATGCTGTCGCGCCAAACCAACACAACACGGTTATCTGTTGCAGCAATATGGGCGTCTGCACTCAGATTTTCCAAACTTTCAATCGCAACATTGATATTTTTACCGGCCCATTTTACACCGTCCAGTTTTTGATAAATTTCCGCAAATGTTTTGGACATATCAAAAACGCGCAGACCATCTTGAACCGGCTCATCTTCGAAAAACAAACTGTCTGCGCGCGCCACGGGCGAAATCGCAAAAACCAATGCCACCAGTAAAAAGATTTGTTTTAATCTCATCTGTATCCCCCCGATATGGCGCGGCGCGCAGGTTATCAATATTTTGTTTCACGCAGGTTAAAGTGATACAAAATAACATTTGAAATATAAATACTGGTCAATGTACCCATCACGACCGAGAATGTCATTGCAATCGCAAATTCTTGCAACATCACCCCGCCCCAGAAATACAAACCGACCATTGCCAATATTGTCGACAAACTGGTCATAATTGTACGATGCAACATTTCATTGACCGACAAATCAATCAGTTCTGTCATTGGCATTTTGTGATATTTTTTGATGTTTTCATCAATACGGTCATAGTTTACAACCTTGTCATTGATGGAATAACCAATACCCATCAAAATAACCGCAATGGACGTCTGGTTAAATTCCAGACCCGTCACGGAAAAGAATCCAAACATCAAAACAAAGTCCAAAACCAGCGATACAAATGAACCAACCGCATATCCACCGCGATAACGAATCCAGATGTACACACTCATCAACACAAACGATACCAGAATCGCCAAGATACCGCCACGCACCAATTCGCCACCAATTTTTGGTCCAACGATTTGAACCTGTGAATATTGTACCTTGTCACCCAAAATCTGTTTAATTTCGGCAACACGCGTATTTTGTTGCGCATCGGTTGCCCCCTTGGGCAAGCCAACGCGAATCAAGATGGAATCATTGTCCACAGATTGCAATTCTGGGCTGAATGCCGACAGGTCACTGCGCATCTTGTCAATCGTATAGTTGGCTTCGATGGTTTTTACCTCCATCGAAATACCACCAGCAAAGTCAATGCCGTAATTCAATCCATGCGTCAACAACGACACAATTGACAATGCAACCAAAATCCCAGAAACCCAGTACGACAGTTTCCGATATTTCATAAAATGGAATTTCATAACATAACCTTTTTTATTTATTTTTAACGTAACCAATCTTCTTGTTTTTGCCGCCCATGTACCAGTCAATCAACACACGCGACAACATCAGACATGTGAACAGTGTTGTAATAACACCAATCGACAATGTCACAGCAAACCCGCGAATTGGGCCCGCACCAAACTGGAACAAAATCAAACTGCAAATCAGGTTCGTCAGGTTACCGTCCATAACGGTCTTGGTCGAACGTGTAAAGCCCAAATCAACTGCGCGCAGTGTTGGGACGCCTTCGCGAACCTCGTCACGAATACGTTCAAACGGCAAAATGTTTGCGTCAACCGCCATACCCAGCGTCAACACAATCCCCGCAATTCCTGGCAACGTCAGCGTCGCACCCAAGAATGCAGATATACCGATAATCATGGCCAAATTCACCATCAAAACGATGTCTGCAATCAAACCAAACGTACGATACGCAATCAGCATAAACAGAATTACGAACAATACGCCAATCGCCGATCCAACGCGCCCTGCTTCAATCGCATCTGCGCCCAGACCCGCACCAACCGTGCGTTCTTCGATAACCTGTAATGGTGCCGGCAATGCGCCACTGCGCAGCAATACCGCCAAATCCTTGGCACCTTGTAATGTAAATCCACCAGAAATCTGGCCACGACCACCTGGGATTGGTTCACGAATTGTTGGGGCGGACAAAACCTTGCCGTCCAAAACAATTGCGAAACGTTCGTTGACATGTTCTGTGGTCAAACGCGCAAACTTGCGTGCACCGGTTGCATCAAACGCCGTTGTTACCACAGGCATATTATTCTGGTCAAAATCGGCCTGTGAATCTTTCAGTGATTCACCCGATACCTCCACACGACTGTATACTGGTACAACCTGTTGCGGATTTTCCATATAAGGTAAAAATTGTGTACCATTTGGCGCGCGCCCAGACGAAATCTGTTCCTGTGTAACATTTTCATTCACCAAATGGAATGTCATTTTGGCCGTCTGACCAATCAAATCCTTGATATGTTCAGGATTATCAACCCCAGGCAACTGAATCAAAATGTATTTTCCACCCTGCGACTGAATAGATGGCTCTTTTGTTCCCAACGCATCAATACGACGACGCACGATTTCAATACTGCGCGCCAATGCGTCTTTGACCATTTCTTCTTTCTGCTTTTCTGTGTACTTTAATGTAATGGTGCGCCCCGATGATGAAATATCAACCCCAGACCCCAGAACGCTCTTCAAACGTCCTTTGGCACGTGACACATCATCATCTTCGCGGACAACCAATGATACAACACCGTCAACATTGCGCAGATTTGAAAAACGAATAACCCCACGGTCACGATCAATCATCGCACTGCGCGCTTCGTCATACAGTTGTGCTGCTTTTTCTTGGAACATGGTGTTTGTGTCCACTTCCAATAACAACTGCGCACCACCCTTCAAATCCAACCCCAATGGAATTGGACGCGCCCATGATGGGAAATAAGGAACCAATTTTGGCGACATTGTCGGCACCGCCAGCAATACACCAAACACCGCAACAAAAATTATCGCCAGTTTCTTAAACATAATCAAAACCCTTTATTGTTCAACGCTGGCAACGGCGTTTTTATTAACCTCAATAACAACACCTTTGGCCACTTCCATTTCAATTGTTTTTTCATTTATCTTTTTAATAGTGCCGTAAATACCCGCCGCCATAACGCGATTACCAACCCGCAATGCGTCCAACATTTTCTGGTATTCCGCCATTCTGCGCTTGTTCGGGCGCACCATAAACAGATAAATTATTCCAAACACAACCGCACAATACAGCAACATTCCCCACCAATCCCCTGTTGCGGTTTGTGCAATGTTTGCACCATTTTCAACAACGACTGTTGTTTCTTCCATGCTATTTCTCCTTGGTATTTATGCACAAAAGATAGTAAAAAAAAGCGCACCTGTAAAGGCAAAAAACAAGGGCTTGCGCCCCTTGTTTTTATATACGTTCAAACCATGCGTCCATATCGGTAATGGGTATAAATTTATACACTGGCCGGCCGTGATTACACTGGCCCGCGCGCGCGGTATTTTCAATCGCACGCAACAGCGCATCACACGACGCCATGTCCAACGCCTGACCCGCACGAACACTGTGATGGCACGCATAATTAGCCAGTTTCAGATGCAAACGTTCACCCAGTTGCGACGAATGCCCGTTGGCGCGAACCTCGTCCGCGATGTCGTGAAACAGGTTTGCCCAGTTCAAATCCCAATCGGCGGGCTTTTCAAAAATGGCAATGGCATCATCACCAAACGCATCAATATGCAACCCTGACGCCCGCATTTCATCCGCAACGGTCAATACCGCCACCACATCATCAGCGCGCATAGATACAACAATCGGTGTCAACAAAGGTTGTGTTTTTATTGTATGTTGCCGCAATTTTTCATACGTGACGCGTTCATGCGCCGCATGCTGGTCAACCACAACCAGATTATCACCCGATGCCGCCAGAATATACTTGTTACCAATTTGACCAATCACACGCCCCAATGGCTGCATTGCGTCGGTATCAGATGGTGCACTAGATGGTGCTGACATAGCGGGCTTAAAAACCGCGCCCTGCTCTGGCTGATGTACTCGCAGCGCGGCGGGCGCAATACCAAAATCCATACGTACCGCCGCAGGTGCGCCCGACATTTCAAATTCACGTGGCGTGTGATGCGCGATATCCATATTTGGCGTCTGGTTCATAGTACGCGCCAATGCCGCACGCAGATTTTTGATAATAAACCCACGAATATGCGCCGGTTCCAAGAAATGTACCTCTGTCTTGGCCGGCGATACATTCACATCAACACTGCGTGGTGGTACAGTCAAATACAGTGCACACAGCGGAAATTCACGCGCATGCATTACGTCCATATATGCCGCACGCAATGCGCCAACCAAAACTTTATCTTTTACTGGGCGACCATTTACAAACAGATACTGGTCCACCGACGAAGCACGACGTAATGTTGGTTCTGAAATAAACCCATGCAATTCAATGCCGGCATCCGATGCGCTGAATGCATCAACTGGTATCATACGTCCTGCCACATCATCGCCCATAACCGCAACAATGCGGTCATTCATATTCTGATTTTTTGGGAATCGCCATTTGTTATTCAGTGTAAAACCGACATCGGGTCGCGCCATCGCCAAACGACGCACAACGTCCAACACAGAAATCATTTCCGCCCTATCTGCGCGCAAGAATTTCAACCGCGCCGGCGTGCGCGCAAACAGGTTTGCCACACGAATACGCGTCCCCGCATCCCAATCAGACGGGCGCACATCACCGGTACTGGCGTCCAGTTGCCAACCATTTTCGTCCGCGCCATTGCATGTATCAATCGTCATATCAGACACAGACGCGATTGACGGCAACGCCTCGCCACGAAAACCCATAAAGTTGATATTTAACAAATCGTCATCAGGCAACTTTGATGTTGCGTGTCGCGTAACACTGCGCATCAAATCATCGCGTGACATGCCCGACCCATTATCAACAACCGTAATCAGGGTACGTCCGCCATCGGCGACATCAATCATAATCTGGTCTGCACCCGCGTCCAGCGCATTTTCAACCAGTTCTTTGACCACACTGGCGGGACGTTCTACAACCTCGCCGGCGGCAATCTGGTTTATCAAAAAATCGGGCAAGACGCGTACAGGCATATGCGATTATTCTTTGAATTTAACTTCCAAAATTTCAAATTCTTTTTCCCCAAACGGCAATTTTACGATACAAGTATCCCCAACGCACCGTCCAATCATTGCACGCCCAACCGGCGACGTGCACGAAATAACCTGCTTGCCATCAGATTCAATGTCTGACAGAATCCGACACTGCATACGATTACCATCTTCGTCTTCGGCGACAACGCGCGCGCCAAACATCACACGGTCACCGGTCAACGAATCCACATCAATAATCGCGGCGTTTTCAATTACCCCTTCGATAAACTGAATACGCTTGTCAATCTGACGTTGCTTTTCCTTGGCCGCACTGTAATCGGCATTTTCAGACAAATCGCCCAGCGAACGTGCCCATTGGACGGTTTTCAATATTTCCGGACGCTGAACTTCTTTCAGGTCTTTTAATTCTTTCACCAGCGAGTCAAACCCCTGGCGCGATATTGGTCTTTTATCCATTTTTATAAATCCTATTTTCGTACCTGAAATTATAAGCATTCATTTTAATTTTGCAATTATCAAATCAACAGGTTATACTTTTTAATTATGACATTAAAACCAACTATTTTAACCAGATTCTTGTTGCGACGCTTTTTTTCGGGCGTTGGACTGGTAATGCTGGTTGTTTGCGGCATTATTTTTGCAATTACGTTTGTTGAACGGTTGCCATCAAACCCGACGGCGGTGGCGGCATTGGCAGAATCGTGGACGCGTCTGTTGGAATATGTGCCACTGTTTTTACCATTGGCGGTGTTTATGGGAACACTGCTGGCGTCTTATAACCTGACCAAATCCAGCGAGAGTATTATTGTTGCCAGTGCGGGTCTGTCCCCGTACCAGTCATCACGCCCATTCCTGCTTGGCGCGGTGCTGATTGGCATATTTGCCACAACGGTCGTAAATCCGTATTCGGTTAAACTGAGCAACCAGACCATTACATCCGACCACCTGAAATTGATTGATGGCGCAATTTGGCTGCGCGAATCATCTGATGCGGGATATATCACAATGAACGCAACTGGCATGCGTAAATCGGGTGACGCATTGGTGTTTCAAAATGCAACCATATATGCCCAAGACACATCTTTCAAACTGACCACGCGGGTCGAGGCCGAAAATATCACCCTGTCGGACGATGGGTTGAGTGCCACGCGCGCAAACGTATGGGACGCAAACGGCCAAATGAAGATCCAAGAATGGCAAACCAAAACATTACTGAACCCACGCACCGTTCTGGACAGATATCTGCAACCAGACCAGATTTCATTCTGGCAATTACCATCATTTATTTCCAAGATGGAATCCATTGGTGCACCGGTACGCGGGCATTGGGTACAACTGTGGACATTGGCATTCTTGCCATTATCATTGATTGCAATGGCAACATTGGGTATTGCATTTTCACAGACCCGTCAACGCCGCAATTACAGTTTTGGCACAAAATTCGCATTGGGTATTATTACATGTTTTGCACTGTACTTTTTAACCAATATGTTTAACGCACTGGGGGCGACGGGTGCATTGCCACCAATTTTGGCAATTGTTGCGCCACAACTGATTATTATCGCCATGGCGGCAACATTTATCGCCAGTTTTGATACAATTTAATGGGGAAATACTATGCCACTGAATAACAGACGCAATCATACGACACGTAACAAGATTATAATTTGGTCACTGATTTTCATTCTGGTGGTGCTGATGATTATATCATTTCCCGCCCCACAAAATATGACCGAAGTTGTGCTGTATCCATGAACTATATAGATGTGTTTTTAGAGGCCCTGTCCGCTGAAAAAGGACGCAGTGCAAAAACACTGGACAGTTACAGTTCTGATTTGCGTGCGGCCGATGCGGCATTATCGGGTGGTCTGATGTCGGCCACGGCGGACGACGTCCAAAATTATCTGGCATCTCTGCCTGACAAGGCATCGTCTATTGCCCGTCACGCCAGCGCATTGCGTGGGTTCTATAAATTTTTGATGCTGGAAAAAATTATCACAGAAAATCCGGCGGCAAATCTGGAATTGCCCAAACGTGCGCGCGCGCTGCCTAAATTTTTGACGGTGGACGAAATAGAATTATTGATTTCATCGGCGGGCGACATAAAAAATTCGGTGCGCCTGCGCGCAATGATTGAATTGGTATACGCATCGGGCCTGCGCGTATCTGAATTGTGTGAATTACCCGTGACAGCGATTCTGGGCGACAAATTATTGATTCATGGCAAAGGGGCCAAGGAACGCATTGTCCCCATGCATGCGGGTGCGGTTGCGGCATTGAATAAATGGCTGGCGATGCGTGACGACGAAAAATCAAAATACGTTTTTCCGTCCAACGGCGCATCAGGTCACATCACCCGTGATGGTTTTTTCAAGATACTGAAAAAATGTGCTGTTCTGTCTGGCATTGACCCGCACCGCGTGTCGCCACACGTATTGCGTCATTCGTTTGCATCGCATTTGTTGGCTGGTGGCGCGAACCTGCGCGCGATACAAACAATGCTGGGGCACGAAGATATTTCAACAACGCAAATTTATACACATGTAATGCCCGAACAACTGCGTGAAACGGTTGTGGCACATCACCCACTGGGGCATGCAAAATCAATGGACGATATAAAATGATACGTAAATGTGATCATACTGGCTGTACCAAGGCCGGCACGTGTCGCGCGCCTAAATCGCGTGATTTGAAAGAATACTGGTGGTTCTGTCAGGAACACGCGGCGGAATATAACAAGAATTGGAATTTCTATGCCGATATGACCCCTGATGAAATCGAGGCCGACTGGGAACGTCAAACATTTGGCGCGCCCCTGAAAGACAAGGACGCCGCCAACAAAGACGAAGCGGACTATGTAAAATTCCTGAACGATTTTATTATGGGGCGCAACGCATTTGACCACGTCGCGCCAAAGCCACGTCCGAACGCAACAATCAGCAACGCATTAAAAACGTTAAACCTGCCGCCGACGGCGACGATGCGCGAAATCGGTGCAAAGTATCGCGCGCTGGCGAAAAAATACCACCCCGATACAGGTGGCACGGCAAACGCCAGCGAATTTACCAAGGTAAACAATGCATACCAAATACTGAAAAAACACTTTGGAAAGAAATAAAAATCAGCGCGCCAAATTGGCGCGCTGATTTTTTATTCAGAATAACAACACTTTTCTTGATATACCTCTGTGCCTGAACCGATACTGTTTTCAAATTCCACCTCTGTCCCTGATGGGAAACAGCACGATGTTATGCCACTGGTATTTTGATCAACTGTTGTTGGATATTGGCTGCCAACCGCGGGACACCGATAACAATTTACACCAACCAGATAGTAACCGGCTTCGCACGAATAAGAGAATGTTGCCGTACACGCTGCATACGCGCCCGCTGTAATAAACACGACAAATAACGCAGTAATTATTTTTTTCATTTATCCCCCCTTCTTAGATTTTTGGACATGTCGTACACCCGGACTCCCCAGTAGGACAACAGTATTCGCAACCACGCGGGCACGAATTTGCACAATACCACACTTCCTCAGTTGTGGGGCTACAAGAACCGAACACCGCTGTTATATATCTGTGATTTGTTGTATCGTGTCCTGTTTCATCTTTACGGGTGCACACACCAGAACTATTCGTTGTCCACCCAGATGGGCATACTTGTTCTATTTTTGAATAACAGTAAGATAATGTACACGCCTTGCCGCATGCAGCATGCGAACCATAAGACGAAGTTATTGGATTTGTATTAAGTGCAAATGCGCATGGCATCGCAACCAGCATCAGGGGAAGGACTAGTAGTTTTCGCATATTAGGTCTCCTGTGTTGTTTTTTTATTAAACAAAAAACCACCGAAATAATTCAGGTGGTTGGAGGTTCGAAACAATTATCAAGAATTGTGGGCATATTCAATATATTCAGCCACCCTCCAACCGCTTGGTTGGGGGTGACGGCATCAGAAAACAAAACATCGCACGGACAAAAATCCACGCGATGCCGAAATCTCTACCGTCCGTACTTTATGCCGCATAGTGCGGTCATCTTGATAAAGGGTTTCGACACCCCGCCAATGGAACACCCACTGGCAACAGTGATATAAACATAAAAAACAACTATACACAAGGGAAAAATGTATTCCGCCTATTTTGAATCTGTAAATTTGAATAAATTAGAGCGGCGGTAGATATGAGTGTCCGCCGATTATGAATAAATTAGAATGGTGCAGATGACACGCGGGGCGAAGGCGAAGTGTACAACTAGTTACACGAGCCGCCGCCCCGCGCGTCAGAACCTTATTCGAATAAGTTAGAATGGCGGTAGATACGCTAAAACCCGCCAACGTAGTGTACAAGCGCTACATGAGTTGGCGGGTTTTAGCGGAGATGCCCCATTATAATTTATTCAGGTATGCGATGGCGTCCATGGCCGCCGTACACCCCGTCCCGACGGCAGTTGCGATTTGCATTTTTATATCGGATTCAACATCGCCAGCAACAAACATACCGGTGGGCAATGCAGATGGTGCAATGCGCCCCATATTATCGCGCGCAACATCTTCGGTCAGGTAATCCGTGTTGGCTTCGTGCCCAATGGCGACAAAAATGCCGTCAACGGTGATGACGTCGCCAGTGGTGGTGGTTGCAGCCAAACGATTATCTGGGGTTTGTTCAATTTTTACCAAATCGGTATTAAACAAACATTCAATATTTTCGCGTTCAGATATACGATTACGCACGATTGCCTCTGCCCGCGTAAACGCCCCTTTGCGATAAACAATCTTGACCGTCTTGGCAATATCTGCCAGATACAGGGCATCGTTCAGTGCACTGTTGCCGCCGCCGATAACAATGACTTCTTTGTCGTAATAAAAGAATCCATCGCATGTGGCACAGTATGAAACCCCCTTGCCAAACAGTTCACGCGCACCGGCGATTTCCAACTTGCGTGGGGACGCGCCCGTTGCGATGATAACAGATTTACCGACATATTTTTTGCCATTGTCGCACGCAATATTAAACGCGCCAACCGCATCACCAGAAATCGTTTTTGCCGATGTAAATTCAATTTCAGCCCCAAACGACGTTGCCTGATTTTTCATAAATTCCGCCAATTCCGCGCCAGAACCAGCCCACCCCGGGTAATTTTCTAATTTGGCAATGCCGGCCATTTGGCCACCCAATGTATCGCCCCCCAAAACGATGGTCTTTTTTCCACCGCGCGCGCAATACAATGCCGCCGTCAGACCCGCCGGCCCAGACCCCAGAATAATCACATCATACATAACAATATCGGTCATGACATTCTTTCCTTTTTATAATTATCTGCGCCCAGCATAACATAACTATGCGCCATGCGCAAATCAAAGATTATATTGATTTTGCTGTGAAACAAAATTATAATATACGCGTTATGTTGAACTTTTATGTATTTGTCAGTCGTTTTTCGTCCCCTTTCGGGGAATAATTTTTGCATATTTGATTACATAAAATAATTGCGATTTTCATCGCACGACTTTATTATTAAGCATATATAAAAACAAGGATTTAGAAAATGTTGGATATCAGATTTATTCGCGAAAACCCAGACGTGGTAAAAAACGCATGTCGCGTCAAAGGGTTCGAAGACCATATTGACGAATTGTTATCACTGGACGCACGTGTACGTGAATTAAAAACCGCAACACAAACAATGACGGCTGAAAAAAACAAGGTTACGCGTGAAATCCCAACTGCAACCGACAAAGCACCATTGATTGCGCGCAGCAAAGAAATTGCAAACGAAATCGCCGCCGATATGGCGGAATTGGCGGACAAGGAAGCCGTGCTGAATGATTTAATGCACCGCGTACCACAAATCCCAGATGCGTCCGCCCCAATCGGCCCAGACGACAGTGCAAACGTAGAGGTTCGTCGTGTTGGCACGCCCCGCGAATTTGATTTCACCCCACGTGCACAGTGGGATTTGCTGGACATGAACGGTTGGTGGTTGCCAGAAAAGATCGGCAAGATTTGTGGCACACGCACCTATGCATTGGTGGGCGAAGCCGCCGAATTACAACTGGCGATTGAAACATATGTTATTCAGAAATTGATTGCAAAGGGGTTCACATTTATCGAATGCCCATCTATCACCAAACCACAAACGATTTTTGACGCGGGCCACTTTATGGGTTCTGACCTGTCGGTGATGGACAACGATGTATTTATGTTGGCGGGCACAGACCGTTGTTTGGCGGGCACCGCAGAAATCATTCTAAATTCGCTGCACGGTGGTGAAATTCTGAACGAACGCGATTTGCCAATTAAATACGCGGGATTTTCGCCCTGCTTCCGCAAAGAGGCCGGCGCGGCGGGTCGCGACACACGTGGCTTGGCGCGCTTTCACCAGTTTAACAAGGTGGAACAATATATATATTGCACCCCAGCGCAATCGAACGAAATGCACGAACACATTTTGAACAATCTGTGCGAGGTTATGGAAGATTTGGAATTACCATATCGCGTAATTGCAAATTCCACCGGCGACATGGGCTTTAACAAGGTTAAGATGAACGATGTCGAGGCATGGGTTCCGTCCGAGAACGCGTACAAAGAACTGGGCAGTTGTTCGTCCATCGGCCAATTCCAAGCGCGCCGCACCAACACCCGCTATCGCGATGCAAATGGCGATGTTCAATACGTTGCGACACTGAATAATACGGGTATCGCCGTGCCACGTGCATTGGTTCCTGTGTTGGAAAATCACCAAAATGCAGATGGCAGTGTGAATATTCCAAAGAAGTTGCAACCCCTGATGGGTGGTCGCACCAAGATTGGTGGCAAACATTAAGAAACGGGGCATTGCCCCGTTTTCTTTTATTTCTGGAATTGCTTTTTCGTCGCGAAATATTTCAGCGGCAAAAACCCAAAATACAAATCTTTGAATTTATTTTTTGACACTGTGTAATTCCATTTCTTTAACGCAACCAGCAAGTTTTGCTGTTCAAAATCAAACTTTTCATTTCTGTAAAAGTTTTCCAATGTGTGCATCATTTGCGCATATCCCAAACACAGCGAATTGTCTTGTGTACCATATGGAATAAACACACTGGGCGCAATAATCATATCTTCTTTGACGCGTGTGGCACAGTCCGCATATTTACGCGGATTTTCTGCGATTTTGTGCAACTTGTCAAAAGAGCGATTAAACTCTTGCGCTTCGGCGTAAAAATCAATTGATTTCTTTGTCTTGCGTGCCAAGCGTTCATAATTCGCGTCCAACAAAACTTGCTGGTTGCGTTAAAGAAATGACCGACGCAAAAAACTTTGCAATCGTTTTATCCCAATCAACATACAATAAATCAAATCTGTTCATAATATATTTACCCCTTGTTTTTAATAATGATAGACAAATGTATCAAAATGTCAATTTTTTAAGTAATTTTTAATCATAATTTCTTGAATTTTGAAAATTATGGTATAATCTAGCGTTTACGAAAAAATTTTAAGGCAAAACACATGAATATTCGCAATATTGCAATCATTGCACACGTTGACCATGGCAAAACGACCTTGGTTGACAATATGTTGAAACAGGCCGGCACATTCCGCGCAAACGAAAAGGTCGAAGATCGCGTCATGGACAGTGGCGATATCGAACGTGAACGCGGCATTACTATTTCGGCAAAACCCACATCTATTTTGTGGCGCGATTATAAAATCAATATCGTTGACACCCCAGGACACGCGGACTTTGGCGGCGAAGTGGAACGTATTTTGTCCATGGTTGATGGTGTGGTTCTGTTGGTTGACGCAGCCGAAGGGCCCCTGCCCCAGACCAAGTTCGTTTTGTCCAAGGCATTAAAACTGGGGCTGCGTCCCATTGTTTGCATAAACAAGGTTGACCGTTCTGATGCCCGTCCCGATGAAGTGCTGAGCGAAACATTCGACCTGTTTGATAAATTGGGTGCAACCGATGAACAGTTGGATTTCCCATATCTGTATGCAGTTGGTCGTGATGGTTGGGCGGTACGCGATTTGAATGACGAACACAAGGATTTAACCCCACTGTTTGAACTGATTGTAAATCATGTACCGGCACCTGATTGCAATGGCACGCGTTGTAAATTAGATGCACCATTTTCTATGTTGGCGACAACGTTAGAGGCAGATCCATACGTCGGTCGTATTTTGACCGGCAAAATTGAATCAGGTACGGTTCATGTCGGCCAATCGGTCAAGGCAATCAATATGAATGGCGAATTTATTGAAAACGCCAAGATTACTAAAATCATTGAACACCGCGGTGTTGAAAAGGTATCGCGCGACAGTGCATCGGCGGGCGACCTTGTGGTTATTGCCGGTTTTTCCAAGGCAACCGTGGCAGACACCCTGTGTGACCCATCGGTTACCGAACCGATTCCTGCAATGCCAATTGACCCACCAACCCTGACCATGACATTCTTTGTGAATACATCGCCATTGGCTGGTAAATCTGGCAAGAAATTGACATCACGTATGATTGGCGAACGTCTGTTCAAAGAAGCAGAAACAAACATTGCATTAAAGGTCACCCAGAGTGCAAACAACGAATCATTCGAAGTTTCTGGTCGTGGCGAATTGCAGTTGGGTATTCTGATTGAAACAATGCGCCGCGAAGGGTTTGAATTATCTGTATCGCGTCCACGCGTTGTTATGCACGAAGATGAGAGTGGTGAAAAACTGGAACCAATCGAAGAAGTTGTTATTGACGTTGACGACGAATTTTCTGGCGTTGTGATTGAAAAGATGACCAAGCGCAAGGCAACAATCACTGAAATGAAGGCGTCTGGCGCGGGCAAAACACGTATCGTATTTTCTGCGCCATCACGTGGGCTGATTGGTTATCTGTCAGAATTTCGTACTGATACACGCGGCACAGGCATTATGAACCGCGTATTTGATAAATACGCCCCATATCGTGGCCCGATTATGCAGTATCGCCCAGGGGTGCTGGTTTCGATGGAAAATGGCGTTACCGCGACATATGCCCTGTTCAACCTGCAACCACGTGGCACGCTGTTTGTTGGCCCCCAGACCGAAGTATATTCCGGTATGATTATCGGCGAACACAGCAAAGAAAACGATTTGGAGGTAAACCCAGTCAAGGGCAAAGAATTAACCAATGTGCGCAGTGTAACCGCTGATGAAAAACTGTTCTTGGCACCACCGCGCAAAATGTCACTGGAAGAATCCCTGTCATATATTCTGGACGATGAATTAGTAGAGGTTACCCCTGCGACAATTCGTCTGCGCAAGAAAGAATTAGACAGCAACATTCGTAAAAAAACGCGTAAAAACGTTGAAATGTAAAACATACAGCGTCCACTATTTGGACGCTGTTTTTTATTGAATCACACACGAACTCCATTTAATATATGATAATATACAGGAGTATGATTATGGCATTACCCACAATATCAAAAACCAGAAAATTTATATCCACTGCATTGACTTGTTGGATACCAATAAAATCATACAGACGTGCATTTCGTGGCATATTACAGTTGGGTGTTAAAAATTATTTTCATGTATTACACAATGACCGCAACACTATATTCCCCGTTGAATTGGCCGTTGGTGCTATAATGAAAGACGAAGGCGCGTATTTGAAAGAATGGCTGGATTTTCATATTTTGGTCGGGGTTGGAAAATTCTATTTATACGACAACGGTTCAACCGATAATACAACTGAAATTTTGAAACCATATATTGACCAAGGCATCGTTGAATACCATTATTTTCCAGGCAAACGTATGCAAGCGCCCGCATATGTTGAAATATTAAATAATCATTCAAATGATTCACGCTGGCTGGCACTGATTGACTTGGACGAGTTTCTTGTACCGGTAAATCATAAAACAGTACCAGAATTTTTACACACAATGCCCCAGAATTTTGCCCAGTTGGCTGTGACATGGGTAATGTACGGTTCGTCTGGACATATTGAAAAACCAGATGGTCTGGTAATTGAAAATTACAAATATCGTGCCATCCGTCAAAGCGGAATTAAATCTATTATAAATCCACGCTTGTTCTTGAAATTGCACAGTTTGCACGCCAATCTGGTTGGTGGATTTACAATTGATAACAACGGCAAAAAACTGGGGCGCATCAATCAAACTAATAACCCACCACCGTACAACCAATTACGTTGCAATCACTATTATACAAAATCTTTCAACGAATACATGGCAAAGTTCAATCGTGGCACCGCCACAGGACAAAGCAGTGCTTATCGTGGGCCTGATAAATTTCGCCAGTATGATTTGAACGAAGTTTATGATACGATTATGGATAAATACATAGAGCAGTTAAAAAAATAATGACACGACGTCTTTTTCTTTTCGCGGGCTATAACGCCCATGGTTTAATTGATGAATCTCTGATTTTTTATATTCGGGCATTGTCAAAATGTGGCGATGTTGAATGCGTCGTCGGTGTCGAAGCGGTTGGCGTGGACGACGGTTTCGTAGCTCGACCATGGACGTTTGTCGCTCGCTTTGATTTTGCCGTGGGTTTTCTTGGCTTTGTAGTCTTTGACGAGGCCTTTGAAATCGATGTAATCGATGTAATTGCCGCCGCAAGTGAGCTGAACGTAGGCGATGTCGTTCATGCGTTTGACGACGAAATCGCCGTTGAAGGTGGTTGGAGAAGATTCGAGGACGAGGCTTGCGTCGCATTTGTTGGCGAAGACCGTATCTTGGAAGTATTTATAGGTGGCTTCGTCGCTTGGGATAGAGCAGATGACGAGGGGTTCGCACGGATTGAGGATGAGTTTGCCTTTGTCGTTGCCCGAGTCGGGGACGCGGGATTGACCCATGGAGAGGAGGTCGAAGTGGGCTAATCTCGTGCCCGTTTCTGTGGCGCTCGTATACTTGTTGGTAATGACTTTGGCGTTTGCGTCGAGGAACGTAACATTGCAGCCCGAGGCGTCGAAAGAGCTGTTGCCGTAGAGGTTGATAGTCATGGCGAATGCTTCGGCGTTCGAATCGGGTTTCGAGACGAAGGCGTATTCGTCGAAGACGAGGTGTGCGTTGGGGACGCATGCAGCGTGGTCGAGTTTGCATTGGGAATTGCACGATTTGCGCGTTTCGTCGTAAGTCGTGGTTTCGTTGCATTTCGAGGCGATGTCGGCGGTAAAGAGGTTGCCATCGCAGACTTCGCCCGTGTCGCTACCCGAGACGACGGCGTCGATTTTTCCATTGCCGCAGGCGACTTCGCAAGCTCGTGTGGCGTCGATGCCCGAGCACGCCGAGTTGCAAACCCAGACGGGGTTGTCTTTGAGTACCATGCCCGTGGGGCAAACGCGAGCGGCTTCTGGGATGTCGTCGCCATCGCAGATTTCGGCGTTCATGCCCGAGACGACGGCGTCGATTTTTCCGTTGCCACAGGCGACTTCGCAAGCCTTCGATGTATCGACGTAGGCGCATGTATCGCCGCAAATCCATTGTGGATTATCGACGACGGTTTGACCTTCGGGGCAGACGCGAGCGTCTTGGGGGATGTTCGTGCCGTCGCAGACTTCGCCGGCGTCGACTTTTTGGCCGTTGCAGTTTGGGAGTGGATCGCCGCACGCCGTCCCTGTAGATGTGATATTGCACGATCCACACGAAACTTTATTGGGGTTGAGGATGATTTGACCTTCTTTATCGCAGATGAGCGATTCGGGGAGGAAATTATCGCCGTCGCAAACTTCGCCATCTTCGATGACGCCATCGCCGCAGTTGTTTTCGGCGTAGGTGACGGTGAGCGTTTCGCGTTCGTGGCTATGGTAAGTTTCGTAATCTAAGACGACGCCGTTGGGGCCGCAATAAGTACACGTTTCGCCGTTATCGAAGCTGACACAAGCATCGACGGTGTAAGTTCCTTGCTCGTTGCGCCAGAATCCTTCGTAGGTTTCGAAGTTTCGTAGCGTGCCAATGTAGCGATCGTAGCCGTCTGGGTTCTTCCATTCCATGTCGGGAGCTGGCTTGACATAGTGATTGACGAAGCGATTGACTTTGCCGTTTTTGTCGATCGACCCCGAATAGAATTCTATCGACATGCCTCCGTATGGATCGGTTTTTTCGGTTTTGTCGGTGATGCCAGGGATTTTGAACTCGAGCGCCATGTCGACGGTTTGTTTTCGCGACGTAATCGTCGTGGGCGATATCGAGAATTTGCAAGAAATCTTTTCGTTGAGGGTTTCGGCTGGGCAATGGATGCCCAAGTTGTAGCGCGGTTTATCGACTTCGTATGCGGTTACCGACCAACCTTCGCCCATGAGGGCATTTTTCGGTTCCGTGTGTGGGTGTGCTTTACACAAGCGTATGAAATCGGTTGCGCCTTTATCGGCCCCTTGTATAAACGAGTTGATGTTGACAAAATCGACGTATTTTTCGGTCTTTTTACCGTCGTCGCCCGTTTCGTCGCACACGATGCCCATGAGCGTTTTGTTGGCGATATTGGCGGTGATTTCGTTATTGGGGACGATGTAATTGCAAGTATTGCCCCAACGGTCGGTGTCGTCTTGCGCGGAGCAGACGACGTAGACTTGTTTGCCATCGATTTTGGGCAGATTGAGCGATGTGAATGGAAACTTCTTTTCGATCTTCGATTCGCTAAAGAGGGCTAGGCTACAGCTCGATAAATCGATGCTTTCTTTGCCACGATTGGCAAATTCGACGGCAATTCCCTTGAGTTCGTTGTCGTCGATATAGGGCACGAGTTCGGAGAAGAGGACGCCTTCGTAGGGGACTTCGGTGCAAGCCATCGATGTGTCGAGTTTGCATGTATTGGAACACAAGAGGCGAGCTTCGTTGAGTTCTTTGCCCGTCCCACAATCGATTGCTTTAACGGCTTCGTCGTCGAATAATTCGCCGTCGCAAGCTTCGCCGTCGTCGAGTCTTGCGTTGCCGCACACGGCGGGCAAACCGAATGTGCATGCCTTCGAGACGTCGACGATTTGGCACGTCGACGAGCATTGAAATAGGGGATTGGGCGACATGACCATGTTTTCGGGGCAAACGCGAGCGGCGGCTGGGATGTCGTCGCCATCGCATAGTTCGCCGTCTTCGACGATTCCATTGCCACAAGTGCCGTTGCTCGATGTTTTTGGGCAGACGCCATCGTCGATGAGCCTGCAATTTTTGCACGATAGCTTTGAATAATCGGGGTTATCGCAGCCCGCGACGATGGGCGGAATCGATCCATCGCACGTTTCGTTGCCCTCGACGATGCCATTGCCGCAGACGGCAGTATTGGCTGGGGCACAAGCCATCGATAAATCGAGTGTACAGCTCGGCGTACATCGCACGAGGACGTTATTGGCAACATCGCCATTGGGGCAAAATGCCTTCAGACCAGGTGTAAAAAGCGTTCCGTCGCATATTTCATTGGGGCCGAGTATGCCGTCACCGCATTTGTTGCCGTGATCGTCGTTGGAATCGCTACAACCATACGCCGCCAGTACTGCGACGAGCATGGGGATTAGACTTCGTTTCATATCGATACCTCTCATGCCCCTTTGCATCGGGGCATACCACATACAATTCGGAAATTTTGCACCTTGTAGCGCAAAATTATCCATAAAAATTGACCTATATTTTATACAGACGACGAACTCAATTCAAATGATTGTCGTTATCTTGAATTTTAAGCGATGGTCTTTTCCCTGACCTCACATTTTAGCGCTTTGACCTCACCCCCGGCCTGTCGGCCACCCCCTCTCCATAAATGGAGATGGGGAATAGACATCTGCCTATGGCAGATGTGAGAAATTTGGAGATGGGGGATAGACATCTGCCTATGGCAGATGTGAGAAATATGGCGAGGGGGAATGGACGCCCGCTTCGGCGTGCGTTATTGATTTGGCGAGGGGGAATGGAGCGCCCTGAAAGGGCGCTAGAACACAGCCCGGGGTAAGCGAAGCGCAACCCCGAGGGCGATCGATTCCATTTTTATTCCCGAGCCCGTAGCAGACGATTGATTTGAACGAGATGTGCCAGGTTCAACGTCGTTATCGTAGGGCGTGATCGCGTTCGAGTTCTGGACCGTATGGTTTTATTGTGCGAATGATCTTCTTATGCGTCCAATCGATGACGATGACGGTGCCATTATCGAGAAATCGGTCGCAGCCGAGTTTTTGGACGATCGATCGAATCGTTCCACCGTGACAAAATAAAATATACCGACCGTCGGGTAATGTTCGAATAAAATTCGTTGCTCTTTTTTGTACGTCTTCGATAGTTTCGCCATTTGGCGTTTTGAAGTTATTAAATGCAAACAGATCGTCGACCCATTGTTTCGGAATATCGTCGAGTCGTTGTCCGTCGTAATCGCCGTAGCTGAATTCTTTAATCGCTTCGACGACGGTTGGATTCATGCCGGCGTAGTGAGCTGTATCTTTGGCGCGTTGTAGTGGCGAGACGAATGCGGCGTCGAAGTGGACAGGAGCGAGTACCGGAGCGAGTGTTTTGGCTTGGGCAATGCCTTTTTCGGAGAGTTGGGCTTCGATCCAGCCCGATAATATGGCTTTGGAATTCTCGACGGTTTCGCCGTGGCGCACGAGCCATAATTCGACGCGATCGGGGCTTTGTGCCAATTCTTCGGGCGTTTGGACTTCGTCGTTGGTTTTGTCAGAACCCGATAGAGAATCGTCGATGCCGTTATCGACGCATGCATCGCGCAGTGGGTTGTCGTGCCCGATTCGCGCCTCGAAGCAACGGCAACATGTCGGTTGATAGAGGTCTTCGGCGCCTAATTCGATTTCGGTTCCCGTCGTGCAGGCGTTGCCGTGGCGCAACTTGATGTTGAAGACGGCTTTTCGATTGCAAAATGCGCACGTTGTTTTGACTTCTTCGATGGCGTCGGCGACTTCCATGAGCCGTTTAGCACCTTCGAAGAGGCGCGTTTTGAAATTCGTTCGCAAGCCATAGCAAATGACGGGGATATCGAGGTCAACGGTGATATTGCGCAATTGATGCACGACGTATTCGCTCAAGAATTGGCATTCGTCGACGAGGATACAGCTCACGCCGGCGAGTGTATCGAGCGGTATTTGGGTATCGGCGGCGACGCAGATGTCGGCTTTGCGCTCTAGACCTGTGCGCGACCGTATCATATCGGCACCAAATCGCTCGTCGATCGACGGTTTGATTAAGATAACGCGTTTGCCTTGCTGTTCGTAGTTATGGGCAACGGCGAGCAAGTTCATCGTCTTTGCGCTTCCCATTGCTCCATATCGAAAATACAATTTAGCCATCGTGAGTCTTCCCCGTATCCATACTATATAACTACCACTCCATATATAATTACTGCATCGATGCCGAATCCGTCAGCTTCGCAAAATTCCGAATCGCTTGCTTCGCAACGAATCGCATGGCCCTTGCGTTCGCAAGAACCGGTCGCAAAATTCCGAATCACTCGCGTTGCAATGGCTCGCATGGCCCTTGCATTCGCAAAAGCCAGTCGCCTTCAGACGGCGCATTTAACAGTATTTACGCCATAGACGCAAGAACGCGGTTGTCAAATGCCCGCCCTTGACTTACTAATCGATCGTTTGGAGGAGTGAATGATCGATCGGAATTACTCAACTTTAACGATGAAGAGACGCGCCAAACGGCGCGATTGGCGATCTATGGCAATCGGGATTGCCTTAGTTTTGGGCATTATCCTCGTCGCCATTGCTTTTATCTTTCGCGACGATGCGGGCGATATTCCCGAGGCTCCAGAATCGCGTAGCATTACGGCGCATGCGTCGACGAATACCGTCGAGCTCGACGACAATACATCGCCCGAATTGGCCATGGTGGCGTCTAACGATTCGGCTCGCCCGGCGCCCGCGCTTGCTCCCAATGCTTTCGGCTCGCCTGGCGCCCCCAATACGGCGCCAAACGCCGCAAAACAGCCTGCAATCGGGCAAATGCCCAATCGGCTAAATGCTCCCAATGCCCATGTGGGCGACAATACGCGGCATGCTCAAGCCATGGTCGATTTTGCTCGCCTGCCCATCCAATCCGGAGCCGTTGCTCCAAAACTCGGGCATTTCCGAATCCAACAAACCGATATCGTCTACGATGCGGCGACGAAGCCCGAAGATATCTTGCGCGATCAAGCTTCGCACTATACCGTCGTCTCGGGCGATATCCTCGGGCGCATCGCGCAAAAACACGGGTGTTCTATCGAGCAAATTCAAAAGGCAAATCAGATGATCGACGATAAGATTAAAATCGGTCAAAAGATCCTCATACCCAATTGCACCGAGGCATCAGGGCAGTAATTATCTATCCCAATATCATTTTCCCACGCGCTTCGCGCGTTGTGCCCAATATGCCCAATTGCACCGAGGCATCAGGGCAGTAATTATCTATCCTAGGGCTACCGCATTTAAAAAAAAATCTCTCCAAATGAACCCCGTAGGGGGAGGGCGAGTAGCCCCCAGTTGACGCCGTAGGCGGCTACTGGGGGAAAGTAAATGCGGTAGCCCTGCTATCTATCCCAGTTGCATCGAGCTCAAGTCGACACGCCATTCGCCCGATCTCCGATATCGGAGACGTCGGGAATGTGCGGGATTCTTGACATAAGACGCATTATAAGACATAAACACCGACCAGGTGTGATCGGATTTTTTTCTCGAATTGCGCCCTAAGCATTTGTTTTGACGATATAAATGCTCCGTAATTGACACATCCTTAGACTGGGAGACATCGACATGAATAAACGCGTTTGGATAATATCTGCGCTTACCCTTCTGCTTTTGCCGGCTACTGCTTGGGCTCAACGCCCCGAAGTCGACTGCAATACGTTGCCCGAAGCCGATATGCAACGCTTTTACGAATTGTCGGGAGAAATGTCCCAAGCCGTCGATGATCAGAGTTTCGAAGAAGCTCTCTCCGTCGCTAAACAAGCTATGGCAATGTGCACTTCCGATACCTACACCGAGTACACGCTTGCTCGCCTCTACGACCTCACGAACGATTGCCCCGATGCTTTCTATCACTACGAAGTACTCGCCAATCGCCCCGATTCGGTCAAAAAAGAAAATGCCGATATCTATAAAGAACTCAATAAACACCTCAAAAATATCCGCAAAAAATGTGGCGATGCCGTGACCGTCGAAGTCACTTGCCCAACCCCCGAAACGAGACTCCAAATCGCAAGCAATAACGTCGATACGGTTTGCCCATACTACGGCAAACTCATGCCCGGTTCCTACACCGTCATGTTGTCGAAACCCGATTACGTCACTGTTAAAGAAACGATTAACGTCGACCCCAACAGCAGCGGCAATTTCACCATGCCCGAGCTCTACGAAGTTTCGAAACAAGGCACGATTCGCGTTCGTTGCCCGCGCGGCGCTTCGAAATTCGTACTCACCGACTCGAAAGGCAACGTCGAAGAATACGTCTGCCCATGGGAAGGCAAAGTCAAAGCCGATACCTATCGCATCTATCTCGGTGGCACCGATCCCAAAGCGGCCGCCGTCGTCACCGTCTCGGCAAACGAAAATATCGAGCACATCATCCCCGCTCAATCGTCTTCGTGCAGCGCCATGCCGCAATCCCAATCGTCCTCTTTTGCCGCCCTATTCGCCTTCTTCGGAATCGCTGGGTTAGCTTGGGCATATCGCCGCAAAACCGCTCATTCGACGAATTCGTAATCTTATGATCGATTTGTATGCGCTCACACCGCGATCCCTCGTCGAGGGATTGCGGAGGCGACTCAAAAAAAGCCTCGGTCAAAATTTCCTCATCGACGAAAACATTACGCGAACTATCGCAACACAAGTCGATCGATTGCATCCAGGGCATATTCTCGAAATCGGGCCAGGCGCTGGAGCCCTTACACTCGCTCTTTCATCGCTTCAAAAACCGATAACCGTCATCGAAAAAGACGACGATTGTGCTCGCTATGTCGAACGCATTTTTTCCGAAAACGTCGCCAATTTCAATGTGATACATGGCGATGCGCTCAATGCACCACTTCCCGATTTCTGCTCACAATCCGATGCGCGAACCGTGCTCGCATCTAACCTCCCCTATAACGTCGCTTCGCAAATCTACTTCCGATTCATCGACGAAGATTTGCCCCTAGCCGGCATGGTCCTCATGTTCCAACGCGAAGTTGCTCTGCGATTCATCGCAAAACCCGCAACTTCTGCATACGGTTTGCTCTCAGTCCTCGGGCAATATTACCACGATATCGACGTCGTCACCGATGTCGATCCACACGCCTTTGTCCCCGCTCCAAAAGTCACGAGCACCGTTCTCGCTTTTGTTCCACGAAAACGCGAACTCGATAAAGACGACGAACCCGCTTTCCGAGCCTTTGTCCGCGCCGCCTTCTCACTCCGACGCAAAACGCTCACCAATAGCTTGGCCGGCTTCGCACAAAAGTCGAAATCCGAGTGGCAAACGCTCATCTCAGAACTCGGTTTCGAACCATCCTGCCGCGCCGAATCGCTCTCTAAAGCCGACTTCATCCGCATTTTTAAGGCGATTCATTAGCTTTTGTTTATTTTTGTGGGGGAACCAGTCCCCCCACGCCCCCGCCAAAGGCAGAAATTAAAAAACCAGGCAAAGCACCCTTCACCCAATTC
>OQWM01000142.1_pt1 | contig 39620 bp, 31 predicted proteins | sample 1691531 | NCBI WGS metagenome assembly OQWM01 (sample SAMN03418257, study PRJEB22391) | human gut metagenome | biome: human-gut; feature: organic feature; material: feces | host: Homo sapiens | place: Tanzania | collected 2013-01
CGCCGGATAACCTGAAGATCAGCGACCGGGCCTCACTGGTGCTGCCGTGGCACATCTTGCTGGATGAGCTGGAGGAAGAGCGCCTGAAGGACAAAAAGTACGGCTCCACCAGACAAGGGATCGCCCCGTTTTATTCGGATAAATATCAGAAAAAGACGATCCAAGCCGGGGAGCTCTTTTTCCCGGAGCATCTGACGCGCCATCTGACGGATCTTCTGGAATGGAAGAACCTGATCCTGACCAGAGTTTACGGTGCGAAGCCCTATGCCATGGCGCAGCTGTGTGATGGCATTGGCATAGAAACTGCGCCCGCACCATGCCACCACGGGTGTGGCCAGCAGCCACATGAGCAGGGCAGAGGGCAGTGAGGGGGTGAGGAACATCTGTATGCTCCACACGGCAAGCGAGAGTGCGGCTGCCAGCAGGGTGCGGTTGCGCATGCCGGTCCATTGCCTGCGGCGTGTCTGTTCGGCCTCTTCTTCGGCCTGGCCGGCATTGTCGCTGATGACCAGGTCGTAGCCGGCCGCCTGCACGCATCGCTGCAGTTGGCTGGTGGTGCAGGCCTGGTTGTCATACTGCACCAGCACGGTCTGGGCGGCGAAGTTCACTGTGGCCTGTGCCACACCTTTCTGCGCCCTCAGTGCCTGTTCCACGCGGGCGGCACACATGGCGCATCCCATGCCCAGAACAGGGAATTCCTCTTTAAGAGTCATTGTGGTAAAGTGTTTTGATGAATGGATTGCGTGGTGCCTCCTTAGCTTATCACCACGCGGTTGCCTGCCTCACGCGCCAGTTCCTGGGCGTATTTGCTTCGCTCGGCAAAGCGGGCGAAAAGTTCCTTCTGGGCCTCCTTGTCCTCCTTGATGGCAGGGCTCTTGGCTTTCTCCAGCAGGCTCTTCAGTTCCCTCTTCACGCAATCGAGCTTGATGTTACTCACCAGCGACATGATGGTATCATCGTAGCGCTGCTCATCGGGGGTGGCTGCGTGAATCTTGCTGAGCGGCACCTTGTCAACGCTCAGCTCGAAGGCCAGACCGCTGATGAGCGGGTCGGGATGGTGGGCAAAGTAGCGCTCGGCGGTGAAGTCCTGGTCGTGAACGTGTGCGATGCCCTCTTGCAGGATGCGTTCATAGAGCGGGGACGAGAGTTCGATGCCGTCGTCCTGCAGGCTCATGCTGGCATATTCAAAGGCCGAAAGGCTCTTCTCTTCCCCTTGCTCGTCCTCTATCGTGCAGATGCACTGCTCTCCGCGGGTCAGCAGCAGTCGCATTAGTTCGCGCTCACGGTTGCTTTCGGCGGTGGAGATGCCTCCCTGGGCCGGTGTGCCGGGCGTGCCGGCTATGGGCTGGGGAGCGGCAGAGGGTACAGCCTGCACGGGTGCTGCCTCGGCTTGCTGACTCTGCTGGTAGGTCTCGCGGCGTGCCTCACGCTCTGCCTCGCGGCGCTTTTCGTCGGCCTTGGCACGCCTCTGTCCATTGACGGCATCGGTGATGAGGCGTTCCTCCATCTGCAGTTGTTGTGCTGCCTGACGGGTGTAGAGCACACGCGTAATCTCGTCGGGGATGGCCGCTATGCTGGCTGCTATGCTGTGTACAAGCTGCCCCAGGCGCGTGGGGTCGTTCTTGGCCGAGAGCATGAGGTGGGCTGTCTTGTACTGTATGAAGTCGGTCTGATGCTCGGTCAGGTACAGCTGGTACTCGGTGGCAGTGTGCTTGCGTGCGAAACTGTCGGGGTCTTCTCCGTCGGGCAGGAGCAGCAGCTTTACGTTCATACCCTCGGCCAGCAGCATGTCTATGCCCCTTTCGCTGGCGTGTATGCCCGCTTCGTCGCCGTCGTAGATGACGGTGATATTGTTGGTCATGCGGTGTATGAGGCGTATCTGGTCGGTGGTGAGGGCAGTGCCCGATGAGGCCACCACGTTCTCCACTCCGTGCTGGTGCATGGCCATCACGTCGGTGTAGCCCTCTACCAGGTAGCACAGGTCGCGCTTGCGGATGGCCTCCTTGGCCTGGAAGAGTCCGAAGAGTTCCTTGCGCTTGCTGTATATGATGCTCTCTGGAGAGTTGAGGTACTTCACGTTGACGCCCTTGGTGGCAGCATCGAGCACGCGTCCGCCGAATCCTGCCACGCGTCCGCTCATGGTGAAGATGGGCCATATCACACGTCCGCGAAAGCGGTCGCGCAGGCGTCCGTCCTCGTTCTTCAGACAGAGTCCCGTGCCTATGCTCAGCCGCGGTTCCTTCTGGTTGACGGTATTTACGAGATAGCTTTCCTGGTAGCCGGCCTTTAGCGCATCGGCTCCAAGCGAATGCTCGCGGCTGTCGGGCGAGAAGCCCAGTTGGAAGCGCGCTATGATGTCGTCGCGGAAACCTCGGTTGTGGAAGTAGGCCAGGCCTATGGCGCGTCCGTCGGGTGTGTTGTTCAACTGGTTCTGAAACCACTCCTTGGCCCAGTCGTTGAGGATGAACATGCTGTCGCGGTCGGTTTGCGACTGCTTCTCTTCGGGCGAGAGTTCCTTCTCCTTTATCTCGATACCATACTTCCTGGCCAGATAACGGAGTGCGTCAGGGTAGCTCAGCTGCTCGTGCTTCATAATGAAGTCGATGGGGCGGCCGCCTACTCCACATGCGAAACACTTGCAGATGTTCTTGGCCGGCGAGACCATGAACGACGGGGTGCGGTCATCGTGGAACGGGCAAAGGCCCTTGAGGTTGGCTCCCGACCGCTTGAGGGTCACGAAGTCCGACACCACATCCACTATGTTGGCAGCGTCCAGAATCTTGTCTATGGTAAGCCTGTCAATCATCTTGCTTGTCTCTCCTCTCTGTATATGCTTGTGCGCGGCTTGGCATTAGATGCTGATGCCGCAGTCGTTCTTTATTTCAGACATCACGAAAGTGCTCTCTATGCTGCCTACGCTCTCTATTGCCCCCAGGGTGTTAAGGATGAACTCCTGGTATGCCTTCATGTCGGGAGCGTGTATCTTGAGCATAAAGTCGAAGTTGCCACTGATGTTGTAGCACTCGCTCACCTGCTCGGTGTCCCTGATGCGGTCGGCGAAGTCCTGTGCGATGTCGCGGTTCATGCGCCTCAGCTTCACATTGCAAAACACGATGAAGCCCCTGTTGAGCTTGTCGGCATCGAGCACCGCCACGTACTTGCGTATGTAGCCCATCCGTTCGAGGCGCTTCTGGCGCTCGAAGACAGGGGTGGTGGAGAGATGCACCTGCGCCGCCAGTTCCTTGGTGGTGAGGCGTGCGTTCTGCTGCAGGGCGCGCAGAATCATCAGGTCGGTCTTGTCAAGTTCTTCTGTGTGCATGCTTCCTCGTTTTTATGTAGTACGGTGCGGTGGCTTGTGCAGCGTGCTGCGATGTCCTGCGCAGCGCGCTGCATAGCCCGATGCACCGCGGTGCGTTTCCGGCAGGTATCTGATGGGCATGAGCCAGGGAGTGCTCTGTGTGGCCCTTATTGCCGTGCTTCGGGGGCCTGAAGTCCCTGCCCGGCGGTGTGACTCATGGTGCCCGCCTTATTCCAGCTCATCGTCGTCGTCCATGTCGAAGTCGAAATCTCCGAAATACGTAGGCACGTCCTGTGTGAACTCGTCCAGGTCGCGGCGGTCCTTCTTGGTGGGTCGGCCGGTTCCCTTGGCACGGTTGGCAAATCCGCTGATGCGGCTCATCTCCAGCAGTTCGTACTGCTCCTGCGGCGTGACATTCTCCAGTATTTCAGGCAGGAGCCTTGCTCCCACGCGCTTCTCGATGGGCTGCAGTACCTTGAAGGAATAGGTGACAGGCGGCTTGCGCACGCTCACCACGTCGCCTGCCTTCACTGTGCGGCTCGCTTTCAGCTGGGTGCCTCCCATGCTCACCTGCCCTTTGCGGCAGGCGGCAGTGGCCAGGGTGCGTGTCTTGAAGATACGTGCAGCCCACAGCCATTTGTCTATACGTGCTTCCTGACTGGCCATCGTGCTCAAGCCCTCTCTGCTGTGAGGCGGCAGATATTGACCACGGTCATCATGGCCTTCTGCATGCTCTGTATGGGCACAAACTCATGCTTGCCGTGGAAATTGAGGCCGCCGGCAAAGATGTTGGGGCATGGCAGCCCCTTGAAGGACAGTTGGGCACCGTCGGTACCGCCGCGGATGGGCACTACCTGGCAGAAGCCGCACGCCTCCCGGATGGCTTCGTGGGCGATGCCGATGATGTGTGGCTTGTCCTCGAGCTGCGAGAGCATGTTGTAGTACTGGTCCTTGACCACGGCTGTCACCGTGCCCTCGCCGTACTTGCTGTTCATCATCTGTGCAGCCTCGGCCACCTTCGTCTTGCGCTGCTCGAAGGCTTCGCGGCTGTGGTCGCGTATGATATAGCTCAGGGTGGCCTCCTCCACGCTGCCGTTCATGCCGGTCAGGTGGTAGAATCCCTCGTATCCCTCGGTGGTCTCGGGGCGCTCGTCGGCAGGGAGCAGAGCCATGAACTCGCTGGCCAGCAGACATGCGTTCACCATCTTACCCTTGGCATAGCCCGGATGCACGTTGCGTCCCTGTATCTGTATCTTCGCTCCTGCGGCATTGAAATTCTCGTATTCCAGTTCACCCACTTCGCCGCCGTCCATGGTGTAGGCCCATTGGCAACCGAATTTCTCCACATCGAAGAGGTGTGCTCCCGCACCGATTTCCTCGTCGGGGTTGAATGCAACACGTATCTTGCCGTGCTTGATTTCGGGATGCTGCATGAGGTAGGTCATGGCGGACACTATTTCGGCGATGCCCGCTTTGTCGTCGGCACCCAGCAGAGTATGGCCGTCGGTGACTATGAGGTCCTCTCCCACGTGTGCCTTAAGCTCGGGGAACTGCTCCACCGATGTGATGATGCCTTCGTTGGGGTCGAGTACGATGTCGGTGCCGTCATAGTTGTGTATGATGCGCGGGCGGATGTTGGCACCGCTGCAGTCGGGACTGGTGTCCATGTGGGCGATGAAGCCGATGGTGGGCACGGCCTTGTCGGTGTTGGCGGGGAGGGTGGCATACACATAGGCATGCTCGTCCATCTCCACTTCGGTCAGTCCGATGGCCTGGAGCTCCCCGTAGAGGTAGCGTGCCAAGTCCCGTTGCTTGTCGGTGCTGGGGCACTGTGCCTCGTTCTCCTCGCTTGATTGCGTGTCGATGGACACGTATTTGAGAAATCTGTCAGTCAGTTCCATAGGGTGTGGTTTAATGGTTTGCAAGGTCAGCCTTGCCGCATCTGTAAGTTATTTGTTGTTGTAGTTGCACGTGGCGAACTGCATTCCGCGGGATTATTTGTTGTTGTAGTTGCACATGGCGAACTGCATTCCGCTGAGTGCGAAAGCCTTGATGGCATCGCATGCCACGGGCACTTTCTCGTTCACTTTTTGCTCATCTTCGGGGCAGAAGCGGCCCAGTACGAAATCGACCTGCCCGCCGCGCGGGAATTCGTTGCCTATTCCGAACTTGAGTCTGTTGTACTGCTCGGTGCCCAGCATCTGCGCTATGTGCTTGAGGCCGTTGTGCCCCGCCGCGCTTCCCGAGGGCTTGAGCCTGATGGTGCCAACGGGCAGACTCAGGTCGTCCACCACCACGAGCAGGTTCTCGATGGGCACTTTCTCCTGCTGCAGCCAGTAGCGAACGGCATTGCCCGACAGGTTCATATAGGTGGAGGGCTTCAGTAGCACGAGCTCGGCATTCTTCACCCTCATGTGGGCCACGAAGCCGTAACGCTTGTCCTCAAAAGCAGTATTGGACGCCTTAGCAAGGGCGTCCAATACTCTAAATCCGATGTTGTGGCGGGTGCCATCGTACTCGTCGCCGATGTTACCCAGCCCCGTTATCAGGTATTTCATCTTGTCGTGACAGTGTTGCTGTATTAGGCCTTGGCAGCAGCGCTCATGGCAGAGCGTGTCATCTTCACCTGACAAACAACCACACTGGGGCTTGTAACCAGCTCGAGGCCCTCGAAGTGCAGCTCGCCCACCTTGATGGTCTTGCCCAGAGCGAGGTGTGTCACGTCGATGTTCAGCTTCTCGGGGATGGCGGTGTATGCTGCGCGAACCTTCAGCTTGCGCACGCTGGCAGCCAGCTTACCACCGGCCTTTACGCCCTCAGCCAGTCCGGTCATCTGGATAGGCACCTCCATCACGATGGGCTTCTCCTCGGTGATCTCGTAGAAGTCCACATGCAGCAGCTGGTCAGTGACGGGATGGAACTGGAGCTCCTTCATGATAGCCTTGCACTCCTTGCCATCGATGTTCAGGTTAACGCTGTAGATGTCGGGAGAATAAACCAACTTGCGCAGCTCCTCCTGTGATGTGTAGAAGCTCATAGCAGTGTTCTCGCCGTTCTCACCCTTGCTCTCGCCATAGAGGTTGCAGGGAACGTTGCCGTTCTTACGCAGCTCGCGTGTAGCCTTCTTGCCAGTCTCGGTACGTGCAGTACCCTTCACATTGATACTTTTCATCTTGTTCTTAGTTTGTTGTGTTACTCTAAATTAAGTCTTTTGGTGCTTAATTCGCCATCACACGGCTCAAAAAGCGGGGCAAAGATACGGCTTTTTCTTGGAATGCCAGCACGTTTCCCCGGTTTTTCCATTCTTCTGTATTGGAAAGCGGGGCAGGCTCCTCAGGTCGCCTTGGTGCGCAGGTTCTTGTCTGTCAGCGTCTTGTCTGGTGCGATACACGCGCCTGTCTCACTTTTCAAGCCCTAATGAATGTTTCTCTTCGTCACAATGATTGTCTTTCCGCATCTCCATTGCAGCCTCGTTGCACTCCATCGACAATCTTTTTGTGCCTCAATTGCAGCCTCGCTGCGTCCCATTGGCAATCTTCCCGTGCCTCAATTGTAGCGTCGCTGCGTCCCATTGACAATCTTTCTGTATCCCAATTGCTGCCTCTCCGCGTTCCATTGGTAATCTCCTTGTTTCCCTATAATATATAATGTATAGGTCGTCGGGATGTGCAGCGCATGGGATTTTGCCCTGTGTCGAATAAGCTTTCCTTCATCCTCGAAGGTCAGTCATCTTTGGCTCAAGGACTCAACCTTTCATTTTTGCAAGGTGCTCTCTCCTGCCTTACAGTTCTGTGGGGAAGTCCAGGTCAATGTGAATCTCGCCTGCTTCGGCGCGCTCTTCCGCTTCGGGTGAGGCGGCCTGCGCATAGCTCATGGCCTCTTGCAGGGCGACCAGGAACTTGTCGAAGTCCTCGGAGAACAGGAATATCTTGTGCTTCTCATAGCTCACGTGTGGGTTCTCCACGGCGCCCGATGTTGTCTTCTTGCTCTCCGTAATGCTCAGATACTTCTCTCCGCGCTTGTTCTCTTTCACGTCCAGATAGTAGATACGCTGGCCGGCTTTCACTGTCCTCGAGAATAGAATGTCTGAGTCGGTGCTCTTCTGTGTTGTTTTTGCTTCCATTGTCTTTTGTGTGCGTTGGCATGTTTCCTTCGCAAAAGTCCCCTTATTTTCTCTATCCACCAAAAAAAACGGGGAAAATTATGCCTATGTGGGGCAAAATGCGTACTTTTGTCCACATTTTAAGACAATGGTATGATAAATCGCGAATTGATTCGACTGAAGCTGGTTCAGATAATCTATTCATATTGCCAGAGCGGTTCGAAGAGTATTGACGCGGCCGAGAAGGAGTTGGACTTCAGCCTGGGTCGCGCTTATAAGTTGTATGCAAGCCTCTTGCTACTGATTGTGGAAGTGGGGCGCATGGGGCTCCGTATGGAGGAGATGCGCCGCAGCAGAGCGCGCCGACTGGGCTTGAAGGAGCTGGACAACAGCCGCTTCATCAATAACCGCTTCCTTCTTCAGCTTGAGGGGAACAGTCAGTTGCGTGACTATGTGGACTCGCAGAAGATTTCCTGGGCTGACCAAGAGAACTTTGTGCGCTCTCTCTACACCAAGATAGAGGACAGCCCCCTCTATGCCGCCTACATGGAGGCTGCGGAGGACAGCTATGCAGAGGATCGCGCATTCTGGCGCAAGGCCTACAGGGAGTTCGTCTGCAACAACGAGGAGCTGGATGACATCCTGGAGGAGATGGACATCTACTGGAACGATGACAAGGCTATCGTGGATACGTTTGTGCTCAAGACCATCAAGCTCTTCAGCGAGGAGAGCGATGACAACCAGCCTCTGTTGCCCGAGTTCCGCGATGAGCAGGACCGCTGCTTCGCTATCCGTCTGCTGCGTCATGCCATCACGGGAGCCGACACATTCACCGAGTATATCGCCTCCACCACGCGAGGCTGGGACATCAACCGCGTTGCCCTCATGGACCGCATCATCATGCAGGTGGCGCTGGCAGAGATTGTCACCTTCCCCGAGATACCCGTCAGCGTGAGCATCAGCGAGTATGTGGAGCTGGCCAAGACCTATGGCTCACCCAAGAGCGGCAAGTATGTCAATGCCACGCTCGACACTATCGTGAAGCGCCTGGCCAGGGAGAAGAAACTCATGAAGGACGTGCCCGTGCAGGTGCGCTGCGCCGGGAGCACTGCCGAAGAGGCTCCCGCTGCCCAGGAGGGCGAGGCGTGAGGCGCAGGCCATCGCTACGGCCGAGTGAAAGAAACCCGATAAGAAACACACATTAAACTATAAAACAATGATTACAGTATTGGCAGCATCCGCTATGCAGCAGTACCAGCCACTCATCATGCTGGGTCTGATTATCGTCATCATGTGGTTCTTCATCTTCCGCCCACAGCAGAAGAAGCAGAAGGAAATACAGAAGTTCCGCAACAGCATCGAGAAGGGACAGTCTGTGGTGACCGCTGGAGGTATATATGGCACCGTGAAGGACGTTATCGAGGAGGACAATGCTCTCCTTATCGAAGTGTCAAAGGGCGTTTGCATCAAGGTGGACCGCAATTCGGTGTATGCCTCTGCACAGCCCACAGTACGCTGACGGCAAACTAACCCCAATATGTTGCCGGGAGCAGGCCGGCAGGCTTGACTTCCGCATCGAAGAGCAGAAATGAACGCCAGAACAAGCAGAACCATAAGAAAGATCAGAGTCGCGCTCCTGAGTTCAAAGGCACGTGAGACCCTGGTCTTTCTCTTTTTTCTGGCCATCTCCTATGGTTTCTGGCTTCTGCAGACGCTCAACGAGTCGTTTGACATTCGCCTGCAGGTGCCTCTGCAGCTCACCGAGGTGCCCGAGAATGTGGTCATCACCACTCCTCTCCCCAGCCAGATATCGGTGAGCGTGCACGATAGGGGGACAGCCCTGGTGCGCTATATGCGCCGCAGGGAGCTGAAGCCCGTAGAACTGGACTTCTCTGCCTATGACAATGGAGCATCGAGCGCCCGTGTGCAGATTCCCCTTCAGGAAATCCAGCGCGCCATCCAGAACCAGCTCGAAGCCACCAGCCACATACAGGCCATCCATCCCGACACCATCGAGTATTACTTCAACCGTGGTCTGGCATACCGCCTGCCCGTGAGAGTCTGCGGCAAGGTGACCACCACGCCACAGAATTACCTGGTGGGTATGCGCCTCGAGCCCGACACCGTCACCGTGTATGCACCCACCCAGGTGCTCGATACCATGCGTGCCGCATACGTCAGCGTGAACATGGCACAGCTGACGGAGAACACCACGGTGCAGGCCATGCCGCGCCAGATGAAGGGTGTGCGCTATGAGCCATCCAGCATCCACGTGACGGCCTTGGTGGACTATTATACCGAGAAGACGGTGGAGGTGCCCATCATAGGGCTCAACTTTCCGGGCGACAAGGTGCTGCGCACATTCCCCAGCAAGGCTCGCGTGACCTTCAGAGTAGGCTCCAGCCAGTTCTCGCGCTATACTGCCGACAACTTCGTGCTGGCTGCCACCTACGAGGAACTGCTCCAGAATCCCTCCATCAAGTACCGTCTGCACCTGAAGTCACTGCCCGAGGGCGTGTCCAACGTGCGCATCGTGCCTCAGGAGGTGGATTATCTGATAGAGCAGACAGACAGCTCGGATGAGGGCGATGACAACCAGTGACGGCAATGGCAACAGGCAACGGCGTTCACGATGACGCACAATCCCGGCACCCGGGACAGGTTCGTCTGGGCATCACGGGCGGCATAGGCAGTGGCAAGAGCTATGTGGCTCAGATGCTGCAGGCCCGTTGGGATGTGCCCGTGTACGACTGTGACAGCGAGGCCAAGCGGCTGACCGCTGAGTCGGACGACATCAGAACGGCTCTCACACAACTGGTGGGCGACCACCTTTGGCAGCAGGGTCAGATGCAGAAGCCCGTGCTGGCCGCCTACCTGTTTGCCTCCCCCGAGCATGCCGCGCAGGTCAATGCCATCATTCATCCCGCCGTGCGCCGCGACTTCCTGCGCTGGGCCGATGCCCACAGCCGTTTCCCCGTGGTGGCCATTGAGAGTGCCATACTCTGCGAAAGCGGTTTCCACACGCTGGTGGACAGCATCCTGCTGGTAGATGCCCCCCTCGAGGTGCGTCTGCAGCGTGCCATGCTGCGCGATGGAGCCAGCCGCCAGCAGGTGATGGCCCGCATGGCCAGGCAGGACTCTGCGCAAGCCCGGCAGTTGGCACGCTTCACAGTCACCAATGACGGCGGCGGTGACCAACCGTTGCAGGCATGCCTGGAGAGCATCGTGACACAGCTCCAGGCCGAAGCCGGTGCAATGCAAGACAACAAGTAACAAGAATAAGAATATAAAAGAAAGCAACTATGTTGAAAAAGATCTTAGCCATCTCAGGTAAGCCAGGCCTTTACCGACTGGTATCTCGTGGCAATCGCAGTCTCATCGTAGAGACATTGGAGGCAAAGCCCAAGCGCATGCCCGTGTTCTCCACCGATAAGGTGGTGTCGCTGGCAGACATTGCCATGTACACCGACGACGAGGAGGTACCCCTGCGTCAGGTGTTCAACAGCATCAAGGAGAAGGAGCAGGGTGGCAAGGCCAGCGTGGATTTCCGCAAGGCCAACAGCGCCGAACTGGGTGAGTTCATGGCAGCGGTGCTCCCCACCTATGACCGTGAGCGTGTGCATATCTCTGATATCAAGAAGCTCATCCAGTGGTATGACCTGCTGGTGGAGAACGGCGTGACCGACTTCTCCGAGGAGCAGCCCGAAGCCGCCGAGGCCGCTGAGCCCGAAGCATAAGGGGCATATCTACGCCCTCATAGGAAGCCCTCTTCCCACCTCCCCATGAGCGGAGGCAGGAGGAGGGCTTGCTGTATGCCGACGGTTGCTGTACAGCGGGGATGGTGGGGCAGAGGACAGTCCCAGCTGCGCTCTGGCGGCAGGTAATGCGGGGAAGACCGTTTGGAACAAGGACGTTCCTTGCTCGGGGGAAAGGTACGTCAGGCTCGCCCAAAGGCCCTTTGCAGGCACGAACTCGTGCGCAGCAGTTCTCTCAGATGTCCCTGGGCGGTTTTGCGTAAGAGCGGAACATGATGCATCTGGCCGCGGACCGTTCTGGGTACGGATGCGGAACGCCGACTACAGAGCGCTCCTCCGTGCCTTGAAAATCCCCCGAGCATTTTGCTCCCAAAAACACAGCGCGCTGCAGTCGCCATTGCAGTGCGCTGCGATTGCTCACGCAGCGTGCTGCGTAGTCACATGCAGCGTGCTGCGTGGAGGGTCCCGTCTGCATCCCTTGAGGAGAAGAGGCTGCTGCGTACGGAACGGGAATGTGCCGGACAGGTGCCCACAGGACGCATCTTACCCCAAAAGAAGCCCTCTTCCTGCCTGTCCAATGCTGGAGGCGGGAAGAGGGCTTGCTCACAGCACCATGACGCTGCAGCATGACGGCCGCATAGGCTTCTTCCTCGAGCAGGCTCCCACCGACTACAGCCTCTTCTACCAGCCGCTGACACTGGAAAGCATCACAGGCGGAGCCTTCCGCGTACGGCTCTGCCCCGCCCCCGCCTGCGCCGCACCACCAAGGCACGGCCTGCAGGCAAGCCTCCCCAGGCTGCCGGAGAGCATCATGCTCCCAAGGCCGGAGGCATCAACATACAATCCTAAGAGCAAGCCCTCTTCCCGCGTGCCTGGTCGCTTGCCACGGGCTTGTCCCATTGTCCACGTGAGAAGTCGTCGGATGCGAAGTGCCACACATTGAACCATCGGCCATACCATTTGCGGCCGCTCAGCACGATGTCACCGCCGGGCAGTTCCTCCACCTTGGGCTCATCGCTACCGGGGCAGGGCATGATGCTTGGGTCGCCGCCCAGCAGTTGCCAGGTCTCTCCGAAGTCGTCGGAATACACCACATAGGCGCCCTGCATGGCTTTGCCACGGCACAGCATGGCGGCATACAGGCGGTAGTACTTGCCCTTCTTCACCAGTCTGCTCTGCACGATGCGTCCGCTTCCGAAGAAGCCTCCGTAGGGAATCACGCTGCTGTCGGCGGCAGCGAGGATGCTCTCGCCTGTCTTGCCCCAGAACTGTGTGCTCACATCTACGGGCTTGGTCCAGGTCATGCCACCGTCGTGGCTGCGCAGACGTGCCACGCAGGGGTGCTTCTCGGCAGTGGCATAGGGGTAGGGCGTACAGCCACTCACACACATGATGAGCACCTCTTCGCTCTCGCGGTCGGCCACCAGGGCGGCATCGCCGAAGCCTTTGCCGAAGAAGGGGTAGTCCTTCACCTCGTTGTCCCCATCGGCTATGCACACGGGAGTACTCCAGGTGAGTCCGTTGTCGGTGCTGTATCGGCTCAGCAGGTCAACCTCGCCGAAGCCGATGTCTCCCCCGCAGGGACGCTCGTCGGCCACTGCTACCAGGGTGCCTGTACGCGTGGTGGTGATGGCGGGTATGCGGCGCGGATAGCCCTTGGAGCTGAGTCCGTACCAGAGGAATTGCCCCTGGTTTTTCTCTTCCAGGGAGATGTAGCGCAGTGTGTCGGGCGTTGCCGCTTTCTGTGCGCCGGCCAGTAGGGGTGCGGCTGCCAGCATAAGTGCTGCGGCGAGCCTGCATGTGGGATAAAGGTTGTTCATTTGCGGGTTATGATTTACTAAGTATAAGTGTGTCGCGCTATGGCGCAGGTGTGTTGTCGGAAGGTGTCTTGGGGCTATGAGCGCGGTGCCCTACAGCAGCAGCATGCCTGTGAGGCCGCACAGGACAATGAGCAGGATGGGGCCCATCTTATATACGCGCTGGCCGATGAAGGCAAACAGGAAGATGCCCACACTGATCCAGAACTGCCAGGGGCACTCGCTGCGGCTGCCGAAGTTCTCCTCTGTCATGAGCAGCAGGGCTGCGGCTGCCAACAGGCCCACCACGGCGGGGCGCAGTCCCTGGAACACATGCTCTACCACGGGATGGTCCTTGAACTTCATGAGGAACTTGCTTATGATGAGCATCAGAATGAGGCTGGGCAGCACCACCGCCACGGTGGCTGTCACGCTTCCCAGCAGTCCCCAGTACCACTCATGCCCTGCATCCATGGCTGCCGTATAGCCTACATAGGTGGCGCTGTTGATTCCTATGGGACCCGGAGTGCTCTGGCTCACGGCCACGATGTCGGTAAACTCACCCATGGTCATCCAGTGGTAGCGGTTGACCACCTCGCCCTGAATCATGGATATCATGGCATATCCGCCGCCGAAACCGAATAGCCCGATGCAGAAGAACGACCAGAAGAGTTGCAGAAAGAGTAGTGCCATATTGTGTGTGGTGTGTATGTGTGAATGTAGGTCATTGAGGAGAATAAGGTTTCGGACGATGTCTATGAACGAGGACTACACCGAAATGTTATGGACCTAGGAAGTTTGGCTTATATGGAGCGTCCTCTGTCAAAAGTGATTTGTCAATGGGTGGGCAGCGAGATTTTCCACGAAAACAGGAAGGAGGATATCCTTTGCATAAGCGGGGCGTCGGGAACGGGAAAAACGACATTACTTGCCGGAATAGCCTCACATCTTGCCAAGAATGGATCTGATGTCGTGTTTCGCTCCGTGGGAACGACTCATCAGTCGGTGGATTCATATCAGTTGCTGCTTTCGATATGGAATGAAATATTGTCTTTATATCCAGCTCGCAGGGCATATGAAAGTTTCCCACCCAAAGACAACTATATTTACTTGATGTCGTCGAAACTGTCGTCCAAACCTAACGGTTATTCTATAGCATCGCTTCAACGACCTCTTTACATAATTATTGATGGCATAGACAAGGTTCGACAGGCAAATGCTTTTCATTCATTGGAATGGCTGGAACTTCCGTTCCATTCTTCTATCAGAGTGCTCATTTCAACGACAGACGAATTTTATGTGCCGGAGTTTTCCAAAGTGTTCCGACACCACGACATAAGGCATTTTTATCTTGGAGACAGGCCTGCTGCTTCCGGTAATCTTTCCCTAAAGATGATGGTCGAGTCGCTTGTCCTTGTGGACGGATTTGACAGAGACTTCATAAACCTTACATTCACATTGTTCTTTTGTGAAAGACAGGGATTCACGGATGAGGAAATGTGCCGGATTCTGGCCAGAGACGAGGTCTTGTACGGGAGGGTTATGGCGGACAATCACCATAAGTGGACAGACTGCGGAGACCGAAGGCTGCCAACGATGGTCTGGAGCCGTCTTTTTGAGAGTATCCGTACATTCTTTACCTTTAAGGACACTCGGGTTGGGATGCGATGGTCATTCAAGCACGATTGGATAAGAGACGCGGTGGGGGAGATGATAGTCAAAAGTGACGCAACCCTTTTGGCACGCGCATATTCCGCATTGTTCAGGTATTATGAAGCCGGTTTTTTCTTGGCTGACCTGCATTCGGTGAGCGAGTGTCTTGCATCTGCCGCTTCGTTGTTGTCTGTTGGGCGGGGGCAGGATACTGATGATGTCAGGGAATTTCTAAGAGAGCGGAGCCGTGACATCGATTTTTTTGCTTTCTTCGCTTCAAGGCTGAGCAATCGTTCTCTTGTCGAGGACTTGGAAGAAATTATAAGGCACAGCGGGGAGGATGAAGATTGGGGACTCTCTTTGCGGAATGTCATAGTCGACCTTCTTATTATGCCTCAAGCAAGCACTCCTGAGGATTTCGTCTCATTCGCTCTGAGGCTGCCGCGCAGATGCTATCTATGGGGCTTGGCACAGTTCTCGGAATGTCGTTCCGGTTTGATGGATAACGCCTTGGCTGAAGCAGACTGGCGAAATAGAATCCTTGCCACATTCCATTGCCCTGAGATTGTTGCATCAAACGAGGATTTGTCTAAAGTTCTGACTCTATCGAATAATCATAGGACGGTGGCGGTCTATGACATAGAAAGTGATAGCTGTGTCTGCGAATTTGTCTGTGGGGAACACATAAGGCAAATCAAATCAACCCCGTCTTTGTCACATTGTGCCATCCTTACCGAGTCGGATAATTTCATCCTGTATGATTTCTCTGCCCGACGCATTATGACTGAACAGACTGCTGGCATCGGCATTTTTGGGCTTTCCTTGTCTGACGATGCCGGGACATTCGCTTTCGGAGGAGCTGATGGCGCCAGCATTTACGCTTCTGATAAGTCTTGGTCTTTCAGCAATAAGACAACTTCTGGATGTCTGTCACCAAGCGGCCGTTATCTATGGTTTACACTCGATGGCGGGGAGGTGGAGCGTTTTGATTTTGTAAGTGAGCGTAACATAGGATTGCCGTCCGACAATACTATGACTACTCCGTATCGTGTAGTTTCCGGTACTGATGAGTATGTGGCGTTAAGTTCTGATGATATTTTGACTTTATGCCGGGTTGTCAGAAAGGACGATGGGAGTTTCTCTTGTTTAAAAAGGTTCCTGCCATTGAGAAGTCCTATCCATAAATTGGCATTTGATTCTCAATATGAGAACATCATCATTTGTGATGAATATGGTAATGTCAATAGCGCGAATTTGACGGAGTGGTTCTCGGATAATCCTAAAATTCATAACAGACTGACGGCATCGACCATAGATTATTTCTCCGGAGATTTGTCATCCTGCCTTATTCCGCTGCCTTATTCTGATTCCGCTTGGGCAAAGGCAGATGTTGCTGACTTGTTATCCAGACCGAGCTATCCGTACGGAACAAATTGTGGGATAAATTCCATAGCATCGGATGAAGAGGGCGATGTCATTATCGTGTCGTCCGGAAGAAATTTTTTGTTGGATACATACATAACTCCGGTGGTATTTAATAAGACGGAGTTTCAAGCTCCCGACTCTCTTGATGTCAGGAAATATGTCGAGAATGTCTCCTATGTCTCAGCATCGGCGGTGTCGGCGTCAGGGAAGTATGTCGCGCTTGCCGTACATTCTATGAAGCCAACTTTACTTTTGTTTGAGAACAAGGGAAACTCGTTCCGGCTGATTCGGAAATACCAGGTTGATGCATCCTGCAACGCTATGGCTTTTTCCGGGAATGAACAGTGGCTGATTGCGCGGACGGGACATTATATTGCAGATGAACCGACGATTGTATATAGGCTTTCTATCGAGGGAAATCTTTTTGAGAGACTTGTGCCGGATGAGGATTGTTCCGCCAAAGTATCTCTGTTTGTTTCGAACGATGGCAGTCTGGCGTGGTTCTCGGATTCTTGCAAATTATATATCGCAGATTTCAATAAAAAGAAGATTCAACATATGGGCGCTAGTGTTGATACATACATTTGTCGGTCTAGTGCTCACCTTGTTGAATATCCTTTGGTATTCCTACATAGAAATGAACATCACGTGTTCTTTTCTTCCGAAAGCAGGCGCCTGATGTCATATGGCCTGTGGACCGGAGAGTGCAGATGTTGGACGGAGACGCTTAATGGTCGAAAGATGATAGGAATCGCAGATGACGGAGAGTGGGTTTATTTGGGTGGATCTGTGCTGTCGAGGATGAACCTATTTACCGGGACGACTGAAGAATATGACCTTCAGGATGCTGAAATGGCATTCCCGTCTTATGATGGCAAGGATTCCATATATGTCGTCCATTACATAAAAGGCTCTGACATCTATAGGGTAAGCCTATTTGATTTGGCAAACGGTATAGTTGTGGCTACCTATGCCTGTCCTGCCGCTCCGTTCGGCTTCAATGTGACTGCCCGTGGCTTGGCGTTTTGCTGTATTGACGGTTCCGTTCACTTGATATCAGTACAGATGTCATAAAATGGGGCAAATCTAACCTGCTCGTTGTGATCCTTCAAATTCTTCTAGATTCTTCATTTTGTTTCTGAAAAGCATTATCTTTGCAGCGTTTTGGAAATATAATGCAATGACGAGCTATTTGGAATTTCGGGAAAAGTTGCTGCCTGACGGATGTTTTTCGGTCCATCAGGCAAGGGCTTGTTTCCCAAACTTTGATAGAAATAACCTCACGCGTTGGTCACACGGCGAGTTGCTGATAAAGTTGCGGCGGGGGTGGTATGCATTTCCGGAAATGCTTCGTCGTCCCGATTTCTCGCGTTATGTGGCCTGCCGTATATATCGTCCGTCATACATCAGCCTCCATATGGCGTTGAGCATTTACGGAATGATTCCTGAGGCGGTTACCGACATCACTGCGGTGACGACGCTGAAAACCGCTCATTTTGAGAACAGTTTCGGGCAGTATTTCTATCAGAACCTGAAGACTTCAATGTATTTCGGCTACAAGCCTGTTACTTTACCTCCTGCCACATCCGCGGTCGGCAGCCCCGTTCAGACATGGCTGCTGGCTCATCCGGAGAAGGCTCTGCTTGACCTGCTCTATCTCTATCCGTTCTATGACAGTGAAGCGGAACTGGAACAACTACGTCTTGACGAATACTTTATGACAGAGGAACTTGACACCTACCGCCTGACGGAATACCTCAGTAAAATCGGATGCAGAGCTTTGGATAGCAGAGTAAAGAAATTATTGAAAATATACGGAATATGATAGACATCTCTTATATCAACGGCTATTTCCCGCCGCATCTTGCATCAAATGCGGCGTTTCAGAAACATATCCTCAAAGAGTACATACAACTTATGGTACTTGACTATCTTGCGGACACTCCGTATATCGGTAAACTCGCATTTATAGGAGGGACGAATCTTCGGCTCATCAAGGGGATAGACCGTTTTTCAGAAGACCTTGATTTCGATTGTAAGAATCTTTCCGAACTGGAATTTATGGAAATGACGGACGGTATAGTCGCTTTTTTGAAAAATTCCGGACTTAATGTCGAATCCCGCGACAAGGTCAATCCTAAACTGACGGCTTTCAGACGCAACATTTATTTCCCGGAATTTCTCTTTGAACTCGGGCTGACAGGACATAAGGAAGAGAAATTTCTGCTTAAAATCGAGGCTCAGGACCAAGGCGTGCCATATCCTGTGGAGACTCGTCACGTCCAGCGCTGCGGCTTCTTCTTTTCCCTGCCGGTTCCTCTCGATTCGGTTCTGCTCGGTATGAAACTGTCGGCTTTGCTCGCGAGGGCGAAAGGACGCGACTTTTATGATTGTTTGTTTCTTATGCAGCAGACCAAGCCATCCTACGAATTTCTTTCACAAAGAGTGGGAATAAACGATGCGGAACAGTTGAAAAATGCAATCAAGGATAAACTGTCCACTATAGACCTAACTGTTAAGAAACGGGACTTTGAACACCTGCTCTTCAATCCTCGTTCCGCCGATCGAATCCTGCAATTTGCGGAATTTGTGGATGCGAATTTGTGACAGAGGATGTTCGTATTTTATAGCTTTATATGTTATTTAGTTCAAATATCATACTAGAGTGCTGTTTTTGATATTGGTATCACATTCTACACCGCAACTTTTATCCCGAAAGACGGCATAAACAATGGAAAAAGTTGTCAAAACCCTATCCGTCCTTTCTTCGGATTCCATTTGAAGGTCGCGACGTCCTGAAGCTGGACCTGGTGGGTTTTGGGCGGACGGGCTAGGCCGGACTCGCGGAGGATGACCTGCTGGTAAATTGTGCGGGACATTAGCTTCATCGTGCGGGCGCTGGCTTTGGCGGAGGATGGGAGAGAATTGAGGTAGCCTCTCATATGCTTCTCGGTGGCAGGACTGAAGGTCACGCCGTGCCGGGAAAGGCAGCTGCACAGGATGTCATAGAGCTCGTCAGGGGTGAAGTCCTTGAAAATCAGAGTGTGATCGAACTCGTGGATCCCTGCGTCGGAGAGTTGCTCGGCCATACTCTTGTTCGGGGCGTCGAGTTCGGCAAGCACAAGGGCGCACTCACCTCCGGACTCCACCGTCAGCTCCTGAATTTTCAGCCTCACCTGCTCTATGCCGCGTCCATATACGGGATTTGTTCCGTTAAACTGCGGATTGTCGATATCTATGAATATCAGCCCGTTGCAAGACCTCTTTACGGCCTCGGCGAGAACGCTGTCGCAGTCGGACTCGGACGCATTGAAGATGCGCTCTCCCTTGATTTCGGTGATGTTGCTGTTGGAAATCAGCCTCATACCCCGGAGAATGGCAGCCATAATTTCTGCGATTGTGCTCTTTCCCGTGCCGCTATGTCCGATGAATCTCCAAGACAGCAGTCCCTTTCCCACATAAGGTTCGCCTATGGAATGGAGATAACGGGCGGAATGGACGAAATTGTGGATAGCCGTCTTCACATTCTCCATCCCCACGAGGGCGTCAAGCCTCATAAGCGCCGCGTCAATTGCCTCGTTGTCAAAGACAATGTCCCGGTGTGCCTTGTCAATCACCACGTCTTCGGGAAGTATGGTGCTGAGTTGCTCTGCAGTCGGGTTCGCGAGTGAGGCTGTGCGAGTTCCGAGCGCGGCGAGAATCTCGTTCCTGAGCAGGTTAGAGACGAAACGACCATTGCCGAAGCGTGGTGAAGGTTTCTCCGACTCCTCTTCTATAATAGCTCGCATCTTTGTCGCCGCACCTTCGGTTAGGGTAAAGCCCTGCCGCTGAATCATATTCTTCCCGATTTCCATCAGTTCATCGGCCGTGTAGTCCTCAAAGCTGATTACATTTGGGAAGCGGCTCCCGATTCCGGCATTGCTTTCGATGAGCTTCTTCATTGGGGCGGTGTAGCCGGCAAGAATGACGACGAAGTTCGGGTTATCCTTGCCGAGTTCGGTAAGCAGCGAGTTCATAACTATTCGCCCGTAGTCCTTCTCGCCTCCCTCGACAAGCTGATAGGCCTCGTCGATGAAAAGGATGTTGCCGTTCGCCCGTGCAAGAAGGTTGTTCATCTTGAACTCTGTCTCCCCGATGTATTGCCCGACCATCTGGCTCTTCTCCGTCCTGATGACTCTTCCTTCGGAGAGTATGCCCCAGGACGAGAATACCCGCCCTATGATTTCGGCGACAGTTGTCTTTCCCGTGCCGGGATTGCCGAGGAACACCATATTCAGCCTTGGCATCGTTGCCGGAAGGCCCATCTCCATCCTTCTCCCGGCCAGCCTGACGGCATAGAGGAAGTCCTTGACCCTTGTCTTGATTTTTTCGAGTCCTATGAGGCTGTCAAGTTCGGCGATGGCCGCCTCTCCCATGTCTGTGCTGACCGAAGGAATGTCTTCCGGCAGAATTGTCTGCAGCACCGGTGCGTCCTTTTCTTGAATGTTTCCAAGCCGCCTGTACATTGCCGGCACAATCTGCTCGTCAAACATCCTTTCCACAAAACGGACGTTTCGTGTGCCGGATTTCTGGTGGATGTGCCCGTGTGAGATGGCGCTTTTGAGCTTGCGGAGGCTTTCTTCCGGCAGGACGAATCCACGGGACGAACAGATGGACTCTGCAATCGAGCATAATTCCTCCGTGGTGAAGTCCTCCATATATATGGGTTTTGTGAAATGCTTCGCAAGCGACGGGTTCGCGGCCATCAGCGCCTCGATTCCTTCCGGCTCGCCAGTCAGCACAAGCATCCATTTTTTGAACTTGGGGTTGTCAAGGGCATCCGTAAGCGCCCGGACAATGCGCTCTTCGGCATCGTAGTTCTTGACTTCCGTGTGATAGAGCTCGTGAGCATCCTCAAAGACCACGGTTCCGCCCTGTGCGTTCTCAACGGTGGAAGCCGTGTTCTCATATTCTCCGTTGAGGTTCGATGCGGATAGTTTGGAGACATTCGTCGAGAGAATCTTCGGGCCGTCAAGGAGCCCCAGACTTCGCCAGAGTGCGGCCATCATATAGGCAGCTGTGGTCTTTCCTGTTCCCGAATGTCCGATTATCAGGCTGTGGAGCACAATACCGTTAGGGCTCAGTCCGGCTTTTTCCCGCTCCTTTTCAATGCGGTGGTAGACCGCGACCTCTTCCATCCTTTTCTTGAAGTTACCCCATCCGGCAAAGCTTCGTATGACCGTCAAGCAGTCCCTAGGCGAGGCGCCTCGGCGGATGATGGTCTGCGCGTCCGAAACCGTGAGCTCAAGAGGCCACGGACCGAGAATCTTTATATGCTTGCTTGCCACGAATTTCCCCTTTCGGAAAACCGAGAGAACCAGAGTGTCCTCTTCATCATTCTTCAAGACATAATCGTCTCCGAGCAGGACATCAGTCATAAACGCCGGAACATGAAGCAGCCCGTCGGCTCTGATCTGCGCAATTTCCATACTGTCGAACTCGTAGGAGAATGCCCCATTACCCCGGAGCGTCGCAGCGTCAACGCGGAGGCTGTCCTCAATGTCTATATGTCCCTGCTCTATGCCGAGCCCTTCTTCGTGCAGAATAATATCAATATGGAGAAACTGCCTGAATCTCATTTTGATGCAGTCTGTCTCGTCCATAACATCATGCTTCTTGTCCTCGTTGTCCGCCTCGCAGAAGATTTCATAGCTGCAACTGTCGTGGTTCTGAAACTCTTTGTCCCCATCGCCATCTCTATCCTGCAACTTCTGTTCATTTTCGGGGCCGTTCGTGATTGTCCCGCCTATGTCAATCTGAGAATACTGCCATCGTAGATACAGCATCGCGAAGCCGGCGACTTCCTCTACTCTGTATTTGTCCGCGATAGTGTCTTCTATCTCGTCTCCTCCAATTCCGCGCTCCAGCGCATCGTCAATAAATTCTATGATTTCCTGCTGTGTTTCGTTTGGCGCGGCGAACAAGTCGACCGCAGTTGGTGTTTTCTGTGGCATGGTGTTGTTTTAAGGTATGTCTGATTGTGATGTACAAATATAGCAAAAGAAATTCTTAGAAGGCGTTCATTCTTAATCAAATTCCATAAATCTTAAAAGATTTGCGGAGTGAACTCCTGAAATATTATAAGATTTGCGGAGTTTGGGGGATTTTGACCTTCTGCCGCCCCTTTCTCTCTATTTCCCGACAAACTTGGAGGCAATCAGCCAAAGTGAGACGGCAATCTTTACAAAATATTATCTATCTTTGGATTCACAACGCGATGTGATACTAAAGAATCGTTAAAAATATGAAAATTGTTTTTCTTGATGCTGCGACGATGGGGGATGTTTCCTTCGACCCGATACGCGAAAAGGGTGAACTCGTCCTCTATGAGAGTTCCAACGCTGAAGAGGCGAGAGAACGTGTTGCGGATTGTGATGTTTTGATAGTCAACAAGATAGTGGTTGATAAAACTCTGATTGATTCGGCTCCTATGCTTCGTCTTATCTGCGAGGCTGCGACCGGTGTGAACAATATCGATGTCGGATATGCCGGGGAGAGAGGAATCCCGGTGCGTAATGCTGTGGGGTATTCTACGGATTCTGTGGTGCAGTCGACTTTTATGCACATTCTGTCTCTTATGGGAAATGCTCCATATTTCGATGCCGCAGTGAAGAGCGGTCATTATTCGAATTCGGGTATATTTACGGACGTGAGTGTCGCTTGGAATGAACTTTCCGGGAAGACAGTCGGTGTCATCGGAATGGGGAATATCGGCAGGAAAGTCGCACGAGTGGCCGAGGCCTTCGGAATGAGAGTGGTCTATTATTCGACTTCCGGGACATCGCATTGTGCTGAATATCCGTCACTTCCGCTGAAGGAACTGCTGGGGGTTTCGGATGTGGTTTCGATTCACGCTCCTCTTAATGAACGCACTCGTGGACTTATTGGCGAGAATGAACTCAGCTTGATGAAACCGTCGGCGTTTTTGGTCAATGCCGGTCGCGGAGGCATTGTGGATGAGGCGGCTCTTGCGCGTGCTGTGGATGAGGGGACGATTGCGGGCGCGGCACTTGATGTTTTTGCCATAGAACCTCTTCCTTCGGACAGTCCGCTGCTGAAAGTTTCTCATCCTCAGAGGCTGCGCTTCTCTCCCCATGTCGCTTGGGCGAGCGTCGAGGCGAGGGAGCGCCTTGTGCGGCAGATTGCTGAGAACATACAATAACATACATAACAATAACATACTAAAATGAAAGAATATATCGTTGCTCTCGACCAGGGCACAAGTTCTTCAAGAGCAATCGTTTTCAATCGGAAAGGTGAGGCGAAGGCCGTGTGTCAGAAGGAATTTACCCAGCATTTCCCACAACCCGGAATGGTGGAGCACGACCCGATGGAAATTTGGGCAACGGAATATGCGGTGATGACGGAGGCTGTGACTTCTCTTGGACTGGGAGGCGCGGACATTGCGGCGATTGGCATCACAAACCAGAGGGAGACCACCATTGTCTGGGATGCAGCGACGGGTAAACCGATTTGCAATGCCATTGTCTGGCAGGACCGCCGTACGTCCGAGTATTGCGATTCTCTCAAAGAAGCCGGGCTCACCGAAATGATTCGTAGCAAGACAGGACTCATTATTGACGCTTATTTTTCCGGAACGAAGATTCGCTGGATTTTGGAAAATGTGCCTGGGGCTCGTGAAAGGGCGGAAAGAGGAGAATTGCGTTTCGGAACGGTTGACAGTTGGCTTGTGTGGAATCTGACCGGAGGGCACGAGCACGTGACAGATGTCAGCAATGCTTCGAGGACGATGCTCTTTAATATCCATACGCTTCAATGGGATGCGGAACTTCTTGATATTCTTGGCATTCCGCTTTCTGTGATGCCGCAGGTGAAGTCTTCTTCCGAGGTTTATGGACGGACTTCGCTTCTTGGGGAGGATGTGCCGGTTTCGGGAATTGCGGGCGACCAGCAGGCTGCGCTTTTCGGACAGATGTGTACAGAGCCGGGTGCGGTCAAAAATACCTATGGTACAGGATGTTTCCTTCTTATGAACACCGGAGAGAAACCTATCGTGTCGAAGAATAATTTGCTGACGACAATTGCCTGGAAACTCAATGGAAAGGTGACTTATGCGCTTGAGGGGTCGATTTTTGTGGCGGGCTCTGTCGTGCAGTGGCTGCGTGACGGGCTTGGGGTCATCAGAAGTTCGTCTGAGGTTGAGGCACTTGCAGCTTCGGTTCCGGATGCGGGAGGCGTGTATATGGTGCCTGCTCTGACGGGACTTGGTGCGCCGTATTGGGACCAGTATGCGAAGGGAAGCATCCACGGCATCACTCGTGGCACGACTGCGGCTCACATCGCCCGTGCGGCTTTGGAGGGCATCGCTTTTCAGACTATGGACATAGTTTCGGCGATGGAGAAGGATGCGGGAGTTCCGCTGGGTGAGTTGAAGGTGGATGGAGGAGCGTCGCGAAACAATCTTCTGATGCAGTTTCAGTCGGATGTGCTTGGAACAAAAGTGGTTAGACCCCTTGTTACAGAAACTACGGCTTTGGGCGCGGCCTATCTCGCAGGCCTGGCAGTGGGCTTTTGGAAGAGTATCGACGAGGTGAAGCGGCAGTGGCAGGCGGAAAGGATTTTCACTCCGGCAATGGCGCCGGATCGTGTTGCTCTCGCAAAGAAAGGATGGGCAGACGCTGTTGGCAGAACCTTGACCCAAAACAGGCCAAGAACAACTATAATCTGATATTTTTTTATTCCTTTTTATTGCCTAAATTTGCAAAGATGTGGTTTTTATATCGATTAAGTAATCGTTAAAAATAACTTGAACACTTTGGAAAAGGAATATTTAAATCTATTGGAACTTCAGTCCCTTGTGCGCGAGGGATTGGAGGAGATGTTCCCGGAGAGGATTTGGTTGCGCTCGGAAGTCGCTTCGATCAGTGCGAAGTTGGGCGGGCATTGCTATCTGGAGCTCTCGCAGACTGAGGATGAGCGCGTGGTTGCAAAGTCTCGGGCTGTCATCTGGGCTTCCAAGTGGCGAGTGATTAAGCCGTTCTTTGAGTCCGTGACAGGGGAGTCGCTCAGGAGTGGAATGGAGATTCTTGTGCAGGTGCAGGTCAGCTACAGCGAACTCTACGGCTTTTCCCTTTCCATTGTTGACATCAACCCCGAATTTTCACTCGGCAAAAAAGAAGACCTTCGTCGCAAAACCATCAAACGGCTTCAGGACGAAGGACTTATGGACTTGCAGAAAGAACTTGCCTTCCCATCTCTGCCTTGGCGCTTCGCCGTCGTTTCCTCTGAAGATGCGGCCGGCTACGGTGACTTTATGCGTCATCTGGACGAAAACGAGTTCGGCTTCAAGTTTGAACTCCGGCTTTTCCCGGCAGCTATGCAGGGTGACGCCTGCCCTCAGTCGGTCTGCGATGCGTTGAATGAGATTGCGACCTGCGGAGAAAGCTTCGATGCTGTGCTCATTTTACGCGGAGGCGGTTCGGCGCTCGACCTTGCCTGCTTCGACGACTACTTGATGGCCCGCTCCATCGCCACCTGCCCGATTCCGGTGCTCACAGCGGTGGGTCACGACCGCGACTACCACATTTGCGATATGGTCGCATATTCATTCCTCAAGACTCCCACTGCCCTTGCCGACGAGATACTCGGAATTTTCGAAAGCGAAGACGCGCGGCTTGGGGATTTCGCTTCGAGGATGCGTCTTGCCATTTCCAACAGATTGAATATGATGGATATGCGTGTTGAAAACCTGCTCACTCGGATTCTCTCTTCCGACCCTCGGAACATTCTCAAACGGGGTTATGTGCTTGTCACCGGAGGGGATGGCGTCGTCGTCAAAAAGGCGTCGTCGCTAAAAGGCGGGGATTCGCTGAGTGTGCTTTTCGCCGACGGGGAAGTCGAGGCCGTGGTGAGAAATTTGCGGATGCGGGAATATGGTGCGGATGATGCACGATAAGGTTTTGAACGACAATATATTATATATCGAAATATATGGAAAATAAAGAAAAATTCGATTATGATGCGGCAATCGCGGAACTCGAAAAAATTGTGTCGACACTCGAGAATCCGGATACGCCGATTGACGATATCGACAAATATGTCCGTCGCGCCAACGAGCTCGCAGGGGGCTGCAAGGCCTGGCTCCGAGGGGTAAGAGACAGGGCACTGAACTAATACCCAAAAATCTGAAATTATGGGGGAAATCAAGAAAATATACGAAACGGACGAGTGGCTGAGGCCTTATAAAGATGCCATTGACACTCGTCACGACCGCATTGTGGCGACCAAGGAACGCTTCTCGGTGGACGGTTCGCTTGCAAAAGGCATCAACAACCACCTCTATTACGGACTCCACCGCACACCGGAGGGTAAATGGGTGTTCCGCGAATGGGCTCCCAACGCCACGAGAATCTATCTCATAGGGGAGTTCAACAACTGGAAACGCAGCGATGCCTATGCTCTCAAACCACTCGGAGGCGGGAACTGGGAAATTGTCCTTGACGACATTTTCTTAAGCCACGGCACCCTCTACAAACTCTTCATCGAGTGGCCGGGAGGCGGAGCTGAAAGACTTCCTTCCTATGTCACCCGCACTGTTCAAGACCCTGACACAAAGGCTTTCTGCGCCGAAGTCTGGGAACCGGAAAAGCCCTACAGATGGCGTCACCGCCGTCCGGGCAAGCGTCCGCATCCCCTTATATATGAGTGCCATATCGGAATGAGCGGGGAAGAGGAGAAAGTTTCGACCTTCACCGAGTTCCGTAAAAATGTGCTTCCTAAAGTCGCTGACCTCGGTTATGACACGCTCCAGATAATGGCCCTTCAGGAGCATCCATACTACGGCTCCTTCGGCTACCAGGTCTCCAACTTCTTTGCACTCAGTTCGCGTTTCGGCACACCGGAAGAATTCAAGGCTCTGGTCGATGCCGCGCACGCAAAGGGTATTGCCGTTGTTATGGACATCGTTCACTCCCACTCTGTTGACAACGAAGCCGAGGGACTCAGCCTTTTTGACGGACGGGAAGACCTCTATTTCTACAAAGGCCCGCAGGGACATCATCCTGCCTGGGGTTCACGCTGCTTCGACTACGGAAAAGACGAAACCAAATATTTCCTCCTCTCCAACTGCAAATATTGGATGGAAGAGTATCACATCGACGGGTTCCGTTTCGACGGCGTCACAAGTATGCTCTATTGGGACCACGGACTCGAAAGGGCATTCACCGGATATGACGACTATTTCAACAACTCTGTCGACGAGAATGCCGTTGAGTATCTGGCACTTGCGAATATGCTCATACGCGAAGTGAATCCAAATGCATTTACGATTGCGGAGGACGTCAGCGGTATGGCGGGACTTGCGGCACCTTTCGAGGCCGGAGGAGTCGGATTTGATTTCAGGATGGCAATGGGTATTGCCGACAACTGGATTAAATGGATAAAGACCCTCAGTGATGAGCAGTGGAGTATGGGCGAAATCTGGTGGCAGCTCACAAATAAACGCGCCGACGAAAAGACCATCAGTTATGCCGAATGTCACGACCAGGCGATGGTGGGCGACAAGACCATAATTTTCCGTCTTATGGACGCCCAGATGTACACATCGATGAACAAGGATTCGCAATCGCCGGTGGTGGACAGGGGAATAGCCCTTCACAAAATGATACGCCTTGTGACGCTCGCTACCGCAGGGGACGGCTACCTCAATTTTATGGGTAACGAATTCGGACATCCGGAATGGATTGACTTCCCTCGTGAGGGGAACGGCTGGTCCTACAAATATGCCCGGAGGCAGTGGTCACTCGCCGAACCGGACTATTTGCGCTACAAATATTTGCGGAATTTCGACAAGGCAATGATTGGAATGGCGAAGTCTGAAGGCATTCTTGACGAGGCTCCGGAGTTGCTTGTTCAGGACGAACAGAAAAAAATTCTTATTTTCCGCAGAAAAAATTGTATATTTGCAGCGAATTTCAACCCGACCGAATCATTTGTGGATTACGGCTTTGCGGCTCCGCAGGGAAAATGGGTTGACATATTGACCACCGATGAACCGGAATTCGATGGATTCGGGCGGCTTTCGCACGACGCACACTTTACGGTTCCACAAAAGAACGCCAATGGGAACGACAGATACGATGACACTCTCTATCTCTATCTGCCGAGCCGTTGTGCTATTGTGTTGGAAAAACGATAGAATGAAAAACAAAAGATAGGTATAAATATGGCTTTTCTTTCATTTAACAAATCCGAACTGGTGAATCTTGAGTATTCGCTCAAGAGAGAAATCATCGGCTCGAACAAGACGGGAGCGTATTGCAACACATCCGTTGTGGATTGCAACACGCGGCGCTATCACGGACTGCTGGCAGTTCCCGTCGACGCTTTCGGAGGAGAGAAGCACATCCTGCTTTCCGGCCTTGATGAAAGCATCGTTGTGAACCACAGGCAGTTCAATCTCGGAATTCATTGCTACGGCGACATCTATGAACCACGTGGACACAAGTACATCGTGGACTTTACCGCAGCTCCTGTTCCGACTCTGACCTACAAAATCGGAGAGACGACCCTACGCAAGTCCGTTATCCTCGCTCCGGACTCCGACCAGGTGATGATTAAGTATGAAATTGTTTCCTCACCGGCTTCCTGTGAACTTATTCTCAAACCGTTCCTTGCGTTCCGCTGCATTCACAGGCTGACCAAGGAAAACCCTGAGGCACGTACTGACTACCGTGAGCTTGAAAACGGCGTTTCCTTCAATATGTACGAAGGATTCCCGGACCTCAATCTCCAGTTCTCGAAGGCTTCGGAGTTCCGCTATGCACCGTCGTGGTACAAAGGAATCACCTACACCGACGAGTATCGCCGCGGATTCGACTGCAAGGAAGACCTTTTTGTTCCGGGCACATTCTCGCTCAAACTCAGAAAGGGCGAATCTGTGATTGTTTCGGGTTCGACGGCTGTTGAAGACGCGAAAGGTCTCTCCCGCAAATTCACATCGATTGTAAAGAAAAAGGGAAATATAACATCCAATCTGGATCTTCTCAAGTACAATGCCGACCTTCTCATCTGCAACCGAAACGGTCACAAACAGATAGACGCCGGGTTGACGTGGCTTGAAACCGGACTTCTTCGAGAGACCATAGTCGCACTTCCGGGACTTACTCTCTATGCCGGAGCCGGGGCAAAAGAATTCGAGGAAATCCTTGACAACCTCATTGCCGACAATCAGGAGAGGCTTTCAAGTCGCACGACTCAGGTTGAGGCACCGCTCAGAATTGCCGACGACCTCCAGCAGTACATCGCCTTTGGCGCTGACGCGAAAAAGGTCTGGAAAAAATATGGTCCTGTGGTTAAGGGTATAATCGAAAGCTATCTTCCGGGACATCGCGAGGAGGTGGCGGTTCACCCTAACGGACTTCTGTGGTGTCAGAAATGGCGCACAGCCCTCTCTTGGATGAACGCCTATGTGAACGGAATTCCTGTGACGGAGCGTGCCGGCTACCAGGTTGAGACTAACGCATTCTGGTACAACGCAATTTGCTTTGCTCTTGAAATGGAGCAGAAATTTGCACCGAAAAACACAGCCTTCATCCAAAGGTGGAACGGCATCAAGACTTTGATTGAGGAGAACTTCGAAAAGACTTTCTGGATTCCTGAGCGCGGCTATCTTGCAGACTATGTCGACAATGCCGGACAGGGACCTGCGGTGCGCTCGAACCAGCTCTACGCCATCGCCCTGGAATATTCTCCGGTGAGCGACGAGAACAAGTCTTCAATTATGCAGACCATTGCAAACGAGTTGATTACAAGCCGTGGTATCCGCACCCTTTCGCCGAGAAACGAGGCTTACAGAGGAGTGTATGAGGGCTCGCAAATTGACCGCGACCTCGCCTACCACCAGGGATGTGCTTGGATTATTCCGCTCGACTACTACATCGACCTGGCTTTCCGTATGATTGGTCCTTCTTACCTCAAGAGAGCCGAATACCTTATCGAGGGCTTCTACAAGGACATCTACAAGCACGGTGTGGGAGCATTCTCCGAGCTTTACGACGGAGACCCACCTCACGAGCCGCACGGTGCGATTTCGTCGGCTTGCAGTACTGCGGCGCTGCTTCGAATAGAATATCTGCTTGACCGTTACCGTCAGCAGACTACAGACAAGAAAGCGGTAAAAATAAAGGAGGAATAGGATTATGAGAGTACTTATGTTCGGTTGGGAATTCCCGCCACACATTGCCGGAGGGCTAGGAACTGCCTGCTACGGAATGACCAGGGGGCTTGCGGAGAACGGCGTCGAGGTGCTTTTCGTGATGCCGTCAGCCTCCGGGGACGAGGATCAGTTCTCTGTCCGCATCATAAATGCAAGTGACGTGGCCGTTGACACAATGTCCGAGACGGTTGATGAATTTCTCGGAAAGGTACGTTTCGTACATGTTGGTACCAATATGGTTCCGTATGTTTCGCCTGAGGACTTCTCCTCTGTCGTTGAGGAAGAGAGGGCGCGTCAAATCAAGGATTTCCGCATAACCTACGGCCAGAAATATCAGTTCTCAGGTAAGTACGGCACCAATCTTATGGAGGAGGTCGCCCGCTACGGAATGGTCGGAGGCACGATTGCGCTCCAGCATTGCGACGAATTCGATGTCATCCACGCCCATGACTGGCTGACCTACCTCGCCGGCATAGCCGCCAAGCAACTCACCGGCAAACCGCTCGTGGTTCATGTGCATGCCACTTCGTTTGACCGTTCGAGCGACGACAACATCGACACCCGTGTCTATGAGCTTGAGAAGAGGGGAATGGAAGCCGCCGACAGGGTCATAACGGTCAGTGAGCTCACAAGAAACATTGTCATCAACAAATATGGCATTGACCCGGCGAAGGTTGTCACCGTCCACAATGCGGTGGACTTTTCGGGTCGTGCGGGCATCACCGTACAGAGGGGAGTGAAGGATAAGATTGTCACTTTCCTCGGCCGCGTGACCTATCAGAAGGGGCCGGAATACTTCATCGAGGCTGCCGCAAAGGTGCTCAAGAGATGCGACAATGTGCGCTTCGTGATGGCCGGCAGCGGAGACATGCTCAACAGGTGCATCCGTCACGTGGCACGTCTTGGCATCGCGGACCGTTTCCATTTCACCGGCTTCCTTCGCGGAGACGATGTGAGGAAGATGTTCGCCTTGTCGGATGTCTATGTGATGCCTTCGATTTCCGAGCCTTTCGGAATCTCGCCTCTTGAGGCAATGCAGACTAATGTCCCATCGATCATTTCCAAGCAGTCCGGCTGCGCAGAGGTGCTGAAATATGCGCTCAAGGTCGATTTCTGGGATGTGGACGCCATGTCCGACGCTATTTATGGTTTGCTGAACTATCCGGCTCTCTCCGACTTCGCGACCCGTTGCGGCTACGATGAGGTGAACGCCCTCAAGTGGACGGCCGCCGCCGCTAAGGTCAAGGCGGTCTACGAGTCAGTCGCGAAATAATCCGGAGACGGCAGAATGTGTGACAGCATGTGTTTGACAATAAAAGATTTATAAATATGAAAAAGTCAATTTGTCTGTATTTTCAGGTCCATCAGCCTAACAGGTTGAGACAGTACAGGTTCTTCGACATCGGGAAAAATTCCCACTACTACGATGACTTCACGAACCGCACCATCCTCAGGCGCATCGCGAAGAAGTGCTACCTCCCGATGAATGAGCTGCTTCTTGAACAGATTAAGGCGAACAATGGCGCGTTCAAGGTGGCTTTCTCAATCACCGGCACTGCCCTTGAGCAGTTCGACCGCTACTGCCCGGAGGTTCTTGACAGTTTCCGTGCGCTTGCCCAGACCGGATGCGTGGAGTTTCTCTCCGAGACCTACTACCACTCCCTCGCGTCTTTGGCTTCAGAGCCGGAGTTCAAGCATCAGGTTCTCAAGCACAAGGCGGCGATAGAGCATTATTTCGGAGTGACCCCGACGACATTCCGTAACACCGAGTTGATTTACTCAGACGACATCGCCGATATGGTCGACTCTCTCGGATTCAAGACGATACTGACCGAAGGCGCAAAGCATGTCCTTGGTTGGCAGAGCCCTAACTATGTCTACAAGTCAACTGCAAAGCACGCCCAGAAGCTTCTTCTTCGCAATTCCGGACTGAGCGACGACATCGCGTTCCGTTTCTCCGACAGAAATTGGGAGAACTGGCCGCTTACGACCGACAAATATCTCTCTTGGCTCAAGGCCGGTGACGGTGAGATTGTGAACCTCTTCATGGACTACGAGACCTTCGGAGAGCATCAGGCCGCGTCTTCGGGAATATTCGACTTTATGAAATATCTTCCATCCGCTATCATTGCTGACGGAGAGTTCGAGTTCGTGACCCCTTCAAGGGCGGCTAAGAAACACAAGGCTGTTTCCATTCTCGATATTCCTGATGCGATTTCATGGGCGGACGAGGAGCGCGACACTTCCGCATGGCTTGGAAACGAGCTTCAGAACGAGGCGTTCAGCAAGCTCTACTCACTTTCTGAGAAACTTTCCCTTTTGAACGATGCTGAGCTCTGGGCAGATTTCGGACATCTTCAGGAGAGCGATCACTTCTACTACATGTGCACGAAATATTTCTCAGACGGTGCCGTACACAAATATTTCAACCCGTATGACACCCCTTACGAGGCATTCATCAACTATATGAACGTATTGAGCGACTTCATGATCCGTGTGGATCAGGCGTTGTCCTCAAAGGAACAGGAATAAATGGAAAACAACATCATCAGGCCGGACTACCTTTTTGAAGTCAGCTGGGAAGTCTGCAATAAGGTCGGCGGCATCTATACGGTCATAGCGACCAAGGCATTAAACCTTAGGACAGAGTACAAGAGGCATCACATCCTCATCGGACCGGACGTGTGGATGCACACGGCAAGCAATCCGGACTTCACGGAGGACCCGCTACTGTTCAAGTCCTGGAAGGCAGCAGCTGCTGCGGAAGGACTCCGCGTGAGAATCGGAAAGTGGAACGTGCCTGGGCAGCCTATTGCCATACTCGTGGACTTCAAGCAGTTCATCACCTCACAGAACGAGATTCTGACGGAATATTGGAAGCGTTTCGGTGTGGATTCCCTCACAGGAAACTGGGACTACAGGGAATCGGCGCTCTTCGGCTACGCCGCCGGAAAGGTCATAGAGAGCTTCTACAAGTACAACCTCTATCCTTCCGACAAGGTCGTGGCGCAGTTCCACGAGTGGATGACTGGAGCCGGACTTCTTTATATTAAGGGTACCGGGCTTCCGATTGCGACGGTCTTTACGACCCATGCGACTGTAATCGGGCGCTGCATCGCCGGCAACAACCTGCCTCTCTATGATGCTCTCGATAGTTATGACGCTGATGCCAAGGCACGGGAATTCAATGTCATAGCCCGTCACTCTCTTGAGAAGATTTCCGCGCAGAGCGCCGACGTGTTTACGACGGTCAGCGAAATCACCGCTCAGGAGTGTCGCCAGTTTCTCGGACGTGCTGTGGATGTGGTGACGCCCAACGGATTTGAGCCGAGCTTCACTCCGTCCGACGAGGAATATCCGGCAAAGCGCAAGGAAGCCCGCAGGAAGCTCATCGGCGTGGCATCTGCCATGTCTGGGACAGCGGTTCCGGATGACGCCATGCTCATGTGCATCGGCGGACGCTACGAGTGGAAGAATAAGGGCATAGACGTGTTCATCGACGCGCTCGATCGTCTCAACCGTTCCGACTACAGCGGTCGTAACATACAGGCATTCATAATGATACCTTCGGGACACCACGGGGCAGACAAGGAACTTGTCGCCAAACTCGGAGGCAACGGTTCGTCATACACGACGCAGATTTCGCACTATCTTATGAGTCCCGAGAATGACGCCATATCCCATCGTCTCGCTGACCTCGGGCTCGACAATTCGGAGCACACGAAGGTGAAGGTATATTTCATCCCGTCCTATCTCAACGGAAACGACGGAGTGTTCAATATGTCCTACTACGACCTTCTCAACGGAATGGATCTCGCAGTGTTCCCTTCTTATTACGAGCCGTGGGGCTATACCCCTTTGGAGTCCCTCGCGTTCAAGGTCCCTACTCTCACGACGTCGCTCGCGGGATTTGGACTTTGGGTTCGCGGACACTACGGGAAGCAGCACCCGGGCATCACGGTTGTCACGAGGAACGACTCGAACTACAACAACGTTGTCGAGGAGACCGTCGGAAGGATACGCGAGATAGCGTCTCTTACTGCCGAGACTCGTCAGGGCTATATGGACAATGCTCGTGACGTGTCGAACATCGCGCTGTGGGAGAACAACATAGTCTATTACAAGGAAGCATATTCAAAGGCATTAAATAAAGTTATATCAGAAAAAGGAGCATTCCCGGAATTCAGGGATGAGAAACCAATGGAGTACAAGAAGAATGAAGTAAATCAGCCGTCGTGGAGCAGTGTTTTCGTCTCAAGGCATCTGCCTGAGTCACTGAAGGATCTGGAGATTCTGTCAAAGAACCTCTGGTGGTGCTGGAACGAGTCGGCCAAGAATCTTTTCAAATCAATAGATCCGGAGAGCTGGAAGGCCTGCGGACAGAACCCGATTGCGCTGCTTGACCGCGTGAGCCTCAAAAAATTCAAGAAACTCAGCACGGACGTCGAGTTCCTTGGGCAGCTTAAAGCTGTGAAAACTGAGTTTGACGAATATATGGGGCTGAAGGCGAAGAGGACGAACCCGTCGGTAGCGTATTTCTGTATGGAATACGGTCTTGACACGTCGCTGAAGATTTATTCCGGCGGCCTCGGCATTCTCGCCGGCGACTACCTCAAGGAGACCTCTGACATGAATGTGAACCTCGTTGCTGTGGGACTTTTCTACCGCTACGGCTATTTCACACAGATTCTCTCCGCACAGGGAGCACAGGTTTCCAAGTATGACGCACAGGACTTCATGAAGACCCCGGCCGAGCCTGTCCGCGACAAGGACGGTAACTGGGTGACAATCAGCATCGCTTTCCCTGGAAGGAACATCAATGCACGTCTTTGGCTCGTAAATGTCGGAAGGACAGAACTCTATCTTCTTGATACGGACTATGAGGACAACCTTCAGGAGGATAGGGAGGTTACCTACCACCTCTACGGAGGCGACTGGGAGAACCGTCTGAAGCAGGAGCTTCTCTTGGGAGTCGGTGGAATCCGTGCTCTTCGCAAGATTGGCTACTGGCCGCAGGTATATCACTGCAACGAGGGTCATGCCGCATTCATCGGCCTTGAGAGGCTTCGCGAGTACATTGAGAAGCAGAACCTCAGCTTCGGTGAGGCTATGGAAGTAATCCGCTCGTCATCGCTTTACACGACCCACACACCGGTTCCGGCAGGCCACGACGCGTTCGATGAAGGACTTCTCCGCAAGTACATCGGTCACTATCCGCAGCGTCTGAAGATTGATTGGGAGACCCTCATGGGTCTTGGCAAGTTGAACGGTGCCGACCCTAACGAGAAATTCTCGATGAGTAATCTCGCCGCAAATATTTCTCAGGAGGTGAACGGAGTTTCATGGCTGCACGGCAAGGTGAGCCAGGACATATTTGCTCCTATGTACCCGGGCTATCTGCCAGAGGAGTTGCACGTAAGTTATGTCACCAACGGAGTTCACTATCCGACTTGGACAGCCCCTGAATGGAAGGAAATCCATTCCAAGGTATTCGGAAAGGAATTTGAAACGCACCACTACGACAAGAGTTGCTTCGAGGGCATCTACAAGGTGACGGACGAAACTGTCTGGAATGTCCGCACAGAACTTCGCAAGAAGCTTATCGCGGAGGTGAAGGAGCGTCTTTCGGACACCACGGCTGCGAACCACTATTCTCCGCGACAGATTGTGACCATAAAGGACACCTTGCGCGACGATGTGCTCACCATCGGATTTGCCCGCCGTTTCGCAACATACAAGCGTGCGCACCTTCTCTTCCGTGACCTCGACCGTCTCGACGAGATTGTGAACAATCCGGAGCGTCCGGTGCAGTTCCTCTTCGCAGGAAAGGCACACCCTGCTGACAAAGCGGGTCAGGACCTCATCAAGATGATTGTGGACATCTCTAAGCAGGAGCGCTTCATCGGAAAGATCGTGTTTGTGCCTAACTACGACATCACACTTGCAAAATACCTCGTTCAGGGCGTCGACGTCTGGATGAACAATCCGACCCGTCCTCTGGAGGCTTCCGGAACATCGGGAGAAAAGGCTGCGATGAACGGCGTGATGCACTTCTCCGTGCTTGACGGCTGGTGGGTAGAGGGTTACAAGCCTGGCTGCGGATGGGCACTGCCTATGGAACGCACCTACGATGACCAGAACTATCAGGACGAGCTTGATGCTGCAACAATCTACACGATTATCGAGAACGATATCGCTCCTACATTCTATCACAAGGACCCTGCTACAGGACGTTCGGCTTCATGGATTGAGTATGTGAAGAACACTGTGGCTCAGGTGGCATGCAACTTCACAACGAACAGGATGCTCACTGACTATGTGAACCAGTACTACAATCCTCAGTCTGCGCGTTATGAGTCTCTCGTTGCGGATGACTACAAGGTTGCCCGCGAGATTGCCTCCTGGAAGAAGCGTCTGCGTCGCGCATGGGGACAGGTTGAGGTTGTTTCTGTCAGCAAGCCGGACAGCTCTGCTGGAAATGTGTCCATAGGACATGAGTACAGGGCAGGAGCCGTTCTCAACATCGGAGATCTTGACCCGCAGGAGATTGGAGTCGAGTTCCTTTTCGCTACACAGGACGCCAAGAACAGAATGCACATAGTCGAGAGATGTGAGTGCGCTCCAGTTGAGGTGAACGACGGCATCGTGAGATATGAGACTTCCGTTCTTCCTGAGACCACAGGTGTCTATCAGGTTGCCGGCCGCATCTATGCGAAGAACCCGCTTCTGCCTCATAGACAGGATTTTGAACTTGTGAGATGGCTGTAATTGCCACTGGATTTTTTGACGGAGTCCACCTCGGGCATCGGTCGGTCGTGAGACAACTTGTCGCGGCCGCCCGTGAGCGCGGGACGGACTCCGTGGTCGTTACTTTCCGTCCGCATCCGCGTGCGGTACTTCAGCAAGATGCCCCGCAGCTGCGTCTGTTGACGTCTTTTTCTGAAAAGCGTGCTCTTCTCCGCTCTCTCGGCATCGACAGGTTGGAGGTGATTTCATTTACGCGTGAGTTCGCTTCGCTGACGGCGGAACAGTACATCCGCGACTGGCTCATCGGACGCTTCGGCTGTACGGCGATGGTATTCGGCTACGACAACAGGGTCGGTTCCGACGGGGCCGACGCCACGGCTGTCAGCGCCATTGCCTCAAGTCTCGGTGTGGAGCTAATTTCGTGCACGGCACTCGGTGACATCAGCTCGACGAAGATTCGGGGAACTCTCTCTGCCGGTGACGTGGAGGCCGCCTCGGCGATGCTCGGCTACGACTATTTCCTCAATGGTGTGGTGGTTCCGGGCAACCGCATAGGCCGCACCCTCGGCTTCCCGACAGCGAACATGCAGCTCTACGAGCCTCTGAAGCTCATTCCTGCGAACGGGGTGTATTTAGTTAGGGTGGAACTTCCGGAATTCGGAGACATGTCCGCAGCCTCCGGCAGTTCTCTTTTGACAGCAGAGCCCGCGTCCCGGAAACACGGGACTCCTGCCCTGTACGGCATGTGCAACATCGGCTCGCGCCCGACGGTGAACATAGGTTCCAACATAACGATAGAGACCAACATCTTCGGTTTCGATGAGGACATCTACGGTCTCCCGCTCAGAATTTCATTCATGAAACGTCTTCGTGGCGAAACCCGCTTCTCCTCCACCGCCGCCCTTCGCGACCAACTCGCGCTCGACCGGGCCGCCTGCCTTGAAATTCTCGGCAAGACTATTTGAAATAGTATTCCTTAATACACTTATAGATGACTTACGGATGAGTAGAAAATCGTATTACTCGTCCGTAAGTCAAATTTTTTACCACTTACGGATAAGTAAAAATCAAAAATGCTTGTCCGTAAGTCTTTTTTTTATACCTTTGCGGACGAGTAATATTAAGTATTATGGCAGAAAAAATAATAGGAAGAAGGCAAGAACAGGCAGTCCTTTCAGAATGTTACGGTTCTGATAAGGCTGAACTCGTGGCTGTGTATGGGCGAAGGCGTATCGGCAAGACCTTCCTTGTGAAGAATTTCTTTAAGGAGGGATTCTGTTTCTATCTGACAGGAATCTATCAAGGAACTAAAAAGGAACAGCTGAGGTTCTTCAATAAGCAATTGTGCGAGTATTCCGGGATACCATATCCGGAAGCCGAAAACTGGTTTGATGCATTTGACCAGCTCAAACATTATCTTTCGAATTTGCCGGAGAACCGGAAGGCGGTCGTATTTATTGATGAGTTGCCCTGGCTAGACACACCGCGTTCCCGTTTCATCAAAGCATTTGAATTGTTCTGGAATAGCTGGGCAGCAGACCGAAGCAACCTTAAGATGATAGTCTGCGGCTCTGCCACTTCCTGGATGATGGATAAACTCATCAATAACCATGGCGGACTTTATGGCCGCCTTACCCATCGCCTTTTCCTGCAGCCTTTTTCTCTTGGGGAGTCGGAAGCTTTCCTGAAGACTAAGGGGATGATGTTGTCCAGATATGAACTGGCAGAACTTTATATGATATTGGGAGGAATCCCATATTATCTCAACCTTTTGGATGAGCGATTAAGTTTGGCTCAGAATATAGACCGTTTGCTGTTCAATCCCAATGGTCAGTTGTACAATGAGTTTACGATTCTCTATCGCTCTCTGTTTAAGGATTCTGAGGCATACGTCAAGGTGGTAGAATGCCTGAACGAGCGTGGCTATGGTATGATGCGCTCGGAAATAGCCGATGCCACCGGGATGAAGTCGGGCAAATCGTTGACCACGATTCTCGACAATCTGGAATCCTGCGGTTTCATCAGAAAGTATGTCAACTATGGCTGCTCCACCCGAAAGTCTCTCTATCAGTTGGTAGATTTCTTCACCTTGTTCTATTTCCGTTTCCTGCGCGATAGTTCATTCCGTAATCTTCTGTATTGGAGTAAGTTGCAGCGCACGCCCCGTTTTTATGCCTGGGCTGGAGTCTCTTTCGAGATATTGGCGATGAATCATATCGATCGGGTGAAGCAGCGGTTGGGAATTTCTGGTGTGGCTACCCAGTTGTATTCCTGGCGAAGCAAGAGTGATGCCGGATCGGCGGAGCGGGCAGCCCAGATAGACATGGTGATAGAGCGTGGTGACAATACCATCAATCTTTGCGAAATGAAGTTTTCGGAAAGTGAGTTTGCCATCAATAAGGATTACGAGAAGATTCTGAGAAACAAAATCGTCCGTTTTATGGAGGAAACGAAGACCCGAAAGTCGATACAGCTGACATTTATCAGCAGTTATGGTCTTCAGCGGAATATGTATTCGGGCATTGCCCAGAATGAAGTGGTGCTCAATGATTTGTTTTGAGCTCCACTTCCTCAACATACTTCACCAGTGAATCCTTGCCGTTGAGCAGGTAGTAATCCACTCTAACCA
>OQWM01000145.1_pt1 | contig 38931 bp, 25 predicted proteins | sample 1691531 | NCBI WGS metagenome assembly OQWM01 (sample SAMN03418257, study PRJEB22391) | human gut metagenome | biome: human-gut; feature: organic feature; material: feces | host: Homo sapiens | place: Tanzania | collected 2013-01
GAATGTCATTCCGGTCGTTGGAGAACAAGCGACCTGAAGACAATAAACGTCATATTCTGATGCAGTATACCCATCTACACCCTCAACCATTGCGGTTGTTTTGTCAAAACAGTCAAGAATTTCAGATTCTCCTGCTTCAAGATAAACGGCGTTTGTGACGACAACGGAACTCGGCACACACAACATAACCCACTTTTGTCCAGGCTCCATCTTGACCTGCACGGCACTCTTGTCTTCAATGTCAGGGCCAGACGGCAAACCTCTCACAAAAGCAGATGTGATTTCTTCAGGGGGATCGTCGATTCCGCCTCCGTGGAACATCGCTTTTATAGGAATGTAAACGAGCGGTTTTGAAGCTATTTGACCAGCTTCTATCTTGTTTGTGCCGTCTTCCTCGCCGAGGTTGTTGAGCTTGAGGTCGCTTGCCTCATAGGATGCTTGCACATCGAACGACGTCTTCTCCTCAAGCCTGAACTCCGGGATGTGCTGTTCGATTGTGTCCTTGAACGCGCCGTATATCTTGTCGCCGTTTTCAAGGACGTCTATCGAGACAAGCCTGCCAGCCTCGTTGCGAGTGAACGCAGCTTCTATCGTCGGCGAAAGGACTGTGCCGATTTCGTATCTGCCTGGCTTGTCGTCAGACGTCACTTCTGCAACCAGTTCAGGCTTCTTATACTCGGGGTGGACGGCTCTTTTGACGAGCTTCTCAAGGAACTGCTCGAACGACAAGCCTGTCTTCAGCGTGTCGCCATCCTCTATCCCGCCGATAAAACCGTTGCTTCCCAAGTTGACTTCTATCTCGTTCTTTGTCCTATCGTCGTAGCCAAGGGGTATGGCGTTCTTGTCTGCGTCGATGTAATAAAGAACGTTCTCGTCAGAAGAGACTACGAAGTCGTTCTCGTTGACCTTGCCTTTCTCGATGTTGGCCTGAATCTTCTCGGTCGGCCCGTGGAAGAAGGAGATTTTTTTATCTACAGCCATTATGAAAACCTCCCCTCTTTAATCATCGAGTTCGTTCATATATAAAGCAAACTCTCCAGCGATAAGGTTGTTGACTTTGTCTAAAGCCTCTTGTGCCTTATCCTCTGCTCTGGAAACGGTGTCCTTGATGTCAGAGACATCTAGTTGGAAGTCTTCAAACAGCTTCTTCTGATAGTTGAACTCATCAAGCATGTCGTCCTTGAGCGTGGTCAGGTCAAGGATCGCCTGTTGGAAATCAGAGTAGTCGTCCGTCACCACAAAAGACGAGCCGTCGTTTGGGTTCTGTAGCACGTGGACGGTGAAGTTGTTGCTTGGGGCGATGCTTACGTCGTCGACTATCTCTAGACGGCACAGCACGGTCCCCTCGAACAACATGTCTTTAGGCCAGTGAATCTCCCAAGTGGACGGCGTGTCGCTCACCTTTGTGAGAACGTTGTATCCCTTGACTTTCCTGTCTTGATGAATCCAGTTTAAATACACTTTTGAGTTTGGACAGAGTTGGCATCCTGCCTTTTGTGTGAACACCACCCTTAAGGTACAGCCGTTCACATCACCAGCGCCAGCTATGACAGGAGAGCCTATTTCTTGGTCCAAAGACTTCAACTCAATCGTGAAGGTCTTCAATTCTTGGCTCATTTAATCTCTTCCTCTCCGTGTCATAGAGAACAGGCTCACCGCTTGTCTTCACGAGGGGGAGCGCCCTTAATCTGTCCATCAAGCCGTCGATGAAACTGTTCCCTCCATGACTTTTATATGTGGCGTATCTATTTTCAAGACTGTCCATCGTTATCTCGTCTATCTGATGTACGACATAACAGTGGTAATGATACTTGTCTATAATGAACACCCTTGCGCTGTATAGAAACTGCTCTTGAATGTCCACTTGCGAAGACTCCATGTCAAGTATTTTTTTTTGAAGAGAGTCTTGTTTTTCCGACAAAGAATGAATCTCGTCCTGAATTGACTGAACCGACTCGCATAAAGCGTTCACGTTGTCGGAAAGTGTGTTTATCTTCTGCTCTATCGTCTCATGCTCGTCAATAATTTGCTCGGTCTCTGAATCTTTTCGGAACTTGCCTTTTATAGCCTTATATGCCCAAGACAGAGCTTCCCCGAGAGACTTTGCGCACATCAGCACGAGGATTATTATAATAACTACATCTCCGAAATTATATTGACCAAGCAGTTGGTTAAAAGGCTCCACTTTTACCCTCCTGAAACTTGTCAAATTCGGCAAATCTACTTATTAGAAAAAAAGAGGGAAATAACAGTGTGTATTGCCCAGAACAATAAAAAACCTCCCCGACAAGCAGGGAGGTTTCTTTTAATCCTTCTTGGGGCAAGTGTACGTCAAAGCCTGTTCGGAGTCTTTGATACCGCTTGTTGTCGGGTCAACAACGACGCCCAACATAGAGAGCACCATAAACACGGTTGTGATGACTGTGGTGGCTGTAGACTCAACTCCTGCCAAGTCTAAATCCACACCGAACAAAGAGGCCATAGACACAGCGAAAGAGCCTATGACACCTACAAGGCCGATCCAGAACGACTTGTTCTTTAGACGGACTGTCCAGTTAATGTTAGCCATGGCAAATCACCTCCTCTCCTTTTAATATTTTAAATTAAGAGCGAGGGGTAAACAAGCTTGAAACTTGTCCTTCAGGTATTGCATTTATAGAAGCAGTTATTGTTGTCGTGGATCCCAAAGTGAGCGTCTTTACATCCGACGTCACATCCCCGTCTGAAAATTGAATATACATGTTTCTCGGAATAGCGTTAACCTTTGCATCTATACTGCTGTCTATATTGCTCTTTGCCTCGGAACTTAACTTGTTGTATGATAAGGTTCCGTCTGCTACCTTATCTCCGGTGATACTGCCGTCTGTTATCTTGTTCCCACTTATATTACTAGGAAGCTTGTCTTCCGTCAAAGTCGGGATCATATCTAGAGGGAAGACTCTAATGGGAACGGTTACAGTGTCAACGTCCAGGTCTCCCGTTCCTATAATATAGCTATTGTCTGAAGAAGGAAGATTTGCATTCGCAATTCTGACGGAAAAAGCAGTAATGCCTGGCTTGTCAGAAGACCCGCCGTTTATTGGTTTTGCAAAAGTAACATTTCCTTTAAAGACTATGTCGTCTGAAGATGTTTTAACACCGCTTTCATTTTTCGTCGTCCAAAGGGTGTTGTCTTTGACACCTTGAGGTGTTATAGCTGTCATTCCTCTTTTAGCGCCAAGAACGCTGTTGGTTTTTTTATCAACTAAATCATCAGTGAGCCATACAACACCTTGGGTTTTATCTGTTGCATCAAACGGAATGTATAAAGGCCACACTTCATTTTTGCCATTTACTTTTACCTGTGTGTTGGCAAAAAAAGGAGGGAGTTTTTCATTCGGGACTCTTTCCTTTTTTGAAGACCAGTGCCTTGATGTATAATCATAATGAATCTCTGCCATATTACTCATCCTCCAAAGTCGTATAAACAATATCTATAACAGTCTCGGGAGGAAGGTCGCAAAGAGCTTCTATTGTAAACGTCTCTTCTTCCACTCCGTCAAACTCAAGAACATTATGCTCATTCAAAAGGTATTTATGCTCATCGGTTCCAGGTTTAGAAGAAGAGCCAAGCACTTGTAACCAAGGAGAACTGTGTTCTTTTTTGAGGTCTTTCACCGGCCATTGTTTCGGGACATGAAGACCGATGTGAACAAAAGTACAGTTGTTATCACCGGGAGGAGAGATTGTTGTAACAGTCCCTTCTTTTATGGGACCTACGATTTGTGTCATTTTCATGACATCTCACTCCCACCAATTTGTCTTTTTTGGAATATAGGTTACATTTTTGGCTTTCTTGAAATACCACCCATTGGGGACGTTATTCACACCGTCTGACACAGAGAACTTTGTTCCTCCACCATTAAAAGTGCCGACATAGTACCATCCATTAGCATCCTTGTTATAATCCCAAGCAAACACCCAGGTCTCTCCCTTTTGGTTCCGATAGGTGCATACTTTGCCATCTACCTTACCAGAAGCAATCGTGTAGTTGGTATTTAACGTGGTAACAATTTCGCTAGGATCAGAAGCATTTGAGCTGAACCCCTCATCTTTATTATTGAGGTCTCTTCCAACCAAAAGTCCGCTTTGATCTTTTATCGCTCCCAGGTCTTTCCAGTTTAATGTTTTCGTGTTAATATCAGGGAAAGCTTTTGATTGAAAGCCCTGTTTATATCCTTCAGCGCCCAAAGCGTCTCCTTTACGAGCTTTAGAGCTACTAAACAAGGCATAAAGGCGATTGCTTTTTCCTTCGCCAATGTCTGAATATAAATCAACTATCTCATTAACAGTAAAAGACTCCGTCGTAGACTCTAACTTTCCTGTATTGTTATTGATTCCAGTCGTTGTGCAGTCAACCCTAGCACCATTTGTGTTAGTTTCCGAGAATGGAGCAGTGGAAACTTTGACTGAATCGCCTTTTGCTCCACGAGGAATCTTAAATAACAATTTGTGAGCGAAAGGATGGTTCTCTCCTTCGGGCCAAGCTACTTCTTCAATAACCGGTTGAGTACCAGGATCAAGAGCTTGCGCTGTCGCTTCAAAGACGGGGTACGGAATTTTAAAACCGACAAGAGTTTCAGAAACGGCAAACTTGTTATTTCCTTTCCCATAGGGATACGCGATGTTTACCCAAGTATACTCTATATCATCAACGAAAGTGTTCGCCCCATCCCATCCTTTGACAAGGCTTCCATTTGGAATACTAAATGATTCCACGTCAATTGCCGGTTTGTTTTCGTCTGGATTTTCTGCGTAATCTTGGTAGAGTTTACCATCAAACGGCCAGGTTCTTATTTCACCGTTACCAAACTCTGTTTTGATATAGTTTTTAACATTATCGAAAGGTTTAAAATCAAACCCAGGAACACCAGACTGTGGACCGACAACTTGTCCAACGTACTTGGCGTCACCAGTCCCGTTTCCATACTCTGTGCCACGCTGGTATATCTTACCGTTATCGAAGTCGTTCTTGTTCTCTGTGTCGATAATGCAATACTCGCCGTACCATACGTCTTTATACTCTGGCCCTTTTTGGAATGCTTCCTGCATCTCTTTGATAGAGACGAATTGAGCTTTAATCACAAAAGGCGAGCCAGGACGGCCTCCATAAATAGAATCCATATAAAACTACCTCCTTTTGCTTTTAAGCTCCCGTGTTTTTGCTTGCAGGGCCAAAATAATCTATTGTGAAGTTGTTGTTCCAATCATTGTTGTTTACAACGACTCCAAGCGTCTCAACCTCTACAGCGTCTTGCTCATAGAAACCAGAGTTGCCGACACGTATAGGTTCTCCGTTGATGCACATCAACAAACCAGGCCTGCCCCATACGCCGATCTTTGTGATGGAAGACATGACTCCTCTGTCTTTCAGAGTTGGAACAAGGTCGTTCACAATCTTGAGAGAGCAGTCGCTCTCGACAACGCCAAGCTGTCGTCCCTTACCAGTGATAGAGAACGACACTTGCTCGTCAATTGCCTCCCTAACGATCTCGGCGCACACGCGGTCGAATGTGCCGACAAGCGGCCTGAACGTTATGTCAAAGATGCCGTAGGCGTCCTCGGAATTGGAAGCCCTCCAGCTGGTCGTCACAATAGCTTGAGAAAGTGCCATCCAGTTGTCATTCCAACCAACTCGTACTTTTCTTCTAGTAAGAGTGTCTGTTGAGTCAAAACTCTCTGTTTTGTCAGTCTTGCTTCCTTGAATTTCACCATCAGGGACACTTGACCTATACAGCGAATACGTTATATTACCAGAGGTGTCTTTTTTGTAATACAGCTTCTTGTCTTGGGGAGTCGTCTTATCTGTTTTCTCTTCGACTTCCCCAGTAGCGATAAGCTCTCTGCTAAACCATTGCGCCTTCGTTTCTTTTTCGGTAGAAGTAGAGTTTTTCTTGTTGACCCCATAAAGATAGACTGCCAATATTTTTTGTTGAACATAGTTGTTCTCGTTAGAGGACCACTTCGGCAAATGAACGGTATCAAGATATTGGTAGTTGTCGTCCATGTCCTTCTCGTTTGTCGCACTCGACCGAAGCGTCAAACGAATGTCTATATCTGTCGTAAGGTCTCTTCTTACCTTCAGCGTGAAGTGATAGTCTGTATCCTTGTCAAAGAATGTACTGCCTTTGTTGGCAGATAGTAAATTTGAGTCTTCTTTTTTTATTGCAAAACAACGCTCGTTGAAGCCATCTATTTTTATCATGTCAACTTTAAGTGGGATACTATCCCCGACACATCCTGTGCCGCTAAACCTATACTGGTTCATGACATTTTTGCTCATTTTGTCTCCTTTAGAACCTCTCTACAAGCTCGGTTGCATTTACCGTCATCGTAGAGCCAGTCCCCAAAGTATAAGTGACACTCTTAACGATGTAGTCTCCATAAGTGTTTGTCGTTTTGTCTTTGACAGACACCCTTATGTTTGGCTCAAGATAAAAAGCGGGGATTGCTGTTATAGACAGTGTCCTCTGGTAGCCTGTATGAAGATACAGCTCATACTTTATCCTATCAAAAGCACCGTTCTTATATCCACCTGTTGCCAATGCTGAATATATCTCTTTTGGTGCGATAGACCAGCGCTCTCCCTTGCTTTCTAATTCTTGAGCAATTTTATTGCCACTCTCTGTATTCTTTTCAGCATCTACGAACACAATGTCTGGTATGTTCGGCTGGAACAGACAGTTTATGTCGTTGTCCACAACCACGTCAGACCTACGGCCAATGGCTGGCACAGCGTACTCGCCAAGAGAAGATGTGCCTGCATCAATAAAATCCAAGAACATGTTTCCATCAGTCAACGACGCAAGAGTGACAGGGTTCTTTTTATCGTCGTCCCCGATAAACTGTTGCTTTTCCAAGTCGTATATCTGCGTCCATCCCGCCGACAATTCCTCGAAGTAATATCCTTTGTCGGTGCCGTTCGTCCTGGCGTACTCTCCTTGCAAGTAGAGCTCCGTCCTCCAGTCCTCTGCGACGTATGGCCCTTTTTCGTCGTAAACATGAACAACGTCAAGCTTCTCGTACTCTTCGCCGTTCCATTTAGCACAGCTTGGCTCATATTTGTAACATGGTTCATAGTCGTACTTATAGCTCTTACCACCCGTTAGCTCTTGGCCTTCAGCCTTTGATGGGTCTGTTTTAAATATCTTTATTGTGGCAGAACTTGCAGAGGTAAGCTTGTCAACATTTTCACCCTCGTGTGGTACTTTGATATGCTCAAATTTATTTGGCTTATAATATTCATAGAAGTCAGACGATGGGTCGCTTATCAACTCATAACCTATCGGCCTGCTGACATAATACAAAAGCCTGTCAACGTCCTTCTCTGCGTTCTGATACTTATATTCTTCGCCCTCGATGCCTTTAGCTTGATATTTAAACGATTTATCATAATAGATAATGTCAAGAGTGCCGATATCGGGTAACGGCACTGCATCGGTTTCTTCCCCGCCAATCTTTTTGGGATTGCTGTTGTAAACCTTTGGAAAGCAGGCTTTTGTCTGGTTCGTATCGGAATCCTTGTATAGGACGACTCCTTCGCGAGGTGGATAAGTGAACGCCTTCCTCTTCTCGCTCCAGTACGTCTTGGGGGGAATCTCATCAATAGCAAGGTGGTATCTAACCGGATAGCTCACGTCTGACACGGTGGACTTCCTCAACCCCTCGACGATATAGTCGTTCTTTATGTTGTCGTAAGAAGGGTTGGAAGATATGTTTATGATGTTCGTGCCGTCCGAGAAGGCATAAGAACTCTTGGGGGCAGTTGTGTTCATCAGATATGAGTTCTTCGTCATATCCGCAATGGCTGTTGTGGCATAAGTAGTGTTGACGTAATTCTTGATTTCCCTGAAGTGGAATATGCCGAACTCGTCATAGAAATATTCGTAGTTGCCGAGATACGACACTATCTTGTCCAGGACGTCTGTCACCTTGCTACCTGCGTTCAAAGTCAGGTCGCTTGTGTATACAAAGTCGTCGTAGACATACCCACAATCGTCGCCTTGCTTCACCTCGATGAAGTCAGCGTTCTCGTCTGGTTTCTCGATGGTGGCAGTGTAGTAACTAAAGACGCCGTCCTTGTATGTCTTCACAAGGTACAGCACGTTCTCGGCAGTCCAACGGACCACACGGCGAATCTTCAAGTCAACATCCTCTATCACGATGTTGCACAGATCCTCGCCGCCGAAGTGGTTAACGACGTTCTCTATAAGCTCATAGACAGTCACTTTCTGTGAGATGAACTGTCCAGTAGAAGACTGTGTGTCTATAGAGTCAAAGATGGTAGAGGCGGGGATTATGCCTCCGACATCACCGTTGAGCATAGACATCTTGTCTCTCAAGTTCAACGTCAAAGAGACGGAAGAGGATGCCGAGGAGGACATGGAAGCCTTGTTTATAAAGAAGACACCTTGAGGGAACCACAGTATCGGATACTGGGTCCACTCGTCGGTGTCATTCTTTACGCCTAGTTCCACAAACACTTTCTTGTTCAAAGAGAAATCCATGTCCAACGACGTGGCATCATATTCCCCTCCGTCAAGGTTGACGGTAAGGGTCATCGTCCTGCGAACGGAAGACGAACCGTCTTTTGTCATAGAGCCGTTCGTCACAATGCCCTGAATCTCTTTCAATGGCTTTTCAGCCCAGTTCAGCAACGTTATGCGAATGTATTGCCGTTGGTTGAGGGCTTTGTCTATCTTGTAGAAGAAATTAGTCCTCTTCTGCGCATCAGACAATGTGCCAGAAGATTGGAGGTACTCATATACTCTCCTCATACAAAAGCTCCCTCCAACCTATCCGCCAATCATAGTGCTGACTAATATCTCTCCAACGTAATTCACGCTACCGCTAACAACTGCGTCTATTATTCCCGCTTCGTAGTTGCTTCCTTTTACCTGTTCAAAATTGTACCACTTCTTGTCAAGGGAGTAATACTTTGTCTTGCCGTTCACGGTGTAGACATATCCAGGCACAGCTTTGCTTAAATCATCAAGAATGGCGGGTTGAGAATTCTCATCTTTGTCCTTACCGCTTAATCCAAACTCTCCAAGCGTGATGTTGCTGTTTCCTTTGCGTCTGAATATCTTTATTCCCTTAAAATACAAGTCCTCACAGGGGAAGCCGTCTGTTATATTGAAAATTCCAGACTCTCCAACTGTGAAGTCTTTGTATTCAAAGTCGTCTTCAAACTCGACGGCAAAGACGGCATATGGGTCAACCTCAAGGCTGACTCCTTTCCAATACTCCATCTTATACCGCTTTGTCTGGGTGACAACGTCGTTCTCTTTCACCTGCTCTTTATAGGCATAACGGTTGTAGATCCTATCGCCCAGACGTTCCTCTGGATAGAACCTGCCGTTCACCTGTCCAGCAACAGTCTTATAGACAGACATTATGCCGTCGCTGAAGTCTGCGTTGGACCTATCTATCACGCGCTCATGGGTGATAACATAGTCAAGAGTGACGACGTCGCAGTCGTCTTTCCCCCGCTTGGCATCTGGAAAGGCAAGTTCGTCTATCTCTATTGACGAGGGGATTTGATAATAGCCGTCTCTGTTCACAAAGATAGTCTTGCCATTCAAAGAGATACGGTAGCCGATCAATAGAGACTCTTCGTTCTCCTTGCTATCTGGCTGGTGAACGACACCGTTATCTGTCTTCGTATATTCGTGAGGTTGTAATTCTCCGCTCTTGTCGACATAGAACACATGAGGCTTGTTGTGAAAGTATATCTTCACGTCTTTCAATTTTAAAGAGCCAGGCTTATATTGATATTTCTTTAGAATACCCTTGCCCAGGTCGGCCATCTTTTCTCGGACTATTACCTCTGCAACGCCAGGGTCAAGCACCATGTCGCTTGAATTGTCAACATTTCCAACCCATGGGCTTGTGTTGTACAGCTGGCTTAACTTGGTGACTACTATTGTGCCGGTCTCGCCTGACGATTCTTTGGACTTTTCATAATCGCTAATCGCCTTCTCTTCCCCAACACTATGGATGCCGAGTTCGACAAGAGTGTCAAGGTTCATCCCGCTCTCAACCTCATAAGCGGTTGCAGAGAAAGAGCAAATCCTACGACCAAGGACTTTGTTTGGGGTAAGGGAGATGTCAGTGAGCATGACGCACACATTACCCTCGGTCATCGTCCTCATCAGCTTTGGCTCGCCGTCGTTTAGCCAGCTTACGACCTCTTCTCGGAAACCTCTCTCCCAATAGTAGTCATAATTGTCACGGATGGCTTCCTCCTTGTTATAGCTGTCCATATCCTGCATTGCGACGCCGTACAGGTCGCTCTTCTTGAAGAACCTGACATTTGGATCTGTTTGAGAAGAGATTATGCCGGATATCGAGAATTGCTTGTACCTCATCTGCGCGTTCTCAACGAACTTGGGGTACCTGCCGCCAAGCGTGTCAACCTTCGACCTGTTGACAACAGGCTTCAAAGAGGATATGGTGAAATCGTACCTCATGGAGACTTGCCGTCCAAGTCTATAGAACATCGCGTCATAGAAGTCGCACATCACCTTGCTTGACTTATAGGCTTTTGTGCATCTACCCTCGATGGCTGTTCCTGTTGAGAAAGTCTCGGGCTCAACGAGTTGGATGGAATATCTGTAGAAGATTCCACTGCACACCGTCATGTCATCATAGGTGTAGTCCACAGCGGAGTTGACGAACCTTGTGTCGAGAGACTCCCATGTCTCATAGTTGCTCTCGGCAGAGGTGCGCTTGAGGCACAGGAATCCCCTGATGGAGATCTTGTTGGTGATGTGAACCCTTACCGCACCATCGTCTTTAAGGCTCTCAACGGCAATCGTAGGCTTAAAGCTGTCGTTCCTTGAGTAAGACGAGATGGAAAACGGCATATCGTCTTCTTTGGAACTCCATTTGTATTGGTTGACAGACACAAAATCCATAACGATATGGAACTTGTCCCCAGCTCTTGAGGAGTACCCCTCAACGTCAAGCGCATAGTTTATAGACTTGCCGTCTTGACAATAGATGGTGGGCGTCTCTGTCATCAGCTCGCCGGTCTTGTCGGAGTACACCTTTATCTTGTAAGACTCAAGCTGTTCGGTCGAGTCTATATAGGACATCTTGCTGTCGCTCGTGTTTCTCACATAAAACGAGACGTTTCCTGCAATGGGAATCGTCCCTTTGTTGAAAGACGGCACAGTGTCATCTTCGATATCGCCCCACGTGTTGAGCAACACAACAGGCGTACCGATCGGGCGGATGAGGCAGACAGTAGACCACTCTGAAAAGTTCTTCAGGTTGGTTGACAGGTATTCCTCTGTCAGCGGGCCCGCTTTTGTGCCGTCGGTCGTCTGGTCGAAACGAAGCTGTACCTTGTAGTACATCCCTGTCGTGAATCCCTCGCCTTTCATCTTGGCAGAGTTCACGTCGGTGTTCGCCAAAGACGTTATATGGAGGCTGTACTCTCCCGTCGACGTCTGTTCTATCTTATCGAACGGGATGTAATAGACTCCTGTTGACGCATCAAGGGCGTTCACATTAGATGCCATATTCACGCAAGTAACGTGAACACCCTTGATGTTCGTTATTGAGTTGTATTGAGATATGGAAAAAAGGACTTCCGCGTCACCGTCAACGACAAACTTGTTCTCGCCTGCGTCTTTCCAGCTGACGGGAAACGAGGGCGCGAATGTCCCAGACCCACCTATTTGAGGTGGATACATCGTGTTGATTACTGTAGCCATCCTTTAGGCCCTCTCCTTTTTTCTCTTGTTTATTTGTTAGGGAGTCTGTGATGTGTCTTCTGGCATAGGCTTAAACCTTGTGTCTATGCGGACTCCCTGGTTTGCGTACTCTTGAAGATATCTCAAGTAAGTAGACAGAGCGACATCGTTGGTTCCATCATTACAACTCACGTTGTCCGCGCTTACTGTAAAACGATACTCTTGCGGGGTCCCGCTTGAGTTGTCGACAAGAGTGTCGATGTATTGTGGGGTTGGAGTGTCTGCTATTAGTGCTTCTCCGCTCATTCTTCACCGTCCTCCTCTGTCTCCTGTTGAGCTTGAGCCTGCTGTTGCTTTCTATACTCTTTAACAGCTTCCTTATATTCAGCTTGTTCCTTTATGTTTAGATTATAAACCGCTTCTAATAGCAGATTTTTGACCATATAAACAGGAACTTGGTTGTCGTTGATTAGTGAGTCTACGAGAGATTTTATGGAATCTCTTGACTCATGAAAAATAAGGTTGAAGAACACTGAATCTTTATCGTCCATAAAAATCTCCTTTTTTAAACCAAGCTTAAACTATAATATGCGCCACGGAGTGAATTGCAATAGTTGGCTAACCCTGCTAGAGCGCCGGTTACCTCACTAAAACTGCTTACCGAAGTTGGCGTCTGACAAGCGGCAAACTCGGCTTTTTGAAGCGTATAGGTTTTACTTTCTGGAGAGAAAGTTCCTCCTCCTCCTTGTATTGTTGACCAAGAAAGTAAGTTGCCGTTCTTGTTAATACTAGTTACAAAATCTCCATTGATAACTCTGCGTCGTACCATCAGGACATCATTTCTGTCTATTATTGCTGAAAAATCTTCTGGATCGCTCGGGTTAAGAAAACAAATGTGAGCATTATCGCCTGTTATATCTATTATCCGACCACTAAAATAATCACTACTTATAGATTTGGTAGCTTTTAGAGCCTCATCTACAAGCACATTCCCTTTTACTCTTAAAGCGTGGTCTTTATCGTCAGGAGAATTTCTTCGGAGCACATACATATTAGAGTCCCAGGTTTCACTACCTCTTTGTTCTTGATATCGTTCTATAAGAAGACCGTTCGGTGCACTAGTAAAATACAATCCTTTGTTCTCTTTAGTGTCACCTAGAATAGTGAGATTGTTAGAGAGTGTAGAGGAAGTCAATTTTAATTTTTTCTCTTCCTTGTTTACTGTTACTTTAAAACCAGAGTAAAGAGAAAGTATGCCTCCTTTTTGAGAATGAAGTTCAAAATCATCTCCCTCCATTTTGATATAGTTCCTTGTTAGTTTCTCTTCATTTGAGCTCGTTGACTTATATCCTGTTGTATAGAAATATGCCTTTTCCCCCGCATGGACAAGGAGGTCGCCAGGAGTCTCCATTGTGATTCCATCAACTGTGTTTAACAAAAGATAGCTCTCATACTCTTTCGAGCCGTCCTTGTACTTATGACTGAAACGACTGCTGTCTTTGTCAATCTTTAAAAACTCGCCTTTAGAACTAATCTTGGCCGTAAAAGAGTCATGGTTTAATACCAGATTGCTTGTTTCTGTAGTTTTTCCTTCGGTCTTCTGTATTTGAAGAATGGCAGAATCAGGTTGTATTTGAAGGAAACTTTTTTCATCTGTCAGGGTTAGATTCAATAAGCTGTTGCCTGCTTTAAGAATGGTTCTGTCACTTGTTGAATTAAAATTAAGGAACTGTTCAGGGCCGTTCAACAAGCTTGTCGATCTGTCAGTTACATCAACAGACACATTCAATCCGTATGAGTTAAACTTCTTTTCGTCTTTCTCATCATAAATTCTCTTTTGAAGCTCAATGGTAGAGTTTGAACCATCGTGAACCATATTTAAGAAAGTATCTTTCTCTGTGCCGAAGAAATTCTCATTCTGCTTTAAGATGAGTTTATGAGGAGTTGTCATGTCTGTACTCTTGCTATCTGAAACATAGGCATCAAATGTTTTTGCGTTCATTCTAATGCCTCTATAATACTCTGTGTCAATGTTTGTTCCTGTGGTGATAAAAGTACAATCATCGTTAGGATGTTCACCCAACCATATCGGATTAGTTGCCTCGAACATCTTTATAATCGTTTCTCCGCCAACTGCAAAATTAACACCAAGGAATTCTGGATAAGTGCCGGTTCCACTCTCGGAAAATTTAGTAGAATCAAGTCCGAAAGCTCCAATCCGGTTAATCGTCATTGTTGTGTTTTCTTGCTTTACCGAGTTGGTGTAAAAACTTCCGGTTGCATCAATTCCTACTATAGGATAACGCTCATATACTGGATTACCCTTGCTATCGAGCTTTTTATGATGTCGATAAATAGAAAAAATACTTGTTTTATTAGGATCAATCTCGACTTCTAGACTATCGTTTTTCGCAAGCGAGCGCATTCCACTTTTCCAATTGATATCACTGTTGTATTCATTAAGAGGATGACCTTTTGCAGAAAAATAAGGGGGAGTTGAACTTAAAAGAATTCCTTGATCTTCTGGTGGGATACCAAGGCGAGCCCCAACAACAGGATAGTGAGTATATGGTTTATTTAATTTCCTGTCATATTCAAAATTATCTAAATAATTATCTCTGTGATCAACTGTAAAACTATACCCTCTGCCTGGTTCTTTCTTCTTCGTAACCCTGGTAATCCAAACTTCATTATTGTCTTTGTCTTTCTCTTTCGGCCAGTAGTTAACATACTGACCAAGCTCATCTTCTGCCCCCGCTTCCCCTTCTTTTTCCCAGTCTAAAGGCAATTTTAACCTTGATGCTCCATATATGGTATTTGATGCTAAAGTTAGATTCGCTATTGTCGACTCGCCACCAGGAGCCAAAATGATACGGCCTTCATAATTACCATTATCTTCGTCAGCTTGCTCTTCTGGTAAGCCAAACACTGCATCCCCAGTTTTAGAATCTAGAAATATTGATTGTTTGCCTTCATGATAGCCAAATAAACCAACGTCATTCTGCTCGGTGACTTTTCCTTCTGCGTCTTCTACTTGCTCAAATCTAGAGCCCATAACAATCCCTGTGAAAGAATTATCTTTACCCTTGATTCCAGCACCAATTTGTGGAGCAAGGATGTAGCTTCTCTCTTTTTCTTCGTTCTTAATCTCTATAGAGTTGCCGTCCCACTTGTTGAGAGAGGCAAGAGAGTAACGATTCAACGACATATAGACAGGAATCCACGCATCACAGACAACGCTATTGCCTTTCTGGACTTTTATATAGATTCCATTATTTTGATACGCTCCGCTATAATTTTCTGAAGGAGTAACAACGTAACGCTTAAGAATAGGTTTTATTCCAACCTGGTCAGGAGCTTCTTCACATTTTACAAGAGACGACGTGGAGGAACTGTGCATTACCCCTTCTTCGTCAGTTGTTGGATCTCCGATCTGACCTCCATAAGTAAAAGCTTTTACAGTAAACTCATCAAGACTTTCGTTGTTGACTCTTGTAAAAGCAATGGTGTCAGCCATAAGATTGTCACAACAAAACACCCCGTCAATCTTAAAGCCTCTATCGGTGTCGTATTGTGGATATTTTCCGTCAGAATTGTAAAGAACTTGTTGTAAAGTATAAGTCTTGTTCAAAGAGATTGTATAGCCAGAGTTATTTTCGCTGTTTATATAAGACCTAACAACAGGCATTGGATAAAATCCATAAACTGTATCCCAAGTCTGTTCCTCGTCAGTACCTTCAATATTAACTTTCGAGGAAACTCGAATAACTTGTCCTCTCAAAGCTCTCTCTTTATCAAAAGACCATCCAAGAGTACCATCGTCACTGATTGTAAAAGGATAAGTTTTTTTTCGTCCACCACTTCTAACTAAATCCCATGAATATCCACTTGCCGTTGCTTTTGTTCCCCGTTGATAAAGTTCAGGTGTCAGTACAGCCTCGGGATAAATTGAAGTTTCATTGCTCATTCCATCTGAACATTTCATATACATTGCTGGCAAACAGCTTTGTTCATAGAACGCATTGTGATAAGAATATATTGTATTACCCTTATCGTCAGTTACTTTTGTTTCTTCCTCTGGTATTGGCACTAAACTTGGAAGAGGGAAGAAGCGGTTGTCTTTCGGCACTATCTTTACGACATAGTCAGTACCGTTCGTGCCGTTATCTCCTATTTTTGCAAAGAGAAATTCAGTGTCTTTCCTAAACTCTTCTCCTTGATATGTCACAATAGCAGTAATCTGTCTATTGGTATAGGCGTATCTCCAACGGCTCTGAATCTTGAACGTGAGGACTTGCGAGTTGGACACCTGCTCGCCTGTATCATCAGCCGGGTTCTTATACGACAGATCCAATTCGTTTGTTGTGAAGAACGAGTCGGAAGTCGGCACAGACCATTGAATGACATACTCGCTTGCAGGGACCTCAAGTCCTTGCGGATCGAAAAAGTGACAGGTCAACGGCAGAATCTCTTGGTAGTCCAACCCATTATACTTTTCGTCGCAAGGAGATATGCCGATCTCGGAATACTGGAAAGACTGCGTGCCGTTCTCGATGATGATATGATACCTTGCGACCTCGACGGATTTTGAGTTCTTCAGCGTGATAGAGGCTGTGCCGATGTTGTGAGAATCATCATTCCCTTTTTCTCTCTGATATACCGTGCAATACACAGTAGCCGAGGAAGCAACCGAGCTAATCGGTAGGGTTAAGATATAACGCGCTTCCTTGTTATTTGCATCTGTTCCATACTTGACACCAGAAGCTAGAGCTCTGTCGTTCTTGGCTTGAGCATAATCGGCATATCCAACAGGACTACCTGTCTGGTTAAGAGAAGCATAAATATCGTCAACTTTCTTTTGTGCCTCTTGTTCAGAATAAATCTGTCGTGATGTGCCTTCTTCTGTGGTGATAGACCATACGAAGATATACTCATTTTCAGTGTCTTTGAGAAAAGAATTTCCCTCGTCGTCTTTGACACTGCAAGTCAGAGTTGGCGTGCCATTGTCGAAAGCAAACTCTGTTCCAAGGTTAGACGTTATCTCTATGTCTCTCTTGGAGTTCATGTTGTATACAATGAACTCCTGCACAAGAATCACTTTTGTGTCGTCGTCTCCAGAGTAGATAGCAGAACACTTGTATTTGTTCTCATAGGCTAGGTTGTCGCTCTCTTTTGTAGAAAAATAAGCGCTATTTCCTATGTTTTTAATCTCTTTCCATCCGCTGCCAAGATAACCATTATATCCGTCTGACACACTTGTAATAGTCTTGTCCTCTGTGCCCCAGACAAACTTCATCCTGACATCACTCGACAAAGAAAGAGACTTCTTCCTGAAATCTGCTCTCGTGGAGACTTCTCTATCTTCTTCTGTATTATTACCGCCAGATTTTGAGAACACAAGAGTAGCAGGATTGAGCCTTAAAGAATAATCTCCTTGAACTGCCGTTATCCTTGACAAGCCGTATATCTGAACATTTCTTATAAAGATGTTCTCTGGTTCGTTAAGATCCCCTTCTTTAAGAGGGAAACCTTGGCAGTAGACGACGACGCTTTCAACAGCATTAAAGTTCTTTGCGTCAAAGTCAAAGATCGCATACTGCTCGGTAAACGACGGATAGTTGAACGGCTGTCCGGTAAATGCAGATGAACTGCTCTCAAGAGTGTAAAGCTGATATCTCTTCTTGTGTCCAACTTGCACGCCCTCGTCACTGGCAGTATAGGGCGTGCCGTCATCCTTTGTTGTTTTCTCTTTATTATCGCCGTCAAGAACATAATAATAAACATCGTTTGTGTTAAAAGAAAGTATGACTTTTAAGCCATATTCACCACCACAGTTTGGCATACGATGGTAGGATGGCAAACTAGTCCTGAACTCGGCCTTGAGCATTATCTTCTCTGAATTTTTTGCCGACTGACCGAACCTTGTGTTGACAATGTAGGGGCTTTCTTGGTCTCCTGCTTGTCCCAGGAACTCTTTCGAACCATACACAAGCGCGGAATCCTTCTTGTTTTGTTTATCCGCTTGATAATTAGACCTCAAACCGAACACAGTAGGCGAGCTTAAAAAGGCGTTCTCTCCAGAGTAAGTGTAGTCGTTCATTACAGAAGAGATAAACCCTGCTTCAGAGGATGCGTTGTCGACAGAGGCGGTTCCTAGAATTATCTTGTCGTTGGATAAGTCGTTCTGGGGGACGAGGACGTATACTTGCTGACCTTTCTTGTAGGTATCCCCAGACTGGGCTTTGGCAATAAGGTTCTCATTTCCCTGATATCTTATCCTATAGGTGTTCTTGAGCAAGTCTTCGTTCTTCACTATTGTAGCCACGACAGTCTTGTCAAGAGTAAGCTTGTCCATCTTCGCCGTCGTCATGTAGTCTATCGCATCAAGAAGGGCATCCTGCAATGTCTTTTGTTCGGCTCCTTTTAAAGTTGTTGCCATTTACTTCTCCTTCTATCTCTAAACATTGAATGCAGACGCACGTCTTCCTTATTCGACTGCATAGCAAGGGAGCGGTGGAGATTTGACCGTCTCCACCGCTCCGTTTATTATACCCAGGTATTAAGCTTTTCTATGTGTGTAATGTAGCACTTGGTTGTTCAATCCGAGGATAGCTTCTCTGATTTCATCGGCAGACGTTGCGTTCGGGAACTCGGCTGTGATGTTGACGTTCTGGTCGACCTTGCTGTTGGCCGTCTCTATGCTCTTCCCGATGGAGGAGATGGAACCTACTGCCTCGGCAAGAGTGGCACCCTTCATAGCAGAGGTCATTGCCCTGACGCTCTCGACAGCCTTGAGGATGTTCTGCGTGTCGCTCGCGTTGAGGACTATCTCTTTGGAGTGAAGGAGTGCAAGCTTACCGGAACCGTCTGACCAGTTACCTGTATAACCGCCAGTATCGTAGCCAACTAGGTTCGTGGAGGTAAATTTTATAGAAGATGGGTCCCAATATAAATGTTTGTTGTCGTCATGTTCATACCAATAATCAATGTAGTTTTGTACATCGTTAGCAAAATCTTGTCCGTAGGCTTTAATAAGTTTCGCACTACGGTCTGGATCGTTACCCCATCCGCTCCTTAAACCATAATTGTGAATAGCAAGTGCAACTCCCTTCATCAACTCGTCTCTTGAATATCCAGAGCCTCCGAAGTTGTTTGTATTTCCTTTGCCATCGTCTCCCTTGCCGTTCCCCTTTCCAGAAGACCCGCTTGGAGTCGTGCTGATGATTCCACCTTCGTTTTTGCCTTGTGCTTCCTGACGCTTCATCTTGTTGATTTCGTCCTGTAAGTCTGTTATCGTCTGTCTTAACTCGCCATTCTTCTGTGAAATAGAGTCAAATGTTGTTTGATATTCTTTTAGCTTGTCGGAGTACCCACCTATCTTTTCTATATATCCTTGGAGCTTACTGGTTAGGAGTCCAAAACTGTCTGTAAGATCGTTAACAGACGTTTTAACTCCGTTAAGGCATCCAGATATATCTCCGATATTCTCTTTCGCAATCTTTGAAGCGTTTTCTACAGACGTATCATATTGCTTGAGAGACTCTTCCATCTTTGTTTGCATGTCTCTCATAGATTCTGCGAATTTGTCTTTGTTCTGTAACAAGGTGGTAATTGTAGTGCTCCACCGCGTGTCAATGGAATCAAAAGCGTCTGTCGAGCCATCTTTCAACTTGTCGTAAATTTCTTGCAAGCTTCCAGCGTTTTCACTGTTAAGGGAATCAACCATGCCGTAGAAGCTTTCAAGTAAGTTCGCTTGAGACGTTGAAAGTTGCTCACCCGTCATATTAACATACTGGACGAAATTGTCGATAATAGCTGTCATTTTGTCTGTTCGCTCTTGGACGCTTAAAGTTGTATCGGCAAAGACTTCAGACAAGAGCTGTTTGGTCTGTTGAAAAGCAGAGAAGAAATCTTCCTGAACCTGCTTCATTTGATCTTTCGACAAGTTGTAGGCGTTGTTTTGGGCGTCAAGCAAGCCTTCTTGAGCACTCTTAACGTTATCTTCGTTCGCAGTGTATACGTAATTATAGTTACCTTGTGAGTCACGACGAAGTTTCATCTGACTCTTATTTGCCTGTGCCTCTTCAAGAGCAATCTGTTGCTTCAGAATCTCTAATTGGGCTTGAGCGTAAGCAACGTCGTACTCGCTTAAATTGGTCTTTGTTCGAAGATATTCGAGCTGTTGGTTCATCTGGTCGGTAATCTTTGTTTGAATATCAAGAGTGTTGGCCCCGTCAAGAAGGTCGGTGTATTGAGATTGAAGCTTTTGGATGTTATAAGCTTTGTTCACATCGTCCAAGTAGTAATCGGCGTTCCTGTTCATCATTTCCCATTGTGTCTGCGCCCAGTCCATGTCGTCTGTGCCGAGCCACTTCTTCTGCCACTCGGCAAGAGCGAGGTTAGCACGGGCTTGCGCTTGTTGCTTGTAGAGGTTGACAGAGTTTTCTATTGCCTCGTTTTTCTTCTCTGTCGCTTCTCTTACGTGATTTAGGACTTCTTCCTCTTCTTTTGAGCCTTTTATGACGGTAGAGGCTATCTTATTCCAATAATCAAGCTCTTCCGTGGCCTCTGCCAATCTTTGGTCGGCAAGCTGGGACTGCACAGCAAGGATTTCGTTCTGCTCTTTGTATCCTTGAATCGTGTTACCATGAAGAATTTGAGACATTGAGGTGAGATGGTCAAGGCGGTTGCTTATTGAATCAAGCAGGTCCTCTCTCTTTTCAATCTCGTCTGCGACCAGGTCTATGGCGTCGACGATCGAGTCACGGAGGTTGTCGATCTCTTCCCGGAGGTCGGATGCCATGTCTGTAAGCTGGTCGAACACAGCTTTCGCAGCTTCCATCATCGCTTGCTGGTTCTCACCGAAGAGATCTGACTTGCCGGTCTCCTCATACTGCTTGATGTTTTGCAGGATAAGCTGACCGCCCCTCAAAGCCATGTCGAGATAGCCTGTGCCGTTTTCGTCGAGGACGCCTTGGCCTTGAAGCTTCTGTCCCGCCAACAAGCCGTCTATCGCGGTCTGGTACTTGGCTTTTTCCTCGTCCGTCTTTGCCTCGTCCTTAAGTTTCTTCAAGCGAGCGATGGCTGTGTCGAAGAACGTCTTGGCGGCTTTTGTACCAGCGTCGAAATATTTTGCAATCTTATTGTCGGAGATCTCCGCCGACAGGAACGGGTCGTCCTCTTCGGTATTAAAGTCGCGGAAGGTTTTCTTTAGGTCTGTTACAGCATCGTCAACTTCTTTTATGGTATCAACTGCTTCAATAGCCTTGTTGAAGATATCTGTAATCATATCTTCAATTTGATCTTGAAGATCTTGAATCTCTTTCTTTGTTTGTTCAATAGTGTTCGAATTGAGGTCGTTATATTCATCAACCAAATCTTTGTACTTATCAAACTCTTCCTGTTTATCTTCTATTCTCTCGTCGATGGCTTCCTGCTCTTCTTTCGAGGAGGCATTGTTATATTGCGTGATAAGGCTGTTTATCTCTGCAAGATAGAATTTAAACCGATCCTCATAGTTATCTATGTAGCCTTCTGTGTCAAATTTAATTCCATACTTGGCTAACTCGGCCTGCTTCTCTTGTCTTTCTTGCTTTTCAAGCTCAAGCTTTTGCTGCTGTAGCTCTATCTGCCTCTTTAAATTCTGTGTAGCTTGCTTTGTATAGTCAAATTTATTATAGCCGACAAGCCGCTCTTGTTCTTTGTTTATTTGTTCCAGCAGATTTTTCATTTTGTCGAGCTGGGAATTTATCTTTTTATATCTATCATATTCGTCATCAAGAAGGTCTTTTTGGTCTAGGTCTTCGCCACTACCAGAGCCGTTTCCACCACCTCCTCCTCCGCCACCATCGGAAGAGTTGTCTTTTGGAGTGTAACCACCTCCTTTGTAGGGGGAGTAATCACTTAAACCGGGGTTGTTAAAAAGCTGGCCTGTGCCTTCTGCGAGATACCAAGCACCAGTTTGATAGTCAGTAGCTTGAACGCCGACGTAGTTTCCCCTGTCGTCTTTGTATACTGCGACAACAGGGCCGTCTCCAGCATCAGCTGCTATGTTGACACCAGCTTGTCTAGCTTGTTCTGTGGACATAACAGAATCAAAGGCATACTTACCCTTGTTCTTAACCTTGTCTTGAGAGGTGCCACCGCTCTTGCCTGCGGCTCCATTACTGGATCCTTTTCCGGAAAGACGAAGTCTAAACCTAGGGATGTGAATCGTTCCTATTTCTTCTGAAGTACCGTCTTTCTTGTTAGTTTGATAAATCTCTTTTATTGTTTCATCTTCACCAACGACCTGACTCTCAACTTCTGCGTCGATACTTGAAACTTCAGACATGACACCTTGAATAATTAACGAGATACCTGTTGCAATGTTGCTAATGGCGCTTTGAGTTTGAGTCATTGTCCCCTGCATGACGGCTCCTGCGACGGCAGAACTGCTCATCATGTTTTCTGCCAAGCTATCAACAGATGTCAACATCTCTTTTGCTTGATCCTGCATCATGCCAGTGGCAGCAGTTATTTGAGAAGACATTGCATTAAGAGCAAGTTCATCTGTTTTATAAAAATCTACCACTTCTTGAGCTAAACCTTGAATCATAGGCCTGAACGACTCATTTAGCCCGCCTAGCTCATTTTTAGCAGACTCCAATACGTCTCCTGTTTCAGAGAAAACTTGAGTCATCTCGTCAAAGTTATCGGTAATATACTCACTGAAATCTGCCGCTGCACTTAACCTGTCAAAACTCTTCTCCATGTTTTCTAGCTCTTTGACTGCGTCTTTGCTCTCTTTATCCATGTTTTTCAAAGCGACGGTGCCGTGACTCGTTACTTTAACCCATTCGCCCTCTACCTTTGACAAGCCGTTTTGGGCTGCTTTTAATTTAATGGCGTTTGTGGCTGTCGTGGCAAGAGACCTTGCATATTGTCCGACAGTTATCTTTCCTGCTTGATATTGAGTATTTAACTGCTTGATACCCTGGTACATCTCATCCGAGAATATCTGGGCCATGTTGGCAGCGTCGTCATTGTTGTCAAAGAATTCTTTTATTGACTGCCCAGCGTTTATTGCTTGAGCAGAGACTCTAGAGAAGAAATCCTCAAATTGAGAAGAAATTTGATCAAGGAACTGGGTTGTCTGAACCGACCCGTCTTCAAGAGCATGATTTAGATTAAGAATTTGATCTAGATAACCAGAGCCGTCCTCGCTTGTATAAGCAGAGTTCATGGACATAACAGTAGCGATATCTTGGTTCTGTTGAGACAGGTCTATTGCATCGCCTGTCAGCTGCTCCATTGCTTTACCAGCATCAAGAACCGATTGCTCGTACTCTAGAACAGCCCTGTTGTTAAGTTGCCACCCGCCTTCGACTTCGTCAAGATATTTAATATATTCAGGGTTTTCTTTTAAGATATCATATGCTTCATCTTGGGTGAAATAAGCGCGACCTTCATCTGTGTAAATGTCATCAGCTTGCTTCATCAATCCTTGAATGCTGTCTCTTGAGTCAAGAGCGTCTGATAAACCTGTGAACTCATCAAGAGATCCTGACAGCTCGTTAAAAGACTTGGTGGCATCCTCTGCCGAGTCCCCTGTCTTATCTATCGCTTTTAAGAAGTCAGAAATAATATCAGAAGAATCTTGATTTAAATCAATACCTAAACGAGTTAAGTCGTCAACAGAGTAGTTGTATTTCTTTAACACGTCGTATACTGAATCAACACTCTCATCAAGCTCGTCTTGGTTTACGTGGCCTTTGCCGTACTTGTCTTCCATGTAACGATTTTGAGCCATTCGAAGGGGCGCTGTCTCTTTGCGCTTTTCTGCTTCTTCTTTTTTGTCTTTGTCTGCTTGCCCTGTTTTTATATCAAGGACTTCTTGTTCTATCTCTTCAAGAGTCTTGCCGACAGTGCTAATTCCCATTGCATCAAAATCAGCCTTTGTAATTCCATGCTCATTTAACCATGCGTCAAACTCATTGACGTCTTTCATCGCCATATCGACAGAATTTGCGCCATATTCTTTAGAATAATCTCTTGAGCGTGAATCATAAAAATCTTGCCATTGCGAGGCTTTCTCTTGGGCTTCTCTCTCAATTCTGTCTTCTGCCCACTGCTCTGCTTGTGCGGTGCCATTCTTAAGATCAAAGAAAGCTTGTAAAGCAGCTTCGATGCCATCGTCAAGAGAGATGGAGCCGTCTGCAATGGCGTCTGTAAATTCAGTGATTTCATAATTTGCAGCATGAAGCTGGGAAGCCACAGAAGCCACTTGGGAAGCTACTTCTTCATCGTTGTAATGCCCCTCGCCATACTTCTGTTCAGACTCTCTTCTAGCTTGCTCAACGAGTGTATTATAAGCATCAACGGATTTTTGGCTATAGCCTATCTCTTCACCGTTCTCGAAAGTGATGTCGGCTGTCCATTCGCCGGTTGTGAGATAAGAAAGAATGGCCGCTTGCACATTCTCCGGAGACCATCCGGCTTCCATGGCGTCCGCTGCATACTGGGCCATAGAAGCAAGTTGCTCGTCTGAATAATTGACGATATTTTCCCCAAGAACTCCATAGAGGAATTTCATATCCAAACCGGCTTGTTCCTGCCTTTTATCAAATGTTTGACCATCCCCAAGACGTTGAGCATCAAGTAGTGAAGCCGCATTTGCCATGGCATTTTTTGCTTCATCAGAAGCGCCGGCCATGTCATTGACATTATAAGTCATCTGGTTTATATCATTTAAAAGATCACTCTCTGATAATGTGCCGCTCATCACAGCCCAAAATCTTTCGGTTTTTTGCGCATCTGTAAGAATATCGTCGCTTATTGAAAAAATTTCGTCATGAACTCTATCGCTTTCAGTAACCGCGTCTTCCCAAGACAAGGAAGGGTCTCTTGCCATAAGATATCCAGCAGCTTTGTTTTGGCGATCTTCTTTCTCTCTTTGAGCTTTTTCAGCTTCAGCTTGCTGTCCAAATAAAGAATCGGCAGTGGCAACCGCTTCTGGCTTTCGAGTACCAGCAAAATTAGCTGGATCCATCAATGTTGTAGCAAGGTCCTCAATGGTTTTACTGTTTTCCCCTAAATTTGAGACAAAAGTGTCCATGCTGATACCAAAAGATTGAGCATATTTTGCAGCAAGAGAAAGCTTATCGTAAGAAAGATTTGTTCCTTGAATGTACTCCATCGCAGAAGGAGACTTAAGAAGAGCTTCGTTTAATTCGTCGTTTCCTGCCGCGCCGCCTTGATAACTAGATAGTTTAGACTTGTTTGACAGTTTTCCGTTACCGGCCCACTCTGGTTTTTCTGTATCTATATTAAAGTTGTCCATTGTTTGAGCGAGTAATTCACGATATTGCTCACCAAAAATACTCGCAAGTGTATCAAGGACAAACTGCCCGCGATCCTCTTTATTTGTACTATCATAAAGATTCTTAAACGACTCGTCATGTAATAATTCTTGAATAGTTGGTATTACCAATTTCGCTATATCTTCGTCAGAAGCGTTATCTGGAATCTTGTCTTTCAAATTAGATTTTGCAATTTCAACCATGTTTTCTTCGTATTGTTTTTCTTGAGAAACAAGTGTTTCAATGTCTTCGACGCTTCCAAAAATATTTTGAAACAAACCGAGAGCAGCGGTATATTCTTCGCTAGAAATAGTGCCGTTGGCTAGAGCATCTTGTAAACCAGATAAAACTTGAGAATAGTCATCAACGATCTGCATAGTAGAAGCATTTGTATCTACTGCTGCGTATGCTAACTCAACATAATCCCGTTCATTTATAGCATTCTTGCCTTGTTGCATTGAAAAAACAGTGCCTTCCATTGCTTGCGAAAGAGCGTCTGTTGCTTTCTTGTTCGAGGCTCGTTGTGTTTTTTCTTGTTCAGTCTCTTCTTGCCCAGGCCATTGAGGACCAGACCTTACATTTGTGCCAACCTCTAAATAGTTTGAAGACCAACCATTCTTACTTGTAAAGAAGTCATCAGAGTTCCTAGAAGATTCTATTCCAGAAAGAAGATCTGCGTTACTTACTTGTAATTGTGCACTAGTAGCTCTTTCCGCTTGTGTAACATAGTCTTTGAGTGCTTGAGTACCATTTTCGACGCGAGTGGTTAAACCTAATTTTTCATAAAGATCATTAACTGCATCTGTCATCTCTGAAGCAGAAATTTTACCATTTTTATATTGCTCATAGAGGCTTTCCATATTATCGCGAGCCTCAATGATTCCAGAAGAATTAGAAAGCGCTTCGTTAGCTTTATCTACAGCTTTTGCCAGCTTATCTTCTGCGATTTGAGCTTGCTCTTCAATGGCCGCTCCTGCAATTCCGCTTCCAACAGCAAGCACTGTAGCCCCAATAGAAACCGCCGTTCCTATTCCAGGAATCAACCCACTGGCTCCTCCGATCAATCCAGCAACTTTCCCGAATTTTCCAACGGCATTTCCAAGCTTGCTATTTTTAGAAGATGAAGACGCAACTCCACCACTATTGGTTGACGCTCCTTGGACTAGATTGTTTCTTTCTTGAGCTTCTGTGTTTTGATCAGTAATGATTGTGTTTTCTGCTGTCGCAATTGAATCTTGCTTTACGGCCTGTCTTTTTGCTTTAAAATTATTAACAAGCAATTCAACTTGATCTCCAAGATTCATTGCGGCGCTTGCTAACATAGGAGCAGTAAAAGCAAGGTTCTCAATAGTTTGGAGAAGCTTCTCTCCTCCTGTTAAATCTGCGTTTCCCCATATAGAACCAATTGACTTAAAACTCAAGACACTTGCCGAAAGTTGTCCGATAGAACCAACTAAATTTGTTACTTCTGAAACAACTTCTTTTGTGGTTAAACTGTCTTTAAAGTCACCTACCGCCTCTGTCATTCCTACAACCGCGCCTTTTTGTAGGCCCATTTCCTGAAGGAATTGTTTTATTGAAGCAGCTGTCTTTTCATCAATCTCATCAAGATTCTGTAATGACTCAATAAAATCTATAACTGCCCGCCTCACGTTTACAAAAGCAGCTTCTACCTCTTGTGTAATAACTTTAGAAACTTTTGACCCAGGAGCAGTTGGCATTTTTGCAACAGCCTCCCCTAGGGCTGTATTGGCAGAAACAAGAGCTTGATATTGGGGAAGAGTAGACATAACGTTGGTTCCATCTGCTCCAAGAAATTTTGTATCTGTTGAGAATTGTCTTAACAGAGTGTCAAGAGACAGAGAAACATTTCCAATTCTCGTTCTCGTCGCTTTGTTAAATCCACCGTTTTTATTCTTCTTAATGCCAGCAGATACAGCATTCATCTCTGCACTAATCTTCCCTATGTCTGGAGACATACTGTCAGAAACTTCGTTAATGTCTGTAAAAGCTTTTTTAATATCGCCTAAAACAAGAAGAACTTGATCTAGATTCTCAACCTGACCATCTTCGTTTATTTTAAGCTCAACAGCCTGACCGGTAACATTCTTATAAGCGATAGCCATCTTATCTAATACGCCAACTGCTTTTTCTCTTTTGTTTAGTAAATCGTTTTCAAGATTTACCATTTGCATAAGCATTTGTCTTGATTGTCCGCGTTGTTGTTCGTTCATTATCGCTGCTTTTGAACCAAGGGCTTTAGCGGCTTTATATGTAGCAGAGTCTTTACTTAAATTAGAAGAATCTACATCCAATTCTGCCAAAAGTTGAGCTCCAAGGACCGAGCTGTCTTGAGTTCTTTTTCGAGCTTTCTTGTTTTGAGACCTGGTTAAAGCTTGATCACCAATATTTCGACTAAATACCCTTGCTCCAGTACCAAGGACACCGGCAAATAAACTTGTTGAACCAATAGAGGTCGTAAACCCGGTGAGAAGCTGAATCAACCCTGTAATATCATCAATAAAAGGCTTAATGTCGTCTACATTAAAGATAGAGTTGATAAAACCTTCAAAAGCAGATTGCATCGTATTGAGTTTGCCCTCAAGCGAATCAAGATAAATCTGCTGTTGTTGATTGATTGTACCAAGAGAATTTTGAGCAGCTTCCAAATTCTCCTCGTACATCTTGGAATTCTCAAGCAAGGCCATCAAGTTGTTGTATTGATACTTACCAGCGAGTTTAACGGCAAGAGCCTGTTTTTGAGCGGTGTCGAGGTTTTGCCACTTACCCATGAGTTCCTCGATAACATCGCCCATGTCACGAAGGTCTCCAGTAGAAGTCTGGATGCTGACACCGACCTCGTCCAAGGCTTCACCAATAGAGCCTAGAGTGGTGCCGTCTTCGAGAGTCTCTCCGAGCTGGAGGTCACCAAGCCTTGCGTATATGGTTTTGACGCACTTCTTTTACAGGTTCGTGAAGCCTGTATCATGTCAAGCATGACTCGTACTTTCATACGAGGCGAGACTATATCTTAACCTATTTCTAGGCAAGAGCCATTTCCCTCGCCACGATTTCGCGAGGTACTCTCCTTCACGGAGATAGTCGTTGAACCTTGAAAAGGTAATATATCAAGATTAAGAAGCTGTTGTTTCTCTGAAATAATTTCGTAAAGAGGTATCCCCATCCTCTTGCAATACTCACGTTTTTTATTATCTCTAGCCTGTTGTCGTTGTAATCCTTTCTCCCCACCCCAGATTTCTACTGGCTTAAAGTGTTGTTCTCCTTGCACTTCAATAAAATATTGAATTTGTTTATTTTTATCAAATACAACAAAATCGAATCTTTGATGAGGAAGGTCAGGAGCAACAAATTGCTCCTCAAAAATTATATGATTATCGTTTAGAATCTGTCCCATAAGCTTCTCGCCAAAAGATTTCTTTTTATCGCAAGAGGGGCAGCCTTTTGAAGTCATCATACAAACTTGTTTACGTTTAAAAATCTTCCCACATTTTTTACAGCGGTAATAGTTTTGCTCAAGTTGGCCTTTATATTCGAGAAGCTCTATTTGTCCTTCAAATAAACTGTCTAGTTGAGCTTTTGCATCTTCGATTGATAACATATTGTTAGTCTTTTGCGTATCACAGTTTGTACAGGCGAAAGGGTTGTCAAGACAAGCGTTGAGCGCCCTGTGACACTCGCACCCACAAACAGAATGTCTTACAATAACATGATCTTTATCTATAACTTTCACAATAGAGAAATCACTGCCTTGATACATTCTATATGCTTTTTGTAGCCTTGTCTCATCATGTGCTCCGCAGCAGTCAAATCCATTTAGAAATTGCCTTGCTTTTTTTCTGTTTAAAATTTTTCCACATTTTAGACATCTTATTGAAGCCGGACCAGAGATAGAAGTATATTCAAGTACTTCAATCTTCGCTTGGGGATAGCGGAAGTTGAACCTAGATAAAAACTCATCTTTAGAAATTTTTTTAGCCATTCTTATATATTACCTTTCCCTTGGCTGCTGATTGCCCATTCGAAGGATTTAGGCTATAACACATGCCATGTCCCATCCGCTTACTTGTTTCTGCTTTCGCTCCTTTTACCTTCGGGAATTTACAAGTAAAAGGCAAAGCGGCTTTAGGGTTTTCCAGCAATTAGACTCTTTTATGCCTTACAAATTATTTTAGGGCGTTACCAACAGACTCGGGAGCCTGTCGTGTTACAGAAATAATGGTCGAAAGCTGGGAAACTAGCTGGTCTTGGCTTACACCCAGCGCGTTGGCGGTAGACGCAACCTTTGATTCTGCCGTTGCAAGCTCTTCCAAGTCAGAAGCACTGACTGCTGCGACTTTTGCGAGCTTATCGACAGAAGACTCCATATTGTCAACAGAGATTTGGTAGCCGTTCATGAGCGACGTCAACTGCTCTGACACTTCTGCGGTTGCCTGCCCTGTGACGTTTGCCGTCTTGAGGGTTAGCTCGGCAAGAGAATTGGACTCTTTAAGAGTCTTACCCTGCTGAATGTAAATCAACGAAGCGTTGGTGTACTCTGTCGTCGTCTTGCCGAGAGCTTGGGCCGCTTTGTTGGCAGAGTCGGCAAATTTATTCATGTCCTCGGCGTTGTATCCGGAAATGATCCTGATGTCGTTGAGCGACCTATCCAAGTCTTTCACATAGTCGACAGCACGTCCTATGCTGTTAGAGGCTGTCTCAAAGATGCTGGCCGTTATACCCCAACGAAGGGTGTTCTGGAACGTGTTGAACATCTTTGTGACTGTTGTGCTCATCCTGGAGACTTTTGCCTCGGTTGAACCAAGAGCCGCTGCCAACTGGTTAAACGCCTGTTGTCCAGTAACACCGGTAGTGGAGAATGTCTTGACAAGGTTCTGGGCAGACACGTTCATCTTCTGGAGGTCCGACAAGAACGCCGAGGTGTTGAACGATCCAGTGGAAAAGTTGGTGGCAGAGTTTAACGCCTTCTGAATTTTCAGAATTGTTTGATAACTTTCTTCAAGCTCTTTATTGTCTGTTAGTTTAAGTGCATTGTTGTTCTTCGTGTCAGAGGTAAGACCCTTCATGCCTTTAAGTTTGTACAAGTCTGTCTGTACTTGACTTAATTTCTTCCTTAAAGTGTCTATACCTCTACTGTCGAGGTTTGTTTGCAAGTTATATACAATAGTATTGGAATACTTTGCCATATCCTTTTTCCTCCTAATATAAAAAAAGTCCCTACTTTTTATCTAAAAGCAGGGACTTCTTTTTTTAATGTATGACCGCTAGTTTTAGCGTCAGCCGACGCGCTCTTTCTAGAGCTCCTAAATATTTTAGTTTGTCACTATTTTGGTTGCTCCAAACAATCCGATCTTTGTAATCTTCAAAAACGATTATTTTAGGTGGAAAGTGTATAATAAAAGAATCGTCGTTTCTAGCAAGATACTTGCCGAACCCACACATCAAATCTCGTAAATCTGCATCTTCTCCTGGAATTATCGTAACATATAACATGTCGATTCACTTCTTATTTTTAACCATTAACAACTAATTAGGCTGGGAGAAGAGTGTTGTTCATGCCCCACTTCTCGGCAATGTCCATGATATCCTTGTACTGGTCAGAGGAAAGCATCTGCGACATCTGCTTGGCCGCGTTTTCCATAATACTGTTGCTGGCAGACTGAATATTGGCAAAAGACGCCCTGATAGACCTACTATAACCATTGTAATCGTCAAACACGTCTGCGCCAGCCCTCTCGGCAAGAGCAATCTCTGTTTGGTGATCCTGGGCCATCTGCTCGATCTTACCCGTGCCGACCAACTCCTGCCACACGACAAGGACCCCGTTCTCGTTGATTGAGTTCCTAACCTTCTCCTGCTCGTCACCCTCTGCGAGTAGAAGATACAGGTAGGTGTACATGGCCCTCTCGAAGACGTAACGGTTCACAAAGCCGTCGTTCTCGGATTCTCCGATAGCGAATGCGAGAAGGTCGTTTATATCCTTTGCAGTGAGTGTTGACTGCTTTTCAAGTTCCATATCAATCATATCCTTTTATCTCCTTTTCTTGTCAACCTGCTATTATGCAGGAGTAATCTCTCTTAATAAAGCAATTATTATACTAGAATTTAATGTGATGTTAATTTTATGCGCTCTCATTGCATCAACGTTTTTTCCTATGACCTGTTTAGAGCGTTGCCTTGCAAGAGTTGTAAGACTACCATTTCCAGACGAAGCTTGCACAAAACTGTTTTTGTTATTGGCTTCATATGTTCCAAAAGTAGTTCCTTTGCTTTGGTTCCTAGTCCTTAAACCCAAAATAGTAATAGGGTTCGACCTGGTATAAGTCTTATTATTTTTTAGGTTTACTAAAGAGTCCATACACCTTGTTAAAATGTCTTCCATAGAAATAAGTCTTCCACCAATAAGCATGAAGCTTGAATATGTTTGACCTACGATGGAAAGCCCACCTCTAATTCCAGTAAGCGCAGAAAGGGCGCTCATTGCAGAAAGTTGAGAGATAAGAACTTCAAGGTCTCTCTGTTTTTCTGCTCTTGAACTTGTTTTTTGCTTAATTGGGGCATCTTTTCTTTCCCCGTCTTCTGCCGGGATAGCAGAGAGGAGATTTAAAACTTTGAAAAAGTCAGAATCATTATACCCAATAAAGTTGGTAAGTAAAGCCAAAAGGTTGGTTGACAGAATTTTTATATTGCCAAGTTTTTTACCTTGTGGTAAAGTGCTGATGTTTTTGTACCCAGCGTAGTTCTTTACCGATATGCCAAATCTAACTGTCACTCCATCACGGGTTGCTTTTACTGTGATATCAGATTTAGAAGTAGTATTGATTTCAGAATCTTTTAAGATGCTTTGTGTGGCACGCCTTTTTAGCTCCGGATCTTCTTTAAAAATTATAATTCCTGGATCCGATCCTGTAATACTGATTTCTCGATCCTTAAAATTGTTAAAAAACTCATCGTCGGCATTCGCAAAAGCCATTGCACCGACCAGCTCTTCTATGCTTCCTTTAAAACTCATTAAAGAGTTTATAATGGCAACTTCAGTTCCCCTTATATCATCTTTCCATTTCTTTTCAGAAGCACGCCCAGAAACATTTTTTGACGTCTGTTTTGCATATCTCTCTAGCTCTTTTATTTTTTTGTTTATTTCTTGAACTTGATCATAAAGGCCACCATACTTCTTCTTAAAACTTTCTAAATCAATTATCTGCCCTTCTTTGTAATTCGGGAAGAATAATTTTATTGCACTTTCTTGCTCTGAGGTTAAATTCTTTAATCCTTGGTTTATTGCTCCAACGACTAAATCGTATTGACATTTTGCAAACAGCCCGTTGTTCTTATCTAAATACTGCCAGCAAAGTTCTTTTAACGCTGTAAGAAGTCCTTGCATGCTGGTCGCAGAATTTTCTACAAAAGTCCATAGATATCCTATGTTGTTTAAATCGCCTTGTTTGAGGACGCGAGCTTCATTGCCGTCCATCGACCAATCTATACCATTCTCAAATGGCTTAAAGAAGTAACCTTCAGGAACGTTCCCTTCTCTATCGATAGCCTTAAATTCTTTTGCTAGTCTGTCAACCTCTTTTGGACTAACTTTTTTATCGTTTAAGCCTTGTGTGCTGTTTTTGGCTCTTTTTTTTCTAAAATCATTCAAATGAGACATGTAGATATCGTTTAAATCCCTAGGTTGGAATTTATGTTTTATGTTATCATAATAGTAATATACATACCCATAATTAGTATATTCTTTACTCCCAGCAGGAGTATTCCCACTATTGTTTGAGCTAGAAGACTTTTTTGCCATTTCCTCCTCCTTTCAATCAACAAACGAAAAAAGCCGCCCCACCCCAAAGTAGGGCAGAACGGCTTTTTAGAGGATGTTTCTTACTTAAAAACACACTTTGAAAAGTCAAAGGCGTAAGTGGAAACCTTGTCGTCAGAAGCTCCTGTAACCTTAACCTCAACAACGGGGTTAGTGGAGTCAACGGCGAAGAGCATGTCTCCATCGTCGCTGGTAAGAGCAGTTCCGGCAACGGACTTGTACGCATACTTCGTGCCACCAGTGAGAGTGACGGGGAAGTAGTAGCCAGTGGCCTCACCCTCGGGAAGAACCGTCTCGCTCTTACCGGTGAGCTTGTTCCACTTGGCAAGATAATCAGTTGTGTCACTGACAGGATAGAGCATACCGAAGAAGTCAATATTCTTACGGGTAATCTCTGTCTTCAGGTTACGGCCATACTTGGCTTCCTTACCAGGAACAGCGCTCGTAATCGCAGGATCGGCAGGGTTGCAAGTGTCGTCCTTCACGAGGCTATCCTTTGGAAGAACGTTCTCGTCACCCATGATCTGGATAGCGCAGAACACCTTCTTGGTACGGTCGAACTTGGTGTAATCCGGGAAAGCATCGAGCGTGAAAGTAAATGACATTATTTTCGTATAGGTTCGTTACACCTATACCTCTTAAATAAGAGCTCATGTTTTCGCATGAGATAAGACTATATCTTCACCCTGTTACCAGGGGTCCCCCATTTCGAGCGCACTTGCGCTCTACTCCAATAAATGGATAGTCGTTGAGCCTTGACCTCTCCAAGTCTTTCCTTTTAGGATATATCCTATGTTAGATCGAGAACATCCAAACAAAGAAGCAATTTCTTGTAATTTTTTACCCTGCGAACGGAGAGTAAAAATTTCTTTAATATCATCTTCTTTTAACTTTGAATTTCCTATTTGCTCACCTCGGCAAAAATGTCTTAAACCATGTTCAGAAGCATGTTCCATGTTTTGCTTTGGTGTCACCCATTCAAGGTTCTTTAAAGTGTTGTTTGTTTTGTCTCCGTCTATATGATTAACTTCATACAAACTAAAATCTCTAACAGGATAAAAACAAGCTAATACAAGCCGATGTACCAAAAACTTTTTTGTCTTTTTAGTCTTGGTTACTAGCACCTGCTCCATATAGCCTGTTTTTCTATTTAAGAAAGGCTTTAAAAATTTTTGAGAATATTCAGAATAAATTTTTCCATCATCGGAAATGTGGTAAAAATCTTTTATTTCCGGGAAAATCGAACTGATTTGTTTTTTCAAGAAAGGCCTTCTTCCTATAGTAAGTTTTCACTATATATAGGATACCCTTTCCCATAAAACTTATTCTCTAAAACGAGAGGTCCTTGGTTGCTGATTGCCCAATCCTTGTAATTTTCAAACCATCACGCTCGACGTTGCCGTCCACGTTGTGGTTTACAAGGCTATAAGGGTGTTCCAGCAGTTAAGGGGCTAATTTTTCAACGTATTACTACGCAGCCAAGCAATATTCTACTTTACTTGGATCTCCGGAGTTAGCCATTGTGAAGGTGAAGTTGGACTGAATCTTGGCGTCAGGAATGACGAAGACGGCAGGCATATCCTTCTTGGTGTACTGATCGCGGAACAGAGTGGAGGCTTCGATGTAGAAGTCACCAGCGAAGTTCTCGGCGTCAATAGTTATCTGCCTGGCTCCGCTTGAACGCTGGCAGTAGCAATCAACGCGGAGTGTGCAACCGATGTACTGCTCGGCATCGACGAAAGTCAGCTCAAGATAAGAGTTGGCAGAAGAAGGAATGGTGAAAACATGTCCATCATCGGTATCACCAAGCACGCACTCACCGATATAATCCTTTGGATTCTGTGTTGTTGAGGTGTCATCCTTGCGAACCTCGCCGTTCTCGACAAGCTTGATGCCGTCGGTGGCAAGAGAAAGGAAGTAGACACCAGCACCGGCGTTGTCGAGAACCGTGCCGAAAATCTGGCCCTTGTTCTCGCTAAAGTAGATGTCATGGGCGTCCTGGGCTGTGTCGTAATCAAGGTGGACACAGGCAGTTCCTTCCTTCCTACCCTTGACGATAGGAAGATCGAACTGGACGGGCTGGTAAATGTAAGTGCCAGTGGCGTTGCTGGCGTCGGTCACGTTGTTAAGACCAGCACCAGTAAGCATGGCGAGAGAAACAGGCGAAATCAATGCGTCTTCAACAGTGAAGGTCATTGTGCGTTCCCTATGTGTTGGAGCCAGGTCGCTACCCTGACCCTCCTGGTCACTGCCGTGTTGCCAGGACTCCACCTTTATGTATACGTGGAGAGCAGACTATATCTTCACCCCGCTCAATGCAGGGGCCTCCCACTTCGAACGCGCTTGCGTCCTACTCCGACAGACGGATAGTCGTTGAACCTTCTCGATTACTTTTGAAATCTCTTAAAATTGTTCTCGGAATGAGTAACTTTTTGCAAATTGGCAAGTCGATTATCCGACGGATCGTTATTGATATGGTCAATAACGTAGCCGTCGTAATCATAATCTCCAGTGAAAGTGCTGTAAACAAGCCTATGAATGTAATACCTTGGGCCGTTCATCCCAAGTTTCACTCTACTATATCTTAAGTTATCATCCGTTCGAATCAATTTTCCAGATTTGGTATTTACAACTCGACCCATGTTGGATACCTCGTAAATGGGCGCATCTTTAACCGGTAACCATTGCTCGCCAGGGAGGTTTTCAATGTGATATCGGTGACTTCTGTGAATGACCTTCGCATTCTTCAGATACTCGTCTGTGTTTTGCTTGAAAGTCGCCCACTCTAGATTCTCAACTCTGTTGTCAAGTTTATCGCCGTTCTTGTGATGGACGACCGGAAGGTTGTCAGGGTTTGGAAGAAAATATTCAGCGACAAGACGATGCGCATAAACCATCTTGCCCTTTTTTCCGGTAAGTTCGTTCATGAGTGCCAGACAATATGTCTGGTAGCCAACATTGTCAATCTTACCTGAAACCCAACGACCCTTATCTTCCTCGTACCGTCCTCCGTGACGGCCAGGCTTTTTTAAGCTCTTGACTCTGCCGTCGTTGTAAATCAAATAATCTGGATCTTCTTTTAGAGGTTTGTATTCGAGCTTGGATGCTGATTGTCCAGTCATAAATATCGCTCTCCTTTTTTTATACTGGTTTATATGTCCTAGGGACATTATACCCCAATAGATTTAAAAAGTCAAGAAATTTTATGCTTCTGGATTTTCCAGCAGTTCAGGAGGTATTTCTTATAAGCATTGGTTTGCTTATTGGAGGGTTCACGCGAATGCGAGTGTAAACCTTATAGGGAAGGTTTACCCCAGCCCTCCCATGCTATCAAGCGTGGGTTGCCCTTTCCGCCCTGGGCGTAGACCGTTGTGGTAGCGCCTTCAAGGCTGGAAGTTTTGGCAGTTGTGATGTAAAGGACCGGCTGGCCCTTCTTGAAAGTCTGGTTGCCTACACGAACGCCGTCAGTACGAGCCTTGAAGACGACGTCGCAAATTTCGCGAACACCAAAGTTCATAAACACATCCTCCTTAAAAAGGTTTCTAGATTATACTATTCGTATATATTAGTAGCCCAATGTTCAGGCTCATCGACACCGTCGGTACTCATCATAGGGGTTGTCTTAATCTTCATAAAGAGATCGTATTCGCTCTTCTTCATGTACCGCGTGAATGCGTCGAACAACTGAAATGGGGTGTACCTATATATAACATTTATATCAACGGCCAACCCAATGGAAATGACCGAAGCATAAAGTCCAAACAAAGAAGAATTTTCTCCTCCAAGAGCGTCAGACGCAGTTTTTCTTCTGCCAGCCTCTATCTTCCTTGCAATCTCCTCCGCTTTCGCGTTTGCGGGATTGAACTCCTTGTCGTTCTTTTGAGGGGGCCAGAAGAGCTCCTTTATCGTCGTGCAGAAGTTCTCGCAGTTGAACTGGTTGATCATTCCCTTCATCGCTTTGTCTTCCTCGTGTTCTTTAAAACATATCATGTTTTGTTTCACTTCGACAAAATAATTTGGGAACACAACCGACAAGAACCTGTTTATGACCTCCATCAACTTCTCGTCGGAATTTACAACAGTGAGGAGTATTTGAAAGTCAGGGACGTCTTCAAGCTGTGGCGTGCTGTCCTTGATGGGGCCGATAAACGCCCTGTCCGCACTCATCGCACGGACGGCAAGTAGGAAATCGTTCTCTCCAAATTGAGCTACAGCCTTTATGGTTGGCGGGGTGATAAAGACTCCGCATCCCTCTATCGGCACCTGGGCACCGGAGAGATACAGGCCAACGTCACCTTTATAGCTCATCCACTATACCGGATTCCTCACTGATCTGCTCTTGGTCGTCAGTGGAGTGTGTGGCGATATACGTGAGAAGAACCCCGCCCCAGTTTTCGTCCCATGAGAACTCGCTTGCCCCAGCAAACTGCAATGTGCCGATTCCGCTCAATTTCGCATTGTTCAACATACCGTTGACATAACCAGCCATCTTCCAAGGACGGATGGCGTAGTTGTCCAACTCCCAGTTATCAAAATTGGAGATGCAGATGATCTCCATCGTGGTGTTGGTATACTGTGGATTTGTTGTAGGCGCTACATCCCTGAACCTAATGAACAGATAGCTCTTCGAGTTCTCGAACTCTAGGAACGGCAAAATCGGCACAAACTTTATATAACCGTCTTCTTTCAGCTTGGAGACTGAAACCTCGTCTATAAGAGTCTGGTATTGATGCTTTGAAGGATCAAGGCAGTCTTTCTTCATGACGACCATAAGCCTCTTGAGATAATCGCTATATGGCTTGCTCTCGACAAAAAGCTTCCTTATGACAGCCTCTTTGTCGTTTTCCATTGACAAAAACGTGACGTTGAAGTCTTTTGCCAAGCTAGTAGCCTTGTAAATCATACATGTCACCTCCTAAAGTGAACGGACTTCAATTTTCTGCTCAAAGTAACAGCCGTCTTCGTTCCTGAATTTCAACAGGAAGTCACACGTTCTTGAAGCAGTTATCTCAACCTTGCAAGAGTTGCCTTTCTGGGCGACCACTTTTGCATGTTTTGAATCAATTCCATCCACATAGAAGGTGCCGTCTTTGGCTTCTTTCCGAAGCCTGTATTCAACGACGTCGTATGGTGAGACGACCGTCTCCCCGACAATGGGAGTCTGGCAGTGCTTTATGAAGACCTTCTTTGCAAACCAACTATCGTTCGTCCCGTATTTAAGGGTGAAGCCATCAACAGCACCGTCATAGACTTTGACCTTGACAAACCGCCCGTTTTCTGTCACACTTGAGATTCTGACTCTTGGATTGTCGTCGATTCTCCATTCGCTGTCCTCGTTGAGGTAGTCTCCCCTTATCTCAAAGCCGAACTCTCCGTCTTGCTCGACGATTGACTGTCCAAGAATCTGGTCGCAGGGGCAAGCCGGAAGCACGTCTGCAATGTCTTCGACGGGGTTGTCGTTCGTTTCCTTCACAATAGCCTCTATTATCCCTGGCGCGGAGAAGCGGTCTGTGGCTTGTATCTCCCAGGTCTGTCCTGCTATCTTTATCTTCTTGAAACGACCGAAGAACTCGTCTGTCTTGTCGTCCCTCTTGACGTACACCGTGCTCTTGAGGTTCATGTTGGCGACGTTCACCGCGTCTTTGATGAACCAGCTGGCAGAGGTCTCTGTCGGGCCTTGGAAGTAAATCCAGTAAGTCGTGCCGTCCAAGTCGACGGTGTAACGGCACCTTATTATCTCCGTCTTGAAGAACGCTGTCTCGGACAAGAACGGCAAGTACACCATCCAATGGGACCCGTCATCGAGCACCTCGAACACGTCCCCTGCCTTCAGATGGGCGTCTTTCTCGACGGCGAAGATCTTTCTGTCATAGTCGGCGGTCAACTTGTTGTCATTGATCAACCCATACCAGCATTCCTTCTCTGGCGTCTTTATCCGACGAGAGTGCTGGTCTCCCTGTAGAGCAAGTCGTAGGCTCTTTAATTTGTCTTTGTTGATCCTGTCTATTGTGTTGAA
>OQWM01000146.1_pt1 | contig 38902 bp, 57 predicted proteins | sample 1691531 | NCBI WGS metagenome assembly OQWM01 (sample SAMN03418257, study PRJEB22391) | human gut metagenome | biome: human-gut; feature: organic feature; material: feces | host: Homo sapiens | place: Tanzania | collected 2013-01
ACTGTAACGTCGTGCGCGCTTCCTTCGCTGATTGTTGTAGATGAAACAAGTGTAACTTTGGCATCTTTTTGAAGTTCAGGAATCGTCAAACATCCACAGTTACACATTGTATGACGAATCTTAGAAAGAGATAGTCCAACATTGTCTCTTAAGCTTCCTGCATAAGGAACATATGAATCAACACCTTCAACGAATGACATTTTTTTGTCTCCACCAACATCATATCTTTGCCAGTTACGAGCACGAGCACTACCTTCACCCCAGTACTCTTTCATATAGTTTCCATTCACACTTACAATTTTATTTGGAGCTTCTTTGAAACGCGCAAAGTAACGACCTAACATAACGAAGTCTGCTCCAAATGCCAATGCCAATGTAATGTGATAATCATGTACGATACCACCATCTGAACAAATTGGAATATAAACACCAGTTTCTTCAAAATAGGCATCACGAGCTTTTGCGACATCAATTGTAGCTGTAGCTTGTCCACGTCCAATACCTTTTTGTTCACGTGTAATACAGATAGAACCTCCACCGATTCCAATCTTAATAAAATCTGCACCCGCGTCGGCTAAGAAACGGAAACCATCTCCATCAACCACGTTACCAGCACCAACTTTTACACTATCACCATAGTGTTCACGAATCCATTTGATTGTTTCGGCTTGCCATGCTGAATATCCTTCACTTGAATCAATACATAAGACGTCAACACCAGCTTCAACTAATGCAGGTACACGAGTCGCATAGTCACGTGTATTGATACCAGCACCAACGACATAACGTTTATTTTCATCCAATAATTCATTTGGATTGTCTTTGTGTGATTCATAGTCTTTTCTAAACACAAAAGCCTTTAAATGTTGTTCTTTATCCACAATAGGCAATTGATTTAATTTGTGTTCCCAGATCAAATCGTTTGCTTCTGATAATGTAATATCTTCGTTTCCAACGATCAATTTTTCAAATGGAGTCATGAATTCTTTTACTTGAATCGCATGATCCATACGACTCTCGCGATAATCACGACTTGTTACGATACCTACTAATTTTCCATCAGCTTGACCATTGTCAGTAACAGCCATTGTTGAATGTCCCGTTTTTTTACGAAGCGCAATCACATCTTCTAATGTTGCTTCAGGGCTAATATTTGAATCGCTGCCAACAAATCCAGCCTTAGTCGATTTTACTTTTCGAACCATAGCGGCTTGAGACTCAATTGTTTGACTACCGTAAATAAAACTTACTCCACCCTCACGGGCAAGTGCACAAGCCATTTCTTCACCACTAACAGCCTGCATAACAGCACTTACCATTGGAATATTTAAAGAAAGTGCAGGTTCTTCACCTTTTTTGAATTTTACTAAAGGCGTTTTCAAACTCACCTTATCCGGTGTACAATCCGGACCTGTGTAACCAGGAATCAATAAATACTCACTGAACGTTCTAGATGGTTCTTCAAAAAATTTTGCCATTTTATATCTCCTTCTCAATTTAACCTATATTATACCATAGAATTTTGATTTTGTCAAGGGGTTTTCAAAAATTTTTTCATTTAATTTATTCATAATTCTGTAATAAGTTTTTCCCGTTATAACGGTAAATAAATGTGAACAAAATGTGAAGCGGCTTTCACCGCCTCACTTTACCCTGTTAAAGCGATGCCTTTTTCCTCTGCAAAATTTTTTAACAATCTCCACGCTACACACGGTTTCCAGTCGATTTTTTTGTGAGCAGATAGGGCAGTTAAAAGAATTAAGTATTCGTCCATTACGTCGGCAAGTCCGGTATGTTCTTCTTCATAGTCAAGATTTCCAGTTAAATATTTTATCACAATTTCTGCCTTTGTCATTACGTTTCCTTTTTCAGTGATAAAGCCGTGAGCCTTGCAAAATTCAACATACTGTTTTGTTAAAAGTCTTGTGTAAACGATACCGCTGATAATATCGCAGTATTCAAGATTGAGAGCCATAAACTTTTCAACGCCTAAAAGCCGTTTGATACTGCCTTTATCAAAATTGACGTTGTAAGCGAAAAGCCTTTTGACCTTAAAATTTTGAACGTCAGCGGTAAAAATATCAGCGAATTTTTCGGGGGATATAGACTGATACTTCCTTTTGTGTTTAGGGAGTTCAATATCTTTTAAGATTTCCTCAACATTCTTTTTTGTCATTTCCTCAGCAGAACGAGAGTTCACCATTGAAACGATATTTTCCCAAATGCAAGGGAGCAGGGCGAATGAACGCTTACGGTACACATTGTCGTATAAGTCAGCGACTATGTAACCGACATTATACGGACGGCAAGTAGAATAACCCTCAACGTCAAGCACAATAATTTTTTCACGCTTTGAAGTCATTAAACTTGCAACACTACAAAAAAGATTTTTAATTTTATACAATGCACATCATTCCTTTCTGTACCTTTGGTACACCTATATTATATCACAACTTTATCAGTTTGTCAATACCTTTTTGAAAATTTTTTCTTTTAACAAATTCACAATTCTGTAACCAATATCTGCCGTTATAACGGTAAATAATTATGAACAAAAATGACGGCGGATTTCTCCGCCGCCTTTTGTTTATTTATTTTCCTTTGCCGCCTTTCGTGCTTCTCTTGCCGCCCTATCCTTTGCCGCCTTTTCCTCTTTTTTCCTCTTGTTTTCCGCTGCCTTTTCCTCACGTTCATGGACTTTCTTTTCGTATTCGTCACCCTCGATAAGTCGTTCATAAGGCTGGAAAACCTTACCAGAACTTTCTACAACTCTTACGTCATAGTCCTTTGCAACAACCTCAACAGTGACGCAAACTTCGCCCTCAGTGCCGTCAGCAAGCGTTCTATTACCAACAGCAACAGCAAGCATATTGCCGTCAACTTGTGTCATTGTGTCCTCACCGTAACGATTGTGGAAAAACTCGGCAAGGTCAGCAAGCACAATTTCTCTTGCCTTATCCTTGACAGGGTTGCCTTTTTTGCACTCATTAAAATTGTATGCCATAAACATCATTCCTTTCTGTACCTTTGGTACACCTATATTATAATACATCTTGATTGATTTGTCAAGACCTTTTCAAAAATTTTTTGCATTTAATTTATTCACACTTTTGTAATAAAATACTCCCGTTATAACGGCAAGAATTTATGAACAAACTATGAATAAAGAGGGGATTACTCCCCTCTCTGTCATTCCTCAAATTTTGTTAAAATTTCTTTTAGAATATCAGTTACACTTTTTTCATCTGTCACCTTATAAGCTGTTCTGTTTTTGCCGTTCTCCCATACCTTTATAACGTCTGAATTATCATCAATCAGAATATCATTTTGCGTACGGTTTTTAATGGCTTGTTGTTTTGGTGTGCCGTACTGCTGATAAGCGAAACTCTCACAAAACGGCAAATTTTCTTTTACCCACCGCCTTTTCGTTTCTTCTGTCTGTACTTCAAATTCAGGAGTTGCTGTCATACTGCCCCAAGTGATAACACCAAAGCGGACACCATAACGCATAAGGGTTGCGGCGACTTTGTAAAATTCATTATCGAACATTTTATCGCCTTGTGAATAAACTGTCACATCTTCATTTCTCAATTTTTCTAACCAATTAAGAACGTTATACAGATTGTAAACAGTTCCGTCAAGGTCAAAATAGATTTTTACGCTCATTTACTTCATTCCTTTCTGTTCCTTTTGGAACAATTATATTATATCATACTCAGCGGCATTTGTCAAGTCTTTTTTGAAAAGTTTTTCATTTAATTAATTCATAATTCTATAATAATTATTGTTCGTTATAACGGTGAATAAATGTGAACGAATTATGAACAAAATGTGGCGGTCAGAAATGACCGCCAGTCATTTTAGTCTTTTGTTTTGAGCAGTTCGGTGATTGTTTTGTCAATAATCTCAATCAATTCAAGTGCTTTTTTATCATTGTTATCTCTATTGTTTATCATTCTTGTTTCGACTGTTTTATTATAGTTAGTGTTATAACGATTAGTAATATATGAGCGATTTGGGCTTTTCTTCCTACGGATAAAGTATATAAGATTGTCACCTGCGGCGATACTATCGTGATAGTAAGAACCAACACAATTATTCTGCATCTGCCCCTCTTTGGTAAATTCTTCCATTGTTGACGGTACAATGATAACAAAATCATCATGCTGAATTTCAGTAATACTGTGAATTTTCTCCTCATTGGCAAGAATTTTATCATTTCGCTTTTTATCTCGCTGTTTTTCACAAGCGCATACATTATAGTGAAAATCTCTATTGCCGTCAAGATAGTCAATCCAGTTATCACCCCACACCTGAGAACCAGTATTCAAACGGATAAAAAACCTATACCAAAAGCATAAATCCTCATACATATTCCAAGTGAAACTCTTAATCGTTGCTTTAAACATTTGGCGGAATTTCTGACGGAGTTTTACGTTTTCTTCTTCTATCCACCATTTGACAAGAGACTCTCTACCATTGAAAGCAGTAAGAAGTTTTTCATAGATTTCTTTATCTTCTTTTGTCTTTTTGCTTATAGCCTGTTCATTCTGAAACTCTGTGAGGGTATTAACAGAAATGTACTTGCCATTATCACGCACCCACTTGACATATCCCTGCGGGCATTCCTCGGGGACGCTATATGGATTTTGAATGAGGTCAAGGACGGCAATGAATTTTTCCATTTTCTGAAATTCGTAGTTTGAACCAGATTTAACTTTTTCAAGAATAGTGCCGATAGCCCACCGCTGAGCATCAGTTACGTCACCTATTGAACATGACTGCGGAAAATGCTTTACGGTTCTACCAGTAAATGAAGTAAGCTCGCCAGTATTGCAGTTATATTTAATAGGGTTAGGACGGTCATTCAGTGTAATAAGGATAACGCTACCCTCTTTTGTGATATTAGTCATAAAATGCTCTGCCATAAATAATCAATTCCTTTCTGTTCCCTTTGGAACAATTATATTATACCACAACTTCTATGATTTGTCAAGGACTTTTTGAAAATTTCTTGAAAAAATTTTCTTTTAACTAATTCATATTTTGTTCATAATTCCATAATAATTATCTACCGTTATAACGGCGAGAAATTATGAACAAAAAATGAATAGGGAAGGAGCGGTATTCCTACCGCTCCATAAGTTTACTCTGTTTCGTTTTCCCCTGTTGCCGCCGCGAGCTTCTTGTAGCCATTCTTTTTTCTACCTTTTCCGCCCTCTTTGTATTCAGGGTTGATTGTGATAAGTCCGTCCTCTTTGGCAACTGCCATTACGGAGGCGATTTTGTTCTTTGTAATTTCAGGGTGAGCAGGGGAGATGAGGGGGAGCAATTCAGCGGCAGAGTACTCTGCTCCGTCAGTCATAACTGCCACGATTTCTGCGGCGAGCGCGGCATTCGCTGAACGGTTCTCTGCTGTTGCCTCGGCTCTCTTTGTGTTCTTTTTCTCTGCGGCAGCGAGCATTTCAGTTGCTTTTGCCTTGACTTCCTCTGTGATTTTACCATTGATGATAGCATTAAGCATTTCCTTTGTAGTCATAATAAACTCCATTTCTCCGTTTGATGAGTTCGGCTCTCATTGATCGTATTCAATAAGGTTTTCATTTCCCTTACTGTAATTATATTATATCACATTATTTCTATTTTGTCAAGACATTTTTGAAAAATTTATTTTTTAACTAATTCACAATTTTGTAACTTTCTTTTACCGTTATAACGGCGAATATTTGTAAATAAAATATGAACAAAAGGGGCGGCTTTCGCCGCCCCACGCTATTAGTCTTTAACAATTTTGTCAATCGGATAAGCTCTATAAAACGTTTCAACCTTTTTTGTGTCGTAGTTGAATGCTTTGTTATTATCGACTTTGACATAGAAAGTATTATAGTCAGTAAACTTTGTACCAATGCCGAGTTCACCAAAAAGTGGGAGTTCGTCCTCGTTATCTTCATCATCTTCATCGTCCCAATTATCGTCCTCGTCTTCATCGTAGTCCTCATCATCCCAGTCGGGTTCATCGTCCTCGTCTTCGTAAGTGCCGAGAACATAGTCGGGAATGTCCTCGCCGATTGCTCTCGCATAAGCAATAGCAATGCCGACCTCTTTGTCATAGTTATCAGTAGGATTACACTTTGCAACGCCGATAAGCGACTCATCAACGCTGTCAGCATATGTCACGATGATAGTGTTTCCCACACCAATAGCACCGATAGAAGCGGGGTTCTTTTTCTCGTCAGCGTAGAAGTCCTCGGTCATAGACTTTACCCAGTCAGCCTTTGCCTTTGCGATTGCGTTGTTAGCGATTTCCTTTGCGTTCATCATAATGGTAATTCCTTTCTGGTTTTTAAGTGTTGTACTCGTCACTGTTTTAATTTATTCAGTAGAGGTTTTCCCCTTACTGTATCTTTATTATACCACACTTTTTTAATTTTGTCAAGAGGTTTTGAAAATTTTTTCATTTAATTTTCTCTGTCTTTTTTGTGCGGCGGTTAAGTGCCTTTGCCTTAACTCTGATATTATTATATCATATCAATTTGAATTTGTCAAGTAGTTTTTGAAATTTTTTCATTTAAGTAATTTACATTTCGTTCATATTATTTTCCCGTTATAACGGTAAATATTTATGAACAAATATGAACGCAAAGCGGCGGCAATTGCCGCCACCTGCTTATAATTTAATCATTGAATTTGCATACAATCTGTTGATATGAGGTCTATCCTCCGCAACATAATCACAGAGAAGTCTGACTGTTTTACCGTTCGCTCTTGCCTTACTGATTTCCTTTTCTACTTTGAGAAAAGAGAATGTATGGCACATACATTCTGTAATTTTATTGTTAATAACAGCAACAACGTAATACATCACTTTTTCACCGCCTTAACAATGAGAATAATAATACCAATGATAAGCGAAATGCCGAGAATGAGCGTAGTTGGTATCCAAATCGGAGCAAAAACCCACAGCCATGACCATTGAATTACTCCGCAGAGTTTGAGAATAATAAAAGCAATAGTGAGAAGTCCAAAGAAGCCAATACCACCTGCCTGAGACTTTGTATCATTAGAAGAATTATGGTTATTCATAAATAAATTCCTTTCTGGTTTTTCGGACTGTCCTTGTCCTTTACTGTATTTATATTATATCATATTTCTTTTGATTCGTCAAGTAATTTTCAAAAATTTTTTTATTTAACTTATTCATATTCTGTAATAAATAATAACCGTTATAACGGCAAGAAATTATGAATAAAGTTAAAAGAAAAACGGAGCAGGAAGCTGCTCCGCTTTAGCACTTTAGCGCACAACAACGTACTCATCGCCCTCAGTGTAATACACATTGCCGTCATTGTAGCAGTAAGCACGAATATTATCGACCTTGATATAACGTTTGTCGCCGTGGACAAACTGCATACCGATAGCAACCTCAGTGAACGGCGTACCATCGTGGAGAACATAGTCGGGGACTGTCTTACCGTTTGCTCTTGCGTAAGCAATTGCAAGTCCTGTTGCAAGGTCGAAAGCGTCAGACGGGTTGCACTTAGCAACGCCAATCTTAGGCTTATCAGTATCGAGATACATGACTGAAACCTGTCTGCCAACTACAATAGCGCCGACAGTTTTAGGGCTGACTGCTTCTTCTGCTGTAAAAGCAGTTACCATTGTAGAAATCCAATCATTCTTCTTTGTTCTTGTTGCTCTTGTATTCATAATATACTCCTTTTCTCCGCTTTGCGGAATTAAATTATTCAGTCGGGGTGCTTTCTCCGTTTCCCTTACTGTATTTATATTATATCACATCTTGATTGATTTGTCAAGAGTTTTTTGAAAATTTATTTTTTAACTAATTTATATTTGTGTAATAATTATTGACCGTTATAACGGTAATAAATTATGAACAGGCGGTAAACGCCCATTCTTTTAATATCCCTTGCAATACACTGTATATTCTGTATCTGTCATACCTATTCTAATATCCTTAAATAAGCTAAGTTTATTCGTAGTCCTTTTCCTCCTCAATATCGCCAAATTCTGCACCGCAACTATCGCAATACAGAAAAACGCTATCTTTATCACGCAGAAATTCTGCGCCGCAACATGGGCATTCATAAACTTCACCGTTAGCTACTGCTCTTAACAAACGCATAACATCATTTCCTTTCTAACTGAAATTCATAACGAAATTGCACAAAGTTAGTTTCTTTCTTACACCACGGGCAATACATAGTCTTGATATGCCCCTCTGCTGTTCTTCTTGCACTCGACTTATAAGCAGTCATAACTGCATTGCATTCAGTGCACTTAAAACGCCTCTCTGTTACATCTCTCTTTTTCACGGTAAACACACTCCTTATGTTTATTCTTATTTTCTTTTCGAGTAAGGGAGTTGATAGACCAAGTATTACGGAACTGTTTGTAATATTCTTTGCGTTCTTTTTTGGTCATAGTTTTTACCTCTTTCATCGGGGTATCACCTTTCCTTTCTGTAATTATATTATATCACAAACAGGGGTAAATGTCAAGCAAAACATTTTCAACATAATGGGGTGAGTTTTAGTGAAAATGACGAAAACATTTATTAGGGTTGATGTAATACTTTCGTAATAATTTTCTTCCGTTATAACGGGAAGAAATTATGAATAAAGTTTTAATAAGGAGCAGGCGGCTTTCGCCGCCCATTGCTTATAGTGTAATATTTACATAAAAGATTTGCGGTAACGTGTTAAAGATGTTAGTGGTAAGGGAATGATTGAAGAATGGTGCAAAAGTGTTGAAGAACGCATCTGATTCACTTCTTTTCTCTGCAATGATTTTGTTAATATCATTGAAAGAGCAAACGCTGTTTTCTTCTTCATCATTGAGAATGAGGATATTCATACCTACAATTTTAGTATTATCATCAATCTCCCACACGCAGTCGAGAAGCACTTCTTCATCTCGATTATCTTTTTAACCACGCACAATAAAGTGCTTCAAATTCCTGAGAAGTAAGTTTGTAACCAAAAACAAAACCGTGAATGTTATTCATAAAATCAATTCCTTTCTTTGGACTTCTCTTGTCCTTTTCTATATATATTATATCACAAAAGAAATGATTTGTCAAGTATTTTCTAAAAATTTTTTCATTTAACTCGTTTATATTTATCTACCGTTATAACGGTAAGAAATTATGAACAAAGCGTGGGGCGGCGAACCGCCCCGATTATCAATCTATCTTGATAACCTTTTCTGCGATTTGCGTTTTAATTGGTCTACGATTATCATCAATTGCAACCGCCCACTTACCCGTCATACCGTTTCTACTATTAGGTAGCCAACCGATGAAAGTAAGAATGTGATTTTTATTGATAGAACTGATAAACTTATCGCCGTTTACAAGTTCCTCTCTCGGAATGGGGTCTGTCCAATCGGGAATAATTTCATGATTGTATTTCGCCCATGCAATAGCCACACCAATACGAGCACTGAATGGCTCTCCGATACGGCATTTAGCAGTAGCGTGACGCTTTGTAACAGTATTGAAAATTGTAGTTTCTCTTGTAACAAGGTCGCAGTTGATGAAAAAGTTTCTGATGTAAGCATTTGAGTAATTGAGTAAATGCTTTCTTCTATCATGGAGCTTGATATCTATTTCTACCCACGGTCTTTTCTTATTAGGAAGTACCTGAGCAAAGCTATCAAGTCTGCTATCAATCCACGCTTCAAATTCTTTTTTATCCATAATCAGTTCCTTTCTGGTGTTTGGGGGATTTTCCTTTTCCTTTTCTGATTATATTATATCACAAAATACAGCTTTTGTCAAGTAGAAAACTCAGCTCACTTTGCAGCTCCTTTTGTGCAAAATGCACAGCTCATTGCAGCTCACAGTTACACTGGAAAGGATAGCTCTCAGGTCGCCGCAGGTCACAGGTCACAGGGCATAGCTCCGCCGAGGACTAATTCATCACTTTAGTTCCCTAAAGTTCATTCCTTTTACAGGGGCATTATACCACATCAATGTGATAGTTATGTGATAGGAATGTGAAAATTGTGTGAAAAATTTCTTTTAACTAATTTACACTTTGTTCATATCTTTTTCCCGTTATAACGGTGAAAAGTTGTGAACAAAATATGAATACGTTAATAAATAAAACAAGGGCGGATTTCTCCGCCCGCTTGCTTACTGTGTACAATCTGCAATTCTTACAACCACAAGACCGCTTCCTGTACCGAGAGTATAAACATAATCGCCGTCCTCTGCGCTCCCCCAAGTGCTTATCTCATGATACCCAAAACCGAGTTTGAGAAGATAGTGAACGAGATAGACAAAATTGTGCTGGTTCTTTCTGTTTTTAATAACATCAATAATAACGGTGTTATTTCTTTTTTGCGTTATGATTCTACTATCAATAGTAAAATCTTCAATAAAGGTGCTTGCAACTTCAAAAGCCTTTTTCATATTCGCGTTCATAAAAACACGCTCCTTAAATTTATTTATTTGGGGGTATTCTTTCCCCACTATTATTGTACCACATTTCAAGGAAAATGTCAACCCATTTTAGGAAAGTTTTTATTTTAATTTATTCATAGTCTTGTAACTATTTTCTACTGTTATAACGGTTAAAATTTGTGAACGAAATGTGAATAAAATGTGGCGGTCATTTCTGACCGCCGTTCATTTTACATTTCAACTTCTCCCTTGCCTACGATATTTTTCATATCATAATAACACAAGTCGGGAGCATATTCTTTAAGGAAATAGCCGATTTGTTTTCTTGTGGTTGCACTATAAGTTCCTGTACACTCAACAAAGCGGCGACCATTACGGTTAATAATAAAGATAACGACTGTACTGTACGATACAAAGCAAGTTGTATCACCGCTAACCTCAACGTGGCACTGTGCATAGGGATGATTTGTTAAATTCTTTTTCATAAGAACACCTCATTATAAAATTTATTGTAGTGATTCGGGAGCCGTTCTCCCTCTCTCACTATATATATTATACCACATTGCAAGCGATTTGTCTATTGGCAAATTGCATAAAGTTTATATGTTGAAACTGTGCAGTTTGACGGCAGCATTGTTCATAATTTGTTCACATTTTTCTACCGTTATAACGGGAAAAAGTTGTGAATGAAATATGAATAAGTTAAGGGAGCGAACTTAATCGCTCCCATTTGGTTAATTCTTTTTCTTTTCCTCCTCTCTCATTGCCTGAATATCTGCGCGAGCGACTTTTCTTGCCTGCGCTCTTTCCCAGAGAGAATACATATATTTTTGAAATTCTTCTCTCGTCAATCCGTATGTACCTTTTCTGTTTTTGATAAATATTGACATATCAAACACGCTCCTTTAATTAAATAAAATATTGAATATATTCCAGTCCGCATAAATTGGACTTGGCATCATTGTATTATGTAAGTCGGTATCAATAACACTTGCTACTATCCATATAAAGAAAAGCCAACTTACTGCGCCGATGATAAACTCTGCCAAATGCTTTTTGTTCAATTTTCTTTTCATTGTTCTATACTCCATTCTGTAAGTCGGGGACTGTATTCCTTTTCCCCTCTATATATATAATACCATATTTCAAGCCAAAAGTCAAGTAAAATATTTTCAACATTTTTATTCTTTTTATGTGCAATCTGCACAACTGTTCGTTCACATTTTATTCATGTTCTTTTACCGTTATAACGGTAAGAATTTATGAACAAATTATGAACAAGAAAGCGGTCTTTTGACCGCCCTCTTTATTCGTTAATATATGTGTTCAAATGGTCTATTGCCGATTCAAGCCACATATTGTCCTTAGTGGTGTGCCACATTTGGCATTCTTCTAAAAAGCCCTCAATAACATTTCGCTGTTCTCTTGTCAAATGCTCGGTGCGATTCATTATTTCGCATACTGCCTTGACATACTGACAAGTATTGTCAACGTCTAATTGTGGAGCGAGACAAGCCAACATCAGTTCTACCATTGTTAAATTTTTCATTAAATCAAGTCCTTTCTTTAAGGGTTCATTTCCCTTTACTATATATATTATACCATAGGGCGGCGAATTTGTCAATACCTTTTTGAAATATTTTTCATTTAATCAATTCAAATTTCCGCAATAAGTTCTTCCCGTTATAACGGTGAGAAATTATGAACAAAATGTTAAGAGAAAACGGCGATTACTCGCCGTCGTCCTCTCCGAATATAGCCCTAACTGTATCGGTGCTATATGTGTACTGCATTTGATATTCCCATTTTGGCTGTGCTTTAGAATTAAAAGTAAATGATTTAAGTGCTTGGTTTATATCATATATTTCTTGCTTGACGGTACGTCTTTTTTTTCTTAAATCTGTCAGTCTTTTGACTGCCTTTGCCCTTTGCGGTGCGTTAAGCATTTCAAATTCAAGCAAATGTAAAACCTCTTGTATCTGTCTTTCAAGTTGTGAGTGTATCGGCTTTAGTTCTTCAATTCTTGTAATCATATCTGTTTGAATTTGGCAAAGTCTTTTAGTATACTCATTAATGTGTGTGGTGTTTCCATTAGTTAATTCTTTCATTAAAATCAATCCCTTTCAGTTAGGGAGTATCTCCCTTTGATACTACTATTATACTATATAATGGGGTGTTTGTCAATAGGGTAAAGATATTTTTGTAGGAGTATACAAAATCCTGCGGCACGGTAGTTTTTATTTGTGCAAAGTTTCTAAACGTGGGTAGATTTTTGTTTGTAAAATGAAAAAACTTTTTTAACATTTGCTCATAATTTCGTAATAAGTTTTTTCCGTTATAACGGTAAGAATTTATGAACAAAATGTGAACGACAGGCGGCGACTATTGCCGCCGTCCGTCTTTATAATGAAGTGTGTTTGAAGATGTCACTTTTCAGTTGCGACAAGTCCGCTTGCATGAATGGTATTATAAATACCGTCAAGAACTCTTGCAAGTTCTTTCTTTGTCATGCGCTCTGTGATATCTGCACAACCGCCCGCTTCATTCGTTGTTTTGCACAGACGATAGCCGCCATATGCACTCTGAATGAAATACTTGTTAGAAGTAAGACCAAGTGCATAGTTGATGTTCTCCACCTTAATATTAAGGATATCCTTTGTAATTGTGTTCATAAATAAACAACTCCTATTCATTATATAGTGTAAAGGCGAACTGCTTCAACAGTATGTTTACGTTCCTTTTCTTTCCCTTTACTATAACCATTATACCACAATATAATATAAATGTCAATACCTATAAGCGTAAAAGATTATCAACAATCTGGCGGCGAAATTGTGTAATCTGACGAATGATTGTTCATAATTTGTTCATATTTCTTTGCCGTTATAACGGTAAGAATTTATGGACAGAATGTGAATAAGCAAAAAGGGTGAATTAAATCACCCTCTTATTCACTCGGCTTTAACTGTCGTTCCTTCTCCAAATGTTGCAACCGCATCGGCTAAAGCCTTTTCATATGTGTCACCCTCATACCGTTCTGTTGCACATTTTTCGCCCTGTGGAGGGGTAACTACCCACCACCCTAACCATTTTTTACCGTCCATTGCGCTCATCCTTTTCTTTTTATTTAACAACGTGGGCTGTTATCCAAAAAATAACTGAAACGAGGTAGAAAACAACAGAAGCAATTTCCGCTTTTGTCTTTTTCGGTTTTTTCATTTTAAAAGAAACAATCCAAAAGAAAAACCCAAAAATATAAATGATAAAACCAATATTTGAAAGAATAATAGCCATTCAATCATCTCCTTTACTATATATAGTATATCATATTAAAAGGGGTTTGTCAAGTTATAATAACATTTTTCTACATATTGCACAAAAAAATAAAAATCATAAATAGATTTATGTATAATATATACAATGAATATTATATATTTATATATAGTTGTATAAAATCCACAAAATATTTATATGAATGGGGTGGATCTGTTCAAAATAACGGAGCAGGAACAGCTCGGAACAGCTCCCAAATTCAGCTAAAGATTTCATAGGTTAAGATGACTTACAGGTCATAGCTTGTAGGTCACGGCTCACAGGTCATAGCTCGTTTTACTGCTGTAAAGTGGAAAACACTTTAACACTTTAGTGTGCTAAAGCGGTGCACTTTAACGCTTTACCACTTTAGGAGTCTGATACTTTAATGCACAAAAATAGAAAAAATTTTAATCAATTCAAAATTTTGTAACAACTTTTTCCCGTTATAACGGTAAAAAGTTATGAATAAATTATGAACAAAACGAGTATGTTTATTCATAATTTATTCATAACTTTTTGCCGTTGCTATTTAATAAAATAAAAAAATTATTCATAATTTATTCATAATTTTTTACCGTTAGGGGCATGAATAAACAAAAAAACGGGATTTTTATTAATCCCGTTCTCGATTTTTAAAAAAGCTCGCCTATTCTTTGTTCGTTCTTTTTGATATCAAGCCAAATTTTTTGTGCATAGTAGCGGTTTACAAGACCAGATAACTTATCAAGCAAGATTTTGACCGCTATCTCAGTATCACACGAACTTTTTTCATATTCCTTGTAAAGTTCTGTATAAACCTTGTTTTCCGCTGTATTCCATGACGTAATGCCGAGAATTGTATTGTAAAGCTTATCTGCTATGTTATGCGCTTGCTTGCTATAAATAGCGTTATCTTCTAACCATATTTCCAGCGCGTTTATATCAACTTCTACCTGCGTATCTTCTGTATAGCGACCACCAGAAACAGTGGTTTTGTTGTAGCTCTTATTAATTGATACTGATAGACCGTCATCATTAACCTTTAATTTAAAGTCAATGTCAAGGACTTCTGCGCCGTCTGCCCTATGATATGTATAAGATTTATTTGCTTGTTTGATGCCCTGATATGAATGCATAACCTCAGTGAATAAAATAACCTGCGCCGTCAGTTTGTTGTTTATTTTAACCGTATTCATAACAATATACCCCTTTTTTAATTAATTTATTTATATAGTGTATGTGTAGCTTTAATCTACATAATTAACTTATTTAATTCGGTCTTGCAAGAGCCTTACGGCTCTTGCTTGACCTCTTGCTTTAAAGTGTTACCTGTCCATTGTAGAATTTTATCTCAATAGTCTTGCCGTCAATCTCGAGGTCAACGCCCTTTTTTAATGGGTTCCATTCAAGCCCGAAGTACTCATATACGAGTTTCTCAAAAGCATAGCCTTTGTTGCGCTGATTTTTGATTGCCTTAACATCATCTCTTGCTTGCTCAAACTGCTCGAGTGTAAAAATCATCATTGCCGTCATATCATTATTAGCTTGCTTAACAGCTCGATTTAAGAGTTCTGTATTTTTAAGATTCATTTTGACTTCTTTTTTATCTCTGATTTTTGACGGATTAGCACTCATGCGCTCAACACGGAATGCGGCATTTGCGGCGGAGATATTAATAATTGCTGATTGCTCGGCGGCAAGAGCCCTAAATTCTGACGGTGTAAAAAATACCCCGAATATGCCGACGCTCTTATTATAGCCGCCTACGAGAATATAATTATTTTCGTCGTTGGTATCAATACCTATCTTTTTGAAGTATTTGCTTATCATCATACCAATAACGAATTTGCTTCTGTTTGTCATAAATAACAGCCCCTTTAATTAAATAGTAATATTTAGTCTTGGTTTTTTATTCCCTCGACTGTATCTATATTATAGCACGATATAAAAAAAATGTCAATAGGTTTTTTATATTTTTTCACCGTTGCAATGTAAAAAAATAGTGTTGAAAACTCTTGCTTTTTGTGCAGATTGACGAATACCGCAGGTTTGTGAGAGGTATACTATCTGTATAATTTCCGCAGCTACTCGGGGGTATTGTAGAATTGAATTATACTAAAAGTATAATCGGCGGTACCCCCTGCTCCCAAATTTTCATGGAGTATTTTTTTCGACATAGCCCTGTCTGGAATATCCCCTTATCTCTCCGAGACCAAGACTCCTCTGCTTGACTTTCTCTTAAATCTGTGTTATAATTTAATCAATGGAGGTGAGATAGAAAATGCCTATGAGATTTAAACTCAATTTCAATCTTGAAACCTCCCAAGAAAGACTTTAGTACCTCAAAGATACTGTTGACTTTACACAACTTACCAAGAAAGACATTGAGACTTGTACAGATTACGTTTTATACGGTAAAGACCCTGAGAAAGACAATACTTCAGTTGTTGATCGAAAAGAAGTCTATATTAAAACCCGTTATAATTCGTATAGCCAATCAGAACCAGTTTCTTTGGAAGCATTGATGGAAAGTCCAACATTTGACGAAACTATTTTTACTAAAGAGAAAAACATTTATAAGAAAGTTAAACCAGAATCGATTAGTCAGAATAGAGAAAAATATAAAGACATTCCTGGTATGAAAGAGCTTTGGGAGGCTATTGACTAGCTCAATAGAAAACTTAAACTTGCTAAGGGGGAAATTCAGCCGGAACGCGGCGAAGTTGTTCCATAGTTTGATGCTAAATAGCTTTATCATTTGAATCATTAGCTAATTGAATTGAGGAAACAGCAGTACATGTTGAAGGATTCAGTTCATCCAGAACAGACAGCGAGCAAGAACTATGAAAGTTTTTATTCAAGTCCAATTGATTCGGAAATGAATTATCCTGTTTACCCATGCGGAATGATGAGCTATGAGAATGATAATGGATTCATTCATCCGGATAGAAGTGGACGTCAATTCGCCGCAAAAGATATTGAGAAAGAAATTGAGGAACTTAAGAAAAAAGGAAAGCCCTATTTTAGTTTTTTAGATAAGGAACATGTTTATTAGTTATGTTTAAATTATTATTAGATTAAGGATTAGGCCGAGAAGAATCCTGATTCGCCGCTTAATAATTTACTATGGACTTTGGATTTTTATATTGAGAAAGCAAATTTAAGTGAGCAGTAGAAGCTGATTACTGAGGCGAAGAAGCACAATATGTTGAATAAGGAAATTTGTTAGCTTTTAATGGATAAGATGGGGATTTATCATTAGGAGAATTATATTTCAACTATTTGGAATAAGATTTGTCAACTTATATGTGACGCCGCCGACCTTAATTATGATGAATGGTGTTGCAAGGATTATAAGCCTGCATGGAAGAAATGCAATTGTTGTCATGAGATTTTATTACGTGATCCCAGAAATTTCGTTAGAAAATCAAAGTCGCCCGATGGGCTTACAAACCGTTGCAAACGATGCGACCAGAAAAAGAGACGAGGTGAAATTTGATGGGATTGGGAAATAGTTATGAAGCAAAATTAATGGAGTATTTCACTTCGTTTGAAGTTACAGATATACTTGGTTTTGCTAAGATTGTTAAAGTCGGCCCAGAGATTATTGAGAAAGCAATTCTTAATGAGGATTGGGAAGAATTGATTATCACTACGGTTGAGTTCTATTCCGTTTTAGGTAGAAAAGAAAGAAGAGAAATTTTGAAACTTGCAAAAGAAATTAAGAAGCATAATGAGGAATTTAATAGAGAGAAGGAATAGAATAATTTACCTCAAAATTAAGAGGTGAGGAAAATGGCAAAGAAATGTTTGCTATGTAAGGAGGAGAAGAGCCCTGCCAATTTTATTGGCGTGAGGTCAAAACTCCTTAATGGCTCTATGCCGATTTGCCGCCAGTGCATTGCGAATGAAATTAGTGGTAAGTCGGACATAGAGAGATGGAACGTAGTTAATAAGTTGTGTTAGCTTGCTGACGTTCCTTTTGTTCCAGAGGAGTTTGAGAAAATTTATAAAGCTCATGGAACTGACGCTTTTGGAACATATTGTTATATGTTTAGAGAGAAACCTTATGATACACTTGATTGGACAATGTATAATGACGCGTATTTACAGCTTCAGGAAGAAAAACGTGTAGAAGACGGATTGCCGGAATTGAAAGAGGCGAGAATTACAAAGCTTTAGAGAAGATGGGGTCCAGAATATGATGAGCAGTAGTTAGAGTATCTTGAGAATTTGTATATAGGGATTACTAATACCGCCGGAATTGTTGGTGCTTTGAATGAGGACCAAGTTCTTAAACTTTGCAAGATATCGTTAATTATTGAGGACAAAATCCGCGGCGGAGTTGAGTTTGATAAGGACTTAAAGGCTTATGAGAATTTATGTAAGCTGGCAGGTATTACTACTCAGGCAATTAAGGAAGGTTCGGAGTTTAACTCTACTGGTGAGCTTTGGGCTTATCTTGAAAAACTTGGATATAAGGTTTAGTACTATAATGGTGCGGTCAATGATGAAGTTGACAAGACCATGAAGGATATTCAGTATTGGTCTCGTTATCTTTACATTAATGAGACTTCTATTGGTGAAGAAATTAATGAAAGAATTGAGAATTTGAAGGCTGCTGATAAACTTACGAACTCAGGATTCGACTGGGGCGAGTATGAAGAATTCGCTGATGGTGTTGATGAGAATGAAGAGTTCAATGTTGAGATTTAAGGTGATAATATGAGTATTATATTACCATCAGCTATGCTTGCCGCCACGTCAAAGGTATTAAGTAAGGGTGAGACTTTCTACCGTAATGGCGTGGCGCTTGAGAAAGGCGCAGTCATCACTGAAAAACGTATTTAGAGAAATATTAAATTATATTAGTAGTATTTGAATTTATTCGCTTCTTATCCAGATCTTTATCTTGAATTGATTAAGCCTGTACATTCTAAGTTTAAATTAAAATTTTTCCAAGTAATGTTTATCAGAGCATGCTTGAGATATGGACGCGTATTGACCATTGCTCCTCGTGCTGCTGGTAAATCATTTATTTGTATTCTTGCGCTTTACTTGATTTGTATTTTCCGTCCTGGTTCACATGTTTTCTAGTGCGCGAATCCCGGGTGCGCCCTTCCATCGTGAGGTGGATTGAAGAATTTGCTTAAAAGCTGGAACATCCTAAAGCCATTATTACCACAATATCAAAAAAACCTTAGATATGACGGTTACGAAAGTAGAAAAAAAATAATGGATGGTTCATGGTTAAATCCTAAAAACTACTAATGGAAAATCAGCACTAAGAAGGTCTAATTAATGACGGCTGTCAGAAATAGATAATATATTAGTTCAACGACTATCCTTGACAGAGGAGTAGGAATAAGTATTCCGAAAGAGCAAACTCTCTTTATAGAGATGATGATATAGTCTAATCTCATAGGAAACTATGAGCTATATGGATTGAGATTAACGACCTCAATTAAATTTAATGACCGGGTAAAGCCCAAGGGGCCAAGATAGCAAATCAAAAGATTCATTAGCTTTGGGACTTTTTCCCATTGCTTAAAAATGAAATTATCGGCGGTGGTAATTTCGGTAATGACTACGTTAGATTAACTTTTAAAAACGGTTCGCTTTTCGACGTTATGACGCCGCTTAATTCGACTCGTGGTAACCGTGCAACTTGTGGTATCCTTGATGAATTTCGTGACCATTTGGCGGAAGATATTAATGAAATTATATTACCGCTTTTGAACGTTGACCGTCCTATGGTTAACGGAGATTTAAATGAGCAAGAACCATAGCAAGTACAATTATGGATTACCTCTGCAAGCGAAAAAAATACTTTTTGTTATGATAAGACCATTGAATTATTTGAACAATAGATTATTAATCCAAAGGAAACTTTCGTTTGGGGCTTCGATTACAGAATCCCAGTTTTAACTGGACTTCTTTCTAAGGATTATCTGACTGAATTGAAAATGTCTCCTACTTTTAACGAACTTGGCTTTGCTAAGGAGTATATGTCGAGATTTGTTGGCGGCTCTACAGATGCATGGTTTGATTTTGAAAAGCTTACTCGCGCAAGACGGCTTATCAATCCGGAAACATCAGAAAAAGTTAGAGAGGGTATCGAATCTTTTTACATTATCAGTGTGGATGTAGCAAGAATTGGTTGTTAGACTGTTGCTACTGTCCTTAAAGTATTTCCTAACAATAGTGAAGGATATAAGATAAATCTTGTTAATTTATTTGTTCTTGGTAAAACAGTAGAAGAGAAAGTATTTGACCGTTAGGTAATTGAGCTTAAGAGACTCATTGAAAAGTTCAACCCTAAAGAGGTTGTAATCGATATTAATGGACTTGGTGTTGCTTTTGCAGACAACATGATTAAAGAGACTTGGGATGAAGAGTATTAGGTTACTCGCCCTGCTTATGGTTTCTTTAATGAAGAGTCTAAATATCTTACAGTTCAGCCTCGTAATGCGGTCAAAATTCTTTTTGGTATTAAAGCAAATGGACAAATTAACAGTGATATGCACTCTGCTTTATATTCAAAGATTTATTCTGGTCATATGAAATTCTTAATTTCAGAGCAGTCTGCAAGAACGAAACTTCTTTCAACTCGTAAGGGTTAGAGAATGAGTCCAGAAGCACAAAATGCAAGATTAATGCCACATATTTTAACTTCAAGTTTGATGAATGAGATTATGAATTTGAAGATTAAACCTACTGGTGTTAATAATCAAATTGCTGTTGAATAGATTAATGAGAGAACACTTAAGGATAAATTCTCTGCTTTGGAAATGGGAGTTTATCGAGTTGTGTAGATTGAAAATTAGCAATTGGCTCGCCGCCGTAATCGTGGCTTAACGAGACGATTGACATTCTGTAGTAGGGGAGGTGGAAGAAAGTGAGTGAAGTTAAAGTTGGAGCAACAATTCCTACAATTACTGCTGAAGAATATCGTAAACTGCGTGAGCAGAGAGTTGATACTTTCAGAAAAGAAATTGAGAATATGATAGCTAAGAGCAGAGCCGCCTTAATTAAGTCTAATAACCGTGAGCCTTCTGCAAATAGAATTAGAAGAGATTTTACTAAAGATGAGATTCATCGTATTGTCACTGAAGGAAATTCTGTTGAAAAATGTTAGCTGTCTCAATATTTCTTTAAAATAAGCGGTGTTTATAAAAGAGTTATTCTCCACTATGCTACTTTTCTTACCTATTCCTGGATTTTAGTCCCTCATATGAAAAAGTATACCGAGAAGCTTGGTAATAAGCAAAACAAGAAAGTTTATTTTGATGCAGCTGACTTCTGTTCTTCTTTTGATATTGAAAGAAAGTGTGCTTGGTTTGCAAAGAATGTTCTTGTGGATGGCGGCTATTATGGTATTATTCATGACAGCGGTTCTGATGTAGCTATTCAGGATTTACCTTTTGAATATTGTCGTAGTAGATATAAGAATCACCAAGATGTTGATATTGTTGAATTTGATATGCGTTTCTTTGATTCAATTCGTGATGAAGAATTAAGAAAGCAAATTCTTAAAACTTATCCGAAATGTGTTCAGAAAGGCTATCGTGCTTTTAAGAATGGTAAAGACCCTTGGATTTTCTTACCTGCTGAACTTGGTATCTATTTCACATTGTTTGATGAAGTTCCATTCTTTCTTGATTTAATCCCTCTTATTGATGATTTAGAGGATTATAAAGCAATTGATAAGGATAGAAAATAGTTAGCATTAAAAAGAATTATTACACAAGAAATTCCACATGATGGAATGCAGCTTGTATTTGAACCAGACGAAGCCGCAGAAATGCATGATGGTGTTTTGGAGATGTTAGCAGATAATCCAGATGCCGATGTAGTTACTTCTTATGGTAAAGTTGCTTTGCTTGATTTAAGCGGAAACAATACAGAAAATACTGATGTTGCTGCCGCACAACAATTAATATATGATTCTGCAGGCGTATCGAAGGAGCTATTTAGCGCCACAACTGACGCGGGTCTTTAGTTTTCATTGAATAATGATTTGTCGATGATGATGATTCTTGGCAATGGATTTGCGCACTTCTTTACTGTCTTATTAAATAATAAATTTGGTAACCGAAAGTTATCATTTACACTGTTAGTATTACCAGTCAGCTATTATAATAGCTTTGAGTACACTTCAAAGGCTAAGGACCTTGCAGCTTTTGGTTATAGCTTCTTGACACCTATTTTGTCAACAGGGCTTAATCAGACTAGTCTTGCAGACCTTAAGGTTTTGGAGAACGAAGTTCTTAATTTGGATGTAATACTTAAGCCGCTCCAGTCAGCATATACTCAATCTGGTAAGACTAACGCTATTACTGCTTAGGCTGGAAAAGACAGCCAAAACTCTAATGACTCTACTACTGCTAAAAAAGACGAGGAATAGAAAGAGAAGAAAGAATCCTCTGATAAGGCAAAAGAAGATGATAATTCTGCAGAAAAAAAGAGTGACGGAGGTGAGGATAAATAATGAAGCTTGATGAGAGTTTACTTAAATTCAACGTTACACTTTTTGGCGATGTTGAAACTCTTTCTCCCACTCTTTCTAAATGCAGATTACGCATTTTTTATAGGGGGCTCAATAGGAACCGTACATTTATATCGGAAGACTTTGCAAAACAATTGATTGAGTCTTTACCATATGCGCCAATTAAAGGTATTTTTGACAAAGATGGTCTTGATTATGAAGATCACGGCGGAGATAATACTGATGGACGTATTTATGGTATAGTTCCTGAGGATCCTAACTTTGCTTGGGAAAAGCATGTAGACGACGATGGGGTTGAAAGAGAGTATGCTTGTGCAGATGTTTATCTCTACACCGCTCTCTATCCAGAAGCAAACCTTATCCCCGGAAAGTCACAGTCTATGGAAATCCACAAAAAAGGACTTGAAGGAGAGTGGAAGATTTGGAGTGATGGAGAACCTTACTTCGAGTTCCAAAAAGGACATCTGCTAGGTCTACAGGTTCTCGGAGATGAGGTCGAACCCTGCTTCGAAGGTTCTGCATTCTTTAGTTTATATAAAGATGCTAAAGCGATGTTTGATTACTTAAAAAATTCTAAGGAAAAGGAGGAGAGCAAAAAAATGGAGAAAAATCTCTTTAGACTTTCTGATGACGCTAAGTGTAATCTGCTTTATGATGCACTTAATTCTACACCAGAAGATTATAAGATTGTTTGCGATATTTATGATGACTATGCAATTGCTTATGATGCAGTTAATGGTAAATATCTCCGTGCATATTACACAAAGGATAATGAAGCTAATACTGTTACAATTGACGGAGTTGAAGATTGTTACATCGTTGATGTAACGGAAACTGAAATGACGGCTCTTAATGCTATGAAAGCCGCAGGTTCATTTGCTGACGTTCAAGCTAAGATTGAGTCTTACGACGCAAAGGTTGCAGAATTCACAGCTGATAAGGGAGCGCTCCAGGCAAGTCTTGATGATGCACTCGCTTAGATTGAGGAATTCAAAAAGAAAGATGATGATAATAAGAAAGATGATGATAAGAAGGATGACGATGATAACAAGAAGGACGATGATGACGACAAGTCTAAGAGTTCTCTTGATAACAACGCAGAACTTCAGTCACAGCTTGATGAGTTTAAATCTCAGCTTGAATCAAAAGATGCTGAAATTAGTAGATTAAATAACTCAATTAGCGACCTTAATAATGAAAAGTCAGAGCTTGAAAACTTTAAGAAGTCTGTTGATACAGAAAAGAAAAATGCCATTATTGCTAAATTTGCTGAACATCTCACAGAAGAGTAGACAGCCAACTTTAATGCTAAAATGGATGAATATTCTGTTGAAGACTTCAAGAAGGAAGTATGCTTTGCTGCTTACAATACTGATTCTTCTATTATCTCCAGCAAGGGAGAGGAAGATAAGCCTGACTTAATCTTCAAGAATAACGCAAAGAATACCGATTCTGGCGTTATTGCACTTTTATTAAAACACAAAGGAGGTAATAGATAATGGCTTTGGTAAAATTTGACCGCGGTCTTTACCGCAATGGTAATAGTGCTAAGGGTCTCAACTATGGTCAGATCGAACCTAATCAGGTTTGGTTCGATAGAGCCGGTATGGTTGAAGCACAGAGCAGACTTGACCCTAGAGAGTTTTCCGATGCTCAGGTTGCTCCTCTCACAGTTTTTGTAAGAGAGACCACTCCTGGCGCAGGTGATGCTACAAAGATTGTTGCACAGAATGGTGCGTTCCTTATGGTTGATAAACACAACTACCTTGCTCAAGTTCCCACAAAGGCAGGTAAGGCAGCTGGTCTTCGTGTAGGTATTAACTATTCAACTGAAAAACTCTATAATTAGTTTGCTCCTCAGAGAAGAAACTTCTTCTTAACAACAGAGGATTGGCTCCCAAGAATTGGTTATGTTGAAGCAGGCGAGAGAATTACTACAAATACAGTACAGTGGGATACAACTGCTGCAATTGCTGACGCTGTTGGTTATAATGGACAGGCTGCTCCTGCTATTGATTTCACTGGCTTTACAGCAACAAATAATTCTTATGATATGTGGCTCCAGGTTAAGAACTACATTCATGCAAATCCTAACAAGCCACTTTACGCTGCAGTACGTGACGGCTCAGATGGTGAGTTCGTTATTGGTATTACACCTAATGAAGACGAAGATATTATTCTTGCTCAGGTTGTAGCAGCTTATGACAATGCCGATAGAACATGTTCATTTATGTTCCAGATTCTTGACGGCGGCACTAAGTAATTAAAGGAGAGGTGAGAAAGTAATGAATAAAAATGATATCCGTGACCTTTATATTCATGCGTTCAAAGGCACTTCCCCTGCTACTGAATTCAGCGTTAAGGATGTAAAGGAAACTTTGAGAGCAGAACTTAAGGCTCTTGCTCCTAATAAGTATGAGTATGAGAAGAATAAACTTGAAATCTTCCAGATTGTCCAGGAAGCTTTTGATGAAGTTCTTCCTGATTATGTTGGCAACTTTATTGGTCAGTTTGCTGAGATTAAATCTGTGCCAAATGGTCAGAGAGCTTCATTTATTGTAAAGCGTGGTCGTAGACGTGCAAAGACTTTCGTTACAGAAGTAGGTCTTGCAGGTGTATACGAGGCATTCAGACTTGATGTTGACACCTTCGAAGTAAGCGCTAAGGCATACGGCGGAGCTGCATACATTGACTTCGAGCGTACACTCGACGGTTCTGAAGACCTTGTTGAACCGCTTCAGCTTCTTCTTGATGGTCTCCAGGAGGCTATCTATAGAGAGCTTCTTAAGGCACTTATCACAGCAACTCAGAACAGCGATATGCCTACTGCAAATATTGCATCTACAACTAACTTTGATCCAGCTGAGATGCAGAGACTTTGCACAATTGCTAAGAATTATGGCGGTGGTAATGCCGTAATCTTCGCAACTCCTGAGTTCGTACAGGAAATGGGTCCTGATGCAATTGGTATGCCTATCTATGGTCCTTATGCGCTTACTGCTAGCCCAACAGCAGGCTCGGCACCTGGATATTCGACTCCTGTTTATAACCCTAACGACATTGCTTCAATTGCTGCTACAGGTTATATTACAATGTTCCGTGGTACTCCTATTGTTCAGCTTCCTCAGGCATTTACTGATGAGAACAACGATACATACCAGGTACCTCCTCAGTACGCATTCATCTTCCCTGCTGGCAACCAGAAGATTATTAAGGTTGTATTTGAAGGAGATACAGACGTAAGAGATTGGCAGCACAGAGATCGCCAGATGGAGATTGAAATCTACAAGAAATTCGGTGTAGCTATTCTTACAACAAATGACTGGTGCGTATATGAGAACCAGGCACTTGCAACACTTCCATCTGCAAGTTATAATAACAACCTTAACCCACATGATTTCGCTCCTTACACAAAGTGATTTCGGTTAAGTAAGTAAGAATATATGATTAAAAAGGGTGGGTGAGAATTCTCACCTACCCTTTTATTATTGAGATTAAAGGAGGAATTTAATAATGGAGACAAGAATGGTAAAACTCAGAAGCACAGTTGCAAAGACAACTTCAATTTATGATCCTGCTCATGGAGTTAAGAGAGTATTTCCTGGCAAGGGTACGGTTCAGATGCTTCCCTACGATACAGTAGAGCAGCTTTTATGGGATAATGGTTTTCAGTACATGATTAAGACTGGTCAGCTTTATATCGATGATATGCAGACCAAGATTGACCTTGGACTTGAAAGTCCTGACGCAAAAGTTCCAACAAATATTAAGGTTCTTACACCTGAATAGATTTTGACTCTTCTTAAGGTTAGAAGTCTTGATGACTTTAAGAAGGAGATGGATACAGTTTCTCTTGAACAGGTTAACGAAGTAGTTAAGTATGCTGTTGAGCATAACTTGATTGACAATGATAAGGTTGACTACTTGAAAAAGAGAAGTGGAAAAGATGTTATTGCAATGATTGCAAGAAAGAGACTTGAGGCTGATGCTGAAAAGGCAAACGCTGGTAAGGAAGATAAGAAACCCGAAGGTGTATTCAGCCCCGTGTAATGGGTGATGTGAATGGTTACTTTAATGGACGTTTATGGAGCGTTCTTAGCAAAAGTTAATGAAGACGACTGGTCACATAGCTACTCATAGGAAGATTTGGAATGGTTTCTCCTTGATTGGAGAGCCTTCCTTAATTCCGCTATACCTTATTTTAAGTTCCCGAGATGCCGCCTGGACATTGATGAAGAGCATCAGTGTTTCACCGATGAAAAGATGGGACAAGCTGAAATACAGGTGCTTGCAACTTTCATGAAGCAAGAGTGGCTTAAAAGAACGGTTGATTCTTGGGAAAATATCAAAACACAGTATGATGAAGCGGATTTCTCACAGGCTAACCTTTTAAGTAACTTTATTAAGTTAAAAGATTAGGTTACTGCTGACGCAAGATAGCTTGAAGCAAACTACTATCGTTCGCCGCAGCATCGTACTTTTGATTATAAAAAATTATCAGGAGGAGGTGCAAGACGTGGACAAGCAAGATTTCGCCGCTAAATACAAAGAAGTCTTGAAGAACCGTCTTTACGGACTTCTCTGTGAAAAAGAAAAAGATGGGTCATGGGAAGATTTTCTTGATAATATTTTAGTTGATTTAACTGATTTGGCACCAAATGATGACCGCAGTTATGACTACTACGTTCTCGTGGCTAAACTTTCCCGTTGCAGATACCTGTCTTATAAGTACTTCAGAAAGACAATTTTTGAATGTATGAACTTAATTGACAGGATTGATGTAATATGACAGGGAATTATTTTACAGATTGTTATTTGAAAAGAATGAACAAAGATGGAAACACAATTTAGGAGAGAGTAAGAACAAGTAAAGAGCGTGAGTTCGATAGAATTAAAATGCCAAAGAGCAAATACTTGGCTTGCATTTATCAACTCAATGGCGAGCCGATTGAAGTTTCATGTAATATTCAGCCGGCGAAGTGGAAACAAGAGCAGATTCTTTCCAATATTCTTTGTTCAACATCTGCTCAGAAATTTAAAACAGGTGATATACTTAGAACTTTTCAGAAAGTTAAAGATGCAGAGTTGGACGAATTTTATATTATAATGATGGTCAGTGAAGATTTATCTCATGGCTATCAGAAATATGAAGCAGTTAAACTTGATTCATTTATTAACAATACTGACGATTATGGGGATACAATACGTACTATCCCGGTGAAGTTTGTAAGTGAAACATCTGTTTATGTTCAAGACAAATTCACTTCCTATGGTGCTGTTTCTTATAGGGAGCCGTTAGCCCATAGAAAGTTTATTACTAAAGACGAAGACTTCTTGTAGAAGAACTTGTATTTTGACTACAAGGGTAGAGGATGGGAGATAGTTGGTAAAGATAATTTAAGCATTGATGGCGTTGCTTTGGTTTCAATTGCAGAATACCTTGTTTCGCCGCCAGAGCCTAAAACATCGCAAGACTTACCAGTTGGAGAGGATGATAATTTCTTCTTGAATGCTTTAAATAAGAGGAAAGGAGTTGATTAACAATGGACACATCAATATTATCACAGGTTAATTATGGACAAGAACTTGGTCCAAATATAAAGAAAATTGCTAAAAAGCTTTTGGGTAATCAGAATTTGTGTAAACTCTTAATTAACACAGATTTAGACCCAATTAATCCAAATTTGCATCCAGATATTGAGGATACAACAGGAGAACTTTTTGGTAAAAATATAAGAATTGTGCCACTTGTAACCTCAGAAGATGAAACAACAACAAGTAAACTTGTTCTTGTTTTCTCTGGTTCAGAGGTTACAGATGAAAACGCGAATGAAATAGTGACACTTCTTATTTATTGTTATTGCCCTTATAAAAAATGGATTATCGAAGGAAATCAGCTTCGTCCATTCGCGATAATGTCAGAAATCCGTAAGTCTCTCCAAAATAAACGGATCAACGGTCTTGGTGAAATCAAGTATCTTGGTTTTGATATCTCATCTCTCACTAACCAAACAGGAAGTTATTTGATGAGGTTCCAAATTGTCAATTTCAGCTAATGAAATGACTGTTATAAAAGAACAGGCATACGCAGGCTATCCTTCGCGGCTTCCAGGAGTCTGCTGTGTTCGCCCCGTTCTCGTCGGAGAAATGTTGAAAATGGGAAGTAATGTGTATAGTTCTCGTTTAGGCATGTTATTACTAACCTCCGACGAAATAAGAAAAATAATGGAAGAGAAGGGAGCTGAAGTTAATGAAAACGCAGACTTGTCTCCTCTTCCATTTCTTTTAAAGTCAGCGCAAGCTAGCGATAGTTTTTATTTAGAGCTCCAAGCTGCTTTCGCTACCTTTATTAAGGAAGAGATTACATTACTTCCTAAAATCAACTCGGTCCTTATTGGTCCAATGGCTGAAAAACGCCTAATTACTGAGAAAAATTTCATTGATTTTTAGACAATTTTAAACCTTCAAAATCGAAAAAAGGTTCCAGAGCCGCCGCCAGAAAATGAGTCGCCATTCGCTCGTAAGATGCGACTGGCAGCAGAATAGCGCGATGCAGTTAAGCGCAAGTAGTAGTAGAAGCAAGGTGGGGCTTAGGATTTAGCAGACCTAATGGAGATTGCAGAAGTATTTGGGATTGATTATAAAAACAAATCAATTTATGCTTTCTATGGATTGATATAGAGACACCAGTTGAGAGAAAAATGGACTTAGGATATACAAATGCTTTGCGCAGGCGCAGATTCTAAGAAAATTAAGGCTAAATATTGGGGAGTGAACCCCGATGATTAATTTTTTAAAAAAGGAGGTTGATGACAAACATGGCACAGAATCTTTTTGAGAAATATGGTATTAAAGAAGTTGCTGATGTAACTCTTTATCGTATTGAAAGAAAGGACGAAACATATGAGTCACAGAGAAAAATCTCAATTTCCTCAATCCTCAAGGGTGCTCTTGTAAAAGATATGGTTTATCCTCTTGATGAGGATGGCAAGGGCGTAGCTGAAGGCTATGAGGCATATGTATTTAAGGATGCAGATGTTCTTACTCATTTTAACTATGACTGTGACGATGTAATTGAAGTTAAGGGTTCTGCCCTCTTTATTGATAACGAAAATCCTGCTATTGCTGGCACCGAGCCATTTACTGATGGCGAAGTTATTGCAGACGATACGCTCACAGCAATTAAGAATTATCTTATCGCTGATGAAGATAGTGATGGTCTACCTAATCTTTTCGATGCAGAGAACGTAACTATCCTTTCTCTTGTTGAAAAGTAGACAAATCGTAATCTCAGAGATAGACTTGCTGAACTTCTTATTAATGGTTACGTAATTACTGGTATCAGTGGCGATAATATCGGTTCTGTTATTAGTAAGGGCACTACTAAGGAAATCGATGGTGCAATTAATACGCGTGAGATTATGACTCTTCGTTCAGAGTTTGTTGCTCCTGTCGAATTTGATAAGATTACTAAAGCTAATCTTATTGAGTTTGTTGGGGATAATGGTGAACTTACGTTTGAAGACGATACTCTCACTAAAGGTTATATTACTTTCACTGCTCCTGTTGATGCTACTCCAGAAGAAATTATGGGTAGATTCCAACTTATTCAGAAAGGCCTCTATGATAGCCTTGGCGTTGTAGTTCGTCTTACACAGCCCGTAAGAGTAGGTAGTGCGACTGAAGACGCATTTAGCGGCGTCATTACAATTGGAATTACTTATGATCCAAGTGCAGAAACAGGTGATGAAAAGATCGGCACACTTACCTTTACATTTAAGAACACTGTTCTTGATGCGGCTACGAGAGCAATTGTAAATGCGGCCAAAGGCGGCACGCTTTCTTCGGCATAGGTTGTTTCTCTTCTTAAAGCTGGTCTTGCGAATGTAACTGTTGAACCCACAGAAGAAATTGCAGATGCTCTTACTAAATTTACAGCAAGCAATATCACAGTTGGCGACGTTAAAGTTGTTGAAGATTTTGGTTATAATAAGTTCCTTATTTCCTTCACAGCTACTCTTACATCTTCCGATGAAATGACAACTGGCAGATACGACCTTGGCGAAGGAGCAGAGGTAGGTCACTATGCGATGGACAAAGACCGTGCAGTTGGTACTCACGAATTCTCATATCCTGAGCAGGTTTGCATGCTCTTCGCTAAGAACCAGAACCTCATTACAAAGGCTGGTACACGTTATCAGTTCGCAAATCCTGACCAGCTCTTCGGCGGTTTTGAATTTGACGATAACTTTGCAACAGCTCCTAACGGTAAGGAAAGAGTTGTAGTTGTTGGTCTTTCTGGCAGAATTTCTGAGAACCTTTATGACCTTGAAGAGGTTGATGAAGCAATCAAGGAATTGAGAGATACAATCGAAGCTAAGGCTTACGATATTACTTATACAGATTATGCTGAGCTTCTTGTTGAAGACGAGATGGGTTATTACCTTCCTCAGCAGCTTGGTTACTACCTTGATAAGAAGACTCAGACAGTAAGTTTCTTCACACCTGATGGTGTAACTTACAGTGACTGGTCAAAGACAAAGAGAGGTACTGACCTTGGTATTTATAATGCTGTTAACACATGGGGCGATGATACTCATTACAGCATTAATGACGCTATTGACGCTCTCAAGGGAGAGAAGAAACTTATCGACGGTGCAGCAGACTTTACAGAGACAGGATATACTCGTGTATTTGGTGGATATAAGGTAACTGGCGGCACGGCGAAGTCAGTAACTCCTCTTGATGATATTGGTCGTGGAGTGCAGTACGAAGATTACACTCTTAACGGTGTAGCACTTAATGACATTGTTACTGGTAAGAAACTTTCTTCACTTTACAACCTTGACAGTGTAATTCAGGCACTTTCTGCCGCAGATTTAAATGGTCAGGTAGGTCAGATTAGAGTTACTTCAACTGCTCAGATGGAATCAAATAGAGCAATCTATGTTGATGCTGAAAATGGTATTCTTGCTAATCGTGCGAATATTTACTTACTTAAGAATATTAATGGCCGCGCACTTGCCGGCGATAAAGTTGGTATCTTCGAGTTCTATGATAAGAAGGGCAACAGACTTTACTACCAGGATAAGGTATTTGCAGGTACTTCATTCCTTGCTCTTGTAGTTATCGGTACATTCGGTCTTATATTTGTAGTAAATAGACACTGCACTAAGAATGTTGAAAAGGTAGCTTGGATGATTAACGATAATGGTTACATCACTGACAAGCAGGCTGAGAGAATTGTTAAGAACGGTCTTATCCACACAGTAGATATCACAGTTTGCGACGAGACTTTCGATGCAACTTGTACAGTTGGTTCAATCAAGATTCGTAGAACAAAGAAGAACGTACTTCGTTACATTCCTGTTCTCTTCCTTGATACTTTAAAGGTTTCTACTCTTGAGCAGGCATCTGAAAAGACTGATGCTACTGGTGGTCGTGGTAATGCTAAGCTTATTACTTGGGACTACGGTAAGGAAATCACTCTTTCAATTGAAGATGCTCTTTACACACCTGCTTCAATGGCAGCTATTTGGGCTGGCGAGCATGGTGACCTCAAGAACGGCGTAAAGGATACAACAATGATTGACAGAATGGAGAAGATTACAGCTAAGCGTAACTTCATTATTCCTGCTGGCAACCATGAAGGTACTCCTTCCGAAGGAAATGTTACTGCTCAGGCAGTTTACTTTGACCCTAAGACAATGGAACCATTCCAGGATGGTACACCTATTGCTGAGGGAGAAGTTATTTACAAGTTTACTCGTTCTGTTGCATATGATGGTAACAGCATTGGTAACACAATCGAAATCTCTGCTGATAAGTTCCCTGGTACTTACAGAGTTGTTGGTGAGACACTTGTAAGAGATAAGGCTACTGGCGAGGACCAGAGATTCTAGTTCATTATTCCTGAAGCAAAAATGTCCGCAGAAAGTACATCAATTACCCTTGAGGCAGACGGTGACCCTGTAGTATTTAGCTTCACAATGGATGTTCTTCGTCCAGACAACGGCGTAATGATGAAATTTGTTCAGTTCGATGTTGTTGATAACGATGAAGAGAATGACGGCTCTACAATGGTTAAGGATACTGAAAACCTCAACCTCCTTGACGATGCTGAAATGTATAAAGTAAGCGGCGGAGAAGATGAGGAATTGGTAATCGGCGCAACAGAGTATTGATGCAATCAGTGCGCCAATCAGTAATGGTTGGCGCATTTTTACTATAAGATTGTGAGGTGAATAAATAGTGAATATTTTTGACCAGTATGGTATTAAAGAAGTTGCTGACGTAACTATTTACAGTATTCACAAAAAGGATGATGGCTCTGGTGACGTTTATTACGTTCCTGCACTTTATCTTGATACTTTAAAAGTTACAACAGTTGAAAAAACTGCTGAAAATACTTGGGCTCAGGGCGGTCTTGGTAATTCAAGACTTATCTCTTGGGACTATGGAAAAACAATTAACTTAACACTTGAAGATGCGCTTTGTACTCCTGCCTCTCTCGGCCTTTGCTGGGGCGGCGTTTTGAGTGCAGATTGGAAGGACGCTCGCATTTAGCACCAGACAGGTCTTGTTAATCTTGACTGTGCGACTGAAAGGATTTCCCGCATGGAGAAGGCTTTCTATCCAAGAAATGACACTGTTAATGCGGTAGTAAGTAATCTTCTTCCCCGTGACGGCAAGGAAGACATTCTTCTCGATTAGAGCGGAGACCCTGTATATTTACAACGCTCTTCAATTCTCGATGGTGTTAATATTAAAGGGTTTGGCTATGTTGATAGCAAGCCTTATAAATGGCATTTGGAAATTGAGACAGCTGTAAAATCCATTGCAGTTGTTCCAGATAGATTCTTCTCTGTTTATGGTAAATCATATCCAATTAAAAGAATGCAAACTGTCGGTATTAATCAGCCTTCAGAGGCATTTAAATACGAGATTATCTATCTTAGAGGTTATGATCAGTATACAGATGAATCTCCTTGTGCAAGAATTATTTATCATAAGTAGGCTGAATAGGGTGAACAGACTAAAGCTTGCACAGTAACAGAAGACGATGTAGCACTTGGCTACCTTGCTGATGCTGATAAATATCCTTATCTTAAAATTCGTGTTTGCTGGGATGGCTCAATTAGAGCCTATCTTGGTGCAAAGAATGTTGACTGGGATTTGAAGAGACAGATCGAAGACCATGTATCAGGTGAAGATACTGCTTGGATTGAAATTCCTCAGATTAATACAGACCAGTTCAGAAATATTGACCTTTGGGTAAGATTTGATTCAATTAATGCTCTTTCTTATTACTTAATCACTAAGTATGAAGATAATATCTTTAATATTGGACCAAAAGTTATCCATAATGGTCTTGAAGACAGAGAAGCAAATAAAAGCTTAAAGCCTGGTGTTGCTAAAGTTGTAGTTAACTCTGAAAATCATACAGCTGTTCAGTTTACAATAAAGCCGGGTTCTAAAATTCATGTTAAAAATTGGCAACTCAAAGATGGAGTAAGAGAAGAGTGGGAAGAGGATATAATCCTTAACGATACTTCTACTTTTACCGCAGATATTGGCACAGAAGTAACTGCTGAAGAATTTACTCTTTATGGTATTCTTGATAAAAATGATGTTATGCTGAAACTTATTAAGAAATATGATTTACGTTTCTCAACAGGAACCGCAAGCGGTGGAGTTATTTATTATTATGCTTCTCTTGAAACTGGTTCTATTAATACAATTGTTGAATCAGGTCCATTTACTATTACAATGGATGAGGATGCAGACCCTGATATGGTTAAGGAAGCTGTTGGTAAAGATTACACACTTGATGATCCATCGTGGGTTGATTAGGCAGAGGAAGATAATGTTTGTACTCCTTGTTGCAAGAAAGACAATATGAGTCGTGCTATTTGGGCTTATATTAATCCAAAAACTATGTAGCCCTATGATGATGATTATTGGTTCCATCAGGGTGAGCCTTACTACAAGAAATCTCTTACCTTGAGCACTAAACAGAATCCTCTTAAGGCTTAGAAGATTTTTGTCGAGCAGGGCGTATTCCCAGGCATGTATAAGATTGTTTGCGAAACACTCATTCGTCAGAGAGAAACTGGTGAAGATGAAAGAGTTCAAATTAGTCTTCCACTTTGTAAAATTAAGTCTGATCAGACTTTGACTCTTTAGGCAGATGGTGACCCAACAACATTCAATCTTGATGTTGAAGTAGCTACCCCTCCAAATGGCGTTCCTATGGAGATCACTTTCTACGAAGTAGAAAAGGAAATGAAGTAGGGCTGCTCAGGTTCAATGGTTGCGAAAGATGGTTCAACAAAGATTTCTGCAAAATAACAAAGGAGGGATTAGATGAATATATTTGAGCAATATGGTATTAAAGAAATTGCAGATGTTTGCCTTTATGCCATTGAGCTTGATGAAAATGACGACGAAATCTATATCCCTGTTCTCTACATGGACACCCTTAGGGTGTCCACAGTAGAGGAAACTACTTAGTAGACATCTGCACAGGGAGGCATAGGAAATCCAAAATTAATTACATGGGATTATGGTAAAGATATTGTCGTTACATTAGAAGACGCACTCTTTACTCCGGCAAGTGCCAGCATGAACTGGGGCGGAAAATTAGACGCGAAAGGATTATAGCTTTCTCTACAATATTTCTTTGATAGAGATACTGATAATAATACGCCAGATACTTGTCTGAGAACTGCTACTTTAACAGTAGAAAAGTTTTCAGATTTTTTTATTATCCCTGATAGAAAGTCAGCCCATGAAACTTACCCGTGTCATTGTGTAGAGCCTGAAGAAGGTTATGACAAGGAATATGTTGGATAGGCTTCTATTTACTGTTGGTTGGTAGATGGATTTATAACTTCGAACACCGATAGAAAAAGAATTTCTTTTGAAAATTTAATTTTGTTCTATCGTGAGCAGACATAGAGATGGTATTTTTTCAATTCTTGGGAATTAATTAAGTCTCTTTCAAAAGAAGAAACTATTGAAGAACTTACAAGACTTATAAATACCTATTCGCAATTCAGTAAAGAAACTTTTAATTATATTAAAGAAAACTTGACTGAGTATACTGAAAAAGTTGAGAGAGTTACATGGGGACCAAATGAAGATTCTAAGCCAGAAACTCCTTGGTTCTTGACTCAAAACTTATACATTGATGGATATAGAAAAGGCTGTGCAAAAGATAAGAAATATAGCGAAGTGACTGAAAGAGAGTATGATTTTTATAAAGAAAATAAATACTTGCCTTATCGTTATTTTGCAAATGTCGGAGTTGAATATAATACCAACGTTGCGCCGCCGCAAAATGTGATATATGATATTGATACAGCATATAAAAAGGTAGAGCTTATCGAGCGTATCGAAAAAGTTCAAGCTCCTTGTTGTTTCTGCATAGACACTGATGCGAACTTAAACCATAGTAATTGCCGTTATATCACAAAATATTCACAAACAGAATTAACTGTTTTTATTGACCCAACTACTCTTTAGCCTTATAGACCTAACAGTTATGAATATTACACTAAGAGTGGAAAGAGAATAACTGGTAATTTAAGAATTATAAGAGCAGGAGAGTATTATTATAAATGGACAAGAACGAAAGCTAAACAGCATGAAGCTTTAGGAAATCAGCTTATCATTGACCCAATTCATTATCCTGGCACATATAGATTAGTTGGTGAAACAACTAAGAGAGACCGTTTTGGAATGGACCACAACTATTAGTTTGAAATTCCACTTTGCAAACTTCATTCAGATAATAAGATAAATTTAACTACAACTGGTGAGCCAACTGTGTTTACTATGAAGCTCACGGCGCTCCGCCGCGCAGATGGAGTAATGATGAAACTAACAGAATATGAGACAAGCCCAACTAAATATTGTGATAATATTAGCGGTAGTTCAGATGTTTCACCATTTACAAATCCAAATCCAGTATTAAATCCAGAGCCTTGGGAAGGTGAAATTGGTTTAGCTTCTGGTATTGATATTACTCTGGATGCAGCTTCTCCCCGTAGTATCGCGAGTACACTTGTAGAAGAAGGATATGAACAAGGTTTTAAGAAATCTGCTGAGTCTTCACAAAAAGATATTTCTAATGTTGCAGCTCATATTAGTGGTGCGGCGGATTTGGGATATAAATCAGTTGATGGGACTTGGCTTACAAATATGCATCAGGTATTGTTTGCGAAAGATTTGTCTCCTGACGAATTTAATGCTTTAGTACAAAGAGGTGAGGAAGGTTGAATATATTTAAACAATATGGAATAAAAGAAGTTGCTGATGTAGTATTTTATTCTATTACAAGAGTTGGCGATGAAGAGTTCTATATTCCAGTTTTATATTTTGATACATTAAAAGTCACTTCTTTAGATAAAAGTGTTACTACTGTCCCGGCGAATGGCGGAAAAGGAAATGGCAAAATTCTTTCTTGGAATTTTGGTAAAGATTTGAAATTAAAATTAGAAGATGCTTTATTCTCTCAAATGTCCTTAAATACTTTTATGAATGGGAGAGTAATGGCGAAGATGTCTCCATGGACCTCTGCTATTGCAAAACTTAATGTCGCTAATAAGTATGGGCAGAAACATTATTCTACAAAAGCCTATCCCTCTCCTGAACTTACCGAAAAAGAATGGGAGATTGTATATAGATGTGCTTAGAAAGCAGGTTTTGACCCTCGCACAGGTTATACCAATGATATTGGTTGGAATAGATTAAAAGATTATAATAATCATACTTCTAAATATCTCTATGATTCAGAGGGACAAGATATAACTATTGATTCTATGGTCGCAGAGAACAGATGGCTTTTAAAAGATGCTTATTATAGAAGAAAACAAAAGACCTCTCATTCAAGAAATATCGCTCCATATTTTGATTATAATGCGAATGATTATGAAGGAGTTTCTATTGTTATTCAAGACCTACCTTTAAAACAAGAACTCGAAGAAGCAAAAAAAGTTTTTGCTCTTGGAAATGGAGAGCGCTGGGGCGGCTGGCGTGACATAACAGTTACGTTTAAAAGAAAGGATGAAGATAATATTATAAGAAAGGAGAGTCTTGAAACTCATGACGCTTTCTATGATATTGTTATTCAGATTAATTTTTGTTTTGAAAAAACTCCTTCTGGTTTTAAGTGCATTTGGTGTTATATCAGTGCTGATAATATGAATCTTAGGTCAGATACTCCTTCTGGAGAAATGCACACAGTAACTCCAACAATTGATATTTTAAAGAGTATCTTTACTGGATATAATAAAGACAGTACACAAGATGGTGGATTTAATCCTACTTTCCATATAGGTAATGAATTTTTCTTGAGTCATATCCTTTATTACTTATTCCCTCATTATCTCGAAGACGCAATTGGAGATTTATGTTGGTGCGATATGCAGGATAAAATTTATACTGCTATGCCGCAAGAGGTCATTAATTTTATTGCAGAAGAGATTGACGAATTTAGTAAGACAGGTCATTTTGAAAATGATTTATATGAAGCTCAGGTTATTGACCGTTTTGAGAAATGTGTTGTTACTAAAAAGGAAGGACTTGCAATCGACCTTATTGAGTAGATGCGAAATGTAAAGAAGTTATATCGCAATGATTAGTCTAACTTTACAGTTTTCTATGATGCTAAGACAATGTTGCCTTTCATGATGGAGAAAATTCTCGATGAAAAAATTCTTGCACAAAAATGCGTAAGAGTTTATAAGAAAGGCTCTCTTACTGAGGAAGATTATTTAACTGCGGTAAAATCTTATTTACAAAGCCAGTATGATACAGATTGGGTTGAGAATTTAACCTCTTCTGATTTTGTTATTAACAAAGTTACCGATTAGTATGGTAATTATCCTGAAGATAGCAAGCTTTTTAAGATTGTTAAAGATGGAAATAACATAGTTCATGAAGAAGAAGATAGCATGGTAGCAGATTACGAAGAAAAGGAAAACTGTTATCTTGTTTATTTCAGCGTAGTAAAGAGAGACTTTATCAATCTTAAATAGGGAACAGTTTACTATAAGCGTAGCCGCACGATTGATGAGGATGTAAATGATATTACTTTTATCGGTACTGATTTATCAATTGATGTTGATACATTCCCAGGCGAGTTTTTAATCGTTGGTGAGACTTATATTAGAGAGCAGTAGACTGGTAAAGATAGACGACTTTAGCTTATTGTTAATCGTGCCGCGATATCGGCTTCAACTAAAATACAGCTTTAGGCGGCAGGAAATCCTACTACTTTCTCAATAGACGTTGATGTTTTAGTTCCTAAGTCTGACAAGAAATCAATGATTGAATTAAGACAGTATGATGTTGAAGAGGACAAACTTGAAGGCGGATTTAAGATTGTTCCTTAGAATAAACGTCACGCTTATACTCCAACGATGCAGATTCGTGAAGAAATTGTTGGAAAGAATATCGAAATATATTAATGTCAAGAGCAGGACTTATAGTTCTGCTCTTTTCTGTTTTTATTGTTGTTAGTTGAGACTAATAGTATGATTAAGCACGTTCTGCACCGACCGACGCAGACATCTGCACCGACCGACGCAGACATCCGCACCGACCGACGCAGACATCTGCACCGACCGACGCAGACATCCGCAACGACGACCAGCAGTTCAACTACG
>OQWM01000147.1_pt1 | contig 38871 bp, 30 predicted proteins | sample 1691531 | NCBI WGS metagenome assembly OQWM01 (sample SAMN03418257, study PRJEB22391) | human gut metagenome | biome: human-gut; feature: organic feature; material: feces | host: Homo sapiens | place: Tanzania | collected 2013-01
CAGCAGCATAATTCCATTTTCTTTTACGACGCTGTGCAACAGTTCCATAATCTGCTCTCTCTATTTATCTTGCGATAGGTTCAAACATTCAGCTTTTATCCTGGTTTATATTTTTATGTGCCTTGTCTATCCTTTTAGCTCTTTTCTACACTACAAGTAGTATTTATCTATACAAAGGAATTGGTGCGATTGCAATCTTTGTTATCTTTGGCATGATTTCAATCTTGGGCTCTCAATTTATCATCGTGGCAGCATCTAGTGCTACTATCGATTTCTATCCTGATGCGTATTTATTGGCCATAAGTGCAGCTGCAAGTTCATTAATCATCTTGTATGTAAGAAGTATCAGAACTAATGTCAGAGAAAAAGCTAAAACCATAGGCCAAGTGATAAGTTATGAGATTTCTACAATTTACCTCATAGCATTAGTCTCTGTGAATATAGCCTGTTCAGTATTAGCCTGCATCACTTCTCACAGAGCTTTAGAATCTCTGTTTATAATCGCAGGCTTTATTCCCATGATTTACTTTGTATACACCATCTTAAGATATAAGAACAAATCTAACTTTTTGAAAAATCGTTTCAATGAATTGATGTTAAGCTGTTCATTTAATAATCTAATTTGGATAATTGTATTAGTAGCAGATTTTTGGATTTATTATTAAGAGATATTCAAGAGAAAATAGAAGTCTTAAAAGAGATACAACATGTTAAAAGATTGGTTAAGTGAAATTCGTTTAAAATCATTGCTCCTTGCTCTAACTAACTGTGCTTTAGGTTGTGCTTTAGGTTATTACTATGGCAATGTTACTGCTTATACCCTGTTTACAGGCTTTTTAATTGTAGCTACTGGTGTGTTGCTACAAATTTTAAGTAACTTTGCAGATGATTATGGTGATGCCTGTAAGAGTGCAGATGGTCCTAATCGCTTGGGACCTATAAGAGCTGTAATGTTAGGTTCAATTTCACTTACAGCTTTAAGAAAGTCTATGGCTACAGTAACTCTGCTTGCTACTATCTGTGGATCCTTAGCTCTATTTATGTCAGTAGGAAACAATATTGAGGTTTTATCCTGGTTTGTATTCTTAGGAGTAGCAGCTGTTCTTGCTGCTATTTTCTATACCATTGGTATGGCTTATGGATATAAAGGCTTTGGCGATATTGCAGTATTCATTTTCTTTGGTCTTGCTGCTGTAATCGGTTCACAAATCTTAGTTTTAGGTGCTAGTGATCAGGGGGTAGATCTTTTCCCTGATTCATTTTTATTAGGTTTAGCTTGTGGCGCTCAGACTGTAATGGTACTGCATGTAGCTTCAATGAGAGATATTGTTGAGGATAGGCTCTCTGGAAAAATGACCATTGCTGCAAGATTAGGTCCTAAGATGTCTGCTGTATACCTGATTGTGATGTTTGCGTTTTCCGCAATAGCATCATTAAGTGCATGTTTTTTCTCTCACAAGTTTTGGGAGTGCTTTATCGTACTTTTTGCGCTATTACCCCTAGCAGCAGCAACTTACAGAGCATCAATTCACTGTGAAGACGGTCTGGCTGTAGCTAAAGAGCGCAAATACACTTTAATTGGCTGTGCTTTCCATAATATCGTTTGGATGATGCTATTAACTTTAGATTACTGGTTCTACTACTAGTTTTCCAATTTTTGGTTCTGCTTGTGCAGAACCTATCTCTTAAAACACCTTCCTCATAACCTAACATTGCAATTAGCTTTGGATATGAACCTGTAGGCTGTTTTAGGCTATCTCTTATAGAACATTCTAGTAAAGCAGATAAGTACAGGTAAGATCTCTAGTCGTCCTAAAATCATATCCACACTGAAAAGTAGACACAGAGGATTTGATACCTGACTGAAGTTAGAGGATGGGTTTAAAGTAGTTCCCATAGCAGGACCTACGTTTGATAGACAGGATACAGTTGCTGTAATGGAGTCTCCTAAATCTAAACCTAAAGAGCAAGCAACAATACTCGATAGCATTGCAATAAAAATATATGACACAAGATAAGTAATTACAGATGATAAGGTTGCAGGATCAATAACCTTACGATTAAATCTTGGCTCGCTAACAATGTGAGGGTGTAAGAGTTTCTGTAACTGAGTGTTAAACATGGACAGACAGATCTGAATTCTGAAAGTCTTAATGCCTCCTGATGTTGAACCAGAACAACCACCAATAGCTAAAATACATAAGAACAAGCTAGAGGCAAAAGGATTCCATAAAGTGAAATCCTCTAAAGAATAACCTGTTGTAGATGTTACAGCTACTACGTTAAAGAATGAAATTCTAAAAGCCTTTTCAAGATCATAATCATTCATATAAATTAAAGAGATGGCAACAGCGGTTGCCACGATAATATTTAAAAGAATGAATCCTTTTACCTGCTGATCTTTAAAGAACTTGAAAAAGTTACCTGACAAGGATGACAAAATTAACAGGAATGGACAGCTTGAAATTAACATGAACACAATAGTTATATATTGAATGAAAGGTGAAGTTCCATTCATTGATGCATCGGTTGCAGTCATACCACCGGTTGAAACAGTACTCATCGCTGTGGTTATCGCTGTGAAGATATCAAAACCACCTACAACATAGAATAAAGTGCAAGTAACCAAAATAGCTACATACCAAACAAACAGGGAGATCACCATAGTTTTTAAGTGTGGAGTAAATTTTGCTGAATCATCAAAAGATTGAGACTCAGTTTTGAAAATACTCATACCGCCCATAGCTGAAATAGGCAGAATTACCACAGCTAAAGCAACGAACCCAACGCCTCCAATGTAATGTAAGATTGCTCTCCAAAGAATAATTGCTTGAGGTCGCTGCTCTAAATGTGTGATAACGGTTGAGCCCGTGGTTGAAAGTCCAGAGCAAGCTTCAAAAAGAGATTGAGAAAAACTCAAATCAGGTAACTGATAATAAAAAGGAATAGCTGCAATTAGAGACACTATAACCCATAAAGAGGTAGTAAAGAGAAAAAGAACTCTAATAGAAGGATTCTGACCTGCTTTTTTTCCTAAAGTATGACAGCAAAAAGATACAAAAAGACCAATAATTCCTGTCGCTACGAATGCTCCGATTCCATGGGTAGTGTTGCATAAAGCGTAGATAGCAGGAATAAATGCTACTATTCCAAATAAGAATAGAGCTGGAGCTAACAGTTTTGCTACTAGTCTAAAATCAATTACCACTTTGGTATCCAGAAAGAGAATGGTCGACAGAATCTTACAAGCTTACGCATCTGGCTGTTGTCATCTAGATACGCAATCAGCCTGTCTTTATCTTCAAATTTAAGTTGAGGTTCAATCTGAAGTAAGTTCTTACCTCTTATTACTAAACCTAGAGTTACACCTTTTGGCAAATTGAGAGAATCAACTCTCTTGCCAATGATCTTACTTGTAAACTTTGAACCTTCTAAGATGAACTCAATCGCTTCAGACTTACCTTGTCTGAACAGATGTACATTTTCAACGCTTTCTTGTCTAATCAAAGACAGCAGTGCTGAAATAATAGAATCCTTTGGAAAGACTACAGTATCAATATCAGATTTATCATTAACAGTTAAATCTGCAAAGGAATCGCCTCTGATTAAAGCTAAAGTTTTAACGTTATGTACTTTTCTTAGTATCAAAGACGACATGATGTTGGTTTCGTCTTTTGGTGTTGCAGCTATATATAGATCGGTAGAATCGATGTTTTCTTCTTTCATGAAGTTCATATCGACAGGATCTGCGTTATAAACCTCAACCTCACTGTCATGAAGGTGTTGTGCGGTCTTTTTTGCTCTATCAGGATCGGATTCAACTAACTTTACACTGTATTTTTCAGACAGAGCGCGAGCTAGAGAATCTGCAATATGAGTGCCGCCTGCGATTGTTATGTTTCTATCGCCAATACTTAGTTTTCTCAATGCTGATAATTGAGATAAGGCTCTGTCACGTTCACAACAGAAAAATACTTCATCCCCGATTTGGAATGCTTCTTTTTTGAGGTCGGATAAATATTTTTTATCTCTATAAACAGCTAAAACACTGGCTTTACCATCATAAGATGAAAAAGATGAAATGCTCTTGCCTAAAAGTTTACCGCCTAATTCAACTTTTGTACTTGCAACAATAATTCTACTGTCACAGAAAGATCCAATTTCATTGATACCAGGCAACTCAATCATAGACATAATGCTTTGAGTTGTAATGTACTCAGTCGCAATAATATGATCTATAGGAATACTGTTAGGACCAAAGAGAATACCTGCCTCTTGCAGGTATTCAGCACTACGAAGTCTGGCAATTTTTCTAGGAATTTTGAATAAGAACTGAGCAACACAACATGCTGTAATATTTGCTTCATCATCAGATGTGGTTGCAACTAAAAGTTCTGTATTGTCAGCTCCAGCTCTTCTTAATGTATCAGGAGAAGCTGGATTTCCGATTACTACTCTTAAATCAATACGGTTACCGATCTCTGCTAGAGCATCATAGGCAGTATCTGCAATGGTGACCGCGTGTCCTGCATTCACAAGATACTTAGCAAGTTCGATACTTACATCACCCGATCCAAGAATAATAATCTTCATTTGCTGTTACTTTGTAGTTGTTTATAATTTTATTTCTTTATAAATCTTGCGTAGAAAAAGCCATCAGAACCGTTTTCACCAGGTAATCTTTGATATGTTTCAACAGTCTTACCTTTCATCTCAAATGGCAATACTTGAGCATCACTATGTCTTGTTAAGAACTTTTCTACTTGTTCAATATTCTCTTTTTTGAGAATTGAACAGGTTGTATAAACTAAGATGCCACCCTTGTTTAATAAAGCAAAAGAGTTGTCTAAGATCTTTTCTTGTGTTTGTATAAGCACATCAATGTCTTTTTTACGTCTTAGCCATTTGATATCAGGATGTCTTCTTATCACACCAGTTCCTGAGCAAGGAGCATCCACTAGAATTCTGTCAAATGTACCTGAAATTTTATTAGGTTCATTTGCAATATCTGCTACTAAAAATTCAGGTGTTCTAGATAGTCTTTGTAGATTTACCTTAGCACTCTTTAGTCTCTTTTCATCAACATCAGTGCAAGTTAAAGCCACGTTAGGGCATAAATCTAGAATATGAGCGCTTTTACCACCTGGTGCTGAACAAGTGTCTAAAACTCTTTGACCTTCTTCAAGCTTTAAAAGAGGTGCTGCAAGCTGTGCTGCTAAATCTTGAACAGCAACATAACCTTTATCAAAGTAAGGTAGCTTCTCTACACCAACAGGAGAATCTAAAAGAATGGTACAAGGACTTTCTTCTACAGTTTTAGCATCAATAGAGAATGTCTCTAATGCTTTTAAGTAGTCTTGTGTTGAGATCTTAGAATTTTCAACTCTTAAGAACATAGGCGCATGTTCATTTGAGTATTTCATGATCTCTACAGCGTCATTTCCATAGTTTTTTAAAAGCTCTTCATAAAGCCATTTAGGAAATGATTGCTCAACACAGGGATCTGCACTGTGTGCAAGGTGAGCGCCTTCTCTTAGAAAACGTCTTAAAACAGCATTAACAAGACCTGTAAATTTCTTGCATCTGCAAAGTTCACAAGCACCAACTGTTGCTGCAACTACCGCATGAGCAGGGGCTCTTGTGAATAAAAGCTGATAGATAGCGCAGATAATTAGAGTTCTTGCGACATTAAATTGCTGATTGATTGAATGATCTAAAAGCTCATTTACAGTGGTTGACAGTAATCTTCTGTGTCTTAATGTTCCGTAAACAATTTCCTGAACAAAAGCTCTGTCTCTGTCATCTAACTCTTTTGTGAATAGTGGCAGAGCTTCTGTTAGAGATTTACCTTCTTCAATAGCATTAACGCACAAGGCAGCAGCTGCTCTTGAAGCTGATCCTTGAGCTGCTGTTGTTTTTTTATTGGTGTTAGCGTGATGAGAAAATCTCTTTTTGTTATCACGTGAATCAGTATGTGGTTTAGTGCTATTTCTTGGTTTTAAAGCACTCTTTTGATTATCAGCCAAATTGTTTTCCTACACAAAATTCGTCTTTTCTAGATCTTGCAAGATCTGCTGCTTTTACAGGTCCTTTACCAGGAGCCTGAATGGTGATTAGTTTTACTATGCCTTGAGCACAAGCTACGTTGATACCATCTTTATCAACATTAACAATGCGACCTGGTTCTAACTCAGTTGTGCCATATTCAACACATGACATAAATACTTTGTATTTAACGCCATTAAGCTCAGTAGTAGCAACAGGCCAAGGATTTAAACCTCTAATAGTTCTGTCAACAACTTCGGCACTTTGGTTGAAGTTAATATGAGATTCTTCTTTAGAGATTTTCATTGCATATGTAACTGCGTCTTCATCCTGAGGAACTGCTTTTAAAGAACCATCAAAAATCTTAGGCAGAGCAATAAGTAAGGTCATTGCTCCTAAATCAGCTAATTTTGCAAACAAAGTAGCAGAAGTATCATTTTTTTCAATTTTCAATGTAGCTACGGAGTATACATCACCAGCATCAAGCTTTAGAGTTAACTTCATGATTGAAACACCAGTTTCTTCTTCTCCGTCAAGGAGAGCTCTTTGAATAGGAGCGGCTCCTCTGTATTTTGGAAGAATAGAACCGTGTACATTGATACAACCGCATTTAGGTGCATCAATAACTCTTTGTGGAAGAATGATACCGTAAGCTACAACGATGCAGAGATCGGCTTTTAGATCTTCAAATTTTTTAATTTCTTCTTCGTCTTTAAAATTCTCAGGAGTAAATACTTCAATGCCTGCTTCTAAAGCCAATGCCTTTACAGGAGAAGGTGTTAACTTATGACCTCTTCCTGCAGGTCTATCAGGCTGGGTATAGACAGCTACAGGTTTAATCCCTGCATCTAATAAAGCCTTCAAATGAACAGCTGCAAATTCAGGAGTTCCGGCAAAGATAATTCTCTTATCCAAGATTATTCTCCTTTAAGAGACTTTACATATTTCTCATATTTTTTATGAAGTCTGTCTCTTTTCATTCTAGATAACTTATCTACGAACAATTTGCCATGAAGATGGTCAATCTCATGTTGCAGACAGATTGCAAATAGACCATCCACATTGTCAAAAGTACAATGCTCGCCATTTAAATTTTGATATTCAACAGTACATCTTTCATATCTTTCTACCTTATCTTGATAGCCAGGAACTGAAAGACAACCTTCCTGTGATTCAACAATATCACCTTCAAGTTTGGTGACCTTTGGGTTGATTAAAACAATTTTATTTTTGCCCTGTGAACCGTCATCTTCAGGAATATCAATTACTACGATATTTTTGTTTTCAGCTATCTGAGGACCTGCTAGACCGATACCTTCATTTTTGTACATGGTCTCGAACATATCTTCAGATAATTGCTTTAAATTCTCGTCAAAAACAGTAATGTCACTGTTTGGTTTTCTTAAAATCTCATCAGGGTAAATAACTACGTCTCTAATTGCCATTTTTTTTCCTTTTGTCAGTTACTTTAATTTTACCATTAGTGGAGTAAATTTGCTTAAATTGTGAGATTATGACAGCCAAAAGAGGGACATATTTAAAGTAGAACAGGAAAATATCTATGAGTATGCAAGCTGATGATGAACATTTAAAAGAAGGGTCTCCGTGTCCTTTGTGTGGTGAACCTTTAGTGATAAGACATTCGGCTCATGGCGATTTCTTAGGTTGTTCAAATTATCCTGAGTGCTCATTTTTAAAACCTATTGTTGCACCTCATACGGTGGTTTCTTTAGGAGAAGTTGGCGCTCCGTGTCCACGCTGTGGCGAACCTTTGCTAGTAAAAAAAGGGCGTTTTGGTATTTTTATTGGCTGTTCGAACTATCCTGAGTGCAACTATGTTCATAATCCTCAAGAGAGTATGAACATCAATTGTCCTATTTGCAAAAAAGGTAAGCTAACTCAAAGAACATCCCGTTCAGGCAGAATGTTCTATGCCTGTTCTAATTATCCAGATTGTAAATTCTCAGTTCCGGGTAAGCCGGTTGCTAAACCTTGCCCTGATTGTTCATTTCCAATTATGTATGAGAAGAAATTTAAAGCAGGCATCGGCCTTGTTTGTGGAAATGTTCTATGTGAAAGCAGAAAACGTCGCAAACACGTAATTGTTCGACCTAACTAGTGGCTCGTGGTAAAATCTTTAGCACTGTTAACGAGGTAAATAATTATGTCAAAAGCATTTGTTGCTATTTTAATGGGATCAGATTCTGATCTTCCTTTACTAGAAAACACCATGTCAATTCTTAAGGCCTTCGGCATTCCTTATGAGGCAAGAGTTGCTTCAGCTCACCGTACTCCTGATGTTGTAAGTGAGTATGTTAAAGAAGCTGAAAACAGAGGCTGTGCTGTATTTATTGGTGCTGCAGGACTCGCAGCTCACTTAGCAGGTGCAATTGCAGCTAGAACTACAAGACCTGTAATTGGTATTCCTTGTGATGGAGGCCCTCTATCTGGCGTTGATGCTTTATATTCAACTGTACAGATGCCAGGTGGTATTCCTGTTGCAACGGTTGCAGTAGGTAAAGCTGGTGCTAAGAATGCAGCTTATTTAGCAGCTCAGATCATCGCTTTAACTGATAAAGATATCGATGCCAAAGTAAAAGCAGATAGAGAAAAGGCAGCTAAAGCTGTTATGGATAAAGATGCTGCTTTACAGGAAAAATTAAAGAATATTTAAGTAAAGAACATCTAAATGAGAGCTGTTTTTTCAAAAAGCATCACTAAAGCAGCTGAAGTCATAAAGTCAGGGGGACTGGTTATTTGTCCTTCAGAAGGTGTTTATGGCATCAGTTGCTCTGTTTTTAATGAAGATGCTGTAAAAAAAGTGATTGCAGTCAAAGAGCGCGATGTTAGCAAAGGTCTAATTATTGTGGATAGTTCTTTGTCTTTATTATCAAGATATATCGATGATAAAAGAGTAGATGATTCTGCTCATAAGTTGATGTCGTCTATGTGGCCAGGCCCTCATACATTCATTCTTCCCATGAATGATGATTTTCACAGCATTGCTCTAAAAGATAACCATACTGTTGCTGTAAGAATTACTGCCTTTGAAACTTTAGCAAATCTTTGTAAAGAGAGCGGAGTTCCACTTGTATCTACAAGTGCAAATATCTCAGGCCATGAAGCAACTAGTGAAATTTCTTTATTAGATAAAAAACTGCTAGATAGGGTTCAGCTCGTGCTTGATCTTCCATGTGGAGGTCAGAATGCTCCTACTTCAATTTACGATACTTTAACCCATACCTTAGTTAGAAAAGGTCCCGGTTGGAAAGAATAATGACAGATAAATATGTTTTATTTGGTAATCCTGTAGCTCATTCAATGTCTCCAGCATTACACGCTTTTTTTGCTAAAGAAACCAACCAAGATCTTGAATACGGTCGAGTCTTGGTTGAAGATGGCTGTTTCAATCAATGTGCTGATAAATTTTTTAAAAACGGTGGATTAGGCTGCAATATTACAGTGCCTTGTAAGCTAGATGCTTTTTCATATGCAGATAACTTAACAGAATACGCAAAAGCAGCAGGTGCAGTTAATACCCTAAAGAAGATGCCTGATGGTTCTATCTTAGGTGATAACACCGATGGCAGAGGTCTAGTTTATGATTTAAATAGATTAGGCTGTCCATTAAAAGATGCGCATGTCCTAATTATTGGAGCTGGTGGCGCAGCAAAAGGTATCTTAAAGCCAATCATCGAAAGTGGTATAAAGAAAATCACTATCGTAAATCGTACTGTATCAAAGGCTTTGGATCTTGCCGTTTTCTATCCAGGTATTGTTGATGGTACTTCTTATGAAAATTTAACTGGTTCATATGATGTGATTATCAATGCAACTTCACTATCTCTGAAAAATGAGTTACCTAATATTGCAGATTCAATCTTATCAAAAGCTTCTTTTGTATATGACTTAATGTACCGTCCTGATGGACATACTTGTTTTACAGATATAGTCTCTTCATTAGGTGTAAAAGCTTATGATGGCTTTGGTATGCTAGTAGGTCAAGCTATCTTAAGCTTTGAATTGTGGCGTAATGTTAAGCCTAATTTTGATACTGCAATTAAGAAGTTTAGATAATGCTTGAGCTTAAAATCGCTAGAAACTCTCCATTTGAAAAAGAAGCCATATTAGTAAAAGAGGCTTTAGCTTCACAGTGTGAATCTATTGCCTTAAATTCACATTTTGTTCTTCATGTAAATGAAGAAATTTACCTTTCTTTAGAGAATTCAGAAATTTCAGAGAAAGATTTTAAAATTGATGTTTTCAATGAAAAGCTTTTGTGGCGATTAAATCACAGTGGAAAAAACAGTGAAGCTGTTTGCCGTGCTGTCATCGGAAAACTCTCAAAACCAGTGGTATTTGATGCTACTGCAGGACTAGGTCGCGAGAGTTTAATCTTGCAGTCAGCAGGTGCTAGAGTATACATGTTTGAAAGAAATCCTGTGATTTGGCTTTTATTAGTTTCTGCAATGAAAAAAGCTCAAGTATCTCCTGATATATTATCTAAGCTTAAAAATGGTCTTCCAACTTTATGCAATTTTGGCAGTGTTAAAGATAATCTTACTAATGGAGTTCAGTTAGAAACTCCTGATGTTGTTTATTATGATCCGATGTTTCCTGAGAGATCTAAAAGTGCGCTTGTTAAAAAGGACATGCGTGTCTTTCACGAATTAGTAGGATTTGATTTGGATACTGTCGATTATGCTAATTATTTTCTCTCTGTAGCTACACACCATTTGGTTGTAAAAAGACCTTCTAATGAACCACCGCTGGAGCTAAATGTAAGACGTAGTAGCTTTGTCGACGGTAAAGCTTGCCGATTTGATTGCTACTACTGTCAGCATTAAGAACAACGCCTTTACTTATCTAAGTCCTCAAAACCAGCTTTTAAAAAGAACTGATGGACATTGTTGTCTGTAAGTAGATAGTTGAAAACTTTGCTTGTTCTAAAAGAGGTAGAGTTAGTGTTGATGATGTAGTATTTGATTGGATCATAGTATTCATGAGGTACAAACCAATATGATCCAGTGGTCTTACCATCTCTCATAATCAAAGGTTTAGTAATAAAACCTGTTTGTACGTTACCACTATTTACCATAGCAAAAGCTTGAAACTCTTGTTCTGTTCTAAAAATCTTGTACTTTATGTAATTTGTTGGAAAATTTTTCTTTTTTACAATCTGAGAAGCCGCAAACCCTACAGGTGTTAGAGATGCTTTAGGAAGAGCTAGAGATTTTAGTTTTTTGTCTTTAATTGCTTTGATGTCATTCTTGAATAAAGTTTCATCTTTTGACCATAGAATCAAAGGTGCTTTTACTAGAGGTTTAATGTTATCCTGAGTGGTTTTCTCTGCTCTTAACATCAAGATTGCTAGTTTTTCATCTGAACTTACTACAATGGAACACTTACCAGAGTTATTTGCAATTCTTGAGGTGATGTCTTCAGCAGGCGCATAGTAAGTCTCAAACTTATTAGAGGCATCTTCTTTAGCGCTTTCTAACGCTGAATATACCTGAGGTACAGCGCATACGACAACGTCTGCACTAGCAGATGCTTGTTCAAAGGTAAAAAGAGAGGATGCAACTGTAATTAGTTGAATAAATTTCTTTCGCATAAGATAAGCCTTTTTGTAATTTCTTCATTAGAACCAGAGTGTCTTAATTTGTCCGCAAATCCTGGTTCACTTAACATAAGAGATAGATTTGATAGCAGATTGATATGAGATACACCGTCATCTGGTACTGCTATTAAAAAGAAAAGATCACATGGTTTGTTGTCACTAGCTCCACAGTTTAATGGAGTTTTTAGTGTAGCTACTGCTAAAGAGCTTCTGTTTACGTAATTGCCTCGTGTATGAGGGATCGCAATTCCATGAGCAATACCTGCTGGGTTCTTAGCTATTTTTTCATTGATTCCTTTTAATAAATCGTGCTTAGACTTGATTGCTTTGACCTCAAAGAGTCTGTCTGTCAACACCTGAATTACTTCATCAAGTGTATTTGCTTTTAATTTGTATATAACGCAATGTTCATCAATTGCGTAACGAACAGAGTTAAATTTCTCTTTTACAGCAGTTGTTTTGTTATTAGAAAAATATGTAATTGCGTTCAAAATATTTTCAAAGAAGCTACCATGTAATTTGTAATATGTTACGTAAACAATTAGCATGGCTACGCTACATATACAAACAATCAGAATACATAAATAGATTGAGTACATCTGGTTGGTCAAATTTACATTTTTTACAAAGATGTCTGAAAAAGAAAATGATAGACCTGTAATAATCAAAATGAACAGATAACCGATTTTTGCTGACACAGTATGAATTGAAAAATTCATACACTCGATGCGGATACCAAATTTAAATTCACCATAATCAACACAGTCTGCTGTCATCACCGTTGTAGAAGCTAAAGACAAGGCAAAACCGCAAGCACTAATAGCTACAAGCATTCCAATTAAAGGTAATGTCAGTACTCCAAAGAAGACAAGCGTAAACATCAATACAAATCCTGTCATTGGCATAATGATAGAAAAGATAAATACTATTTTTCTAGAAGTTGCCTTAACTAAATCTTTATAAAATACAAGCGACATGAATGCCGTTATCATCCAAGGTATATGTACCTGCAAAAAGATTTCGTAATCTGTTGGAATTTTTGGTAAAAATAGGAAAAAGTAGCCAAATGAGCAAACAAATACGCTTAAAGTGATCTGCTGTAGAATAGTTACAGCAAAAGTTATAATGAGTTGATCATTTCCCCAAAAAGCCTTTTGTGCTTTTGCAAAAGCGATCTTTTTGCTAACAATTCCTTTTTCTGAGTAGCATAAAGAAAATATAAATGCAGTAAGCAATAAGAAAGCTGCAACATAAAAAGAGCTTACATTGAAATTGTGCTCAGGTATGGTCTGGACAATCTTAGGTAAAATACTATTTGTATCAAAAATTGTTGAAAAGATGAGAAGAGTAATAGAAAAGCCAATTAAAGAGGAAATTCTTGAGACAGAGGCGAATACTTCTCTGATTGTGTTATCTTTTCCAAATGATGTAAGTACAGCCCAGGTTGGTAAGTCATAAAAAGAGAATGTTATGGTCCACAGTCCAAAGCAAAGAACGCAATAGATTATTTCAAAGTTATCATTGCTCAAATGAGGCACATTGAACATCGCAATGGTAATAAGCGCATTTAATATTGCGCCTAAAAAAACAGATAATCTAAATTTATTTACCTTAAAGATGGTGCCAACTGAGTCAATTAGTAAACCAATAAAAGGTTCTTTTATGATGTCCACTGCTTTTATAAATATAAGCATGGGTACAAGACAACTTAAAGGTAGGTTTAATACTCTAGACAGGTATAGAAAATAGAAAGATAGTACAAAGTAGTATACGGAATCTCTTGCTACTGATACTAAGCAATATGGAACAGAGATCTTGATGGCTTTTTCTTTTGTAAACATGCGAATTTATTTTTTTTGCTGAAATTTCAACGCATATAATACAGTTTTTTTGTGATAAAGTTAAAAAAAATCTATCACCGCTCACAATTGGTGTACGGTGACAGATCTTTTATTTAGATAGATATAGCCTGTTTTATTATTCCACAGTTACAGACTTAGCTAAGTTTCTTGGCTGATCAACATCAGTGCCGTTGATTACAGCGCAATGATAAGCTAATAACTGTAGAGGAATTGTAAACAGAATTGGCTGTAAGATTTCAGGACAATCAGGTAGAGAGACCTTTCTTGTCTGGCTATCTTCTTTTAGATGAGCCTGTTCTGATACGAAAATGTATAGCAGAGCTCCACGAGCGCGAACCTCTTCAATATTGGATACTAATTTATCCATTAAGGAGTTATCAGGAGCTACAACTACTACAGGCATCTCTTTATCAATTAAAGCAATAGGACCATGCTTTAATTCTCCTGCTGCATAACCTTCAGCATGAATATAGCTAATTTCCTTTAATTTTAAGGCGCCTTCTAAAGCAATAGGGAACATCACACCTCTACCTAAGAATAAGCAGTGATGTTTGCCTGAGAACTGCTCTGATAATAAAGAAATCTCTTTATCACAATCTAAGAACTCTTGAGTTAAAGCAGGTAACTTTCTGATATCTTCAATGATTTCATGGTTCTGCTCTTTACTGATGGTACCTTTTTGCTTACCAATTATTAGAGCTAAGATAAGTAAGCTTAGTAACTGAGTAGTAAATGCCTTAGTTGAAGCTACACCAATTTCAGCGCCTGCTTTAGTAAATAAAGTAAAGTCAGATTCACGTACTAATGAAGAGCCATTAACGTTACAGATACATAAGCTCTTTTTATAGTTCTGCTCTTTAGCTAATCTTAATGAAGCTAAAGTATCAGCAGTTTCTCCTGACTGTGAGATGGTTACAAACAGACTGTTCTTTCTTACTACAGCTTTTCTGTATCTGTACTCAGATGCAATTTCTACATTTGTAGAAATACCTGTTAAAGCTTCTAACCAGTATCTGCCAACTAAACCTGCGTGATATGAAGTACCGCAAGCGACAATCTGAATTGAGTCGATATCTTTAAAGGTATTCTCATCAATGCCAACAACAGTCTCTAAAGAGATATCATCTCCTCTTAATCTGCCTAAAAGGGTATTCTGCAGTGATTGTGGCTGCTCATAAATTTCTTTTTGCATGTAGTGTCTGTATGGACCTTTGGAAATGCTCTCTGCATCCATATCAGATTCAACGATGTCTTTATGTAGTTCATTACCATCTAGGTCATAGACCTTAATAGATTCTGTAGTTAATACAGCAATTTCACCTTCTTCTAGGAAGATGAATCTTCTAGTTACTGGTAATAGAGCTAAAGTATCTGAGGCAATAAAGTTCTCGCCAATACCTAAACCGATAATTAAAGGTGAACCTGAGCGCGCTGCATACAGGGTATTTGGGTCGTTCTTGTCGATTAAAGCCAGACCAAATGAACCTTTAACCTCATTTAAAGCACTCTTAAATGCTTCTAATAAAGATGAGCTCTTTTGCAAGTGGTAATGAATTAAGCAAACTAATACCTCTGTATCAGTCTGTGATTTGAATTTGTATCCTTGTGCAATTAACTGCTCTTTAATCTCAGCAAAGTTCTCAATAATTCCGTTATGAACTAAAGCTAAGTTATCACAGATGTGTGGATGAGCATTTACCTCTGATGGAATGCCATGAGTTGCCCATCTGGTGTGTGCAATACCAATAGAGCCAGGACAGCCTTTTTCTTTAACAGCTTCCTTTAAATTCTTTACTTTACCTGTAGTCTTAATGCAGTTTAAGCTATTGTTATCAATAGTACAGATGCCAGCACTGTCATAGCCTCTGTACTCTAGTCTTGATAAACCTTCCAGTAAAATTTGTGAAACGTTACGTTGTGCTACCGCACCTACAATTCCGCACATAATACAGTCCTATATTTGAAGTTAAGAGTCATTACCCTTAAAAAAATCTTTACCAGTCTTACCTTTATTGTATCAGATCTAATTTTATTGTTACCTGTTGTTTACAGATAATGAATTCTTGAATGTTGAAAGAAGAAAAGAGCCCCTCGAAAGGAGGGACTTGAATGGTTCAATAATTTGATGAAAGAATAAAACTTTATTTATTCTTATGTGGTCGAGCGTATTTCTTAACTATCTTGGTCTCAGATCTTGTAAGAACAAGATCTTTCTCGTCCATTAGAGTGTGTTTGGTTACTGTAGTACCAGCAGCGATTGTTACTCCGTTTTTGATACTTACAGGGGCTACTAACTGTGAGTCTGAACCGATGAAGACATCGTCGCCAATTTCAGTCCTAAACTTATTAGCACCATCATAGTTGCAGGTAATGGTACCAGCACCAATGTTTACATCTTTACCGATTGTTGCATCACCTAAATATGATAAGTGTCCTGCCTTCGTGCCTAAACCTAGGTGAGACTTCTTGCATTCGACGAAGTTGCCAACATGAACTTCATCTTCTAAAGTATTACCAGGACGTAATCTTGCAAAAGGACCGATGGTTGCTTTTCTCTTAATTACAGAGTCTTCCATAACTGTGTATGGAGAAATAATTGAACCTTCACCAATAGAGCAGTTCTTGATAACACAACCAGCGCCAATAACTACGTTATTGCCAAGCTCAACGTTACCTTCAAAGATACAGTTAATATCGATGAAAACATCTTCACCACACTTTAGTGATCCTCTTAAATCAAATCTTGAAGGATCAGCTAAAGTTACACCATCTTCTAAAAGATTCTGTGCAGCATTCTTTTGGTAAAGTCTTTCAACAAAGGCTAATTGCGGCTTTGAATTTACACCTGATAAGATTTCAAAATCAGGAGCAACCAAAATGCCAACATCTTTACCAACAGATGTTAACATTCCTGATAAATCAGTTAAGTAATACTCGCCCTGCTTATTATTGTTTTTGATCTTAGGTAAGTATTCTTTTAAAGTCTTACCTTTGCAAACAATCATGCCGGTATTAACTTCTTTAATCTTGCGCTCTTCATCAGTAGCATCTTTTTCTTCAACGATTTTCTGAAGATTTCCTTGCTCATTTCTGATAATTCTGCCGTAGCCAAAAGGATTATCAGCAAAAGCTGTAAGAACTGACATCTCTCTTCCATGTAAAGATGCAATCAGATCCTGTAATAGAGGTGCTGGCGTTAAAGGTGTATCACCATAAAGAACTAAGACATCAGATTCATCTTTAATGTCACCCATAGCGCAGGATACAGCATGACCGGTTCCTAACTGTTCTTTTTGCAGATCAATCTTAACAAGTTTTTTAAGATCATCTGAAAGACCATTCACCATCTGCTCTACTAGTTCAGCCATGTGACCTACGACCACATGAATTGATTCAGGATTTAGAGATGCTGCTGTATCAATTACATGTTCTAACATTGGCTTGTTTGCTACTTTGTGTAGAACTTTAGGCAATTTTGAGTGCATTCTTTTGCCTTTGCCAGCAGCAAGAATGATGACTTCTAATGACATAGATTAAATCCTATTTTTCTTTTTGTTCTTGATGAATGAATAAACAATGATGGCTATTCCTAATAAGATAAATGGAATAGATAAAAGCTGGCCAACATTAAATATTTCATTGGTTGAGTAATCTGCTTGCTCTTCTTTGAAAGGCTCGATTGCAAAACGAGCGACAAAAGCAAGGGTAAATAATAATCCGAAAATTAAACCATTTGGTCTGCGTTTTGAATACAGATAAACAGCTAGCAATAAGATAAAGATTGCTAAATATGCTGCAGCTTCATAAAGCTGAGCTGGATGTCTTGGGAAAGACTCTCCTAGACGTAAGAACACTACGCCATAATCAGAATTAGTTGGAATTCCTAAGATTTCTGAATTAAAGAAATTACCAATTCTAATCATTGAGCAAACAAGTGCTGTAGGGACACAAATCATGTCTGCTAATTCTAAGAAGTTATATTTCCATTTAGTTTTATGCATGAAATATAAAACAGCTAAAATTACACCCACTGTGCCACCATGGCTTGCTAACCCACCTTCCCAAATTTTGATGATCTCAATTGGGTGGGCAAAATAGAAATCAGGTTCATAGATTAGGCAGTGAGCTAGTCTTGCTCCAATTACGGTTCCTATAAATACATATACAAGCAGACGGTCTAGATCTTCTGTGTTATATTTTTTCTTTTTAAAGAAGAGCTGCATAATAATGTAGCCAATAATAAAACCGAATGAGAAGAGAATTCCATACCATCTAATGGATAATGGTCCTATAGAAAATGCTATAGGATCTAGAGTTGAGATAAACATTTTTGGCCTATGTTTGGTAAAATCTAGTCTGTAAAACTTACTATATTTTAGAATAATTATGCTTAATATTACATCTGCAGAAACTCTTTTTTCAGGAATAGGTATATCTATTGTTATCTTAGGTTTCTTTTGTTGCCTATCAAAAAGCCGAATTCGTTTCGGAATTTTATCTGTCCTTTTAGGAAATTTCTTCTTATGGAGTGCAATTGTTTTCCCTAAGAAAGCAACTGACTTTATGTATCAATATGGTGTTGATTCCAGCTTATTTGATAAAAATGAGCTTTACCATGGATTAGCTGCAGGTGTTGTAATCTTTGCTATTTGGTACTTTATAAGAAGTGCTGTAGTTTCTCTATTGTTTAAAGTAATCAAGCAAAAAACAGTAGAAAAAAGTAAAAACGAGCAGACTCAAGAGCAAAATATTGAAGAAAATACTTCTAAAGGTTCACTTTCAGGAGCAGAATTAGATTTAAAAGAACTTAAGACAGAAAATAAAGAAGAGAGAAAAAACTCTGAAAAAATAGAACCTGTCTTCGGTAATGAAGAGAAAGCTAATCCTCATTTATTTGATAACTTAAAGTTAAATCGTTAATTCTATGCTGTTAGTTTTATCTTCAATTGAAGATGCTTTTGCTTTAAGTCATAACTTAGATACGAGCTACTTTGATAAAGTTAAGAACTTTAGCGAGAATAGGGCTAAAACTTATCTAGCAGGAAGAGCTCTATTGCAGTCAGTTTTACATCACTTCTATTCTATAGAAAGTCTTCCCAACATCAAAAAGACAGAAAAAGGAAAGCCTTTTTTTGACGACGTTGCTTCAAATCCTTGTAGAAAACTCCCTTTTTTTAACATTTCTCATAGCAGAAAAGCAATTGGTGTTGCGGTTTCTTCTTACGATTTGGGGATCGATCTTGAGTTTGTAAAAAAGAGAGTACGCTTTGAAGAATTAAAAGAAAAAGTTTTATCTTCAGGGGAAATCGATTTACTAAAAGCTCTTGATGAAGAATCTCAATTAAAAGAATTTACTGCTTTTTGGACAATAAGAGAGAGCCTTTTAAAGCTCTCTGGATTTGGACTGGCTCATTTAGAAAAAGTAAAAGTAGATGTTGCAAATGCAAAAATTTCCTATGAAGCACTATTCTCTGAAGGTATCAACAATAGAGTTTTAAATACTGTAAATTTATCTCAATACGCAAGTTTATTAGATGAAAACGCTTATCTTTCATACAGCCTGTATCAAGGAGAAGAAAGCTCTATTTATAAACTAGATAAAGACAAGTTTATCAAGCTTGCATCTCCTAAAATAAATTACATATACTCCATCAATTAAAGAATACTAGAGTTATACATAGCCAATTCTGACGCTTTGAGCTCCTGCTCTGTCTCTAATTCCTTCTACAAGATCATCTCTTGGTACAAAACGGAATTTATCATCTCTGATGCACAGTAATTTATTATCAATAATGATATTTAAAGTACATCCTTTGATTATAGAATCAGGATCTTCAGTCTGCCTTAACTCGCGGTTCACTTCTTTTACATCTACTCTGTTTCTCATTAAGACCTCATCAATGAACATGATGTTGTCGTCAAAGAGTTTGCTGGTGAAGTTTAAAGTGATCTTACGGGCCTTTAGCACGCGCAATGACTCAAGAGTATGAATTTCTTTAACTCTTAATTTCATCATGCCTTCATCAGTCATAGAGAGGTATCCTGTAACAATCAGAATTAGAGGAGCGTTGATATCATCTGCATTAGCTGATTTTTTCTTTTTACGATTTTCGTTCATCTTCTTTTCAATATCTGCATAGATTTCAGCATTCTTGCCAAAGAGCATGATATCGAAAGTCCCAGTTCCGTCATCCAAAGTCATGGTGTAGAACTTATTACCATCTTTTGATGATATTCTTTGAAAAGCGTTATTAACTACAGCACCTACAGTAATTAAATTAGGGCTGTCAGGTGCTCCAGGGATCATGTTATTTAAAGTAACGTCACCACAGTACTGGATGAGCTCCATTCTGTAAGCATCAATAGGGTGACCTGATAAATAAAGTCCTAAGAGTTGCTTTTCGTTATAAAGTCTTACCTTATCGGACCAATCCATGCAGTTTACATAGTTAGGCTTTACGTTTTGATCGTTCATTTGAGCGAACAAGTCAAGCTGTCCTGTAGACATATCATTAGCCTTTTGGGCAGCATATTTTAGAGCAGTTGGAATTGAAGCTAACATCTTAGCTCTATTAGGTCCAATACTATCTAGAGCTCCACTCTTTACCAAAGCCTCTAAGGTTCCTTTTGATATGAAGTTAGTTCCTACTCTGTACACAAAATCAAAGAAATCTGTAAATGGACCGTTTTGCTCTCTTTCTTCAACGATATGATCTACAAGCTTTTCACCAATACCTTTAATAGCAGAGAATCCGTAAACAACATTACCTTTAAGATCAACTCCAAAATGGAATTTACCAATATTTACATCTGGAGGATTTACATCTACTCCCAAGCGGTGGCATTCACCGATATAAGCGATGAGTTTTTCTGTTTTCATGCAGTCAGCGGTCATCATGGCTGCTAAGAATTCAGCTGGATAATGAACCTTAAGATATAGTGTCCACCAGGCAACTAGAGCATATGCTGCAGAATGGGACTTATTAAAGCCGTAGGCTGCGAACATCTCTACCTGATCGAAAATTTGGGTCATGATCTTAAGATCTTTACCTTTCTTTAAGGCGCCCTTATTGAACACATCTCTTTGTGCAGCCATTTCGGCAGGGATCTTTTTACCCATGGCACGTCTTAAAATATCCGCACCACCTAGAGAGTAACCCGCTAAAACCTGAGCAATCTGCATAACCTGCTCTTGGTAAACGATAACTCCGTAGGTTGAGTCTAGAATTGGTTTTAGATCTAAATCCTGAGCTTCTGGTAGAGGGTAACTTACAGGCTCTGTTCCGTGTTTTCTGTTAACGAAATGATCTACCATGCCACTATTTAAAGGACCTGGTCTGTACAGAGCCACCAAAGCTACTAAGTCTTCAAAACGGTCAGGCTGCATCTTACCAATTAGCTTTCTCATACCGGTAGATTCAAGCTGGAATACAGCTGTAGTTTCAGTTTCCTGAATCATCTTGTATGAAGCTTCATCCTCATAAGGAATTGCAGCAATGTTAATTGGTGGTTTTCCTTCACGAGCTAACTTAGCATCGATCATTTGTTTTGCATCATCGATGATAGTTAAGGTTGTAAGACCTAAGAAGTCGAACTTAACTAAGCCTGCGTGCTCTACATCCTTTTTGTCGTACTGAGTGATAGGGTTACCATCAGAATCAAGCATTAGAGGTGCAAATTCAGCAATTCTAGTAGGAGAAATAACCACACCTGCTGCATGCTTTCCAATACTTCTAATTACGCCTTCCAATCTAATGGAAACGTCAATTAACTCAATGGACTCTTTATCATCATTTAGTTTTGCCTGATTATAGAAGTTTAAGAAATCAGGAGATGCAGATGGTACTTCTTTACCATTTTTTACATATCCAAAGCAGTCCTTAAATCCTGTACCTGGTGCGTCAGGAATTAAAGATGCGACTCTTCTAACCTGTCCTAAAGGTACACCAATAGCTCTACCGACACCTTGGATAGCTGCTTTTGGAGCTAGAGTACCGAAGGCTGCAATCTGAGATACCGCATTTCGACCATAGTGATCTACCACGTGTTGTAAAGTCTTGTATCTGTTTCTCTGACAGAAGTCCACGTCGAAGTCAGGCATTGAAACACGTTCTGGGTTTAAGAATCTTTCGAACAGCAGATCAAAACGTAATGGGTCAAAGTCTGTAATTGTAAGGGCATAAGCTACAAGTGAACCACCACCAGAGCCACGACCTGGCCCTACAGGTACACCATGTGATTTAGACCATTGAATAAATTCCATCACGATAAGGAAGTAGCCAGGGAAATCCATCGTGATGATAACGTTAAGCTCTGTCTCTAGACGCTTTTCGTATATAGGCCTTTTTTCTTCTCGCACTTTAGGATCAGGAAATAAGAACTCAAGTCTTTTCTCCAAACCTTCGTGTGCTTTCATACGCAGACAGTCTGCTGTTGATAATTCACCAGTGTCATATCTAGGAAGTCTTGGGTGGTCAAGCTCAATTTCAACATTACAACGTTCTGCAATTACACGTGTATTAGTTAATGCCTCAGGAATATCAGCAAATAACTCTGCCATTTCTTGAGGTGATCTTAAATACTGTTCAGGAGAATAACGTCTAGCATTCTCGCGGTTGCCTTTTTGCACAGCTTGCTGGATTGATACACGAATATCGTGAACGTAGTAGTCGGTTAGACCATCTTTAGGTACTTCATTTGGACCTAATAAGAATCTTGTATCATTAGTAGCTACAGGAGCAAAACCATACTTTAGACAAGAGTTTAAGGCGAAATTTTCAAAATCAGTTTCACCTTCACGGTTGGTTCTGGTGATTTCAAAACAGAATCTGTCACCGTAGTATTTTTGGTAGTGCTCTAATCTGTCCTGAAGCTTTTTCTTATTATCTTCTTTTACAAATTGGGCTAAATCGCCTCTGAATCCGTTTAATATGATAAGACCTTCAGAGTATTTCCAAAGATCTTCAACTTTAGCTGCAACAACAGCAATATCAGGACTTGCAGTGTGGATCCAAGCATCAGATAAGATATCGTAAAGGTTCTGCTTGCCTTGTCTGTCCATAGCAAGCAAGGTAACAGTAAAATATCTGTCAGGATCTCCTGGTTTTGTGTCTTCTTTTACCTGAAGATCTGCTCCCATAATTGGTTTAATACCGGCACCGTAACAAGCATTATAGAATCTAACAAAGCCTGCCATATTGTTAAAGTCTGTTACGGCTATTGCTGGAATTCCTAATTTAGTTGCTTTTTTTACGATGTCGCCTACGTTCTGCAAGCCATCATTGATTGAGTAGCATGAACGAACGTGAAGTGGAATATATGAGAGGTTATTGTCTGTCATGAGCTTGATCTAATAAAAAAACTAGACTCATTTTACCATAAAAATACATTCTCGGAGAAACAAAAAAGCCCCGCTAAAGCGAGGCTTACGATGCTTAATTAATGATTACTTCATTGCTTTGTAAGCATTGATTAAACCGTTAGTTGAGCTGTCGTGGGAAGTGATCTTCTCATTGTTCTCTAACTCAGGGATAATCTTCATGGCTAGCTGCTTACCTAACTCAACACCGAACTGATCGAATGAGTAGATATTTAAAATAGAGCCCTGAACGAAGATCTTGTGCTCATACATAGCAACTAACATACCTAAGGTGCGAGGAGTAATTTCTTTTACTAAGATAGAGTTTGTAGGTCTGTTTCCTTCAAATATCTTGAATGGAACGACATCCTTGTACTCGCTCTCTTTCTTGCCCTTAGCTTCAAATTCAGCGATAACCTGCTCTTTGGTCTTACCAAATGCTAAAGCTTCAGTCTGAGCGAAGAAGTTAGAAATTAACTTAACGTGGTGATCACCAATTGGGTTGTGGCTGATTGCAGGAACAATGAAGTCACAAGGAATTACCTTAGTGCCCTGATGGATTAACTGGTAGAAAGCATGCTGACCGTTGGTACCAGGCTCACCCCAAATGATAGGACCTGTCTGGTAATTTACTTTGTTGCCATTTCTGTCAACATACTTACCATTTGATTCCATGTTACCTTGCTGGAAGTAAGCTGGGAATCTGCTCATGTACTGGTCGTATGGAAGAATTGCTTCTGTCTCATACTTGTAGAAATCGTTATACCAAATACCTACTAAAGCTAAGATAACTGATAAGTTCTTCTCTAATGGAGTCTCTCTGAAGTAGGTATCGTACTCAAAGCCACCCTTTAAGAACTGCTCAAAGTTATCAAAACCACATGCAAGAGCAATTGATAAACCGATTGCAGACCATGATGAATAACGGCCACCAACCCAGTCCCAGAACTCGAACATGTTAGCAGGATCAATACCAAACTCTACACAGCCCTTCTCGTTAGTTGATAGAGCTACGAAGTGTTTAGCAATGAATTTCTCGTCTTTAGCTGTCTTTAAGAACCAGTTACGTGCAGTGTGAGCATTGGTCATGGTCTCAAGAGTAGTAAAGGTCTTTGATGCGATTAAGAATAAAGTGGTCTCTGGATTGCACTTTTTAAATACTTCAGCAATATGTGAAGCATCGATGTTTGATACGAAGTGAACGTTTAATCTAGTGTGATATGGAGTTAAAGCTTCAGTAATCATAACAGGGCCTAAGTCTGAACCACCGATACCGATGTTAACTACATCAGTGATTTCTTTACCGGTGTAACCTTTCCATTCACCTGAAATAACTTTCTCACAGAAAGCCTTCATCTTATCTAAAACTGCTTTTACGCCTGGCATTACATCTTTGCCATCAACGTATACAGGCTTACCGGAGAAGTTACGTAATGCTGTATGAAGAACTGCACGCCCCTCTGTACGGTTAATGATTTCGCCTGAGAACATTGCTTCAATGTTTTCTTGAAGTTTTGTTTCTTTTGCTAACTCTAATAATAGGTTTAATGTTGTTTCATCAATGATGTTCTTTGAGAAATCAGCAACAATATCGCCCTTTGCCAAGGTTAGTGAGTATTTGTCAAAACGGTTTGGATCCTGCTTGAACAGATCTTTTAAAGTACGATTCTTGGTAGATTCAAAGTGAGCTGTTAATTTTTTCCAAGCTTCAGTTTGAGTTGGGTTGATACCGTAAAACATGAAGATGTCTCCTGATAGCAGATTTTTAGTAAATGATCTTTAGTATATAAAGGTGTAATTGGTCTTATGATACATCTTTTTACTAAGTAATCTAATTTGTACGTTCTTTAATCTAAATCTAGTTTTTTAAACTAAATTAAAACCAAGAACTTCAATATAGTGTTAGAGTTCTGAAAACTTCAAAGCTGCACAACACTCTACAAAGCAAAATTTCTGTATTGACAGTAATTTTTACATCCAATACCTATTATACAATAATTATTGAGTGCTAAATCACACAATTCTATGCACAAAAACAACCAATTTTGGATGTTTAAGTCGTTTCTTTTGTTAAAAAATTTCTTTTTTTAATTACATGATGCCAGTGTCAGAACGTCTTCTGGTTAGATCTGGTGAAAAACTAGGAGCTAAACGTTTAGCCAGTTCATGCACTACTTTGATTTTTTTATCTTTAGATCTGCTCTTTAAATTACATAAAGCAACTCTAAAGTTAGACCATGGAAGATCCTTGATTACAACAACATCATTTTTAAATGGTGAAATTTCATAAACCAATCGTGGTACTACTGATACACCAAACCCTAAAGCTGTAAGTGACACAATAGCTTCATGACCTGATACCTCAGAATAGATATGAGGAGTGATCTCCTGAGAAGTGAAATACTTCTCAACTTCATACCTTAGCTGTCCTTTTTCAGGCATTACAAAAGGCGTCAATGAAAGATCAGGATCTGATAAGTCAGTAGTTACAGAGAATCTTGGTTTTTTAGGAGCTATAAGAATAAGAGGGAATGTCACCAAATCTACATATTGAATTTCTGGTGGCACTTCATTTGGTAATGCACTGATTACAAAGTCATACTTAGTGTCATCTAATTTATGCAGTGCGTCAGCAGGATCACCTGTTTCTAACTTTATCTCAAGATTTGGTGCTGTAAGGTGTAGTTCGTTGAGTAAGCGCGGAATGAAAAGATATGATGCAGTAACTGAGCAATAAATTTTTATTACTCCAGATACTGCTCCTACGCCTGAATCTAATTCACTTTCTAATTCAGAATAAGAGTTTAGAGTCTTTTTAGCAAAAGCTTCAAATTTTCTGCCAGCTTCTGTAATAAAGATCCCTTTCTTATCACGAATACATAACTTTGCATTAAGTTCTCTTTCTAACTTATTTAAAGTACGACTTAAGGTAGAAGGGCTTACATTGCATAATGTAGCAGTTCTAGTTAAGTTTGAAGTTTCGCATAGTCTTAAAAATGCAGCTGCGTCTTTTAAATCGATCACTCTTTATAGTCCTTAAAATTTTATATTGCATTTTTTGCAATATAAAAGAAATTATATTCCTTTTTATAAAATTGTGCTATTATAAAAATCAGTTACCACACAGGTAAGATTTTTTGGTTAATTTAATTTTTACGAAGGTTATAAAATGGCCAACTTTAATTATTTCAATACTTTGAATTTACGTCAGAAGTTAGCTCAGTTGGGTTGCTGTGAGTTAATGGACCGTAGCGAGTTCGCTGATGGTTGCAACTTCTTAAAGGGTAAGAAAGTTGTTATCGTAGGTTGCGGCGCACAGGGCTTAAATCAGGGCTTAAACCTGAGAGATTCTGGTCTAGACGTTAGCTACGCTTTACGTCAGGCTGCTATTGATGAGAAGAGAGCTTCTTACAAGAGAGCTACTGAGAACGGTTTTAAAGTTGGCACTTATGAGCAGGTTATTCCTACAGCTGATTTAGTAATCAACTTAACTCCAGATAAGCAGCACGAGAACGTAGTTAACGCAGTTCAGCCTTTAATGAAGGCAGGCGCAGCATTAGGTTACTCACACGGTTTCAACATCGTTGAGTTAGGTATGCAGGTTCGTAAGGACTTAACCGTAATCATGGTAGCTCCTAAGGCTCCTGGTACTGAGGTTCGTGAAGAGTATCGTCGTGGTTTCGGTGTTCCAATGCTATTAGCTGTTCATCCAGAGAACGATCCTAACGGCGAAGGCTGGGCATTTGCTAAGGCTTGGGCTTCAGGCTTAGGTGGTGATAGAGCAGGTTGCTTACGCTCATCATTTGTAGCTGAAGTTAAGTCAGACTTAATGGGCGAGCAAACCATTCTTTGCGGTGTTTTACAGGCTGCAACTGTAATGTGCTACGACCACGCTGTAGCTTTAGGTGCTGACAAGGCTTACGCTTGCAAGTTATTGCAGTATGGTTGGGAGACTATCTGTGAGGCTCTAAAGCAGGGTGGTATCACCAATATGATGGATCGTCTATCAAACCCTGCAAAGATCAAGGCTTTCTACTTAGCTGAAGAAATCAAGTCAATCTTAAAAGACCTATACTTAAAGCACATGGATGACATCGAGAGCGGTGAATTCTCACGCATCATGATGGAAGACTGGGCTAACGGCGATGTTAAGTTACACACCTGGAGAGAGAACTACGCTAAGAGCGCATTCGAGAATGCTCCTGCTTGTGATACTAAGATCTCTGAGCAAGAGTACTTCGATAAGGGTACTTTACTAGTTGCTTTCGCTAAGGCTGGTATTGAATTAGCATTCGACACTATGACTCATTCAGGTATCTACCCAGAGTCAGCTTACTACGAGTCATTACACGAGTTACCTTTAATCGCTAACACCATCGCTCGTCGTCGTTTATACGAGATGAATGTTGTTATTTCTGATACTGCTGAGTACGGTAACTACTTATTCGCTAATGCAGCAATTCCTTTATTAAAGGATTTCATGGCAAAGCAGAAGTTAGACGTATTTGGTGATACCTTAAAGGGTGACAACGCAGTTGATAACGTTGAGTTAATCAAGATCAACGATCAGATCCGCAACCACCCTATCGAGGTTGTAGGTCGCAAGCTACGTGCTTACATGTCAGATATGAAGGAAGTTTCTGTTGGTAACAACTAATAGAAGTTTTCTAAATTGATTTTAAGGCCCCAAAACGAAAGTTTGGGGCCTTTTAATTGGATTAAAGTTAATAGGATAAAAGGATAAGTTTGCTAAAGTTGTAACCAAAGAAAGTTAGAGAATGCTCTCTAATTGTTTTAATGCTTCATCAATATCTGATTTGTATTGTTCTTCAGAAGTTTTTGCTTGAGTTCCTAATGGGTAGTACTCGGTATCCTCAGCAGGTAGCTCTTTTAAGAAACGGCTAGGATGAATAGCATCTGGTACACCATTTCTTTGGGTAACTTCTCTAGCTAGCAGTAAGGTTAATTCCTGTCTTGCTCTTGTAATACCAACATAAGCTAATCGTCTTTCCTCATCTACGTTATCTACGCCTTGGTTTTCTTCTGTAGGTAAAGAGTTCTTATGTGGAAGAGAGCCTTCTTCCATACCAACTAAGAATACATATGGGAATTCAAGACCTTTAGATGCATGTAAGGTCATCATCTGCACAGCATCATTGTCCTGATCATCACTCTTTCTATCCATCATTTCTCTTAGGCCTAATTTATCTACGGCTTCAAGAAAACTTAATGGGGTATCACCTTTTTTACCGGCGATAAGATCTGATATCCAGGATAATAGGATCTTAACATTCTTAATCTTAATTTCAGTTGCAACCTTACTGTCGGTATTGGCTTTTATATAAGCGTTATAGCCAATTAACTCGGTTAGCTCATTGGCTAATTCTTTGTCTTTGCCATTGAGAATGTACTGACGTAATTTAGTAAGTAAAATTACGAACTCTCCTAAGGATTTTTTCTGTCTTGGAATTAGATCTTTGGTGACATTAGGATTTAAGGCACTTTCGTAAAGGGACTTACCAATTGCTTTAGCCTGTGAGAATAAGGCATTGATAGTTTCATGACCAATACCTCTTCTTGGAATGTTAATCACTCTTAGCAAGGCCATGTCATCGTAAGGGTTACAAATAACACGACACCAACTTAACATATCCTTAATTTCTACTTGCTCAAAAAAGCTACTTCCACCTGAGATAAAGCAAGGAATTCTAGCTTCTCTAAAGGCCTTTTCTAAAGGTCGTGACTGAGAATTACTTCTGTATAAAACAGCATATTCCTTCCATTGAGAATGTGTTCTAAACTGATGAGCCAAGATTAACTGCACAACTCTGTCAGCCTCATCGTTTTGAGTTCGTAATTCCATGATTTGAACTTTCTTTCCAACATTTGATTTTGTATACAAAGTCTTGTTGAAAATATGTTCGTTATTTGAAATTAACTTATTTGCACAGTTAAGTATGTGCTGTGTAGAACGATAGTTTTGCTCAAGCTTGATCACCTTTAAGTCAGGAAAGTCATTACTTAAAACTTTAATGTTCTCAGGACGTGCTCCACGCCAAGCATAGATTGACTGATCGTCATCACCTACAACTGTGAATCTCTTGTTTTTAGAGGTCAGGTATTTTAATAACTGATACTGTGTTTCGTTAGTATCCTGATACTCATCTACAAGGATGTATTTATAGTAAGAGCTCCATTTATCTCTTACGGCTTGATTGTCTCGAAGTAATAGCGTGGTTTTAAAGATTAAATCCTCAAAATCAGCAGCATTGCAGGCAGATAGATATGCCTGATAAGCCTCATATACCTGAACTCTAATGGTTCTTACAGCAATATCCTCAGGTCTTAAAAGACTAGTCTTCCAGGTACTGATATCTGTTGCTATTTCTTCAACAACAGTCTTCTCTGAATTATCAACTAAGATCTGTGGAAACTTTTCTCTGACAATATCTTTAATCAGCTTAAAACTATCGTACTGATCAAAGAGGGTAAAGTTTCTGCCTAATCCTAGAGCTACTGACTCCTCTTTTAAGATGTTTAACCCTAAAGAGTGGAATGTAGAAATAGTGATTAAAGAAGATCTTTCAGAGCCTAATTCTTGTTTTACCCTGTCTCTCATTTCAGCAGCAGCTTTGTTAGTAAAGGTTACAGCGCAGATCTGTTGTGGAGCAATGAAATGTTTATTGATGAGACTGACGATTTTAGTTGTGATCACACGGGTCTTGCCTGATCCAGCACCTGCCAGAACCAGACAAGGTCCGTTTACATAATCGACAGCTTCCTGTTGAGCTTGATTTAATTGCATCCTAGATTCCGATGCACTTTACAAAGCTTAGAGGAACACCATTTTTATCAATAGTGTTGCAGATAAAATCACCGTTTGGTTGAACATCGATATCTATGTTCTGGAAAGAAAGTCCTTCTACATAGTCTCTGTCTGCTTTGTTACAAAGTACAATGATAGGAATACCTATGGATTTAACCTCGGAGGATAACTTGTCTAGCAGACCTAAAGTTTCCTGTTGAGAGTATGCACATAAATCTAACATAGCTACAAAGTTGGTATTTCCTTGAATGGTCTGAGATTCAATACCATCGATAAGCTGTTTTTCAATATCACTATCTTTTAGTTCTAAGAACTTAACTAACTGCCATTGAGATGCGTCAAATGGTTGCTGCTGCTCTGCTACAAGATTTGAAATGTATTTCCACTGAACTCTGTTACCGGCATAGACGATTGATGATAGTTTTGTCTTTATGATTTGACTTACAAAACGTCTTAAAACCTGAGGTCTAGCGCTAAAAGAATACAGAGCACTTGATAACTCAAGAGTATTTAAATCCTCAGGTGCACAAATATATTTGTATGCAGTTGGAGCACAAATATCTTCAAATTGATAAGAGAGGATCTTATCTAAATTAGATAATCTCTCTTTTAGCATGCCTTTATCACTGTACAAAGCTTCGTTGATGTCTTTGAAAGGGTGAGCTAGGTTTAGACATTTAAAAGATATACCCAATTGATGTAGGTAAGTGCAAATCTTAGCGGTAGCTTCACGACCTGCTTCATCATTATCAAGAGAAATATAGAAAGTGTGTTCTTCAGTTGAATCTTTGATGCATTCTATGAGCGGCCTTACATTACCAGCTCCACCTAAAGCTATAGCTCTATAGCCTAGCGTTTCTAAACTTAAAGCATCAAACTCACCTTCAGTTATAAAGATAGTACCTTTTTGCTCTAATGCTTCATGATTGTAGATGTCAAAGATACCTTTTTTCTTATATCTTTCATTAGAGCTGTTTGCACTAAGATCAGTATTTCTTACACAGTAACCATGGATTCCGTAAGGAATGATGGCTGCTTTCCAGTATGATTTCTGACCTGTGATCTTGTTAATTTCTGCTTGAAAGTTTTCATCAAAGCCTAATTTAAATCTGTGAATTACAGAATCAGATAAGCCCCTGTCTCTAAAATAAGAGGTCTTTTCTACATTAGAAGCACATTGATTTACATAATCAGTAAAGTCATTAGCTGATTCTGATGCGTATGCAAATGGAGATACTTGAGAATCACCAAATCTGTGAGAGATATTCTGCTGCTCATTGAAGGCAAATTGATTCTGAGCAGAGGAGAATTGGTTTTGATTGTTTAAGTTCTGCTGACCAAAGCTGTTTTGCTGTTGACCAAATGAATTGTTGCCAAATGTTTGTGTATTGGAATTTGAAGGAGCATTTCCTCGCAGATTAAAAGGCTTTAACTTAGCCTCATCGAATGGTGAAATGGTATTAAATCCTCTTTGAGGTTGTGTTTGTTGTTGCTGTAAATTCTGATCGAACTGATCGTTATTATGGTTTTCATTAAACCCAAAAGGAACACGAACCTCTTTTTGAGAAGAATGAGAAGCTAAGAAATTGTTATTTTCAATTTCAAATGTAGTGGTTCTAATTTCAGATTGCTTTTGATTGTTATAGTTCTTTAAAACATCAATAAAGCCTAAAGGCACCTTACCTATGTATAGTTCATGTGCCTTGATAAACTGATGAGAAAAATCACTGATATTAAAATCGATGCCGATCAGATCAAAGATATTATAGACAGCATTGCAGTTAAAGCACTTAACCGTATAGTTAGATGCGTCGTAACTCATGCTTGGAATATGAGCTGTGTCAGTAGGATTTAAACAAAAAAAGTTGGAATTAACGTTAATTCCTTTACTTTTTAGATAATCGGGCAGTTTACTTAATAAAAACTGCTTTTGCTTCTCAAATTCTTGCTCTTGCATTCTTAAATCCGTATCAATCAATCAATCAATATCAGTTCTTTGAGGTGATCTTATTTATGATCCATGAAGAAATTAAAAGACCTGCAGATGCAGTTACACTCATTGAAGCACCAAATGCAGGTAGATCTCCACTTAGATAGTCTTCTTTTGAAGAGTATATAGGCTTTTCGTTAGAAAAAGTGCAGCTAATATTGAACTTTTTGCTATTAGATTGAAATCCGTAATCCTTTCTCAAGCGCGCTCTCAGTTTTGAAATTAAAGCATCACCATTAGCGGTATTGATATCACCAATCTTCAGTTTTGATGGATCACGCCTGCCTCCAGCTCCACCTGCTTCAATGAAAGTAGCGTTGTGTCTGAACAGGTAGTTGCAAACATATGCTTTAGCATCGATATCATCGATACAGTCACATACATAATCAGTTTTTCCTTCTAACACACCATCAATATTCTCAGGTGTCAGTTTGGTTTCGATTACATCAATATCTAAAAGAGGATTGATCTCTAAAAGTCTGTCAGCTAATACTCTTGCTTTGCCTAAACCTACAGTCTTTGAGGTGGTATGAAGTTGTCTGTTTGAATTGGTGAGCTCGATAATATCATTATCAATGAGGGTAAGAGAGCCAATGGCGGTTCTGCACAGAGCTTCTGTTGCCCATGAACCGATACCACCGACACCGGTGGGGGGGAGGGTAGATTATTCATAAATTCAGATCTCCTATCGAATATTATTCAATCCGTCGGTATCTATCTGCACCAGAGTGTAGCTCTGACAGCCACGCCTAGAAAGCCAAAGAAGCTCTGATGCAGAACCGTTACACCGAGGTTTCCTACTCCAAGACGAAGTTTATAGCGAATAAAATTTTGCAGATGGCGCGAATATAGGTATTTTGAGCAAATCGCATCTAGGTCAAACAGGTCAGGTGGCATTACTGTGAAGGTAGTTGAATCATCCTCGTTGCGTTGAGCACGGCAATGACCATGACGCCGACGTCGGCGAAGACGGCCGACCACATGCCGATGATGGCGAATGCGCCGAGGGCTAGGAAGGCGATTTTGACGGTGATGGCAAAGACGATGTTTTGCATGACGATTTGTTTCGTTCGGCAGGCGATATCGATAGCTTTGGGGAGTTTGGCCAAGTCGTCGTCCATGAAGACGATATCGGCAGCTTCGATGGCGGCATCGGAACCGATGCCGCCCATGGCGATGCCGATGTCGGCGCGAGCCAGGACAGGGGCATCGTTGACGCCATCGCCGACGAATGCCGTCTTCTTGCCGTTTTGTGCCGACGAGGCAATCGATTCAAACATCGAGACTTTGTCGCCGGGAAGCATATTGGCGTGGTATTCATCGAGACCGATGGCTTGGGCGACGTGTTGAGCGACGCGCGAACTGTCGCCCGTCAACATGACGCATTTTTCTATGCCGCGTTTGCGCAAATCCGATATGGCGTCTTTGGCATCGCTTTTGATTTCGTCGCAGATCGATATGCAACCGAGGTATTGATCGTTTTTGGCGACATAGACGAGCGTTCCGAATTGCGACGATGGCATATATGAAATGCCGATTTCACGCATGAGTTTTTCGTTCCCCGCATAGATGATATCGTCGCCAATTGTACATTTGACACCGCGACCGCTCAATTCTGTATAGTTGTTTTTTGATATATCGTTTGAGTTGCACATCATGCCATGCGACTTTGCGCACGCCGATATCGATCGTGCAATGGGATGATTCGACATTTGTTCGGCGGTGAGTGCTGCATTTAATACATCGTCTTTGGTATATGGCGATTGCGCTTCGATAGCTGTGACATTGAAATTGCCGACGGTTAGCGTGCCCGTTTTGTCGAACACGACGGCGCCCAAGTGATTGAGTGCATCGAGATAATTGCCGCCTTTGACGAGGATACCGCTACGCGATGCAGCACCTATACCGCCAAAAAACGTCAGTGGAACAGAAATGACGAGTGCACAAGGGCACGAAATGACCAAAAACACGAGACTGCGATTGATCCACTCGGCAAATGCACCGCCCAAGAATGTGACGGGAATGAGCGTGAGGAGCAGAGCGCCCAAGACGACGATTGGGGTGTAATAGCGAGCAAATATCGTCATAAATCGTTCGGCTTTTGCCTTGCGCGATCCCGCTTTTTGGACGAGTTCGAGTATCTTCGTCGCCGTCGATTCGGCATAGGCGCGGGCGACTTTAATCGTGAGAACTTGAGTCGTATTGACGGCGCCCGACAAGACTTCGTCGCCCGAGGCGACGTGTTTTGGCTTCGATTCACCCGTCAAAGCACGCATATCGAGCATGGCATCGCCATCGCAAACGACGCCATCGAGCGGGATGCGCTCGCCTGGTTTGACGACGACTTCTTCGCCAATGGCGACGCGATCGGGCGCGACTTCGATCATATTGCCATCGCGAACGACGCGAGCCATATCGGGGCGGATATCCATCAAAGCCTTGATATTGCGTCGCGATTTGTCGACGGCACGGTCTTGAAACAACTCGCCTATCTGATAAAACAGCATTACGGCTACGGCCTCGGGATACTCGCCAATGACAATCGCACCAATCGTCGCCAAAGCCATGAGAAAGTTTTCGTCGAAGATGCGACCGCGCAATATATTGCGCACGGCACGATATAATACATCGCCACCCAATATGATATATGAAATGAGGAGGCCCGCTACGACTGCCCAAGGTGGCAATAGATCGATATAATATATCATAATAAATACGATGGCAACGATGCCCCCGGCGACGAGGCGACGGAGGCGCCACGGCGAATCATCGTCGCCGTGATCGTGGTCGTGGTCTCGTTCGTCGTCCATGTCGATGACTTCGACATCGGGTTCAAACCGTGCGACGACGGCGCAAACCGTTTCTTTGACGCGCGAATCTTTGACCGTCGAATTGACGCGGAGGGCGATTTCTTGCGCCATGATATCGACGTTCGAAGCGAGTACGAAATCGAGCTTTCCAATTTCGGTCTCGATCTTCTTTGCACAGTTTGGACAATTGAGACCTTTCAGTTTAAATCTCAGTTCCATGCGCTTTCCCTTTATCGTTGTAGCTACTGTTGCCATCACTTCCCTGCTCAGCGATCTTGGCATCGAGAAAAGCATTGCAACGGCAAACGTTGTGAAAACAATATGTTAAATATAAGAGTTGAACAATTATTGAACTGTTGTCGGCGCGCGATCGATGACGCATCGACCGATGCCCCTATTCTCGCATGTGTTCGAAGCCCGTTTTGAGGATCATCGCGACGTGGTCGTCGTCGAGGCTATAGTAGACGATTTGGCCATCGCGACGGGCTCGCACGAGTTTCGATAGCTTGAGCGCATTGAGGTGATGCGAAACCGCCGACTTCGTAATATCGAGAATAACCGCCAAATCGCTCACGCACAATTCGCGCGATTCGAGAGCATGGAGCAATTTGACGCGCGTCGGATCGCCAAAGTGACGCAACAAGCTGGCAACGCTAACATAGTCGTCGTCGGGCAAGAGATCCGCTTGCACACGTTCGACATCGGCCACATGTATGGCTGCGCAATTTGCGCCACTTTTTCTGCCCTTTCCCAATATACCGTCCATTTTGCTCTCCTCTTAAAGTTCAATAATTGAGCAATCTCTCAACTATTGAGTTGATCGTAACGCTATGAATTGATCATGTCAATCGCGTTTTTGTTTGAGTTTGCGCCTGCGGCGCAAACGAATCAATATACCGTCCATTTTGCTCTCCTCTTAAGGTTCAATGATTGAGCAATCTCTCAACTATTGAGTTGATCGTAACGCTATGAATTGCTCATGTCAATTGCGTTTTTGTTTGAGTTTGCGCCAACGGTGCAAAAGATTCGATATGTGTTGAGGTTTGCGCCGCAAAAAAGGCGGCGTATTGGCGCATGCCAATAGCCGCCGCAGCGGAGGCGTATGCGCGCAACGCAGTGAGCACATAGCCGTAGCCAGAGCCCGTATCGGCTTTGCCGATAGGGCGACAAAGAGCCCGTATTGAGCGATAGCGAAATAGGGCGGCAAGAGCCCGTATTGAGCGATAGCGAAATAGGGCGAAAAAAAAAGCCCGTATCGGCTTTGCCGATAGGGCGGTAGATGTCTGTATCGCCGTAGGCGATAAGACATCGTTTGGCCGTATGGAGCGCGAGCGAAATGGGGCAAACGCGCTCGGGAAGCCGTATGGGGCGGGATTATTCCTCGGTGGGTTGCTCGCCGATGGCGGCGCGGCGCGATAGCTTGATTTTGCCGCGTGGGTCGATGGCGAGTACTTTGACGAGGACTTGCTCGCCTTCTTTGAGGACGTCGGTGACGTTGTCGACGTGGCCTTCGGTGAGTTCGGAGATGTGGACCATGCCGTCGGTGCCTGGGAAGATTTCGACGAAGGCGCCGAAATCCATGATTTTTTTGACGGTGCCCATGTAGACGTTGCCGATTTTTGCTTCGCGCGTGAGGCCGTTAATCATGTCGATGGCTTTTTGCAACGAGATGCCGTCGCCCGAGGAGACGGTGACGGTGCCGTCGTCTTCGACGTTGACTTGTGCGCCCGAGACGGCGCAAATGTTGCGGATCGTTTTGCCGCCCGAGCCGATGATGTCGCGGATTTTTTCGGGTTTGACTTTGAGCGTTTTGATTTGCGGTGCGTATTTGCTCTTGTTGCCGCGAGTTTCGGCGATGGCGGAGAGCATGCAGCCGAGGATGTGTTTTCGGCCGTCGTGTGCTTGTTTGAGGGCTTGCGCCATGATTTCGCGCGAAATGCCGGTGATTTTGATATCCATTTGGATGGCGGTAATTTTGTCTTCGGTGCCGCAAACTTTGAAGTCCATGTCGCCGAGGTGGTCTTCATCGCCCAAGATGTCGGTGAGGACGGCGATTTTGTCGCCTTCTTTGATGAGTCCCATGGCGACGCCAGCGACGGGTGCTTTGATTTCGAGGCCAGCATCCATGGCGGCTAGCGTGCCGCCGCAGACGGTTGCCATTGAGCTGGAGCCGTTGGATTCGAGGATTTCGGAGACGATACGCAAAGTGTAGGGATAATCGGGGTTTGCGGTTGGCATGATCGGAGTGAGTGCGCGTTCGGCGAGCATGCCGTGGCCGACTTCGCGACGGCCTGGGCCGCGCAAAGGTTTGACTTCGCCGACGCTGTAGGGCGGGAAGTTGTAGTGCAACATGAAGCGTTTGGACTGCATGCCCGACAAGTTTTCGATGCGTTGGTCGTCGGTCGAGGTGCCGATGGTGACCGTAACGAGGCCTTGTGTTTCGCCACGAGTGAAGAGCGCCGAACCGTGGACGCGCGGCAAAACGCCAACTTCGCATGTAATGGGGCGGACTTGCTCGAGTGTACGGCCGTCGATGCGGACGCGTTTTTCGGTAATGAGCGTTCGCATGAGGTGATATTTGAGGTCTTCGTAGGCGGCGACGATTTCGCCTTTGCGATCGGCGAATTCCGCTTCGAGGTCGGCCAAGATGTGTTTTTTGACGTCGCTCAAAGCTGCGTAACGCTGGAGTTTTGCGGGGATCGTAATGGCGGCAAACGTTTCGTCGGTATAGCGCGCGACGGCGTCGGCGATGTCTTGCGCGATGACGGGGGCTGTAAATTCGCGTTTCGTCTTGCCGACGGCTTCGGCCATTCGGCGTTGCATGGCGAGTACGCCTTTGACGGCATCGCATCCGAAATCCATGGCATCGAGGAATTCGGCTTCGGTGAGTCCTTTCGTTTCGCCTTCGACCATGACGATAGCTTTTTCGCTAGCGACCATGACGATATCGGTATCGGATTGTTCGCGTTGGCGATTCGTCGGGTTTGCAATCCATTGTCCATCGATTCTGGCGATTCGGACGCCAGCGACGGGGCCATCCCAGGGCAGATCCGACAACATCAATGCGGCCGAAGCGCCTGTAATGGCAATGACATCGGGCTCGCAGTCGGGGTCGTAGCTGACGACCGTTGCAATGACTTGGACTTCGTCGTTGAAGCCCTCGGGGAAGAGCGGGCGGACGGGGCGGTCGATGAGACGGCTCGTGAGGACTTCGTGGTCGGTTTGCTTGCCTTCGCGACGGAAGTAGTTGCCGGGAATTTTGCCCGCTGCATACGATTTTTCGACGTATTCACACGTCAATGGGAAGAAATCTTGATCGCCGCGTTCGTTGGCCTTCGAGCACGCCGTGACGACGATCATCGTCTCGCCCGATTGAATCATCACCGAGCCATTGGCTTGCTTTGCAATGTGCCCGTTTTCGATCGATACTTCGTGTGCACCCAAGAGCGCGGAATCTTTCACAATTGCCATAATAATCCTCTTTTCGTGTAAGAAGCGACACAACGCGTTTGCACCGCGACGGCTCTCGACGATTCGCGTCGTGTCGATGTCTATACATATCTATATATATTTACATATAGTATATATAGCCTATATATAATGATACGCCACGCGGGCGCGATCGAGGAATCGATTTCGCGATCGAAGCGCTTTCGCTCACGATCTTGAACTGCACAATCAACGAAAAGTACGCAAAGATTCATACTTTTTGTTTATTGCACAGACCGCCATCTTGCGAAGCCGACTCCTAACCCATGTATACATGCAAAGAAGCCGCGCATATCATCTATGCACGGCTCGAAAAACCTACTTACGGAGGCCCAAAGCGGCGATCAAATCGCGATAGCGTTGGACATCGTTGTCTTTGAGGTAGTCCAAGAGACGACGACGACGACCGACGAGCATCAAAAGACCACGACGGCTGTGGTGGTCGTTTGCATTCGTTTTGAAGTGTTCGGTCAAAACGTTGATGCGCTCGGTGAGGAGGGAAATCTGAACTTCGGGCGAACCCGTATCGCCCTCGTGACGACCAAATTTGCCGACGATCTCGGCTTTAACAGTTTTGTGAAGCATCACACACCTTCCTTAAGCATGGCCAGACGGCCTAATGGGCAGAATCACCCCGCCCGTAACGAAACACGCCGCACGAACCCAGGTTTTCGACGCGACTCCCGAGCTTAGGTTCAGGCCATCCGTCGCAACACCCTCGCGGCGGCGTGGGGTTTAACACACACGCCAAAGGCGGTCAAGAAATCTCGTCGGTGCATTTTAGATTGGGGATTTTTTAACCCCCGGCGTTGGGGCAGGGCTATTGTGCCCATGACCTCACCCCCGGCCTGTCGGCCACCCCCTCTCCATA
>OQWM01000148.1_pt1 | contig 38799 bp, 29 predicted proteins | sample 1691531 | NCBI WGS metagenome assembly OQWM01 (sample SAMN03418257, study PRJEB22391) | human gut metagenome | biome: human-gut; feature: organic feature; material: feces | host: Homo sapiens | place: Tanzania | collected 2013-01
GCGCAATTTCCTACAATTGCGCTTTTTTTTCATTTTTCTTTTCTACGATGGCATTTTTCTTTTTTTTGGTCGCCCCGGGGTTGCGCTACGCTATTGCCCCGGGAGCCAATAATCCACCCCTAACTCTTGCCCTAAACAAATCAATCGGCTAACATGGGCAAAACTACCTCAATTCGATCGATTTATCGTCGAAGTGAATTCGAGCGCGTTGCCGTATCGGCTCTATCGTGTTTTCGCAGATGCTGGCTCTTGCTCGACCTTATCACCATGATTCAACCTGGAATAATGACCATGAAACATCGTTTCACGTTCCTCTGTTCAATTCTCACGACATGCATATCGCTATACGCCTGCGGTTCCGATGGCTCCGACTCAGGCGATGACGGCAACACCGGCGACGAGCCCATTTGCGAGCGTTCGTCGTGCCAAGACGACGACATACTCGTCGAATGCAACGGCGGCGTGCCCAAATCCATTCCGTGCAAATCTCAAGGCAAAATATGCGATCTAGCAAGAGCCCAATGCGTCGATCCCAATCCCCCCGACACACAAGAGCCTCAAGACCCCAAGACTTGCGAACAAAATTCGTGCAAAGACAAAACTACGCTTATCGAATGCAACAATGGAACGCCAACCGAAATCGCATGCGATGAAATCGTCGACGACAATGGCAAACCGAAGATCTGCCACAATGGCGCATGTATCTCGACACAGTGCACAAAAGACGTTTGCCGCGATAGCGAAACGCTCCTGGAGTGCAACAAAAACGACGAAATCGCCGAATATGGCACGTATATCGTCAAGAATTGCGCAGACGTAAAAGCCGGCTTCGTTTGCGACACTGTCCAACACGAATGTGCCGAACCCGAATGCAAAGAAGATATATGCAACGATCAAATCGTCCTCCGTTGCATCGATTACAAACTCGTCAGAGACGCCGATTGCGCAGAACAAAACATGATCTGCAACAAGGGCGAAACGGTCGAATGCATCAAACCACCCGATACTTGCGATCGAGAAAACGTCACCTACTGCGACGGCAATACGCTCATCCATTGCTCCAAAGATAAATCGAAGACGACGACGAATTGCGAAGGAAATGACATGATCTGCGATCCAATCGGCAGAAAATGCACCTACGAATGCGATGAATCATCGACCGATATTTGCCTCAACGCCTCGACGCTCAAAACGTGTGTCGACCACCATTGGGTTGAAGCCACCTGTGGCGAATCGAATCCGATTTGCCTCAATGGCGCTTGCACCGAAGATCCCTGCACCAAATGCGGCGAGGGCGAAACTTGCATCAACTCCGAATGCATTCCAAACGCCGTCTCGGTCGAAACCGATATCGGCATGCCGTGCCAATGCTACGGCGGCGATTGCAATACGATCATCACCAATCGAGAACTCAAATCGTATTTTACAGTCGCTGGGCTCCTCATTGCGAATCAATTCATGGCGGAACTCAAAGACGAAGATTACGCCGTCGTGCCCAATTTCTTCTCAAAAAACATCGTCGGATGCGAATCACTCGCCGAATCGGCGCCCGAAGGCATGGTCGTCGGATGCATGCGAACGTCGACCGTCTCGATATCGCCTAGCCAAGCCGATTTCCTCGTCAATAAAGTTCCCGGATTGCTCAAAATGGTCGGGAAATCGAGCCAACTCCTGCTCAACGTCATTCCAAAAATTGCCCCAAAACTCCAAGAAGGCATCGCCATTTCGGCGCCTAATGGCTACTGCATCTATGGCGCCGTCGATATCTCGGGAGCCATCACCCATAAGATGATCAGAATGGCCATTCTCGATACGGCTTTCGATCGCAAAAAGGGATTCTTCAAAAACGTCAACGTCGGCGATCATGCCGTCGTCGCTGCCGCCGCCCAAAAAGCAGAAGATACACTACAGACTTATTGTCCAAAAGGTAGCGAATTGATGAGCTACGTTAAGACGAGAGTATCGCCAAGCATAGGAAGTGGTTCAATTGCAGTCGATTTGTGTCTAAAATCATGCGAAAAAGACGAAGATTGTCGAAACGGTTACAAATGCGTCAATCTCCCCGATGGATTGCCGCCTTCAGGGCTCGACATGACGCATCAATCGCATAAGAAGGTCTGCTTTGACGAAGAAAACGTCGCAATGCTCAAGGCGCTACGATCTGATTTGACGCAACAATCTAACACGTAAACAGTTCATGAACACGCTTGTTTTTTGTAGGTTTTTAACACAAATGTTCACACATCTGACAATTAGTATTTGACTTTTTCTCGATGTGTGATACATAAGTAGCGTTTAGGTGGTATCGAAATTGCGCCAAGTGAACTTTTGTGTTTGCTGCAATGGAATGTGTAATCCGCTGTTTTTACAGTAGAATGCACGACGATGCCCGTTTTTAAGGTTTTATCACGCAGAGTTTTTGCGTCAATTCACCTGCAGCTCAGCTGTAGCTTTTGATTGGAGATAGGTCAGCAATGAACAACAAATTCTTTTACTTGAGCGTATTGGCGACGATGGCTTTAACTGCAAACGCATGTGACACAGGCGATTACAACGACCTCGATTGCGACGAGTCGTACGTCTCAGACTGCATCGCCGAGAATGCTTATATGAAGTGCGATCTCGAAACGAAGAAACTCATCGTCGTCCAATGCGCGGCGACAGAGTCGGACACCGATAAGATGTTCTGCCATCAAAGTGCTTCGGGGGCGCGTTGCGTCAACAAAGACATGCTCGCCAACAAGTGCGAAGCCGATGTTTGTGCCAGCGATGCCCTTCTCCATAAATGCGTCGACGGCATCATCGAGCCCGTTCTCTGCTCTGGCGCCACGCCCAAATGCGGCATCGATGCCACGGGCAAAGCCGCTTGTGTGAGCGAAAGCACGCAACCCGAGAGCTGCACCGAAACCGTTTGCGACACCACGACAAACGTCATCAAAGTATGCGTCGATGGCAAAGTCACAGAAACGAAACGTTGCTCCGAAGACGGTAGCAGCATTTGCGGTACCCAGGGCGAAGGCGATGCCGCCGTTCAAGCATGCATCCCCAATCCCGAATACTGCGACGTGAGTGCTTGCACCGATGATGGCAAAATTAAACGTTGCTCCGAACATCGCTATGTCGACGCCGTTGCTTGCGACGATAACGACGAGAGCATCAAATGCTTCGACGTCACGACGGGTGAAGGCGACGACGCCAAGACCGTCGGCGAATGCCGCAAGTCGTGCACTGCCGACGTTTGCAGTGCCGGTGGTAAGATTCAGAAGTGTGTCATGGGAAATGATGCAACATCTGGCTACCTCGCCGATGCCGCCGATTGTGCTGTCGCCGGTGAAAAATGCTTCTCTGTCACGACTGTCACAGGCGAAACGACCACGACGCAGGACGTCTGCAAAGCGACGTGTACTGAAGACGTCTGCGTCAGTTCTACGACGCTCAATAAGTGCCACAAAGCCGAAGATGCCCAAGAAGGCTACGTTGAAGTCGAAACATGCGAAACAACCGAAGCCAACATGGCGAGCGTCTGCATGGGCAACGCCTGTGTAAACATCAATAAACAACAATTCATCGGCGCCCCCTGCGAATGCACGGACACGGATTGCGACGTCGTCTATAACAGAGCCGAAATCGAATCGTTCTTTAGCGATGCTGGCAAAACATGGCTCGGCGAGGTCGATGATGCGGTCAAGCTCAAAGATGGCGACGAGATTCGCGGCGCGAACTTCTTCGCAAACAGCACATGCAACGATTTGGCGACGAAGTTAAACGTTCAAGTCCCTGCTGGTCTCGAAATCGGTTGCTTCCGCGACACGGTCGTGAAGCTTCCAACTTCATTTGCTACGATCTTCAGCACAGAATTTGCCAAGAGAATTAAAGCCCAAATTTGCCCAAATGGTGATACCGACGACAAATGTGTTGTTAAAAATGGCGAAACGAAGAGCGTTTTCGACGTCATCGCGGAAAGCCTTGTCGCCGTCGGTGCAGTCCTCGGCGACGGCATCAAGTTCACAGCGCCCAAAGGTTACTGCACGATGGGCGCTCTCGAAATGGATGGCAAGCTCGCCGAAGGAAATGTCAAGGGGTCGGCTATCGACATCTTCTCCGAAAATGCCTTCTTGGCAACCCCTGCCGAAGGTCAAGTATCGATGTTCTCCAGATTCAACGGTGGCAATTTTGAAGCAATCACCATTCCGAGCACAGAAGAAAACGCCGTCAATTGCCCCGAAGGCAGCGAACTCTACAAATACGAAATCGGCAAAAACTTCTCCGAATCGTTCGGTAAAGCTACGATTCACTACGCACTCTGCCTCCAGAAATGTACAGACGATTCGACTTGCCGCGAAGGCTACCAATGCATGAAACTCACCGAAAACTCCTACAAAGGTGAGAAAACCAATAAAGATGAACGCTCGAACGTTTGCTTCCCCATGGAAAACCACACCTACATGGAAACCATTCTCAAACCTGCGTTCAACAACTTCATGCTTAGCCTCTTCAGATAATCTACTTGGCTAACGCCTAGCACATAGAGCCAGCTCGCCCGATTTGGGTAAGCTGGCTTTTTTTTTGCCCACGCCGCAGGCGTGGGGGCAGATCCGCATACACCAAACTATCAAATCGTGCGTTTTCTATACATCAACCCCACGAAAACCGGCACGCCGATCAAGGCGATGATGACGCCCACTGGAATCCAAGCCGTGCCCTCGATGATCCGCGATATGGCGTCGGCGACGAGCAAAGCGATGGCGCCTATCGGTATCGAAAGCGCATACGTCGTGCGCATATCGCATCGATATATCGATCGGATGAGATTGGGCACGACGAGCCCGACGAAGCTAATCGGCCCGCATTGCGAGACGACGAGCGCCGCCGCGACCGAAGCGGCGACGACGACGAAATACCTCACGCGCGATACGTCGACGCCGCGCGATTGCGCGAGTTCAGAATCGACGGCGATCAAATCGAGTGGTGCGGCATTGCGCCATAGTACGGCGATTGCGACGGCAATTATCGGGGCGATATAGAATGCGTCATAGCCCGCGATTTCGAGACCTCCGAGCTGCCAACGCATCATTTGTTGCGCCGTTAGCGGCGTCGCAAACGCCTGAACGGCGAGCCCACAAGCCGAACAAAACATCGACGTAGCAACGCCGGCGAGCAAGCAATAGAGCGGTGAACGCATCCCAAATCGATGTGAAATCGCAATCACGGCGATGAGCGATACCCCACCGCCAAGCGTCGCCAACAACGGCAATGCAAAAATCGACACCACGCCCCATTGTATCGCTATCATCGCCCCAAGCGACGCTCCGCTCGCGATACCCAATGTATAGGGCGAGGCGAGCGGATTCTGAAACAATGCCTGAAACGATGCCCCAACCGCCGCCAAAACGCCTCCGGCTAGTGCCGCAAAGAGAACTCGTGGTATGCGTAGATTGACGAATATGTGCTCGGCAACGCCGTCGAATGGAATCCCTAGCCATGTCGCACCGACCCACGGTAGCACGGCGATCAATAGCGCCAGCGCCCCATAAACTATCCACATCGCGCGAACTTCGCGACGTCGCAAATCACTTCGCCAGTCGGCGACGAATTCATCGTTCGACGCCCAGCCCTTGGCAAGCCCCGATACGGCGCCACTCGCCGAGTCTTCGACGCACCCCGATACGGCGCCGCGCGATATAGCCGATCGCTTCGCCACGCGGCGTTCAATTTCTTCCCAATCGTCGGCCGATATCCCCGAAAACGTTTCGTCGAGCGAATGATGCGAAGGAAACCGATTTCTAGCAAATTCTATACATCGCCCATTGCATAATACCAAAGTATTATCGGCATAAGTCGCCGTTTGTCGAAGATCGTGCGAAACCGATATAATCGTCTTGCCCTGCAAACGAAGTCGATCGATTTCTTCAAAAAACCGGCGGCAATGATGAATATCGAGCGCCGAAGTCGGTTCATCGAGCAATATCATTTGGGCATCTTGCAATATAGCCGAACACAATACGAGCATTTGCCGCTCACCGCCCGAGACTTCGTCGATCGACCGATTGGCGAGGTGTTCCAACTTCATCGACGCCATGCACGACATGGCGCGATCGATATCGCTCGTCGTTGGCGCTTGCATCGCCAAGCGATGCGCATATAGACCTTGTGCGACGAAGCTCGCGGCTCGAATCGGTGGCAGGGCTTCGATCCGCTGGGGCACGTATGCCATGATTCGCGCTCGCTCGTGCGGCAAAAGCCCCCATATATCGGCACCGCGATAGACGACATGCCCTGCGCAAGGCGGCAAAATGCCCGCGATTGCCTTGAGCAACGTCGACTTCCCAGCCCCATTAGCTCCGACGATGTGCGTCCATTCCCCAGTGGGAAACTCACACGAAATATCGCACAATATTCGCCGTTTATTTAGTTCAACCGAAATTTCTTCGAGGCAAAGCGAATCATTCGAATTATCTATGCTTCCGTCCATCGTCGATAGATGCATTCGCTATACTTCAGCCTCCCCCGAAATCGCCCTTGCCTCACGTCGCCGCGCTAGGGGCGCGGCGCAGATCTATTCCGCGAGGCTAGCGCGAACGCGTGCCAATTTTTCGACGTATTCGGGCGGATTCCCAATCGCCGCAAGCTCGGATTCGGCGATGTCGAGGCGCGCCTTTGCCGATTTGCCATCGCCACCTTCGATTTGTTTCGAAGCGTAGTGGATTTGGGCATCGACGATTTGGATCTTTGCGTTATCGTCGCGACGAAATGCGCGCAGGGCGTTTTCGTATTCGATATAGGCACGGCGCTTTTTATCGCGCTCGAATTCCAAATCGCCCAAGCGCATGGCGGCGACGCCCAAATCCCGATACGATTTCGTCTCGGTAAATGCTTCGATCGCCGCTTCCGATGCTTTGCGAGCCTTCGAATTGTCTTCGGTCGCAACGCTCAAGAGGTGTTCGACGATGCCAACCCACGACAAGTGGACTTCGGCGCCCGCCGATATCCGCGCCTTTGCCGTGCGAAGTGCCGATCGCGCTGCCTCGAGATCGCCGCGATGCATGGCCTCGGTCGCGATCAACCATTGGGCAACGACGCCCCAACCGCTCTTTTTGGGCAATTCACCAACCTTTTCGGCGAGTGCCTTTGACTTTTCGCCCACGCCAGCCCAATCGCCTTGTGCCATGGCGATTTGCCCCAATCCGACGAGTCCTTCGACGCTCTTTTCGGCATCGGCATTGCCGGCCATGGCAACGAGCGCTTCGCGCGTCGCCGATAAATTGGCATTGTCGATGCGATCGGGCAACGATGCCTCTTGCGCATAGGCGTGCGTCGATAAAAATACGACAAAACCAAAACACAATGTGCGAAGTATATTTCTATATTTCATGACGAATGCATCCTATCTACGGTACAAAACCACATGGCTCAACGACGATACCAATTCGAGCTCAAAAATGCAATTGTCATCGGCGAAGTCGCCTCCGATGCTTCTATATTCCAAACCGATGCTTCACATCGTCGAACGAAATATCGAGCACTTTGGCAATCTCGAACAGATAGGCTTGCAATCGCGGTGGCGATATCGACTCGACGTGTTGCGACTCGATCGCTTCGATGACGCTTTTGGGCACGCGCGATCGAATGGCGAGTTGTAGCACGGAGAGCTGAAACTCGAGTCGGCGCTTTTGCAAAAATGCGCCTGCATCGGGCTGTGAAGGGCTCAAATCGCAACGCTTGACGGCGGCAAACGAATCCGAAACGCACCGCGTCACGGCCTGCATTTCGCCACTGATATAGCCCGAATCTTTGCCCATCGTCGCCGCCATATCGTTGTAATCGGCTCGCCGCCACGCCGCTTCGAGCAATGTCAAAATATGCGCCACTTTATCGGGTTTCATGATCATCGATACCATGCCGTGATCGCGACAATACCCCTCCCAAAGTTGCCGATATGCCTGACGCGCCCCAACCGATGTCGTCGCGCGCAAAAACTGACGCGGTTTCTGTTGCACCTGGATCGTCGGCAAACAATCGCGATCGTGCGAAATCCAATCGCCGTGCTCAGCCAAATTCCGCATAATATCGCCCCATTCCCGTACCATCGGGTCTTCGCGAACGAAAAGCGACACATCGCCGAGTTGGCGCTCATAAAACCAACGCCGGTCGTCATACGATATCGCTCCCAAATACCCAACGTCGATCCCAAACATCATGCCGAGGGCATGGCACAAAGCCGTGCTCTGCAACGATTCGCTGTTATCGCGACGATGGTTCAAGACAAATGCGCACTTAAACGACGACAATGCTCTAACGAATAATTCCTGCTGATTCGGCAATAATTTCGGATAAATATCAGAAAATTCCCAATACTTTGAATTTGATGCAATTTCCTGGACGATTCCCACGTCTCCCGACGCCGCAGCCAAATGGCGATTGATCGCCAAACGAATCCATCGCACGAGTGCCATCAACGACGTCGGTTCGGGGGCTGCCAGCAATATCGGCAAATCGGCTCGCAAAAACAAAGCGCTCGCTTCGTCAAACGACGACGGCAAATCGAGCACCACGACATCGAACGACGAATCGCGCCACTTCGCCACCCAAGCATCGCAATCTTCGACGGGGCTTGCCAAGCCAACGACGTAGCAATTCGGAAGCGACGTTGCCACCGCCTCGGTACAATCTGCAATCGCCACACCGGGCATGTCGACGAGATACTGCAACGCCCCGTAGGCATGTGCAAAATCGACGACGACGACTTTTTTGCCCTTCGCACACAGCGCGCGCGACAAAGCAACCGCACACGACGATGCGCCCCCGCCGCTCTTCGGGCTACATATTGCTATCAGATGAGCCATAAATCACATTGCGCAAACGACGGCGCACAAAACACGAGCATACGTCGAAAGCCGTCAGATCGAATCCAAAACTAGCGGCCGCGAGGTGCACACGCCTACACGCCGCCAACACGATATTTTAGCACAAAAAAGCCGTTATTCTGCCCGATATTCGCGCATAAATTCGCCAATTTTCGAAAACGCTTCTTCGAGCACGTCTTCTTGCGGCAAGAAGACGATTCTGAAATAGCCCGCCTCGGCCTCTCGGTAGCCAAATCCCGACCCCGGCACGACGACGACGCCCTTGCTTTCGAGCAATGCGCGGCACCAAGCCATGTCGTCTTTCACACCTTCGACGCGCACAAATGCATAAAAGCTCCCGTCGGGCACCGCACATGACAAACCGTCGATCCGATCGATCCAGCGCATGCAACAATCTCGACGACGTTGTAACTTTTCGATCAATTGGGGCAAATGGCTTTGCGCCCCCAATAAACAAGGTGCCACCGCATATTGAAACGGATGATTTGCACACAATCGAGCTCGCATTAAACGTTTTATCGTCTCGAAATACTCGCCTAACGCAGCCTCCGGGCCACTTACAATCCCCCAACCTACGCGAATGCCCGGCCCCAAATACGCCTTACTCAAACCATTAAATGTCACAAAACACGCCGAATCGTCGAGCGATGCCATGGGGACATGATGCGAATCGCCTAATATAAGTCTTTCATATATTTCATCGTTTAATATCAATAAACGATGCTCTTTTGCAATTTCAATAATATCGCGAAGTCGGTCTTCCGAATACACCGCCCCCGTTGGATTATTCGGATTGATGACGACGATGGCTCGCGTTCGTTCATCGACGAGCGAAGCAATTTGCGCTACATCGGGCTGCCAACCGTCTTCTTGTTTCATCTTATAAAATCGTATTTCGACGCCTAGGCGATTCAATATCGTTTCATAGAGCGGATATGTCGGGCTCGGCAACAATACATTGTCGCCAGAATTGACGAGCGCCGTCAATGCCAAATCGATACATTCACTCGCGCCATTGCCCGTAAAACTCCCCACAATCGACCCGATATGTTGGCGCCCTCCCGCATCGGCCTCGATTGCCGAAAGCGCCTCGGGCAATCCCTCCGACGGTGCATAACCACAATGGCGCGTCTCCAATGCATGGTGAACCGCCTCTTTCGCCTCGTCGACTAAATCAAAATCATATACATTCGGGTCGCCAATATTCAAATATAATATACGACGCCCCTCGCGCGCCAATCGATTGGCCAACACCGTCACCTCGCGGATGGAATAGCGCACATTTCGCGTCGCCAACGACGGCTCTATCTTATACGATCCTTGCGATGAAATTTCATGTCGAGTCATACCCATATTATCCTCAGTCAATATATCAAATTGCGGTCTGTTCGTCGCCTATTTCGCCCAAGGGCTCAATACGGCGCCGGCTACGCCTATTTCGCCCAAGGGCTCAATACGGCTCCGCATCTGCGCTATTGCCAATGGCAATACGCGCAGATTTTTTAGCTACTAGCGCAATTCGAGTATGTCTTTCAACATCGATCTGACGCGATCGACGTCTCGATGTCGTATCATGAAGTAATATTCACCCATGGCATCTGAAAACGCTCCCGGCACCGGAGCATGTTCGATAATCTCATTGCCATACATTTGTATGATTTCTTCGTTTGAATATTTGAAGACTTCATTTGAACGACGACCCGCAAAACCCACACTATAGATCAATCGATTGTCGCGGTATGGATACTCATCGTGGAACGATGCCGCCCACATTTCATATAAATCGATATCGGCAGAATAATTCATCATATCGATCGTATATAACCCAGGCGGGCGAACGTTGATTTCGAGGAAGCAATATTCATGCTCCGACACGCGGAACCATTCGATATGGAAAAATCTCTCGCGGACACCAAAAGCTTCGATACAACGATGACCAAGTTCAATCAATGCTGGATCGATATCTGTAACATTATAATAATATATCGAACGTCCTGCGTTCACGCACTCCATCACGCCAGAATTATATTCATGTGATGTTTGAAATTCGACGTGACCATGGCGATCGACAAATCCATCGAATGTCACAATCGATCCACGAATATATTCTTCGCATATATAACGACCATGAATTTTATGATATGTCGATTCGATTTCATCTTCGTGCGATATACAATACGTCGCTGCCGCCCCAACGCCGACGACGGGTTTCACGACGACGGGCAAACCAACTTCGCCAATGAATTGACGCAGTTGTTCGAGCGATTCGACCTCGACGCCACGAGCCACGGGCAAACCCGCCGACTGTGCCACGCGTTTCATTCCAACCTTGCTACGATTGATATCGGTCTGCGCCGGCTTCTGACCTGTGATATTAAAATCTTCGCGCAACTGCGATTCAATGCCAAGCCAAAATTCATTCTGCGAATCGATGCGATCGATCTTGCCATATTTCGACGTCAAATAACCTACCGAGCGAAGCATCGTATCGTATTGCGTCATATCGGCAATATAGACGTATTCATCGAGCACACTGCGCAATTCATCGCTAATCGAAGCACTATCGCCTATACCTATGGCTACATCGCCGTGGCGCTTCACAGCGCGCGCATAATTGATCTGATTTGGGGGATAGTGCGGTGAGAGGATGATGACATTCATCGGAACAACCTTTTTTAGAACGACGCCCTTCTGCAGGACGTTAAAACACAAACGCCAAAGACGCCTCGCGGTCTCTGGCGATAAAACACCTACATCATACCATCTCGAGCCCATTGCTTCAAATGATTAAACCATAATCCGCGCTCCATGCGATCTAAATGGTGAATCGCATGCGGTGGCAAAAAAAGCCGCCCGAGCGGGCGGCTACTAGCAATCGCGCTCCATGCGATACAAATGGTGAATCGCATGCGGTGGCAAAAAAGCCGCCCAAGCGGGCAGCTATTAGCAATCGCGCTCCATGCGATGCAAATGGTGAATCGCACGCCATGGCAAAAAAGCCGCCCGAGCGGGCGGCTTCTAGGCAATGATGTGTTTCCGATTAACCTTCGGTCTTTTGCCAGAGGACGTACGAAATCGCGATCTTATCAGTCGATTCGCCATTGGTGTACGAGAACGTAATCGTATTTTGCGAAGCGTCGTACGACCAGTCTTTACCGCGCGTCAACTCAGTAGCCGTATCGCTACCTTGCTTGACGATGGCGACGCGAATCGTCGATGCAACGGGGTAACCTTCCAAACCGTGGCGCGACAAGCGCCCGAGAACGTCTTGGAAGATGGCGTCAACCGTATCGCTGTAGTTCTCACTACAAATACTCGCATAACCACCGCCCTTGCCATCGTTTGCACCATCGGGCGTGAGTTTGCTCAAGTACTTGGCCATCATGATATAGCCTAGACCGTAGTTAGCACCAGTCTTATCACCTGGATTGTCGCCGAGCTCAGCGCAGAAACCACCGTTTTCCTTTCCAATATCGCCGACGAGTGCAAAGCCCGCGACGCCAGCTTGCCCTGCATACTTGTGATACTCTTTGATGTAATACATCAACATGTCGTAGAACGCAGGATTCTGTTCGTGGATATCGGCGAGCGTCGAATCTTCGGTAATGATATACTTACCATCCGCTTCTTTGAACGAATTCTTCATCGACGGATTGCACTTGTTCGGATCGTTACCCTCGTATGAGCCCGTATACATCGAATACACGAGTTTCGACAAATCGGGATTGTCGAACTTAAACGTCTCTTCGGTAATGGTTTCGTCGGCAAACCCCTTGTTCTCGAGCTTATATCCCGTCAAACAACCCCTAAGGTTCACTGATGATGCAATCAAACCATCTCCTTCCCTAACAGGTTCTTTGAATTGACGCGATTCTTCGTCCGAAACCCAGATGATATAATGCAACGCATCGTCGCGAAGCATTTGACCAGCAAGGGCTTGCTGGCAAGCAGGTTGTGCTAAATCCTCGGCAGACTTACATGTCTTCGATTGACCATTATTGCGATCGAAGATGCTATTCGACTTTCTGCGTTGCTCTTTTCGCTTCGCATTTTCTTCATCGACAGCCTTTTTGAGCGCCTCCGCACCACCTTCAGCTTCCTTATCGATCTCGGGGAAATCGGCTTCGGTTGCGACCTTTTCGTATTCTTCGTATGGCTTTGAGACGTCGAGCGACAAGCGATCGAGGACGATCAAACCGCTCTTGAGGCCGTCTTCGTGCCCTAGACCACACAAGTTCTTCCCTTTACCTTTATTGCAGGTACCACCAGAAACGGCCTTGACCAAGCAAGCAAACTGGGTATCAGCACACGTCGGAAGCGTCATATGTCCCTGCGCCTGGGCTGGAGTCATCATCGCGTTCTTTTGAACGAAAGGTTTGCGCAAACCAGAATACGTATAATATGCACTGGGATTGACGAGTTCATTGGGATACTCCTCGCCACTATTGGATGTGAACGGATTGATATGCCAGCCATTTTTATCGCCCAAGCCTTTGCCTTCCTCGTAAATCCATTCGTCGAGGACATAGGAGTCGGTGCCTGCGACGCCGATGCGATAGTCGATCTTCGATCTCTTCAACTTATTCATAAACGTTGCAGCCGTTTTGGCTAAGTTGTCCAATTCGTCTTCCATCGACCCAGAGTTATCGACGACCCAAATGAAGTCGACTTTCGACGACGAATCGCCAAAGTCTGCCTGTTGGCATTTGATCGTATTCAAGACATTGTAACCACGCGTCGCCGAATCCAAGCCAATCGGCGCCACGTGCGTGCCCGTCATGATATCGGTCATGCGCGCATTCACCACGTTGTCATTCGCTTTTTCGGAGCAAGCCACGGCAACGCTATAGACGGTAATCGATTTGCCGTTCTCTTGATACGTCGATCGTGCCATATAAACCGTCGCACTCGATACATCACCTCCATCGGACTCGCACGTCGTGACATCGGCCGAGGCAGCGATTGTCGCCTCCGTCAAATTGAGCGCATTGGCGATGGCATCGCGGAGCTTTTGAATCGATGTCCCTGCTTGAAGCGAAACGCGATAGATGTAACGCGATACTTCGTGGTCGGGAACGACTTGGAGTCGCGATGCATCGTATCCCTTGAGATATCCCGTTTCTTTCCACGATGTTAGCGGTACTGCACTCGTAAAGTTCGACGCTTCGACGAACGATACGATGGCTTGGCTTTCGTATTCTTGGGCACTTCTGAAAAGCGTCTTGGCCGTGAAAGAATTGCCGCCCGTGCTACCGAAAACCATCGCAATGCCACCCTTATCGTCGTAGCGAACGATGTCATCTGTCGCTTCGGTCTTGACCATGTCGGCACCGCCTATGCCCTTGGGAACGGCGATGTTAAACGTCTTCATCGTCTCGGTCGTTACCGTTCCTTGAGCATCCATCGAACAAACCGAGTTGATAAGGCCGACGCCTTCGGTCGTCGGTTTGCTGTTGGAATCGTTCGGATCGGTCTCACCTAGCCACGGCTCAAAGATACCATTGCCGTTCAAGTCTTCGAGGTTATCGGGAATCGTATCGCCGTCGGTGTCGGCACTACAGGGATCGAGAATCGACGAGTTCAATTCGATGTGGTTGAGGATGCCGTCGCCGTCGAAATCGCCATACGGATCGAGTTTGTCTTTCTCACACGTTTGAGAATTTGCGCAACGCGCGTGCGACGCGCAAACCGCCCATTGGCAACTGTTTGCCGTCTTGCCGCATTCATACGTGCACGTTCCGACGTCTTTACACGTCTTATCTTTGTGGCATGTTGCGACGTCGTTGCAACGCGCTTCGTCACTGCATCCACCGATCTCGTCGCACGTTTGCGTGCACACGCCATCTTGACAATAGCCTTCGACGCACTCGGCAACATCGCCACATGCTACGGCACCGGGCTTGCCACTGCCGCCACTGCTCGAGCTGCTGTCGTCACAGCCAGCCAGCCCTACACCAGCCACGACGAGCGCAGCCAACGAAAACATCAACTTACGGTTATTCATTCCTACCTCCAATCTGTGCATCATACGATACGCCCTATACAGACGTCTCACTCGAAAACTATTCCAAGCTAGGCGCCTTATAACCTTTTTAAGCCATATATTCAACACGCAACGGCGCTATTTTTCACACCTTAACGCGTACTTGAGCCCATATTTAAGGCACGACGCGGCGCTAAAAAAGCCGTGCGTATGCGCCGAGTCGAAGACGACAGCGCATAGCACGGCAAGCCCGGCGTATTGCGCTAGCAATAGCCGGGCAACGAAGCCGTATTGAGCCCAAAGGGCGAAATAGGCGTAGGCGGCGCCGTATTGGCCAATGCCAATAGGCGACGAAAACAAAAATCAAAAATATTGAAAACGATTAATCGACGTCTTTTCGATGAAGCGAAAACGTCACTTCGTGATGCTCGATCTTCACATCCGAGCTCGTGTTTGTGCTATCGCGCCCGATAGTTCCATCGGCCGAGATGAGTTTGCCGCGTTCGATGACGATGTCGATTGTGCCCTTATCGTTGGCGCCACCGGCCACGAAGCCGACGGTGACGTTGAGTTCGGCACGCTGTTTGGTGCTATCCCAATGTTTGACGCCGACGGCACAAGACCGGCGATAGGGGGCGTTTTCGATGAGGTCGGCTTTGTCGACAAACGTCCATTTGGCGTCGGGGGTAATGTAGGAGCTCAGCGGCACCCATGCAAAGTGCAAGACGTCGACGATGGAATAGAGGGCGCGCGCGACTTGCGGGTTGATGTTGGCGTCGGGAACGACGCTCGACAAGCCCGATTGCGGCAAAAAGCGGGCGTAGAGTGAAACGCCGGCGAGCATGCCTCCGGTGCTGGCGAGTTCGACGTGATTGCCGTTGTTGTAGACTTCGGCGAAGACATCGGCCAGTTGAATCGTCACGCCTGAGTCGACAGAACGCAAAGGTTTGTCGACGATGACGTCGGCTTTGATTTCGACGCTCGTCGTGTGCTGGAATTGCGACTTATGTTCCATCCATAAGTGATACGTTTCGGGCGATTCGATCGGCGCGTAACTCAGCGCGTCGCCCGTTTGCGGCCCATCGACGACGTCTTCGGTCATCACGCGGTAGACTGCCGTATTGCTTTGTTGTTTTTCGTGCGAGAGCGGCGGATGCGTGACGATGAGAGCCATCACGCCTATGAAGAGCACGGCAACGACCGTCAATATGATTGACGATCGGCGGCGATTTTCGGGCGTCGCATCGAGAGCGTCGAGACGCGCCTCTTCGCGATCGATTTCGGCCTCGCTCGGTGCCTCCGATACTGGCGAATCGTCGTGTTCGGGCGCAGGTTCGGGGATTGAATTCGTTTGATCGGTCATTATCGTGATATGCGAAACGGCGCAACGGCGTTTGTGCCGTGCGCCTCGGGGAACAACCGCCTAGCTGTGCGCGGCATTACGATGGATTGTCTGCTGATGCGGATTTGTCGGATTTATCCGATTTATTGGGGTCTCCGACCTTCTCGACGACGGGAGCTGCGACGGTCGAAAACCCGTGCGTCGCCTCGTGTTCGCCCGCCGTGCGCTCGTAGACTTCGATGCGAGCTTTGGCCGCCGCCAGTTGGGATTCAAAGGCAAAACGCTGCTCGACGTCTTCGTTCGACAAATTCTTGAGTTTGTCTTCGGCTTCGTCGATCAGTGCTTTTTCGGCAACAGGATCGATTTCCATGTTGCCGCGAGCAGAATCGACGAGCAATGTCACGACGTCGTTCGAGACTTCGACGATCCCATCGGCACAGGCGAAGACTTCCTTTTTCCCATTGCGCGTCACCGTCAACTCGCCGGGCATAATCGTCGAAAACAGTGCGACGTGACCGGGCAAGATTTCCATCATGCCGTTCGTTCCTGGCAACGATATGCAATCGACGGGGCGCGAATACACGACGCGTGCCGGTGTGATGATTCTGACTTCGATTTGTTCCGCCATGAGTTACACACCTTTGCGGAGCAATTCCGCCTTCTCGACGGCTTCGTCGATGTTGCCGACCATGTGGAAGGCAGCTTCGGGAAGATCGTCGTATTTGCCCGAAAGCAATTCTTTGAAACTGCGAATCGTATCTTTGAGCTCGACGTATTTGCCCTTCATTCCCGTAAATGCCTCGCCCATGAAGAAGGGCTGCGACAAGAAGTAACGGATCTTACGGGCGCGATTGACCGTGAGGCGGTCTTCTTCCGAGAGCTCATCCATGCCGAGAATGGCGATGATATCTTGGAGTTCCGAATAGCGTTGCAACGTCGACTGAACACCGCGAGCGACGTTATAATGATCTTCGCCCACGATATGCGGATCGAGTAGCGAGCTCGTCGAGGCGAGCGGATCGACGGCTGGGTAGATACCGGCGCTGGCGAGTTGACGCGACAAAACCGTCGTGGCATCGAGGTGGGCAAACGTCGTCGCAGGTGCGGGGTCGGTCAAGTCGTCGGCGGGAACGTAAATCGCCTGAACCGACGTAATCGATCCGTTCTTCGTCGACGTAATGCGCTCTTGAAGCTCGCCCATTTCGGTCGCTAGCGTCGGCTGATAACCGACCGCGCTCGGAATACGACCCAAAAGTGCCGAAACCTCCGACCCGGCTTGCGTGAAACGGAAGATATTGTCGATGAACAGCAAAACGTCTTGATGCAATTCTTCGCGGAAGTATTCTGCGACCGTCAGACCCGAAAGCGCCACGCGAGCACGTGCCCCAGGCGGTTCGTTCATCTGGCCATAGACGAGCGATACTTTCGATTTATCGCGATCTTCGCCCAATTTGATGACGCCCGATTCGACCATTTCCCAATACAAGTCGTTGCCTTCGCGCGTGCGCTCGCCAACGCCCGTAAAGACCGAATAACCGCCGTGCTTGAGGGCGACATTGTTGATGAGCTCCATGAGGAAGACCGTTTTGCCGACGCCTGCACCGCCAAACAAGCCGATTTTACCGCCCTTTTGATACGGCGCGAGCAAGTCGACGACTTTGATACCCGTTTCGAAGTTTTCGACCGATACGGCTTGCTCTTCGAACGACGGAACGGGGCGATGGATTTCCCATCGCTCTTTGGCTTCGACGACGCCTTGTTCGTCGACCGGTTCGCCGATGACGTTCATAATGCGACCGAGCACTTCTTTACCGACGGGAACCGAAATGCCGCGACCCGTATTTTCAACCGCCATGCCGCGAACGAGACCGTCGGTCGAGTCCATGGCAATCGTGCGAACGACGTGCTCGCCGATGTGCTGCGCGACTTCGAGCACCAAATTACCTGCCTTATCGCTGATCGACGGATTCGATACGCGAAGCGCCGTATAAATCTCCGGCAATTCGCCTTCGAACGATACGTCGACGACAGGACCAATTACCTGAAGAACCTTACCATGACTTATATGTGTCTCTGGGCTCATTTGAACTCCCTGCTCGTATTGAAATGAATATGAACTCAATAATTATGATAACTTTCTACAAACCGCCAGCAATGTACGAATTCGATATATCGCCAGCAGCTTATTGATGAATATATATATATAGCCGTTTATAATGCTTCGGCACCGCTGACGACTTCGATGAGCTCGGTCGTAATCGCCGATTGGCGAGCACGGTTGAATTGCAACGTCAGGCGATTGATCATTTCGACCGCGTTCTTCGAGGCGTTGTCCATTGCCGTCATGCGCGCGCCGTTTTCGCTCGCGCAACCTTCCAACAAACTCCGCTGAATATGAACCATGACGGCGCGCGGCAAGAGCGCATCGAGGATCTCCGTCTGCGACGGTTCGTAGATAAACGGCGTCTCTTCGATCGTCTTTTGCTCCTCGGTGCCGAGGCAGGCATTGCCATCGGCGTCGACGTTCGTCAAAATCGACTGCATCGGCAAAACGGCATCGAGCACGACGCTTTGCCGGATCGCGCTTTTAAACACCGTATACAAGATAAACACTTCGTCGATCTCGCCTTGCTCGAACGATTCGCACAGCGATTTCGAGAGCTCGAGAGCGACCTCAGAAACGGGGCGTTCCCAGCCATCGGCGACGAGCGTGCGATCGATCCCTTCGATATGGCGCGTCGCTTCGTATGCCTTGCGACCGACGAAATAGAGCTTGATCGTTTCGAGTTCGCCTCGGCGTTCCTCGACGAATTTGCGAGCACTCTTGACGATGTTGTGATTATAAGCACCGCAAAGACCCTTATCGCCCGAGACGACGATGAGCGCCACTTTCTTCATCGATTCCGGACGACGCAAAAGCGGATGTTGCGTCTCATCCGATTTCAAGATGATGTGCTCTATCGTATTGACGAGGGCATTCACATACGGACGCGTCGCCACTACGGCCGTTTGCGACTTGCGTAGCTTCGAAACGGCGACCATCTTCATGGCCTTCGTTATCTTGCCCGTATTCTGCACACTCGCTATATGTTTACGGATCTGCTTGAGATTCGCCATCGTATCGATTTCCTTCTGATTGCGTCGCCAAGCGCGGGCGCAATGCCCGTGCAAACGACATCAAAGACTTCGGAGCGATTTTGCTCCAACGCCGCCGGCGCGGCGCCATTTCGTCGATCTTATGCCTTGGCATTCGGATCGAATGAGCCCTGGAATGCGCCCAAGACCTTGTCTAAACGCGCCTTGATATCTTCGTCGAGTTTCTTCTTCGATCGAATATCGGCCAAAATATCGCTGTGATTCGTCTCGACATAGCGCAACATTTCGGCTTCGTAGCGACGAACGACGTTGAGCGGATAATCTTTGAGCCAGTTATTCGTCGCCGCATAAATCGACACGATCTGCTTCTCGACGGGCATCGGCACGTATTGACCTTGTTTGAGGACTTCGGTCAAACGACTACCACGAGCGAGCATGGCTTGCGTGACCGAATCGAGGTCGGAACCGAACTGCGCAAAGCTCTCGAGTTCGCGATATTGCGACAAGTCCAAGCGAAGTGTACCGGCGACTTGTTTCATCGCCTTGATCTGGGCTGCACCACCGACGCGGCTAACCGAAATACCGACGTTGATCGCCGGACGCGTACCGGCGTTGAACAAGTCCGTATCGAGGAAGATCTGGCCGTCGGTAATCGAAATGACGTTCGTCGGAATGTAGGCCGAGACGTCGCCCGCCTGCGTTTCGATAATCGGCAACGCCGTCAACGAACCGCCCGTCTTCGGATGACGAATGACTTTGTAGTTCGTCCCGCGAGCCTTCGCCTCGGCTTCGGCTTGCTTTTTGCCACGCGGCCCCGGATAAACGACGCCATCGACGCCTTCGCATGTCGTTTCGGGCGCCGATTCGTCGACGATAATCCAGTCCTCGCGCATCTTCGCCGCACGTTCCAACAAACGGCTATGGAGATAGAATACGTCGCCAGGATACGCCTCGCGCCCAGGCGGACGACGCAACAACAACGCCAGCTGGCGATACGCCACGGCTTGCTTCGACAAATCGTCGTAAATCACTAATACGTGCTTACCGTTGTCGCGGAAATACTCGCCCATCGTACAACCGACGTAAGGCACCAAATATTGCAACGGTGCCGATTCGCTCGCCGTGGCACTCACGACGATCGTGTATTTCATCGCATCGTGCTTGCGCAACGTCTCGACGACTTGCGCAACCGTCGACTGTTTCTGACCAATCGCGACGTAGATGCAATACACATCGGTATCTTTTTGATTGATAATCGCATCGATGGCAACAGCTGTTTTCCCCGTTTTGCGGTCGCCGATGATGAGCTCGCGTTGACCGCGACCAATCGGAACGAGGGCATCGAGCGCTTTGAGACCCGTCTGAAGCGGTTCATAGACGGATTGACGCGAAATAATCCCGGGCGCCTTGATATCGACGGGGCGCGTCTCCGCGCGCGCTATCGGACCCATGCCGTCTATCGGCTGACCCAACGCATTGACCACGCGACCCACGAGCGCTTCGCCAACCGGTACCGACGCAATGCGACCCGTGCGGCGCACCACATCGCCCTCGCAGACCAAATGCGCATCGCCCAACAACGCACAACCGACGTTGTCTTCTTCGAGGTTGAGCACCAATCCGTACACGTCGTTCGGAAACGCCAACAACTCACCTTCCATGGCATTTTCCAAGCCATAAACGCGAGCCGTACCGTCGCTACTCGTGATAACCGTCCCCGATTCCGTCACTTCGATTTCGCGATCGAAATCCTCAACCTGCTTGCGGATTATCTGACTGATTTCTTCTATATTGATAGCCATCCGTCCTTCCCTTGGTAGATGAACCGGGATCTATACTGACGAGCAAATACGACATCTGCCCAATCCTGCACTCTCCCGTCGATAAAAAAATCTATGCTATGCCCATACGGCGCAATAAACCTAACTCTACGCTTGCGCCGATGAGTTCAGTATCGCCTCGCGCATCTTCTCGAGCTCGCGGCGTACCGTACTATCGTATACTTTCCCGTCTAATTCGACGCGCATACCACCCAACAACGACGGGTCGATCCGCTCGCTGAGCAATACTTCGCAACCCATCACTTGGCAAACCTTCGTCGTCAAACGCGTCTTCTGCGACGGCGTCAACGCTTGCGCCACATAGACAAACCCACGCAAACGACCCTCGGCCGCATCCCGCAACGACATCATCGACGCCACGATATGCGAAAAATGACTCGCTCGACCGCGCTCGACGACTAATCGAATAAAATTCGAAAAAACTCGATCATAGTTGCATTTTTCTAAAACCGCATCGACGATTTTGCGCCGTTGACACCGCTCGATATTCGGATGCGAAAGCGCCGTATACAAATCTTTCGATTTCTCCAATATGCTCAGGAAATCTTCGGCATTGCGCTGGAACACCGCCAATTTGCCCGTGTCCTTGCCGATGCCAAATATCGCCTCTGCATAACGATGTGCTGTGACGTCTGAATTCACGGTTTCCTCCACTACAGCTCAAACGACGCTATACTGCGCTCGATCAGCTTATCGCGCAACGACGCATCTTGCGCCAAACGCGCCTCGATCTCCTTCCGGGCTCGCTCAATCGATGCATCGACGACTTCGCGCTCAAACCGACGACGTGCCGTCGCCGACTGCAATTCAAACGACATCTCGGCATCGCGCTTCAAACGCTCGCCTTGCGACACGGCATCCTCTTCGATCCGCTTACACTCCTGTGCCGTCGCCGTCTCATACGACTGGCACATCTTGCGCTTCTCTTCGCCCAGCTCGCTGAGCATCTGCTCCGCTTTCTCGGCTCGCTCGCTCGCTTGGGCCTTGATTCTACCGCATTCTTCGATATCGCGTTCGATCCGGGATTTCCTCGCCTCTAAGTATTTCGATACCGCCGGCGCACCAAACCACCACAACAATGTAAACACGATGAGCGTGTTACCAAGCTGCGGCGCAAACGTCTTCAAAAAGTACGAAGCCGCGCCCGCGCACTCTCCGTCGCATATCGCGCCCGCCTCGTTCATATAATGCACGCCAAAGGACAACGCCATCGCGACGCACAACGTGACCAATATGACTTTTCTTTTGTCCATGATCGACTATACCAATATCTTCTTGACTATCTGGTCAGAAATCGACGCAATTTCGCCATCCATCTGACGACGCAACGTCGCCAACTGCGCATCCAAATCCGACAACCGCACCTGCGATTCCGTCATCACGTTCTGGCGCACCAACTCCAGCTTCTCAGTCGCCTTCGCCGTCGCTTTCTCGACCGCCGTCTTGCGCTTCGATTCCAGATCCGAATACACCGATTGGCGCGTGCTTTCATACTCCGCCACCAACGCATCGGCCTTCGCCACCAACGCATTCGCCTCCTCGCGAGCTCCCGTCGTCAGCGACTCACGCGCTTCGTATGCCTCAAAATATGGGCGAAGCACAAACGCCCTCAAAAACAGCAACAGCAACACGAAAATCCCCGTCTGGATGAACAACGTCACATCCAAATCCAACGACGGGCTTTCAAATGCCAAGTATTGCAGAAACATCTTTTCTCCTCATCCCCCGCAAAACCCAAAAACGTCGTCCCACCTATCACAGTTACATATCGATTGTCAAAGATACATCGACGCCGCGCGAGTCTTCACGCTCGCTTACTCTAACACTCCAACTTTTTTTTTATTCCATTTTTTGTCGCCCTATTTCGCTCCCGCTCAATACGGGCTTCTTATCGCCCTATTGCCTGCGGCAATACGGGCTCTGGCTACGGCTATTTCGCTCCCGCTCAATACGCCTACGCTTTTTTGGGGCATTTCGCTTCTGCATCCAATCGACAAAGTATCGATTCCCCAAGCCTAATCGATGCCATGGCGAACTTTCTCGGCAATCCGATGCGATAGCCGCGTGTAGCGCGTCGCCGGGCGGTCATTCGCTATCGCATTCTTGAGCGTATACGAATCTGTGATGAACACCGCAAGCCGCCGAGCGCGCGTCAATGCCGTATAGAGCAAGTTGCGCTGAAGCATAAAGCTCTGACTCCGCAAAAACGTACATATCACCGCCGGGTACTCGCTACCCTGCGATTTATGCACCGTGCAAGCATAAGCCAAGACGAGGTTTTCGAGAGCCTTTTTCTTGTATTCGACGAGTCGACCATCGAAATTGACGAGTATCTTCACATTCGTCGCCTGCTCGATTATCCCGACGTCGCCGTTAAAGACGTCTAAATCGTAGTCATTGCGTATCTGCATCACGCGATCGCCTATTCTAAACCCCTGCACACACCCTTCTATCGGCGCACCTCCGCCATTGAGCCTATGCTGAAGAATCTGATTGACGTGCTCCACCCCACCCACATTCTGGCGCATCGGGCAGAGGACTTGGATATCAGTCATCGCATTGAGACCAAATCGGTTCGGTAGCTTATCGCACACGAGTTGTTCGATCAGCTGTTCGGCGTGCTCCGGCGTATTCGCATTGAACATGAAAAAATCGCATTTCAAATCCATCATCTCTTCGCGCGTCGGGATTATCGGATACTCGCCATCGTTGATGCGGTGCGCATTTTGCACGATACGGCTCATTTCGGCCTGGCGGAACACCGTCTTTAACCTCACGACGGGAATGACATTCGACTGAATCATGTCTTTGAGAACTGTCCCCGATCCGACGCTCGGCAATTGGTCGATATCGCCCACGAATACCGCGCGAGCATCGTCGGGCATCGCGACGAGAAGCGATCGCATCAGCGATAAATCGATCATCGATGCCTCGTCGATGATGTAAATACCCGCCGATAGCGGGTTTTCTTTGTTGCGAGCAAACGACCCGCGAGCATCTTCCCCCTGGAACTGATACTCCAAAAGGCGATGTATCGTTTTGGCATCTTGCCCCGTCGTCTCCGAAAGCCGTTTCGCCGCTCGCCCCGTCGGCGCGGCCAAAAACACGGGGATATCTTGAGATTCTGCCGCCGAAACGATGACTTTCACCAGCGTCGTCTTCCCCGTCCCAGGCCCACCCGTAATGACGAGAAACTTTCGCGTCAAACTCGTCATCACGGCGTCGCGCTGTTGATCGGCCAACACGATCCCCAGCGATGTCTCGATGCGGCGAATCTCTGCCTCGTCGCGCCTCCGGTCGACGTCTTCGATCCGACTCGTCACCATACGCGCGATTTCTCGCGCCACGCCGTGCTCTAAATTCCACATATACGAACGATAGACGAGCGTTTCGCCATTGTCGTCTTTATCGAGACGAATATTGCGCCGATCGATGAGCGGCGCAATATGGGGCTCGACCGATTCGGGCGCGATTTGCAAAAGCGATGCGGCATGATCGACCAAAACGGGCAACGGCAAATAACAATGACCTTCGCAATTCTCCGCTTCGTAGAGCGCATAATCGATTCCCGCCTCGATGCGCATCGGAGAATCGGGCGCTATCCCCATTTGGCTCGCTATCTGATCGGCTCGCTTAAAACCAATACCGTTGATTTCTCGCGCGAGCAAATACGGTTGCTGCTTGAGTATGGCGATGATCTTTTTGCCATATATCCCGATGAGGCGTGCCGATAAATCGTACGAAAGCCCGTGTCCTTGCAAATACACGAATATCTGGCGCGTCTGTTGCTGTTCGGCCCATTCCTTGCGTATCGATTCGAGTTTTCCTTGGCTTATCCCCTTGACCTCGCGCAATCTATCCGGATTATTATCGAGGATGTCGATCGTGTTCTCGCCAAAGTGATCGATGATGCGCTCGGCCATGCGAAGACCAATTCCCGTCAATTGCGACGATAAAAAACGCGCCAATCCCACCGACGATGTCGGCAAGACGATTTCACACGACGAAACACGCAACTGCGTCCCGTATTTCGACGCCATCCAAACGCCCTTGACACGAACTTCGTCGTCGACCTTAAACGACGCTAGCGATCCGACCATCGTAAACGACATGCGCTTGCGCGTCACTGCATCGACGACGGCATACGTCTTATCGGGGCTCACAAATCGGATTCGCGTAATACGCGCCGTCGTTTGTGCCGATTCCCCTACTACTTTTTCAAACGGTGCTATGATTCCAGCCATTGCCTTCGTCTTCGTGTGAACGATCAAAAATGGCGCGCGTATTGGCCCTCTCGGCCAATAGCGCGCCCGCGGCGGCGTATGTCGCCCAAAGGGCACATGCGCCAAAGCCAAAAGCCCGTATCGCCGATACGGCGATGCGGGCGACAGCGCGGCGTATGCGCGCAACGAATGTGAGCACATAGACGCGCCGCCGGCGTACTGCCTACGGCAGTAGACGGCGCAAACGCAAAACAAAATTCGACAATTCGGTCGAATCGCAAAATATCATGCGACGAAATTAGTAAATTTCGAGACCCTGTTTTGCCTTCGCGTCGCTCTTGCGGTCTTTGGCGGCTTTCTTCGCCTTGGCTTTCTTCTTCTTCTCGATCTCTTTTTCGGTCGTTTTGCCGTTGATCACGTCGATATCTTCTTGCGAAAGCCCAGCGAGGAGATCGACTTTCGTCTTTTTGCCGAGGAGGTCGTCGATGCTACTGCCTTCTTCGGGGCTGCTGTCGGCGGTGAGCGCGTCGATGGCCGAGCTCACTTCGGGGCCCGAGTTGAGCGATCGATAGTACGCTTTGTGGTCTTTTTGGAGCTTCGACTCGACCGAATCGTCGGTAAACACCATCAGAAACGTGCTATATGACGCGTGTTTGTTTTTGACCGTCAGTTTGACGTCCGTTTTGTCGGTCCAAACCGATTCGAGGAAGTTGCCGTCGTCGTCCCACACTTCGTTTTTGGCCGGGCCGTACTTTTGTGCCGTCGTCGCGCAAAACGTGTCGAAGGCAATGGCGCCGATGTAGTTCGAATCGTAGACGACCGCCATCTTGTACAATTTGTCGTCTTTGAAGAAATAATATTTCGTGGCGATGTCGTCGTTTTGAATGATCAACGACTCATTGGCGTCGGGCATGAATTCTTCGCCCACGATCGACACCCCAAGACCTGCCGAATTCTCGCGCGTCAAGACCATGTACGATTTCTGCATGTTTTCGACGCGTTGCGTATGCGCTTTGCGCGTGTTGTCGACAAACGACAAATCGCTGTTGCCGTCGGTCTTTGCGCGGAAATCATCCATGATAATGTCGGAGATGACCCGCTTGGCTTCTTCCGACGACATGCCCCACGAAAGGCGACCGAGGCTCTGTTTGAGCGTGACTTTGTCGGATTTTTTTGCCTTTGCGCCCGCCGCTGGCTTGGCTTGCGCCTCGTGGCTCGTCGCCAACATCGTTCCGCTTGCGGCAACTATCAATCCGAGCGCCAAAGATAACCATATACGTGTTTTCATCGCTTTCCTCCAATCGAAGACAAAAGGCTGTCTGAGCCCCAAACCCGCCTTTATGGCATTTTTTCGGGCACGTGGCAAATCAATCGTCGACGCCAACGCCGAAACACTCATTCGCTCAACGACGACAGCAATTCCTGCGCATACGACGCATTGCCCCGACGACTACGGCTAAACGATTCCAAAAGCTCGCGACCTGCCGACGATCCCAATTGCGCAGCCGTCGCCGCCGCTATCGTCCGAACCGTAGGCTCGCCAAAGATGCCACGCGATACGCGTAAAAGCGCTTCGATGGCCGCAATGCGCGTCGCATTCCCTTCGCCTGCATCATCCGTGCCATAATATTCCGCCTTCGACCCATATTTCATCACCGCATCGATCGCCGGGTACGAAAACCGCGCATCTTCGATGTCGCCGATGATCCGCCTCACCGCCTCCGCTCGCTCCGATGGCGCACAAAGACGCAACAACGCCAACCGTATGTGAAAACCCTCTGTATCGCGCGCACGGCTCAACTGCGATTCGAGCTTCGACAATATCGCCTCGTCGGCTGGCGCGCCCGATTGCAAAACGCGCCGCTCAATCGCTTGTACCGCGACGATGCGAAAATCTTCGTCTTCGTCGCCCAACCACTGCTCCACCCGCGCCCAATAGGCTTCGCTCGATTCTTCGGCATATTCGGCGAGGCAAAATGCCCGATATCGAATCTCGTCATCGGCATCATCGAAACAACGTCCGACAAACGACTTCACCTCAGGCGTCAAATACGACGCCACCGACGCCAACCAAATCAACAAGCTCTCTTTCGCATAAGTCGAAAGATCATTCGCATGTTTCGAAATATAATCGCATAATATTTCCGCCACACTGCGATCGTTAGAATATTCCTCGCAACAAAACGATACGACGTCTTCTCTCACGTCGCGATAAGGCGACCCGATGAGTTCGAGCGCTACCTCGATGAGATCGCTCCGATCCATGTCGACCCATGTTTCGAGGGCGGCACGCCTTTGCGCCGCCGACGACGAAGAGGCTCGCTCGATAACCCCTTGTATTTGGCGATTATTTTGTGTTTGGCGATTATTTTGTGTTGTCGACATATTCCACCGCAGTTCTGCTCACCCAACCTTGCGCCCCATCTCCGTAGCGAACTTGAACCCAGCCATCGCGTTCTTTGACGATTTCGACGCTATAACCTGGCTCCAGTGCCATCGCCGAAACATTCGATGCGCCGGCATTATCGGCCGTCTTGAGCCAAACCTCCGACATGATCACGCCCTCGTGCGCCTGCGGCGATGTCCAATACCCTGCCATGAGCCATAGCCAGACTATCAACGGCACGATCCCGATAAAACTCAATACTTTCCGATACTTGGCATGCCACGGAATCATGAGCAAAACGCCGATCGCAAAGAACAATGCCGCCAATAACAATCGCTGTTCGGGCGTCATCACGCTGTCGAAAAATAGCGCCGACGATATCGCATGCCCTGAATGGCGCACTTTCTCGCCCTGTATCGATTCGATATACGACAAATTATATCGCGCCTGTTCGTTCGTCGGATTCCTCAATAGCGCTCGTTTGTAGTTCAATACGGCATGCCCCATGTCGACGGCGCCAAGCGCAGCATTGCCCGCATCGACGTAATATGCATAATCTTCGGGGTTTTGCTCCGATAATTGCATAAAATACGCTTGCGCTCGTTTGAACGAAGCTATCCGAGCCGCTCTATCGGTCGTCGCCAATGCCTTGTGATAGGCCGCCGCCGCCACTTCATACGTCACACCTTGGGCGCGTTCTTCACTACCCGCCACGGCGGGCGCTTGGGCTACCGCCTCGGGCACGCCACCCAACCCGACAAATGCGCACAAGAGCAAAGCAAACATCCCCACAATCCATTTGGCATATTTCGGGTTCACGTGCGTGGGAATCGCAGCCCGCAGCGAATCGACCGTTTCTTTCGCCAATGGCCTGTCGCCGGCATCGGGCCGATATGCCTCGGCATCGATTTGTTCGCAAATCGGCGTAAATGCCTCGCGCGGCGATTCCGTCGATCGCAAAAACTGATTCAATGCATTCGATATCTTCGAAGCCGCAACGCGAGCATTATCCGTCGCCGCTTCGTCGATCGCTTTGGCCAATTGCCGCGCGGCTTCGCGCTGTTCGGAGTTTTCGGCGCTCTTGCGACGCAAGCGGCGAACACCGACCAAACCTCCCAAAACGACAAAAGGAAATGCATATATCGCCGACAATATCGCAATAAAATTCGACTTAATCGTCGTTTGCAAGGCGATTGTTTCGCTAGGTGCCACCAATCCCAACTCGACGGCGCCGGCGGCGATATCGGGTTCGGGCTGCGCCAATTTCGCCTCGTTGCCATTGGCTTGGGCTTGCCGCGGTTCGGCGATTTTTGCCCCGACCACGTCGGCGGCACTCACTTTTTCGACCGCCGTCACGCTCAAAGCTATCGGCTGGCTCCGTACCGTCGTATATTCTTCGCTCACGGGGTTAAAATACGAAAACGCCAGCGGCGGTATCTCGGTCACGCGCTCCGATTTCACACGAACCGGAACCGTAAACCGCTTGATATGGGTCTTTTGCGCGCCCTCGATGTTCTCACCTATCGGAGCATCGTTCGAAACCCCAAACAATTGCTCCTTGAGCCCTGCATCGACGAGCGACGGCAATATCAACCCCTCGAGTGAACTCGGCGACGAAATATCGATCGTGAGCATGATCGGATCCCCCGCCTTGACTATCGTCCGATCGGCGCGCACCGAAATCGCATAATCCGCCCCCATCGCATTCGAAAACGTCGCCGGGCGACCGTTTTCGGGCAATGCCTTGACCTCTATCGTGCGCGCCTTGTCTTCGGCACGATACAATTTATACGTCGTGCGACCAAATCCCCACGTATCGCGCGCCATACCAGCTTCGAGCTCTGCCAACACTTTCGACGGCTCGAGCGTTATCATTCCGCTCTTGAGCGGCGTCAATTTCACCGATATCAAAAAACGCGTATATTCCAACCCCTGATACGTCACCGTGTCGCGCGTATACGGGAACGCAATCTGGCGACTGCCGACGTTGAGCGGTATCGCGCCGGCTTGCGTCGCCGTCATCGGCTCTTCGACGTCGAGTACTTCGGGCATCTGCAATATCGGCAAACTAAACACTTGCGACGATACGTCTTTGCGCAAATACCAACCAATCTGCGCCTCAAACGTCTCGCCTACCCACAACTTCCGATTCGGGAGCTCCAGCGATATCTTCATGTCGGGCGTCGTCTGTACCGTCTGCGCCGTAAACGTCACGCGCTGTTCCGAATCTGCCCGCTTCGCTCCCTGATGCGCCGTTATCACCGGGATGCTATAAACGCCCTCGCGCTTCGGCGTTATCTGATAGCGATAGATAAACGTGACGTCTTTTTTCGACGTCCGACGACCATTGATAATCGTCGTCATCGACGAAATCTGCGGCGACACACCGAGCAACTGAACTTCGGCATCTTCGATCGCAAACGGCTCGACCTCCGGCTCGGGCGATTCATCGAAATCCGTCGCCACGACCGATAGCTGAAACGGCATCCCCGCATATATCTCCGATGTTTGGGCTTGCAAACGAATACTCTGCGCATACGCCAACTCGGGCACGAGCATCGATACACCTATGCCTAACACCGCCGATACCGCCACGACGCGCAAAGCATTCACTCGACGACAAAGCGCATTATCTTTCATAATCTCATCCCTACCAATCATTCACCACGGGCATCCCAGACCCTTCATTGCGCGATTCTCGCGCCTTCCGACGTGCCTGATCTCGGCTCCGAATCTGCTCGATCTTCTTCTCAGCCTGCTCTTTCGACATCTTTTGTTGCGGCTTCTGTTGCTGCGCATTCTGTTGTTGCTCGTCATTTTGTTGCTGTTGCTCGTCGTTTTGCTGCTGCTGTTGTTGCTGAGGCGGTTGCAGCCATTCCAACGCCTTTTCGAGGTGCTCGGCTGCCTCCTTTTGTTGTGCCAATGCCTCGCTAAACAACCTGTCTTCGCTCTGCAAATCGGTCTGCGCCTGGCGCATGCTCGCCGCCGCCACCTCGATTTCACTCGCCGCTTGGCCATAGCGCTGCGCCATTTCTTGCGCCTGCTCGCCTCCCTGCGGCGCTTGTTCCGCCTGCGCGCGCATCTTTTCGCTCTGTTCCGTTATCGCTCGCGCGAGCTGCGTTGCCGTCAATTCGTGCACGCGCTGCCGATCGACGACGGCGGGCAATTTCAGCGTTTGCTCGTCACCGGCGAGCGTCGAAACGTCGGTCGTCGTATCCAATGTCGACATCTGCTGGCGCAATAGCTCTTCGACGTGCTCGGCTATCGTAAAGAACAACATCCTCAACTGCTCCAAATGCGATCCCGCCAACTCGTCGTCTTCGCTCAATTCCCCCCATACGGCGTCTTCCGCCGTCGCGGGCACGATGCCGCCTGATCCAGTCCCTTCCGTTGCAGTTCCCGCCATTCCCTCGGCATCATACGCATCGACGACCGCCGCCATCCGCTTCATCGCGGCTTGCGCCTCGGCGCGTAACGTCTCGGCATGCTCGAAAAACTTCTGCGTCTCGGCAATTTGCTCGTCGATCTGCGCCTTCAACGCATCGCCTTGACCCTGCGCCGCCGCTTGGCCTTGCGCACTCTGCGCCGCTTTGTTCACTTCGGCTATGGCCTTTGCCGATGCCTTCGCAAGCGCCGCCGACAAACGCTCCAATCGCTCGATATTCGTCGCCAAAGCCGGCGACAATAGCCCCTTCTGCTGCTCTCTCGATAACAAATGCGGCGACTCCGAACCGATATCACCCGCTACAACGCCCGACATCGCCTTCTGCGACCGATAGGCGATTTCGACGAGGTGTTTTAAATCGGCAAACCGTTCCATCGCAAGCGCCAATAACTCCACCGATTGCGCGCCATGGCGCAATGCCCCCTCGGCATCGTCGCGCAAAACCGCGCCATCGGCCGCCGCCATCTCCTCCGCCGCTCGACGTATCAACGGCAACGCCTCGCCGATTTGCGCCCTCTGCTCTGCCGCCGCCTCCGCATCCGCGCCCGATGGCTCCGTCCCAGAAACGTCGGCCGATACAACCGCCTCCAAAAACGACGCTACGCGCTTCGTCCGCTCCAATACATCTTGCTGCGTATCCGATAACAACGCCTCATTCAGCCAGGGCGGCAACGACGCCTCCGAATTCTGCGTCTTCGCTCGATACTCGGCCAATCGCTCCGGCGACTTAAATACTGCATTCGCCTCGGCTAATCGCACAAAATTCTGCTCATCCTCCGATATATGACCCAATATTCGAAGCGGATCGTCCAATTGCTCGCGCGCTTGCTTCAACGCATAAAACGCCTTATTCGTCTGCCGAAGCGCATCATTCATCGACATGTCGCGCATCTGCCGGCGCGCACTCCCCATGTATTGACGCGCTTGGTCGAGCAACGGAATCACCGCTTCGAACTGAAACTTCCGATAAGCCTCCTCTTGCGTCCGCGCCTCTTCCGTCTTCGACTCGATGAGCGCCTTGGCATTGGCGATGTTCTCGGCAGCCAAATTCCCCGCCGTCATCGCTTCGCGCTGCATCCGCGCTATCGACCTAAAATCGTTCTGAAACGATATCGGATCGCGCTCCGCACTCGTCCCCGCGATTTGCTGCGATAGGGCTCGCACCGACTCCCGAATCTCACGTTGTGCCGCTATCAACGCATCGAGTTGACGCTCGGGCGTATTGAACTTTTGCGCCATCAAATCTTGCGCATTCAATTGACGCTTCAGCACGATCTCCAAATTCCCACGCGCCTCGTCCAAACTCGGCCGCTGCCTCACGGCATCTCGAAACCACGCCACACTCGACGAAAGCCATTCTATCGCCGATTCCAAGCCGCCCTCGTCGAGCCCATCGATCGCCCCGAGCGAATCCGCTTTCGCCGCATAAGCAAAACCCAAATTATACGCCGACGAATAGCGCAATTCGTTGTCAAACGACGCCTCATTGCGCGCTCGACTAAACCCCTCGATCGCCACGTCGTATTCGCCCCGAGCCAGTTCGTCGTTCGCCAAATTGAACAAATCCCGTGGCTTGAGCGACGCATCGTCGTAGATGCTCTTGGGCGCTTCCTGAGCCCCTGTTCCCGCGCCCTGAGCCCCTGTTCCCGCGCCCTGAGCCCCTGTTCCCGCGCCCAAAGTCCCTGTTCCCGCGCCCTGAGCCCCTGTTCCCGCGCCCTGCACCTGCTCCGTTCCAGTTCCACCCGTTCCATCGAAGCCCGTCTGTGCCGTCGCCGGACTACATGCGAGCAAACAACTCAACAAAATAATATTCTTATAATTCACCTGAATCAAACGTTTCATGCGATCTTCTCCTTCGATTGTCGCTTACGATTTGTTCTGGCATCTAAAAGCATGAATCCCATAAAAAACAACATTCCCAGCCCCACAAACCACTGGAACAACTCTACTCGAACCTCGCGCGACTTCACCTGCGTCGACGACTCCACCAGCGGCAAGATGTGCTTCTGCAAAACGCTCTCTAAATCGAGCACACCCGTCCCCGCCGGCACGTAAACGCCATTCGTCTTGAGCGCTATCTGCCTCAACAAATCGCCATCGAGCCGCGACACCACCTCACGACCTTCCGAATCCACGACCCGCTTCTTCACACCAGTCTTCTTGTCCAAGACGTCGATCGTCGTCCCGGCCTCCGACCCAAAACCAACCGCCACGATCACCACACCCGCCTGCCGCGCAGCCTCCGCCGCCTCCAACGGATACGTGTCCTGATCCTCGCCATCGGTTATCAATATCAACGCCTTCGGACCCTCCTGCTCCCCTAGCAACTTCGTCGCCTTGCGTATCACCTCGCCCAAATTCGTCCCGCCAAGCGTCACACTCCACGGCGACGCACTGTCGAGCGCCAATCGAAAAAATCCATGGTCCATCGTCAGCGGCGACAACACTGTCGTCCGACCCGCAAACGCCAACAATCCCACGCGATGCGACGAAAACGCCGGCAACATGTCCCGTATCTCCGACTTCGCACGCCCTAACCTATCGGGCGCAACATCCGTCGCCAACATGCTCTTCGACACGTCGAGCGCGACATAGATATTTGCCGAATCTTTCCCCAAAACTACCCGCTCTTGACGCACAACCTGCGGCTGCATAAGCGCAAATATGAATAAAATTCCACTCACCGCCAAGCAAACGACCTGCAACACCTGCACGCCTAACGTCGGGCGCGTCACCAAACGCACCTGCATCGCCTTGCTCACAAACGCTCCCAACTTGTCGCTGCGAACCGCTATCCGCCATATCATCCATAATACAAGCGCGAGCAATACAAAAAATAACCATGCCCGTTCCGAATGCTGAAATTGTATCCAATCCATCGCTATCCTCTCTACCACTTGGCGCGCGCCTATCGGCTTTGCCGATACGGCTTGCGGCGCGGCTATGTGCTCGTTTCACTCCGCGCATACGCCGCACTGGCGCGGCTATGTGCTCGTTTCACTCCGCGCATACGCCGCGCTGCTCCGCTATGCCGACCAGCGGCATACGCGTCGCTCGCTACGCGTTCTATGGCATCCTCCGATAATACGTCATACGCAATATGAGACCACACAATGCCAAAATTAGTCCTATCGCCAAGCTCCAGAAATACTTCTCGTCGTAGTGCGTCGTGCGATCTTCGCTAATCTTCGTCTTCTCCAACGCATCGATCTTCTCGTATATCGCCTCCAGCCCCTCTCGATTCGTCGCTCGGAAATACAACCCCCCCGTCATATCCGCGATTTGCGTCAACATCTTTTCGTCGAGTTCCACCGGCATCTGGCGCATCATCGACCGCCCGGTAAACGGATTCGTCAACCTCACCGGCGCAAATCCATTCGTACCAATGCCAATCGTATAGACTTTAATCCCAAATTGCGCCGCCATACGCGCCGCCTCTATCGGATCTTCATAACCCGTATTGTTCACACCGTCGGTCAACAATATGATCACCTTCGAAGCACTCTCCGACTCGCGCAAGCGCTCCACCGACAAACCAAGCGCATCGCCTATCGCCGTCCCCGATTCCTCCCGATCCGTCACTATCGATATGTCGTTGACCAACTGCATCAACGTCACGTGATCGAGCGTCAACGGGCAATCCGAATCCGGATACGACGCAAAACTCACGATCCCAATCGCATCGTCATAACGCCCCTTGAGCTTGCCATTGCCCTTGATAAAATCGCCCAATACGTCCTTGAGCGCATCTAATCGGTCTTGCTCCTTGTCGCCTTTCGACATGTCGAGCGCCGCCATCGAACCCGATTTGTCGATCGCCAACATCATCGCAATCCCCTCGCGATGCTGCTTTATCACGCCACCCGGGACTCGCGGGCCCGCCAACGTCACCGACAAAGCCACAAAACTCAACGCCAACAATAGCGCCGGAATAAACGACGTCTTCGCGCGAAAACTCGTCGTCTTCACCGCCCACATCGACAAACTCGAAAACCGAATCCGACCCCCTCGGCGCAACATCACGAAAAAAAGCGGTATCGACAAAAGCGATATCCACAAAAAAAGCGGTTCACGGAACTCAAGCATCTTTCTTCGCCTCCTCTACCGCTACGACGCGCGTCTCCTCGACAAATCGACGCGAATCGACGAGCATCTGCTCCATCTCTTCGGTCGTCGGCATAAAATCCGTAAATTTCACGCGATCCGATCGCTCCAATAACTTCCGAATCAATCGCTTATCGTCGTCGCCCAATTCCGCACTCTTCTTCGCTTGCTCGAAAAACTCCTCCGTCGTCAGGCGCGGCGCATCGACCCCAAATCGACCCTCGATATATGTGCGCAATATCGACGACAATTCGACATACCAACGATCTGCCCCCGATTGATTGCTCGGCAAACCGCGCTTCTCGAGCGCCTGCAACGCCCTCAATGCGACTTCATCGACCGCCAACGCAGGCTCCGACGACTTGCGCCTCAACGCATATATCCCACCCAATAACGCCGCGACCAACGCCACCATCCCCGCATACATCCACCACGGCGACTTTTTCCCACTCGGCAAGACGAGCTCTGGCAAATTCCCTATCGCTGGCGACAATTCTTCGGGCACGCGCCCATCGCCAAACACCGACCCGACTTCAAACGTCATCTCTTCGGTCAATATCTCTTGCACTACGCCTTTCTTCTCCGAATTCGCCCGATTATCGGTAAACTCGACCAAAAAAGATGGCGTGCGCAAACTCCCCGACATCGGCAAATCGAGCGTATACGACTGCACATAGACGTTATGCCCTGTCTCCGATACCGTTTCCGTCGCCCGATAATCGGCAATCCCAAAACGCCCGAGCTGGTCGCCAAACTCCGGCATCGACACCACGACATCGGGCTCCGCATCGACCGTCAACGACAACGTTATCTGCTCGCCCAATACCGGTGCGCGATGGCTCAAATTCACCACCGCTCGCACGGGGCCCAACACCGTCTCCCGACTATCGCCCTGTCCCCCCGGCGCAACCGCCGACTGTTCCGAAACATTCGCCTGCGCATCGCCCGCCTCGGGCGTCCCACACCCAAACTGCGCCAGCGATAGACCAGCTATCAACATGCAAGTATATATATATCGTTTCATACATTTATATCGTTTCATGCATTTATATCGTTCCGCGCAACTCTTTCGATACAGAAGCCCTCGTCCTCTGACGCCATCGCCGATATCTATACTTTTCATCATTATCTCCGATAATATATATATATCATATCATCATCGACGATATCGCCGCCGACGTTGACGGAAAAATGACAATAACGGATCGATGACCGATTGCGTCGCATCGATCTCGATCAAATCGCAACCCGATGCCATAAACGACGATTTCAACCGCTCTACGCGCTCGCGAGCCGCTCGCTCCGCTGCCTCCCGAAACGCCTTCGATCCCGTATCCACCTCGCGGATCTCACCCGTCTCGGCATCTTCTAATGTCAATAATCCTTCGTCGACGATTTCAAACTCGCGCTTATCATTCACCAATACGCTAATGATATCGTGCTTGCGATGCATATTGCGAACGATATCGATATAATCTTCGTCGATAAAATCCGATATTAAAAAGATGACCGCTCGACGATGTAATATTTGACGCGCAAATTCGAGCGCATGCGCGATATTCGTCCGGCGATTCCCATGGCGCGTATGCGCCTTCAATCGCTCAAACCTGCGGCGAAGACTCGCGCCTAACCGCCGCCAAAGACTCGTCTCACCAGGAGCCTCGTCGTATGGCGCATCTGCCCCCTGCGCACGTGCCAACACCTCGCGCACGATCCGCAACGCATGCTTCTGGCCTTTGCGCGGCGGGATATATTCATCGACGCCTTGTTGAAACAACAATAATCCAATGTTATCGTCGTTCTCGATCGCCGAAAATCCCAATAACGCGCTCAATTCCGTCGCCGCCTCGCGCTTCGATCGCTCCCCGCTACCAAAATCCAAACTCGGACTAATATCGACGACTAATAAAACCGTCAACTCGCGCTCCTCGACGAAACGCTTCACATAGGGCACGCCCGTGCGAGCCGTCACGTTCCAATCGATATTGCGGATGTCGTCGCCAGGAACGTATGGGCGAACTTCGTCGAATTCCATACCAACGCCCTTAAATACCGACAAATATGCACCCGCCAATACATCCGAAACTTGACGACCCGTCCGTATCTCGATCTGCTTGACTTTTCTGATGATTTCTGGAGTCAACATCGCTTTTCTCGAAGGCTTACCGCCCCCGTCTCCTCTCCCAACAATACCGAATCCCCCGCCCTAACCGTCCTAAAACTACGGTACGGTAACCGTCTCCAGAATCGCCGACACGATGTCATCGGCTGTCTTGCCTTGGGCCTCCGCCTCGTACGAAAGCGTCACGCGGTGGCGCAACACATCGGGCGCTATCGTCTTGATGTCGTGCGGCGACAAATACGTCCGACCACTCAAAACCGCGTGCGCTTTCGCCGCCTTCACCAAGTTAATCGACGCTCGCGTCGACGCACCCATCTCGATCAACGCCGATAACTGCGACAATCCCGCCGATTGCGGGTCGCGCGTCGCATTGACGATGTCGACGACGTATGCACTTATCTTCGAATCGATAAACACCGACTCCGCCGCACGACCCGCCGCCAATACCGTCTCCTTATCCATGATTTGGCGTACCTCCGGCACTGGCGTTCCTCCCGCCATGCGCTCCACCACCTTCATCTCTTCGTCGCGCGACAAATACCCCACCAAAACCTTGAGCATAAATCGGTCGAGTTGCGCCTCGGGCAACGGATACGTCCCCTCTTGCTCGATCGGATTCTGCGTCGCCATGACCAAAAACGGCGCCTCCAGCCTAAACGTCTCCCGACCTATCGTCACCTGCTTCTCTTGCATCGCCTCCAGCAACGCCGATTGAACCTTCGCCGGCGCACGGTTAATCTCATCAGCCAACACGAGATTCCCAAATACCGGCCCCTTCTTGATCGAAAACGTCGCCTCTTTCGGATTGAATATCTCCGTTCCCATCACGTCGACGGGCAACATATCCGGCGTAAACTGAATCCGCGAAAACGTCACGTTCAAACACTCCGAAAGCGTCCGAATCAAAAGCGTCTTCGCCAAACCAGGCACACCCTCGACCAACACATGGCCGCCCGTTATCAAACCTATCAAAAGACGATGGACGAGCGCTTCCTGCCCCACGACGACCTTCGCTATCTCCGACTTCACATCGCCAAACAACTTCTGATATTCGCGTACTTCGTTTTCCAAATCTTTATTCGACATCGATTCTCTCCATCAATCTCTCTCAACGAGCGCTTCCAAACGCCCCTTCTCCAGCAACTACACCTCCACACGAAAGCATAGCCACTGCCTAAACCAACCGCTTAAACTAAAACCCCCTGCATTACATTCCCAAAATCCGCACACTCGTCCCTGTCGTCCAGAGATACCGCATTCACTTTTTCCGTTGAAACATCATGGCAGGGGATATAATAAACACCAATTCACATAACCCCGTCTTCCCCCCTCGCCATTTGATCTATCCCTTGTTTGGTTTACAGTTCAAACACAGGAGAACAGAAGTGATTAC